>SKED01000022.1_pt1 | contig 180544 bp, 128 predicted proteins | sample 4826651 | NCBI WGS metagenome assembly SKED01 (sample SAMN11008818, study PRJNA524170) | human gut metagenome | biome: Human fecal sample; material: Feces; isolation source: fecal sample from pouch patient p19 | host: Homo sapiens | place: Israel: Tel-Aviv | collected 2016-06-28 | reverse complement strand
CTTCGCGGCGGCGGTCGGCCCCATGCCGTCCTCCGTCGCCAGGAGGAAGAGCTCGACCTTCTCCCTGCTGTACATGCGAACCTCCAGTCCGGACCGCCCCGCGGTCCAACTTTCTGTCCGCACCCCCAACAGTCCCTATTTCACCGCAACTCATGAAGACGCCCCTCAAGCACGGTCCCATCAGGAAAAAGGGCATATATCGACAAAGCGCAATTCAGACCCTTCCAGCTTTGTATATGCAGCACCTCAAGATAAACGCAGCGACCCCTTAGTTATCGCAGGCCGGACACAGGGTTACTCTCCAAATCTTTCCGCAGGACGGAGGAGCCCCCGCCGCACGTAGTGCGCAGCGGGGGCTCCGACATGTCCGAGGACGATTTGGAGAGTAACCCTGTGCACGGCCGACGGGATCCCTAAGCACGCCATGCTTCTTATGTGCAGCAAAGCTAATGCTGCTAAAATACAAAGCGCTCATGTAGTTTAAACGCACGACGATAAGGAGCACCAGTGGGTAACCACTTCCGTACCTCCGGTGCGGGCGATGATGCCCCCAAGACGCAGGCAGGCGTCCAGGGCAGTCGTTTCGCCACTCCGGATTCAGAGGGCCAGCCTGTTGCTCAGGCCCCCGCTCAGCCGGCAGATCAGGCACAGCCGGCATCCGATCCCTTTGCCTACAATCCAACCAGCGATGTCGCGCTTTCCGGCACGGCGGGTTTTGAGCCCGTTCAGGCCGTGACCGCTCGCGTGGAGCAGCCTCAGGCTGGTGCCGCCACGCCGCAGCCTACCATGGCCGGCATTCCCGACCCCTTGGCCCCTGCGACGCCGGCTCCTCAGCCTGCGCAGTCCGGTCTCTTTGCCGCTATTCCCGACCCCACGCAGCCTGCTGCCCCGGTGGTCGAGAGCGATCAGGCAGCCGAGGTCGCAAGCCTCGATAACGCGCTCAACAACCCCGATTTTACGTCGGTGTTTGCGCCCATCGATCCGCAGGCCAGCCGCAAGAAGATGGCCAAGCAGGCCGGTGTCGAGCCCGTCATCCTTATGGAGCATGTCACCAAGATCTATCCGGCACAGCCTAACAAGCCTGCACTCGACGACATCAACATCGAGATCTATCCGGGCGAGTTCGTCTTCCTGGTCGGTCACTCCGGCTCGGGTAAGACCACGCTGCTGTCGACGCTCAACCGCGACGTCAAGCCGACGAGCGGCCGCATCCTGGTTGCCGGTCAGGACCTCATGAAGATCAAGAACCGTAAGGTTCCGTTCCTGCGCCGCCAGATTGGCGCCGTGTTCCAGGACTTTAAGCTTCTGCCGCAAAAGACCGCCTACGAAAACGTGGCGTTTGCCCTGCAGTGCATCGGCAAGCCCAAGGGCGTCATTCGCAGCCAGGTGCCCGAGGTGCTGCGTCTGGTCGGTCTGGCCGATCAGATGGACTCGCTGCCCGACCAGCTTTCCGGTGGCGAGCAGCAGCGCGTTGCCGTCGCCCGTGCTATGGTCAACCGTCCGCCGCTGCTGATCTGCGACGAGCCCACGGGCAACCTCGACCCGGCGATCTCGCTGGGCATCATGAAGCTGCTTGAGCGTATTAACCGCACCGGCACCACCGTGATCGTCGCCACGCACGACCGCGAGATGGTCGATAGCATGCACCGTCGCGTGATCGCCCTCGAGGGCGGCCACGTCATCCGCGACCAGGAGAGGGGAGGTTACGGCAACTATGGCACCAACTAACGTGGGCTACTCCTTCAAAGAGGCAATCAGCCACTTCTTCCGTAACTGGACTACCTCGCTCGGCGCCGTCATCACGATCTTCCTTTCGCTGTTTATCATCGGCCTGTTCATCATGGGCTCTGCGATGCTGAACTCCGTGATCGGCACCGTCGAGGATCAGGTTGTCATCAACGCGTTCATTAGTGATGACGCCGATCAGGCCGATGTTCAGGCTTTTGAGGCCGAGCTTAAGACGTGGAATAACGTCAAGTCCGTGACCTATAAGGACAAGGACGACGCGCTGGCCGAGTATACGAGCAAGATGTCGGGCAACGCCGACGCCACCATGAGCGCGCTCGATGGCCAGAACCCGCTGCCGGCTTCCTTCGCTATTGAGATGGACGATCCGTCCAAGGTCGAGAGCACGGCAAAGAAGCTCAAGAAGGATGCCGATTTCCAGAAGATCGCGGATGACGGCGACGTCAACGCGAGCGTGCTGTACGGCCAGGAGGAAGTGAGCCGCCTGTTCCAGGTGACCAACTACATCCGCATCGCCGCCGTGGTGCTCGTTGGTCTTCTGACCTTTATCGCATTCATCTTCATCAACAACACGATTCGCCTGTCCATCACGGCGCGTCGTCGTGAGATTGCGATTATGCGTCTGGTCGGCGCCAGCAACGGCTTCATTCGTGGCCCGTTTATCACCGAGGGCGTGCTGCAGGCCATTTTGGGCTCGCTGCTTTCCATCGGCGTTCTGGAGCTGCTGCGCAATCTGATGATCCCGCGTCTGCAGGAGAGCATCGGCTGGATGTCGTTTGCCCTGCCGATGCAGTACTACCTGGTGACCTATGCTGCGCTGATTCTGGTCGGCGTGATTATCGGTCTCTTTGGTTCTGCCATCGCCATGCGCCGCTACCTGCGCGTGTAGGCATGCTTGGAATTCATCCCTTCCAACGGGTCGTCTCTTATGGGGCGGCCCGTTTTTTGATCCCTAGGGGACGGCAGGAAAGCGAATCATTTGGGTAGACTCTTTGGAGTTCGCAATCGATAGTTAGGAGGCGCCATGGGGCGCAATAACAAGCATAAGCGTGGAGCTCGCAATCAGCGCGGGCCGGTGCGCAGCGAACGCCGTCCGAGCCTGACCGGGCGCGTGCAGCTCCATGAGCATAGCGCCTACGTTGTAACCGAAAACGGCGACTACAAGGTCATGGGCCGCGGTAAGCGCGAGATCATGGATGGCGATACCGTTGCCGTGAGCATTAAGAACAGCCCGCACGGTGAGCGGCGCGCCGTGATCGAAAGCGTGGTTGAGCGTGCAGCCATAAGCGTGGTGGGCACGTACCAGACCGCCGGTCCGCTCGGTGTGATCGAGCCGCTCGATTCGCGTCTGAAGGCCGACTTCTTCATTCTGCCCGAGGATACCTCGGCGGATCGTCTGGGTGTCCACCCGGGTGATGCTGTTGTCGCGCGCATTTTGACCTACCCGACGCGCCTGGAATCGGGTACCGTGACGATCGAACGCCGCATTGGCGGAGATGACGCGCCCGATTTGGGCGTTCAATATGTGATGGCGCGTTACGGCTATACCGATAGCTATCCCGAGGCCGCGCTGGACGAGGCCGAGGGGCTTTCGCTCGATGTGTCCGCGGCGCTTAAGGACCCGCTCCGCCGCGATCTGCGCGACCGCTTTGTCATCACGATCGACCCAGTCGACGCGCGCGACTTTGACGACGCCATTTCGCTGGAGCGCACGCCCGAGGGTGGCTACAAGCTGGGTGTGCATATCGCCGACGTTTCACACTATGTGGCTTGGGACGGGCATATCGATCTTGAGGCTCGCCATCGTACGACATCGGTGTATCTGGCCGATCGCGTGCTTCCCATGCTGCCCGAACGCCTGTCCTGTGACCTGTGCTCGCTTCGCCCTGACGAGGACCGTCTTGCGTTTACCGTTGACATTGAGCTCGATGCACAGGGTCGCGTGCGGCATTACGATCCGTACCCCAGCGTGATTCGCTCGCGTGTGCGTATGGACTATGACGGCGCCGAGGCGCTGCTGGTGCGTGCCGGCGCGGTTGAGTATTCGGTGCTGGAGGGTGCAGCCGAGGATGTTGCGGCTGCCGAGAGCTCGCGCGAGGAAGCGCTTGAGCGCGGTCTTGCGTGCGAGGAGGCCGCCCGCGGCTACAACGTAGACCTCGGCGATTTCCTTGTCGCCGCTAACGAACTCGCCGAACTCCGCCGTCGTATCCGTCGCGCCCGCGGCTCGGTCGATTTTGACACGGCCGAGATTCGTGCTCTGTTGGATGAGGACGGAGTGCCCGTGCAGATTGTGGCGCGTGAGCGTTCGTGTGCCACGTCGCTTATCGAGGAAGCTATGCTGCTCGCCAACGAGTGCGTTGCAGAGTGGCTGGCAGACCGTGATATCGAGGCCTGCTATCGCGTGCATGAGGATCCGAGCCCCGATAGCCTGCACGGTGCCGCCGTTGCGCTGGCGCAGCTAGGCATCATCGACGATCGCCGTGCTGCCGGTATTGCCCTGGGGAGCCCCGATGAGCTGCAGGCTGCAGTCGATGCTGCCGCCGGTACGGCCAACGCACCGCTCGTTAACACGCTGCTTCTGCGCAGCATGCAGCGCGCGCTGTACAAGCCGCGCAACGAGGGCCACTTTGCGCTCGCCGCGCCGTGCTACTGTCACTTTACGAGTCCCATCCGTCGCTACCCCGATCTGGTGGTGCACCGCGTGCTCAAACTGCAGTTGGCCTATGAGCGGCTCGGCGGCAAGGACGCCTTGGTCCGTACGCCGCGGCTGATCGGCAAGGGGCGCGAGTCGCTGCCGCGCATTCTGCCGCAGATCTGCCGCGCATGCAGCGATGCCGAGCGCGCGGCAGATGCCGCCAGCCATGCGACGCAAAAGATCAAGATTGCCCAGTACTATGAGGACCGTCTGGGCGAGCGCTATGCCGGAACCGTCTCGTGGGTTAGCAGCATGGGCCTTTTTGTGCGCTTGGACCTAACGCAGGTCGAAGGCTTGGTTTCGATCAAGAGTCTGGGCAACGAGTGGTTCGAGTTCGACGAGGACGCGCTCACGCTCACAGGTGCCGACACGGGCACCCGTTACGAGCTGGGGCAGCGCGTGATTATCGAGGTCTCGCGCGTCAATACCACGCGTGGGCACTTGGACTTTAAGCTTATCCATTAGCCAAATCCCGACTCATGGTGGGGGAGCGGAGGGCGGCCTTTCGGGACCGCCCTTCGCATTTGAATCGTGGCTACCTTGCCGTCTGCTCGGCCGCCCGCTTTCCTGCTATTTGGGAGGTAAAACCTACCAAAATAAACCTGTCCCTTTTGGCAGGTTTACAAGAAAGCGGGGATGAGATGGCGACGGTGTACGGGTATGCGCGGGTGAGTTCGCGCGATCAGAATCTGAATCGGCAGCTGGATGCGCTGGGCGCCTATGGCGTGGGCTCAGCGAATATTTATGCCGACCATGCGAGCGGCAAGGACTTCGATCGACCGCATTATCGCGAGCTGCTGCACGTCCTGGGAGACGGGGACGTGCTGGTGGTGCTTTCTATCGACCGACTTGGTCGTAATTACTCCGAGATTCTTGAGGAATGGCGACGCATCACCAAGGAGCTCGGGGTTGCCATTGTGGTGTTGGACATGCCATTGCTTGACACGCGCGCTAGGGCCAGCGGCGCGCCGGATGTGACCAACACCCTGATTGCCGATATTGTGCTGCAACTGCTGAGCTACGTGGCGCAGGTGGAGCGCGAGAATATCCATCGGCGCCAGGCGGAGGGAATTGCAGCGGCGCGGGCGCGAGGGGTTCGTTTCGGTCGACCTCGCAAGCCGTGCCCTCCTCAGTTTGAGCTGGTGCGCGATAGCTATGAGGCAGGCGATATTACCCGCAGCCAGGCAGCAAAGTGCCTGGGCGTGTGCGTGGGGACGTTCGATCGCTGGATGCGCGAGGCGGGGTAGGGGTTTGCGTCGCTTTGTCGCTTCCTGTTGCGATTCAAATTTTGATACGGTGACGATGCCATTTGGGGCTACACTCGCTGATATTCAAAAAAGGAGGTTGGCCCTTGGCGCGCGTAAAACAAATAATCGGATGGACCGCGATCGTTCTGTTCGTTGCAACGCTGGCGGGCATCTGGGTGCTGACGGAGCAAAATGCGGTGGAGACGTCGTTGCTGAGCGAGTCCACCGCGCGTGTGGTGGAGGGTCAGGCTACGGGCGTTCAGGCTGCCGATGCCACGGGTGAAGCCCAGACAGAGAACGGAATGACCGGGGGCGCCGATTCGGCTGCCTCGAATGTCCGGTCTGGCCGACTTGCTTCCATTCGCATGTGGGTGGGCACAAACGTCCGTCGCGTTGCCCATACCGTAGAGTTTTTCTTCGTCGGATTGTTCGCCTCGGTGGTCGTGGTTTGCTTTTCCAGGCGTCCGTGGAGCGTATGCTCCCGTTGCGTGCCTGTATTGCTCTTTTGCGCCGCCTGCTCCGTTGGCGATCAGGTACATAAGATCTTTGTTCCCGGCAGGCATTTCGACGTTATCGATTTAGGATTCGATGCTGCGGGCTATGTCACCGCCATGCTGTTGGTATTGCTGGCGGCGGCGTTAGTGCGCCATGCGACTCGGCCGATCGGCGCCCATGCGAGGCGCTAGCCGGTAACAAACCCGTTTCTGATAATGCGACCTTGTTGAATTATTTTGTGTCGCGCGTATTTCCGAGCGGTCGGATTTGAGAGGCGAGCGGTAGAACGCTCGCCCTTTGTGCGCCACGATGCGGCACAATGTACCGCAAAAGCTGTTTGTATCCGGTACGAATCGTTCGTTGGTCTTTAATTCTTCTCAACGGAGGTGTTTGAGATGGCAAACGGATTGCTTTTGCGGCTTCGCGAGCGTGAGCTCAGCGCGAGCCCGGCGGAACGCAATGTCATCGCATATGTAAGCGCTCATCCGCACGAGGTGGTCGGGCTGTCCGTCCGCGGTCTTGCCGATGTCACGTTCTCCTCGCCCTCGAGCATTTTGCGCTTTTGCAAGCGTTTGGGTTTTGCGGGCTACAAGGAGTTCCAGCGCGAACTGATTGCCGAGCTGGCGCTCTTAGGTGACAAGAAAGACATAGCCCTCGAGGACATCTCCATGGATGACAGCGTCGAACGTATCGTGGGGAAGGTGATGAAAAGCAACGTGCGCACAATCGAGGCGACGGCGCGAACGCTCGATTACACCGTCTTGGAGCGATGCGCGGCCCGTCTTAAGCGGGCACGCGCGGTCAATCTGTTCGGTATTGGTGCCTCTCGTTTGGTCGCGCACGACCTGGCGCAAAAGCTCATGCGTGTCGACAAAGAGTGCCATCTGTACGACGACTGGCATGATCAGCTCTTATGTGCCAAGAACATGCATGAGGGCGATATGGCAATCGCCTTTAGCTACTCGGGCTTGACGCAAGAGGTGCTGGACTGCACCGCCGAGGCTCAACGTCACAACTGTCCCGTTGTGGCCGTTACCAAAGTAGATGGATCATCCAAGCTTGCCACCATGGCCGATGCCGTGCTCGGCGTCGCTGCGAGTGAACCCTTGGTCCGCAGCGGTGCCATGGCTTCGCGTATGGCCCAGCTTATGGTTGTCGATGCCCTGTACGCTGCTTACGTTGCCAGCGACTACGAACGGGCGACGCATGTCATAAAGCAAAACTACATCGAGAAACAGGAAAGATGAGGTGAATGAAATGCTCGATTTAACAAAATTCACGACCGAACAGCGTAATCAAAGGTCAATGGACCTCGATACGATGACATCGCTGCAAATCGTCACGACGATGAACGATGAGGATCTTCGTGCCGTCCAGTCGGTCACGAAAGTGTTGCCCCAGGTTGCCATGGCAATCGACTGGGCTGCTGAGACACTCGAGCGCGGCGGGCGCGTCTTTTACATGGGCGCAGGCACCAGCGGTCGTCTGGGCGTACTCGACGCTTCGGAGTGTCCGCCCACGTTTGGCGTGTCACCCGATCTGATTGTCGGGCTCATTGCCGGAGGCGAGACGGCGTTTATCAAGGCTGTCGAAGGTGCCGAAGACAGCGAGGAGCTTGGCGCGAGCGACCTGCGGGAGCGTGGACTCTCGGACAAGGATCTTGTCGTTGGCCTGGCGGCAAGCGGCCGTACTCCTTATGTGGTGGGCGGCCTTGCGTACGCCAAGGCAACTGGGTGCAAGACCATTGCAATTGCCTGCAACCAAGGGTCGAAGATCGGGGAGAGCGCAGATCTTGCCATTGAGCCCGTGCCCGGTCCCGAGGTGCTGACCGGCTCAACGAGGCTCAAGGCGGGAACGGTTCAAAAGCTCATTCTCAACATGATTTCGACCGGTGCCATGGTCAAGATCGGCAAGGTATACCAAAACCTGATGGTCGATGTGCAGCAGACGAACGAGAAGTTGGTGGTGCGCGGCCAGAACATCGTGATGGAGGCGACCGGCTGCACGCGCGAGCGCGCTGTTCAGGCGCTTGCGGATGCCGGCGGCCACGTAAAAACCGCTATTGTCTCGGTGCTGTTGGACTGCGATGCCGAGCAGGCTGCGGTAGCTCTTGAACGGGCGCACGGCCATGTCCGTACTGCGGTGAGTGGCCATGAGAAGAGCAATGCCGATGTCCAATAGGTGCACGGCGTGAGCTGATATGACATCTAGACGAGATACCCAATACAAGGAGGAGTTATGACGAACAAAGAGCTGGCTCAAAAGCTGCTGGACCTTTTGGGCGGTAAAGACAACGTGCTCGCAAACGCGGCGTGCATGACGCGCCTGCGCGTGACCGTCAAAGACACGGGCAACGTCGACACGGAGGGTATTAAGGCGCTCGACGGCGTGATGGGCCTGGTCGAGGACGACACGATGCAGATCGTGCTGGGTCCGGGCAAGGTGAATAAGGTGCTCGAGGAGTTCTCCAAGCTCACCGGCCTTGCGAAAGGCGTTGCCGACGAGAGCGTGGTTGACGCTGCGGCCACAAACAAGGCCGCGCAGAAAGCCAAGTACGAGTCCAAGCCGGTTCAGGCCTTCCTCAAGAAGATTTCCAATGTCTTCGTCGCCCTGCTTCCCGGCATCATTGCGGCTGGCCTCATCAACGGTATCTGTAACGTCATTAACGTCTCGACGGCAGGCGCGCTTGCAGGCGAGTGGTGGTACCAGGGCATTCGTTCCATGGGCTGGGCTCTGTTTGCCTATCTGCCCATCTTGGTGGGCTATAACGCGGCACGTGAGTTTGGTGGCTCCGCTGCGCTGGGCGGCATCGCCGGCATGATGTGTATCGCCAACAGTGCCATGCCCCTGCTTGCGCCTGGCGCGGCTGATCCTGCCACTGCCATTCTGCTGCCGCTCACCAGTGCGCAGTACAACCCCGCGGCGGGTGGCATGATCGCGGCTCTCATCGCTGGTGCATTTTTTGCCTGGATGGAGCGTCAGATTCGCAAGGTTATGCCCAACGCACTCGACACGTTCTTGTCCCCGCTGCTGGTGCTCATCATCGGCGCCTTTGCTCTGATGCTCGTCATCCAGCCGGTTGGCGCATGGCTGACGACTGCCATCTTTAGCGTTTTGACCTTTATCTTCGAGAAACTGGGCGTCCTGGGCGGCTATATCCTGTCGGCAGGCTTCTTGCCGCTGGTGTCCGTCGGCCTGCATCAGGCGCTCACGCCGATCCACGCTATGCTCAACGATCCCGACGGCGCTACCAAGGGTATCAATTACCTGCTTCCCATCCTTATGATGGCTGGCGGCGGCCAGGTCGGTGCCGGTTTGGCGCTGTACTTTAAGACCAAGAACGCCAAGCTCAAGAAGTACGTCGCAGAGTCCATTCCCGTTGGAATCCTGGGTGTGGGCGAGCCTCTGATGTATGCTGTTACGCTGCCGCTCGTTCGTCCGTTTGTGACGGCCTGCCTGGGTGCCGGATTTGGCGGCGCGCTCGCGGCGCTGCTTCACATCGGCACGGTTTCTCAGGGCGTTTCCGGTCTGTTTGGCCTACTGATCGTTGTTCCTGGCCAGCAGCTCGGCTACGTTGCCGCTATGCTGCTTGCCTATGCCGCCGGCTTTGTCCTGACGTGGTTCTTTGGCGTCGACGAGCAGAAGATCAACGAGTTCTTTGGCGAGTAGTTTGATATCGCGAGCCGTGTTGCTCGGGGCTCGCGGTGCGCGGCAGATTTCTTGATGCTATGGTTGTGCCGGCGGGGCTAACTGCTCCGCCGGCCTTTTTTAAAGGAGCGTTGAAGCGTGAAAACGGGTATTTCGATTTATCTTTCCAGCCCTCTGCAGGATATTGAGCGGACGATTGAGCGTGGTGCCGCGGCGGGTGCGCGCTATGCGTTCACCTCGCTGCATATTCCCGAGGATGGGGGAGCGGCGTATGCCGATAAGGTCCGTCATGTGCTGTCGCTGCTTTCCGCCCGCGGCATTGCGCTCATTGCCGATGTGGGGCCTCGCACGTGCGATTTGCTCGGGCTTGAGCGCATCGAGGACCTGCGCGATTTGGGGTTGGAATACCTTCGTTTGGACTATGGTTTTAGCGCCCAGCGGGTCGCGGAGCTGTCCGGTGTATTTCGCATTGTGGTCAATGCATCGACGGTGAGTTCTGATGAAATCGCATCGTGGCGTGAAGCCGGCGCCGATGTGACTCGTTTTGCCGCCTGCCACAATTTTTACCCCAAGCCTTATACCGGTTTAGCTCTGGAGGACATTGCTCGGGTGAATCTTCGTCTTGCGGCGCTTGGATTCGAAATCATGGCTTTTGTGCCGGGTGATGCTAACGTTCGCGGGCCGGTATTCGAGGGACTGCCGACGGTCGAGGCACAGCGCGGTCGCGCGTCAAAGGTTGCTCTCAATATGCTTGAGCTTGCACATGGCGCCGATTGCGACATTGTGTTGGTCGGCGACCCCGATCTATCCGATGCGGGCTGGGCGCAGTTTGCTCAAGTTTCCGCCGGATACGTGGATTTGCAATGCGAGCTTGAGCCCGGTTATGCCTATGTGCGCGGGCAGATTCATCACGACCGGCCCGACTCGAGTGTCCTCATCTTTAGGTCTCAGGAGTCACGTACGAAGCTTAAGCCGGATTCCGTGCCGACGGATGCCGGAGCCGGCCTGCCGCGAAAGGCGGGGTCGATCGCTGTGAGCAATAGCGGATATGGGCGCTACGAAGGCGAGCTTGAGATTGCGCGGGTTGATCTTCCCGGTGACGAGCGCATGAACGTTGCGGGCCATATCACGCCCGAAGCAATGGAACTGCTGCCGTTCATCAAACGCGGATTCGGGGTACGGTTCGTTTAACGTGTGACCCGCGGGCTACAATTGGCCCATCATACGAAGGCGCCTCGTGTGGCGTGTGCCTGCGTTGGCCGATCTATATTCGGAGGATTCCCATGACCGTACTGTTTGTTGAATATCCCAAGTGCTCGACCTGTAAAAAGGCCAAGGCATGGCTGGACGAACATGGGGTTGAGTATATCGACCGCGATATCGTTTTGGACAATCCCACGGCTGATGAGCTTGCGACCTGGATTGCTCGTTCGGGGCTGCCGGTGCGGCGTTTCTTTAATTCGTCGGGCATGAAATATCGAGAGCTGGGCCTGAAGGCGCGTCTGGATGCGGGCATGACGGATCGGGAGTGCTACGAGCTGCTGGCGACCGACGGCATGCTGGTCAAGCGTCCGCTGCTGGTGGGCGACGACTTTGCGATTCCCGGCTTTAGGGAATCGGCTTGGGCCGAGGCGTTGCTGTAGCGGCTGCGGAAAGTGCGACCCGGAATTCGCTTCCAGAATGGGATGCACTTTCCCAAAGTGGCCGGTTGCGGAAAGCACGTCCCATTCTGAGCTTCGATTGTGGGACACGGTTTCCGGTTGAGGGCGCGACGGGAAAGTGGGGACCAGTTTGAGCTTGAAATCTGGGGCGCACTTTCCGCCGGCGGGCCTGCCCCAGTCAGTCCGCCAGCTGCGCCCATTCGTGCGGATCGTAGACCTTTACGTGTTTGTTGGGCTTGCCGCTCCAGTACTCCTCGTCCATAAAGGGCAGATATGCCTGAACGCCGGGGCAGATAAAGGGAATCCGCTGCTGTTGCAGTCGCTCGCGCTGGCGCTGCTCCAGGTGCGCCTCGGATATGACGGTCGGCATACCGGACAACTCGACGAGGCTTGCCTGGATTCGCTTAAGGTCGGGGAGTCCCGCGTGCCATGACATCCGCATGATCAAAAAGGATGCACGGCGGTATTTTGCCTGCACCACAGTAATGGCGGGGCGCAGTGTGGGATGGATTTTGTCCCGTTCGGGCCAAAGGTCGGCAGTGATCTCAAGGCCCAGGGTCTCCCATAGGTAATCAAGCTCTTCGTCCATGGCGCCTCGATATCTACGCGATCATTGATACTTCGATTGTGTTGCCTGGTGCTATCGTTTTCACGGTAGAATCTGCCAACGGTTGACGGCTACCGCTCGCGGCGTTTTGCCCTTCGTGTACAGCGGTTGGCTTCACAGGTCCTTCACGGGTTGGACTAAATTAGGCCAATTTGACTGAATTTCAAAAAAGTCAAAATTGGGGCTTGCGTCACGGCGAGACTTCCCGTATATTTCTTTCTTGCGCAAAGGCACAGCCGAGCGCAGCGATGCAGTCATTGGGATGTCGTCTAATGGCAGGACAGCGGATTCTGGTTCCGTCAATGGGGGTTCGACTCCCTCCATCCCAGCCATTGCATTTGCTACATATGGCCCGTTCGTCTAGCGGTTTAGGACGCCGCCCTCTCAAGGCGGAGATCACCAGTTCGAATCTGGTACGGGCTACCAAAATTGAACGCCCGGGCCTCGTAAGAGACCCGGGTTTTGTGTATTAACCGTATATACGGCGCCTGCCGTGTTTCGCTCAGATCGAGGAGTAGCCATGGATCTGCCCATCAGCTTGCAAGACATCACGTATGCCGAGAACTATCTGGCGCAGGGCGACCTGGCTACGGCGACGCCGCTGCTGGAGCGTCTGGTGGAGCTCGCCGAGGAGTATATCGACGCTGAGTGCAAGACGGAGGAGAAGCGTCAATACTTTAGCTTCGATAGCAAGTTTGAGCGCTTGGCCTATCGCCGCGTGGAGAAGGATCCGCGCGAGCTCGTGCAGGTCGAGGTGCCGTTTGACCGCCTGTACTCTGACATGGCGTTTGCCTACATTCGCCAGCAGGATTATGTGAGTGCTCGCAACGCCTTGATGCAGGCCGTGCGCTGGGACCCCATGAACTGCAACTACCGCCTGGATCTGGCCGAGCTGTTCCGCGCTCTCGAGGACAAGCAGGAATGGGCATCGCTCTCGTTCTCGGTGCTGGAGCGTGCAAGCGATGGCAAGTGCGCCGCCCGCGCTTACGCCAATCTAGGTCAGTACTTCTTGGAGCCCGAGACCGAGAACGTTTCGGCTGCCGTGGGCTGCGCGCGTCTGGCGCTGCGCCTGGCGCCCAACGATGCGCATACGACGCGCCTGCTCAACAAGATCCATACCACCTATCCGGATGCCGCCGATGAGAGCGACGACCACGTGATGGGTGAACTGGCCCTGCAAGGCGTGCCGACCTCGCCTTCGGCCGAGATTGCCATCTGCCTGATTATGTGCGCGACCGATGCTGCAAGCGACGGCGACAAGCAGGAGGCGACGCGCCTGACGGTACGTGCTCGCGACTTGGTGGGCGAGGAGGCCTGCGCGGCGATTATCAAACTGGTGCGCGAGAGCGATGCCGAGCTCAATGCCGAGCGCAAGGCAAAGCGCGAGGCTGCGGGCTCAAACGCCGATGGCGCCAAGGAGGCCGGCGATGCCCAGTAAGCGCGAGCGCAAACTCATTTCCAAGAATCGCTCGGCACATCACGAGTACTTTATCGATGAGACGTTTGAGTGCGGTATTGAGCTGAGTGGCACCGAGGTCAAGTCGATTCGCGAGCGCGCCTGCCAGATCACCGATACCTTCGCGCTGATCCGCGGCGGGGAGTGCTGGCTCGTCGGCCTGCATATCCACCCTTATAGCCATGGTGGCGTGTGGAATCGCGATCCTGACCGTCGGCGTCGTCTGCTGCTGCACCGCAAGGAGATCGACTTTCTTGACGGCAAACTTCGCAACCGTGGTTATGCGCTGGTTCCGTTGGAGCTCTACTTTAATACCGACGGCCGCGTAAAGCTGCTGCTGGGTCTGGGTCGCGGCAAGAAGCTCTACGACAAGCGCGAGGACATGGCCAAGCGTGATGTCCAACGCGAGATCGACCGCGCCCTTAAGGAACGCAACCGCTAGGCACTCTGTATAAGTTGCGGTGGAATACGGACTGTTTTCCTGTTTGAGGGGCTATTCAGTCCCTATTTCACCGCAACTGCGGGCGTCTCATCTTTCTTACTGTTCTGACACATATGTCTCAAAGGCGGCGTCCGTTATGGGTGCCGCCTTTTTTGTGGGTACATACATTCATGAGGTTCCAACCCGAGCTAGGGGAGTGATCGTTATGGACAAAACTGCGTTCTTTACCATGCCGAGCGGTCTGTACGTGGTGAGCGCTGCGGCAGACGGGCTGCGCGCCGGCTGCGTCATCAATACTGCGGTGCAGGTGACGTCCATGCCGCCGCGTATTTCGGTTGCCGTGAACAAGGACAATGTCACCTCGGGCGTCATCGCATCGGCCAAAGCGTTCGCGCTGACCGTGATCGGTCAGACCGCCGACATGCTCTACATCGGTAACTTTGGGTTCCGCACCAGCAGCGATTATGACAAGTTTGCCAAATACGAGACCCGCGAGACGGCTCTGGGCATGCCCTATGTGCCCGAGCACGCGGCGGCCCTGTTTAGCTGCCGTTTGATCGACACTGTGGATGTGGGAACGCATCTGCTGTTTATTGGCGAGGTCGAGGATGCCGAGCGCCTGAGCGACGAGACGCCGCTGACGTACGACTACTATCACAAGGTGCTAAAGGGCAAGACGCCGCCCAAAGCCTCGTCGTATCAAGGCTAGAAATGTTCTAAAAATACTTGCATTATACTATTGAGAATATATACTAATAAGTAAGTACACCAGCAGTCACGTTCGAGAGGAGAACATCATGGCTGAGGAGAAGAAGACGTATAAGTTTGTGTGCACCGTTTGCGGTTACGAGGTTGAGGTCGACACGCCCGAGCTGCCCGAGGATTACGTGTGCCCGGTGTGCGGCGTCGGCCCCGATGAGTTTGAGCTCGTCGAGGAGTAACTCGTAGACACACGGCGATTAGCCATACAGAGCTCTGTCCAAGGGTCCCGGCTGGATATTCCGGCTGGGACCCTTTTGATTTATCTGACGGTTTAAAACGGCCTTACGTGTTACAGATTGAGACGTTATATCTGGACAGCCACGCTATCCCAATTACATCCCCGTTAGCAGCACGATGTCGAGAATCGTCACGATGACGCCGATCCCTACGAGCAGCGCGTTGAGCGGGCGCGAGTTGGCGTATTTGCCCATAACGCGGGGCGAACTGGTGAGTCGTATGAGCACAAAGACCGTAATCGGCAACTGAAGCGACAACAATGCCTGACTCCAGATGAGACCCTCAAAAGGATTCGGGACGATCAGGCACGCCGCCACTGCGCCGACGAAACAGACCGCCACTCCAATCGATGAGTGCCGGTCGTGGATGTCGTATTCCTCGTCGAACATGCCCGCGGTGATGATTCCCGCCGCCATGCCCGCTGTCACGCTGCTCGATAGTCCCGCGAACAGCAGCGCTACCGCAAAGATGGTCGAGCTCGCCGGGCCCAAGATGGGGGAGAGCGTGGCCGCTGCGACGGCGAGGTCGTCTACGACAATGCCGTGCGCAAAGAAGGTCGTTGCGGCCAGGATGACCATGGCCGAGTTGATCGCCCAGCCCACGCCCATCGAAAAGAGCGTGTCGAAGAGCTCATAGCGCAGACGCTCTTCGATAACCTGCTCGCCTTGGCCTTCGAAGTGCATGGATTGGATGACCTCGGAGTGCAGGAAGAGGTTGTGGGGCATAACGACCGCGCCTAGGACACTTACGATAATCGCGGCCGAGCCGGTGGGCATACGGGGTGTGATCCAGCTTGTGGCGGCTTGCGGCCAGTCGACGTTGACTAGTGCAAGCTCGGCCAAAAACGAAAGTCCTACCACGCCCACGAAGGCGATGATCCATCGCTCGGCGCGTTTGTAGGAGCTTGTCATGAGCATGGCAATCGATGCCGCCGCGACGATGACGCAGCCGGCGCGTACGGGCAGGCCAAAGAGCATTTGAAGCGCGATCGCACCGCCCAGGACTTCGGCCATGGCGGTGGCGATGGTCGCGAGGTAGGCGCTGGCGAGCACCGTGCGCCCAACGAAGCGGGGGAGAAAGCGGGTCGTGGCCTCGGCAAGGCAGGCGCCCGTGGCGATGCCCAGGTGCGCCGCGTTGTGCTGCAAGACGATCAGCATAATCGTGGACAGCGTGACGATCCACAGCAGCGCGTAGCCAAACTGCGAGCCCGCGGCCATATTGGAGGCCCAGTTGCCCGGGTCGATAAAGCCGACGGTCACGAGCAATCCGGGGCCGATATGCCGTGCGATGTCGAGTCCTCCGTGACCGCCGGTGCGTCGGGAGCCAAAATGATGTTTGAGATGGTTGATCATGGTGCGCTCCTGCGTGCCGTTTGCTTGACGCCGGAAAGGATACCCGTTTTAGGCTCAAAAGTTAATCAAGACTAACAAAATTGCTGTATTTGAATAGGATGGTGAAAGGGGGCTGCGAAATGTCTTGATCTGTAACAACTAGGGATGGAAATTGGGTCTTACTGTTACAGATTGAGATGTTTGAAGCGGTGAGCTTACAGGTCGAACTTGGGGCCCTTGTTGCCGTCCTTGAGGTCGGCGGTGTCCACTCGTAGGGTGTGCGTTACGCGATTGTTTCGAAACGGGCGGGAAACACAACGGGCCGGCGGTGCTCCTAGTATGCCTATTCAACTGACTGTCTAATATCTAGGGGAGGATCGCGATGCAGGCAGATTCCGCTCAGCAGCAGGGCCTTTATCGCCCCGAATTCGACCACGATGCATGCGGCATCGGCGCGCTTGCCGATATCAACGGTGAGCGCCATCACCAGATTCTGGACGATGCACTGTCCATTCTGGTCAACTTGGAGCACCGCGGTGGCACCGGACTCGAGAAGAACACCGGCGACGGCGCTGGTATCCTGTTCCAGGTTCCGCATCACTTTTTCCGTAAAGAGGCTCAAAAGTGTGGCCAGATTCTGCCGGCAGAGGGCGACTATGGCGTGGCCATGCTGTTCTTCCCGCAGGACGAGAAGGGCGTAGAGGATGCCCGCCGCGTGTTTGAGGAGGGCTGCGCCGAGGCCGGCGTGCCGCTGCTCTTTTGGCGCGAGGTGCCGGTTGACCCGCACGACCTGGGCGAGACGGCCCGCGCCTGTATGCCCACTATCCTGCAGGCCTTCCTGGGCCGTCCGGACGACACGCCCGCCGGCGATGCCTTCGAGCGCCGCCTGTACGTGTGCCGCCGCACCATCGAGAAGAAGGCCGACGCTGAGTTTGCCCTGCGCGACAAAATCTTCTATGTATGCTCCATGAGCTCGCGCACCATCGTGTACAAGGGCATGCTGGTCGCCACGCAGATGCGCCGCTTCTTCATCGATCTCAACGACGCCGCCGTCAAGACGGCCGTGGCGCTCGTCCACTCGCGCTACTCCACCAACACCACGCCCAGCTGGGAACGCGCGCACCCCAACCGCTTTATCATCCACAACGGCGAGATCAACACCCTCAAGGGCAACGTCAACTGGATTCGCGCCCGCGAACCCAACCTGTACAGCCCCGTGCTACAGCACGATCTTGAGCGCGTGATGCCCATCATCAACCGCGAGGGCTCCGACTCCGCGATTCTGGACAATGTGCTTGAGTTTTTGGTCATGAACGGCCGTCCGCTCACGCGTGCCGCGTCCATGCTGCTGCCCGAGCCGTGGGACCACAACGACAGCCTGAGCGAGGAGCGCCGCGCCTACGACGCCTACCAGTCCATGCTCATGGAGCCCTGGGACGGTCCGGCCGCCATCGCCTTTACCGACGGCCGTACCCTGGGTGCTGCCCTCGACCGCAACGGCCTGCGTCCCGCCCGCTACTATGTGACGCGCGACGGTCGCTTTATGCTGGCAAGCGAGGTGGGCACCATCGAGGTGAGCCCCGAGAACATCCTGACGAGCGGCTGTCTGGGGCCGGGCCAGATGCTCGAGGTCGACTTTGCCCGCGGTCGCGTCATCTACAACGACGAGCTGCGTGCCCGTTACGCCAAGGAAAAGCCCTACCGTGATTGGATTGCCGAGGAGACGCTGACCGTCGACGCGCTCGATGAGCCCGTTGCGGCAACACCCGCCGAGGACGACGAGGTGCCTACCGCCGTGCGTATGGCCAAGCTCGGCTATCACTGGGATGATGTTGACGAGGTCGTGCGCCCCATGGCCCAGCAGGGCAAGGCACCGCTCGCTTCGATGGGTATCGATGCGCCGCTAGCCTGCCTGTCCAAGAAGACGCGTTCGTTCTTCGATTACTTCTATCAGCTGTTCGCCCAGGTCACGAATCCGCCGATCGATGCCCTGCGCGAGCATATGGTAACCTCGACCACGCTCTACCTGGGCAACCACGGTAACCTGCTCGAGGACTCCCGCACGGCCTGCCAGCTGGTGCGCCTGGAGCGCCCGTTGCTCAACGAGGAGGAGTTCGACCGCATCTGCGCCATCGACCGCGTGGGCTTTAAGACCCGTCGCTTCCGTGCCGTCTACCGCCGCGACGCCGGCGAGGGCGCGCTGCAGGCTGCGCTTAAGCAGCTTGCCGAGGACGTTGAGGCTGCGGTCCGCGACGGTGTGAACATCGTGGTGCTGAGCGATCGTGCCGCTGCGGGCGAGGTGCCCGTGCCGTCGCTGCTCGCTGTGGGCTGCGTGCACACCCACCTGATCCGCGCCGGCGTGCGTACCTTTGCCGACATCGTGGTGGAGTGCGGCGACGCCGTGTCTCCGCACGACTTTGCGGCACTGGTGGGCTACTCCGCGAGTGGCATCTATCCGTACAACGCACATGCGTGCATCCGCGATCTGGCGGCGCGCGGCGACCTGGACGTGACGGCCGAGCAGGGCATCGACAACTACAATAAGGCCGCGACGGCGGGTATCGTCTCCATCATGTCCAAGATGGGCATCTCCACGGTGCAGAGCTACCATTCGGCGCAGATCTTCGAGGCCGTGGGCTTTACGCCCGAGTTCGTCAACGCGTACTTTGCCGGCACGGTGAGCCGTGTGGGCGGTATGGGTGTCGAGGACGTCGAGCGCGAGCAGAACGAACGCTACGACGCCGCGCTCGCCATCCTTAAGAGCCCGGCTCCCGATCAGCTGCCCACACTGGGTCTGACTAAGTGGCGCCCGCTCGGCGGCGAGGATCACCTCATCGATCCGCAGACTGTCTACTTGCTGCAGACCGCCTGCCGTGAGGACAGCTACGACACCTTTAAGGAGTACAGCGCCCGCCTGCACCGCACCGGCCGTGCCGTGCGCCTGCGCGACCTGCTCGACTTTGATGCCAGCGGCCGCACCCCGGTTTCGCTCGACGAGGTGGAACCTGCGCTCAATATCGTCCGCCGCTTTAACACCGGCGCCATGTCGTATGGCTCCATCAGCAAAGAGGCGCACGAGTGCATGGCCATCGCCATGAACCGCCTGCACGGCCGTTCCAATTCCGGCGAGGGCGGCGAGGATCCGCGTCGCGAGACCCCACTGGCTAACGGTGACTCCAAGAACTCCGCGATCAAGCAGGTAGCAAGTGCGCGATTTGGCGTGACGAGCCGCTACCTGTGCAGCGCCTTCGAGATTCAGATCAAGATGGCCCAGGGCGCCAAGCCCGGCGAGGGCGGTCACCTGCCCGGCAGGAAGGTCTACCCCTGGATTGCCGAGGTCCGTCAGTCCACGCCCGGCATCGGCCTGATCTCGCCTCCGCCGCACCACGACATCTACTCCATCGAGGACCTGGCAGAGCTGATCTTCGATCTTAAGAACGCCAACTCCGGCGCGCGCGTGTCGGTCAAGCTGGTCAGCGAGGCCGGCGTCGGCACCATCGCCACCGGCGTGGCCAAGGGCGCTGCCGACAAGATTTTGATCAGCGGCCACAATGGCGGCTCGGGTGCCGCTGCGCGCGACTCTATCTGGCACGCGGGTCTGCCGCTGGAGCTTGGCCTTGCCGAGGCCCAGCAGACGCTGCTGCAAAACGGTTTGCGCTCACGCGTGGTGCTCGAGGCCGATGGCAAGCTCATGGACGGCACCGACGTCGCCGTCGCCTGCCTGCTGGGTGCCGAGGAGTTTGGCTTTGCGACCATGCCGCTCATCTCGATGGGCTGCCTCATGCAGCGCGACTGCCAGCAGGATACCTGCCCGGCCGGCATCGCTACGCAAAACTGCCGCCTGCGTCGCGGCTTCCGCGGCAAGCCAGAGCACGTCGAGCACTTTATGCTCTTTGTTGCCGAGCAGCTGCGCGAGGTCATGGCGAGCCTGGGCTTCCGCACCGTCGACGAGATGGTCGGCCATCCCAAGTGCCTGCGCCAGATCGAGGTCCCGGGCAACCGCAAGGCCAACCTGCTCGATCTGTCGCCCGTGCTGGCAAGCGCGACCTGTGAGTTTGGTGCCCACATCCCGGGCGCCGACGGCCGTCACTTCCTGCCCCAGATGGCTGCGGACAGCGAGCTCGATAAGACGCTCGACTCCACGTTGTTTGTGCCCTATACGGCCGATGCCCGTGCGCACCTGCGTCCGATTCGCTTTCGCGCCGATATCGCCAACGTCAACCGCTGCGTGGGCACCATCTTGGGCAACGCGGTGACCAAGGCGCATCCCGAGGGCCTGCCCGCCGGCTCCATCACCATCGATTGCGATGGTTCGGCCGGTCAGAGCTTTGGCGCCTTCCTGCCGCGCGGCATTACGCTCAACGTGTGCGGCGACGCCAACGACTACTTTGGCAAGGGCCTTTCGGGCGGCGAGGTGTCGGTGCGCCCCAACCCGCATGCGACCTACAAGTTCGACGAGAACATCATCGTGGGCAACGTTGCGTTCTTTGGCGCTACGAGCGGTCGCGGCTTCATTAACGGCCTGGCCGGCCAGCGCTTTGGCGTACGCAACTCCGGTGCCACCGTGGTGGTCGAGGGCTGCGGCAACCATGGCTGCGAGTACATGACGGGAGGTCTGGCGCTCATCCTGGGCGAGGTCGGGCAGAACTTCGCCGCCGGCATGACGGGCGGCGTGGCTTACGTCTTTGACCAGTACGGCACGCTCGATGCCCGTGTGAACCACGAGAGCGTTGAGCTTAAAGCCCCGACGGCCGGTGAGCTGGCGCAGATTCGCGAGCTCATCCAGGAGCACGTGGACGCGACGCAGAGCCCGCGCGGCATTAAGCTGCTCTACAGCTTTGAGACGATGAGCAAGCACTTTGTGAAGGTCATTCCAACCGAGTACGAGCGCGTGCTGGCGATTGTCGCCGCCGCCGAGGCCGTCGGCAAGACGCATGAGCAGGCCGAGGAGCTGGCGTTTGACATTGTGACCGGTCGCGCCGACGCCGCCGATGTCGCTCGCTTTGATGTGGCGGGTGGTGTCGCTGGCGCTGTGCCCGCCGCCGCCAGCTCTGTTGCTTCGACCAAGAAGGAGGCGTAAGTGCCATGGGTAAGCCCGGTGCTTTTCTTGATATCGATCGCGTGACCCACGAGCTTCGTCCCGTGGAGGAGCGCAGCCATGATTTTGATCCGCTGTACGTGGAGCTCGATGACGATGCACGTCGCGCCCAGGCGAGCCGTTGCATGATGTGCGGCGTGGCGTTTTGCCAGATGGGCGCGAGCTTTGGCAAGGCACGCCCGAGCGGCTGCCCGCTGCACAACCTGATTCCCGAGTGGAATGAGCTGGTGTACCGCGGCCGCTGGGACGAGGCTGCCGAGCGTCTGTCGCTCACCTCGCCCATGCCCGAGTTCACGAGTCGCGTGTGCCCGGCGCTGTGCGAGGCCGCATGCAACTTGGGGTCGGTCGACGGTCAGCCCACGACGATCCATGACAACGAGCGTGCGATCAGCGACCACGAATGGGCAAACGGTGGCCCGCGTCGCTTTGAGCCGGCGGGGGAGGGCGCACCCACGGTCGCCGTGGTGGGCTCCGGTCCTGCTGGTCTGGTGGCAGCATGGGAGCTCGCGCGTCGCGGCGCCCGCGTGACGGTGTTTGAGCGTGACGACCGTCCGGGCGGTTTGCTTATGTATGGCATTCCCAACATGAAGCTCGGGAAGTCCGTGGTCGAGCGTCGCGTGGCGCTCATGCGCGAGCTGGGCATTGTGTTTGAGCTGAGCGCAGATGTGACGGACCCTGCGGTGGCAGCCAAGCTCGATGGCTTTGACGCTGTCGTGGTGGCTGCCGGCGCTCGTGCTCCGCGTGGGCTTTCGGCTGCGAACATTGATGCCCCGGGCGTGGTGTACGCCGTGGACTACCTGACGGCTTCGACCGTCTCGGTGCTCGATGGCGGAGAGCCCGTGGTGAACGCGTGCGGCCTGGACGTCGTGGTCATTGGCGGCGGCGATACCGGTAACGACTGCGTGGGCACCGCGGTACGTCAGGGTGCGCGCAGCGTGCGCCAGTTTGAGTTCTTGCCGGCGGCGCCTGATGCGCGCGCGGCGAGCAACCCCTGGCCGCAGTGGCCAAACGTTAAGAAGACCGACTACGGCCAGCAGGAGGCCATCGCTGCCATGGGCGGCGAGATGCGCGCTTGGGGCGTGGATACGCTCGAGGTGCTGCTGGACAAGAAGGGCGCGGCCGCGGGCCTGCGCGTGGTCGATCTGGATTGGTCGGCTGGCAAGCCCGAGCGCATCGCGGGCTCCGAGCACGAGGTGCCGGCGCAGCTGGTGCTCATCGCCTGCGGCTTTACGGGTCCTGAGCATGGCGTGTTCGATGCGGTAGGCGTGCCTGTTGCCACCGCTGGTCGTCCGCTGCCTGTGATGGCCGCCGAGGACTCGCATCTTGCGGCGCGTGTCGACGGCGTCGCCGCGGATGCCGCGCCGGTGTATGTTGCCGGTGATGCGCGCAACGGCAGCTCGCTCGTTGTGAACGCCATGGCCGACGCCCTGGCCTGCGCTGCCGAGGTCGCCGAGGCGCTGGAGCTGTAAAGTAGTCATTTAAGAACGTCCCCAATGACTGGTCATTTTTGTCTAGTCGTTGGGGACACTCTTTGCGAGCGGTTCGTTCGTTTGTCGACGCGCGAGTGTCCATTCGGCGTCTTCTTGAGCTGTGGTGCTCTGCTGTTTCTGTGGTGGCCGGGGGCGCTTGGCTCAAAAGGGCGGGTTGGCCGCCTATGTTTACCTGCGGTTTTGTTCCAGTGCGCATTTTCGGTCAAGCTTTTCGTCAAGTGTTTGGTCAGCATCTGGTTTGCAGCCGGAGGCCTATTTTGCCCGCGCTGGTCGTGGCTGCCCACCCTCCTCGTAAGCTCAAATTGAGGTCCATCAGTTTGAGGAGGATGCCATGACTGATCACGCTTTAGATCGAGCGCAGCTGGCCGAAGCCGTCGGCAACGATATTGCCGACATGGCCCATTTTTGGATGCTGCGGAAGTTCCAGTTTTTGGAGCCGGCGCGTGAACAGTTCGAGATCATTGTCGACCCGTGGCTCAGCTATTGCACCGAGCCTTCGCAAAACGAAATCATGGCCTACAACATGGCATTTACCGATTGGCTGCTCTTCGAGCGCCCCTATCGCCATGGCAAGACGTTGCTCGAGCTGTATGTTGAAGAGCCGCCGACATTGCTTTCGCCTGCCTCGCTCAAGCGGCTCGAGCAGGTACGCGACACACAGTATTTCTCGCGCTTTGGCATTTTGGACAAGGATCCTGCGAACGGCATGGTTGCGCTGAAGGATACGCGCACCGACCGTCGCTTTGATGTCTACGACCCGCATATCGTGCAAAAGGAGCATTGGAGCGACGGCGCGATTGCGGTGCGCCTCGCCTGCGTCGACGATGTCTGGCTGACGGCGGGACAACTCTATCTGTATGACATCGCACGCCTGAGTGACACGGCGGTCGATGGGCCTGGTGCGGTGCATCCGGAGGACCTGCAGGATGGCTTTGACACCTTGTGCATCAGTTTCTTCTTGCGTCTGGTCCGCGACATCATGGGCGCCCAGGGGCGGTACGTAAAGTCGCTCAACATCTACGAGCAGGAGTGGGAGTAGGGGATGTTACTGGTGTCGCTCTGCTGCCCTGACTTTGTCTCAATCTGTAACGTTTGGCGGCTGTTTGGGCCCGTAACTGTTACAGATCGAGACATTTCCCTGGTGTCGCTGGGGTGGGACTGCAACGTATTCCGTCCCCCACATCCCCTCTTCCCTCCGTTAACCGATGCGTCTGCAGTAATCCAACGGGACTAGGTGATAATGGACAAATGTTCAAGTTAATCGTGAGGGAGGAGCTCGATATGGCGTCTGCCGATCGTTCCACGTTGTTTATCAATGCGACCATCCTAGATGGTTCGGAACATATGGAGCCGCAGCCCGACATGGCCGTGGCCGTTGAGCGCGGTGTCATCACGTGGATGGGGCCGAGTGCTGTGGCGCAGGCGCCTGCAGGTGCCGAGGTCATCGACCTGGCAGGTGCGTATCTCATGCCAGGCCTCATCAATATGCATGTGCATCTGTGCGGTTCGGGCAAGCCGGTTTCGGCGGGCGATGCAGGCGCGCTGATGAAGAAGCTCGATAATCCCGTGGGGCGCGCCATCGTGCGCCATATTCTTAAGGGCAGCGCCCAACAACAACTGGCAAGCGGCGTGACCACGGTGCGCGGCGCGGGCGACCCACTGTTTGCCGACATCGCCGTTCGTAATGCCATCGACGCCGGCAAGTATCAAGGTCCTCGCCTGGTGGCGCCGGGAACGGGCGTCACGGTGCCGGGCGGCCATGGTGCGGGCTTGTTCGCCCAGGTGGCAAACAGTCCCGCCGAGGCAGCCGAACAGGTGCGCGACCTGTATGCGCGCGGTGCCGACGTCATTAAGCTGTTCGTAACGGGCGGTGTGTTCGATGCGACCGAGGTGGGCGAGCCGGGCGTGCTGCGTATGCCGGTGGAGGTTGCCGCGGCGGCGTGCAAGGCGGCGCACGATATGGGCCTTCCGGTCATGGCCCATGTCGAGAGCACCGAAGGTGTGAAGGCCGCGCTTCAGGCCGGCGTCGACACAATCGAGCACGGCGCTCCGATGACCCCCGAGATCCTGGAGCTGTACCGCGGCGCCGCGGGAACACAGCTCGAGGGACGCGCGCCGAGCGTGACCTGCACAATCAGCCCCGCACTGCCGTTTGTACTGCTCGATCCGGAAAAGACCCATTCGACCGACACGCAAAAGAAGAACGGTGACATCGTGTGCTCGGGCATTATCGAGAGCGCTCGCGCGGCGCTGGAAGCCGGCGTTAAGGTGGGCCTGGGCACGGACTCGAGCTGCCCGTTCGTGACGCAGTACGACATGTGGCGCGAGGTGGCTTACTTTGCCAAGTACGTGGGCGTGAGCAACGCCTTCGCACTGCATACGGCTACGCAGGTCAATGCCGAGCTACTGGGCCTGGGTGGCGAGACCGGCACAATCGAGTGTGGCAAGGCAGCCGATATCCTGGTGACGCGTAAGAATCCTCTGGATGATCTGTGTGCCCTGCGTGAGCCGACGCACGTGATGTGCCGTGGCGATTTGGTGCGCAAGCTCAAGGTGAAGCGTATTCCCGAGGTGGACGCCGAGCTCGACGCGATTATGGCCATGCCAGCCGAAGCGCTTGCCGAGGAGCTGGCCCGCGACGGCGTGGCGTAGACGAGACAAAGGGACAGCTCCGTTGCCGCATACAAAAAGCCGAGGTCTCAACACGAGGCCTCGGCTTTTTTATCGAACAAATACTTAAGATTTGGGACAAACAAACCTGATTTATTTGTCCCGCGTGCGGGCGCTAGGAGCGCGTTTCCATCTTGGCGTGGCACTTGGGGCAGGTGACGCGGATCTTGCCTTTGCCCTTGGGGACGGAGAGCATCTGGCCACAGTTGGGGCACTTGAGGTATGCCGTGGTCTTGCGGCCCTTCCACATCTTCTTAGCCGTGCGTTTGGCACGCTCAAAGTCCTCCTTGCTGGTGCCGGCCGCGCGTGAGGTGCTGGCCGCTGCAGCGCCGCCACCCAAACTGGCGACGAACTTGCCCAAGCCGGGGACATTGGCGGTCGCAGCGACAAAGGCCTCGTTCTCCTTGCGACGTGCATCGGTATTTTTGGACAGGCCGCGCAGCACGCCAATCACGATGACGGCGATGGCAATCCAGCTGAGCCACTGGATGCGGGCCATCGATCCGATCATTGCGATGACGATGCCGACAAAACCCATCACGATGGTGAGCTCGTCGGCGCCATTGCGACCCTTCATAAAGTCATTCATGCAAATTGCCTTTCGTTCGATATACTGCACGCTTTTATACCCGATTTAGAGCAAGGGGGACAGGTTAATCTGCACCAAGGTGGTGCAAACATACCTGTCCCCGGAACACCAAGGTGGTGCAAACATACCTGTCCCCGGAACACCAAGACGGTGCAAAGAAGTCTGTCCCCAATGCCCCAATTACTTGGAGAGCTTGTCGACGACACGTTCGATCTCGGCGAGCTTGGCGGCTTTGAGGTCTTCGTCGCCTGATTCAATTGCCGAGGTCACGCAACCCTCAATGTGAGCCTTGAGCACATCGGCGTTAATGCGCGCGAGGAGCGCCTGTGTGGCCATGAGCTGCGTGGAAATATCGACGCAGTAGCGGTCCTCCTCGACCATCCGCAAGATGCCGTCGATCTGGCCGCGTGCCGTCTTGAGCATGCGGGTCACCGATTTATGGTCTGCCATCATGGCGGGTCCTCGTTTCTGGTCGATTTTCCGGATGCCCCCGTCAGTTGCGGTGAAATACGGACTGTTTAAAGGCCTAGGGCGGCTCAACAGTCCGTATTTCACCGCAACTTCTGAGGATTGAGTAGGCGGCGTCTGCTACGCGGCGGTCACCGAAAGGGCGTGGAACTTCTCGCCGGCGCCCTCGACGGCGGCGGCGAGCTGCTCGGCGGTCACGGTGTCGGCGCACTCCACCTGGACAGTCTGGGTCTCGTGATCGGCGTCGGCATCGGTCACGCCGACCACGTTGAGCAGCGCGGTCTCGACGGTGGCATCGCAATGGCCGCACATAAGGCCGGAAGTCTTGATTGTGTAACGCATGGGTATTCCTCTCTGTTGTGTCGGCTTTCCCAGGCACCCGACCTTGACCTTCAAGCCGTCGCTCGCGTACCAAAGTACGCGTCGCTCCTCTTTCAGGTCAATCTCGGGCACCTGGAAAACCCGTTCTAAATGGACTTAATGGTGAGCTTATTTTGCCACTTTTGGCTTAAAGGATTTTAAGCGCAGAGCGTTGCTTACGACGCACACGCTCGACAGGCTCATGGCGGCGGCGCCAAACATCGGCGAGAGTTGCCAACCGGTGAGGGGGAAGAACACGCCCGCCGCCAGCGGAATGCCGATGCCGTTGTAGAACAGCGCCCAGAACAGGTCCTGCTTGATGTTGCGAATTGTGGCGCGCGACAGCTCGATGGCACGGGTGACGTCCATGAGGTCGCTGCGCATGAGTACCACGTCGGCGCCCTCCTTGGCGATGTCGGCGCCGGTGCCGATAGCAAGGCCCACGTCGGCGCGCGCCAGGGCGGGGGAGTCGTTGATGCCGTCGCCTACCATGGCGACCTTGCCGCCCACATCCTGCAGCTCGCGGACGTGGCGTTCCTTGTCGGCGGGAAGCACGTCGGCGATGACCTGTTCGCTGCTCAGCCCCACGCGGCGGGCGATCGCTTCGGCGGTGACGCGGTTGTCGCCGGTGAGCATGCGCACGTCGACGCCAAGCGAGCGCAGTGCGGCGATGGCCTCGGCGCTCGTCTCTTTGACCTCATCCGCCACGGCGATGGTACCGACAAGCTCGCTGTTCTTGGCAAAGAACAGCGGTGTCTTGCCCTCGGCCGCGAACTGTTCGGCAAGGCCGGCAGGAACCTTCACGCCCAGCTCGTCCATCAGACGCACGTTGCCGGCGGCGATGACATTCTGCCCCTCGCGTGCCGTAACGCCTCGCCCGGGCACGGCGGTAAAGTCCTCGACCATGCGTGCGACGATTCCGCGCGCCTCGCACTCGGCCATAATCGCCTCGGCCAGCGGGTGCTCGCTTGAGCGCTCCAGCGCAGCGGCCAGCTTGAGCAATGCCTTTTCGCTCATGGCGGGCGAGCCGTCAGCGCGCGTGGCTACCGTGATATCGGTCACAGCCGGCTTGCCGCGGGTGACGGTGCCCGTCTTGTCGAGCACCACGGTGCCCACGCTGCGTAGGTTCTCCAGCGCCTCGGCGCTCTTAAACAGAATGCCCATTTCGGCGCCCTTGCCGGTGCCGACCATAATGGCGACGGGCGTGGCCAGGCCCAGCGCGCACGGACAGCTGATCACCAGCACGGCCACGGCGGAGGTGAGCGCCTCGTTTATGCTGCCGGTCAGTGCCATCCACACCGCAAAGGTCACGGCCGAGATCGCAAACACCACGGGCACGAACACGCCGGCGACTTTGTCGGCCATGCGGGCGATAGGCGCCTTGGTGGCGTTGGCGTCCTCGACGAGCTGGATAATCTTGGCGAGCGACGTGTCGGCGCCCACGCGTGTGGCACGGAAGGTAAACGAGCCGGTACGGTTGACAGTGGCGGCGTTGACGGTGTCGCCGGCGGTCTTTTCCACGGGGATGGACTCGCCGGTGAGCGCGCTCTCGTCCACGGCCGAAGCGCCCTCGAGTACGACGCCGTCGACAGGGATGGACTCGCCGGGGCGCACGCGCAGCACCTGGCCGGGAAGGATGGCGTCGACGTCCACAGCGGTCTCGGTGCCGTCGTCGGCCACGATGGTCGCGGTCTTGGGCGCCAGGTCGATGAGCGCCTCGATGGCGCCGCCGGTCTTGGACTTGCTGCGCGTCTCGAGGTATTTGCCCACGGTGACCAGCGACAGGATCGTGCCGGCGCTCTCAAAATACAGATTGTCCATGCCCGTTATCATGGCCTCGTGTACCTGACCTGTGGCCAGCTGGTCGGCCATGATAAACATGGCGTAGAGCGACCAGGCAATGGACGCGGTGGCGCCGACGGCGATGAGGGCGTCCATGGTGGGCGCGCCGTGCGCGAGCGATTTAAACCCATTGATAAAGTACGCGTCGTTGACATAGACGATGGGGATGAGCAGGACGAGCTCGGTGAGTGCGAGCGTCATGCTGTGGGTGTGGTCGGTGAAGACGCCGGGCAGTGGCCAACCGAGCATGTGCCCCATGCCTATGTAGAACAGCGGGATGAGGAAGATGATCGAGATGATGAGGCGGGTACGCATGGCAGAGGCGGCGGCCTCCAGCTTTTTGGTGGGCGACTCCATATGGGTGACGCCAGACCTGGCCTGCGAGCTGCCGCTTGAGGCGGCGTCGGTGCCCGCGCTGATGGGCGAGGCCGAGTAGCCAGCGCGATCGACAGCGGTGCAGATATCGTCGGGGGAGACCTGCGCAGGGTCGTAGTCCACCAGCATAGAGCCGGCGAGCAGATTGACCGCGACGCTTTGGACGCCGTCGAGCTTGCTCACGGCACGGTCCACGTGCGCTTGGCACGCGGCGCACGTCATACCGCCCACGTCAAACTTATCCTGAGCCATGGCTTCTCCTTTCTGTAATTTGGTGTTGGAATTGTTAACCTGCTGATACTATACACCCATACCCCCTGGGGGTATACAGTGGAGATTGAAATGTATGCCATTCTGTTATTGGCCGAGGTGATAGCCAGGTCGGCGGACCGTAGCCGGTCTAATGTCTCAATCTGTAACAACTAGACCCGTTTTTGTCGAGTAACTGTTACAGATCTAGATATTACATCGAGCCACAACTTAACGTCTCAATCTGTAACATCTGGGGACTGTTTTGCCTGCTAGATGTTACAGATCGAGACAAACCATTCGAGGGTAACCCGAACATCTCAATCTGTAACAGTAAGACCGATATTTGGGTCCTAGTTGTTGCAGATCGAGACAATCTCGGAGCAGATGCCCTGGCCGTTCAATGTAAAACGCCGGGGCGCCCGCGTGATGGGTGCCCCGGCGTATGCTGAGCAGGGTTTGCGAAGCGGTGGAAGGGAAGAGAAGCCGTCCTCCCGAAATCCTTACTCCTGACGACGTTTCTTGTCGGTTAGGAAGACGCCGGCGGCTACAAGCACGACGCCTCCGATGACAAACGTCTCACCGGCGAGCGCAGCATTGTCGCCTGTGATGGGAAGTGCCGAGTTGGCGGCCGTCTTGGCGTTGCCAGCAGACGGCTTTCCAGCAACCGGCTTAGCGGCAGCCTGCGTGATCTTGGCCTGCTCGGCCTTCGCTGCCTCTTGCTCCTGGCGGGCGATCTCGTCCTTCAGGGCTTGCTCGGCGGCTACGCGTTTTGCCTTCGCCTCGTTGTAGGCATTGAGCGCCGCGGTGTAGGCGGGCGTCGCAGCATCAAGGTCTGCCTGAGCGGCATCAAGTGCGGCCTTTGCGTTATGTTCTGCCTGCTTGGCGGCGACGCACTTGGCAAAGAGGGCATTGAGCGTATCGTTCGCGTTTGCATCGGAGCCGGTTGCGATGCCGTTTTCGACATTGACGGACTTGAGCTTTCCGAGAGCGGCGGCAGCGGCGTCCGGTGCGGCCTGAGAATTCTCGACCGCCTGCTCGGCATTCGCTACGGCATCATTCGTCGCACTAAGAGCAGTTTCGGCCGCAGTCACTGCTGCGTCGGCGTCCTTCTTGGCTGCCTCGGCCGTGGCGAGATTGTCGGCCGCGTTGTTCAACGCATCGGCATGTGCCTGCTTTGAAGCAAAGTCGTTTTCCGCCGTGGTCAGATCGCTCGCGGCGTGCTCCGCGGTCGCTGCCTTGGCCTCGACGCCGTCCTTGGCGATAGTGAGGGCCTGCTTCTTGGCAGCCGCGTCGCGCTCCGCCTTTTCAAGAGCGCTCTGGGCAGACGTCTGAGCCGCCGTGGCTTCATCGAGCGTTTGATGGGCCTTGTCAGCCTTCTCCTGGGCCGCAGCAACATCGGCAGAATACTTGGCAAGTTCCTTCCTTGCATCTTGCAGAGCCTGCTGCTTTAAGAGAGCCTCTGCCTTGGCGTCATCAACCTTCTTCTGACTCTGAGCGGCTTGCTCTTGCGATGCCTTAAGCTCGGCGCGCTTCTGGTTGACGACCTGCTCTGCGGGCGCCACGTTGCTTTGGGCGGCTTTAACCTGGTCTTCGGCTTCGGCAACTTTTCCGTTTGCCTTGGCGAGATTCTGCTCTGCTTGAGCGACCTCGGCAGCGGCACCTGCCACGTTGCCATTTTCGGTGGCAAGGTTGCTGTTCGCGGTATCAACGCCTTCTCGCTTTTGAGCGACGAGGGTCTCTGCTGCCTTTACGGCATCGGCTTTCGATGCCGCTGTGCTGCGCTTTTGCTCAAGGTTCGCTTTTGCAGCGGCAAGGTTTTCGCTGGCCTTGGAGAGACTCAGCTGATACTGATCAAAGAGACTCTCGAGTTCATCGATTGAATATTCTTTCTCGTACGAACCGTAGTTGTCGTCAACCTCCAAGATGTAGGTATATGAGAGATGAGTTCCTCGAGAATTAATGCCGTATCCCATGGTTTTGGCGTCAGGCTGTACGATATTCAAATAGTGGCCGACGGTGCCAAAGCCTACCTTTTGCTCTCCGAATTCGGTGCCGTGGCTCCAGAAAGTATCCCAAGCATCTTTGGGGGCAATTTCGCCAAGGCCGGCTTTCGCTGCGGCCTGGTCAAATATATTCTTTTCCTCATCAACCCACTGGTGTGCGACATTTCTTTTCAAGTCATAGTTCCATGCGGCATTTTCGAATCGCGCATAGTCTGAATGGTCTAGCATGGCGTCTGAGTAATTGGAGTTCGACTGAGCAATTGCCATCTGCTCGGCCGTCACCTTAAGCTCGCTAAGGCCGACGCTTTTGCGATATTCATTAATCTCGCGCAGCTTGCCAAACGAAAGCTTGGCGTTGTCGAGTGACGTGCCGTCCTTTTTATCGCCGATGGTCGTTGGGTTTAAGTCGCTCTGCTTATAGATGATGTCTGCAGCATCGTTGGCACCGATGAATTGGTAAAAGCCGATGACGCTCTGCGCCTCCGCCGTCGTAGCCTTATCGGCTGCCGCCTTGCACGTATCGTATGCTTTCTGTGCATCGACAACGGCTTGATCGGCGGCCGCCTGGTTTGTCTTGGCAGTTTCGAGCGCCTTGTCTGCTTGCTCCTTCTCGGCTTTTGCCTGGTCGACTTGTTTCTGAGCGGCCTTTGCCTTCTCCAGCTCGGCAGCATGCACCTGCTTTGCCGAGGTCAACTCCGATTGCGCCGCATCGGCTTTCGCCTGGGCTGCCGTTACATCATTTTCGGCTGCTGCGACTGTCTGCTTCTTGGCTTCGAGCTCGCTTTCGGCACCGGTGAGGGCGTCCCGCTTGGATGCAACGTCACTATTTGCCTGAGAAAGACCTGCTTCGGCAGCCGCCTGCTGCTGCTTCGCCTGATCGAGTGCGCTTTGGGCGGCATCGACCTTTGCCTGAGCGGCGTCATACTCCGGGCCCTCGGCGCCTGCCTTTGCGGCTGCCAAATCGGCTTGCGCGCTGTCATACGCTGCCTGTGCCGCGACTACCTTACCATCCGCGGCGGTCTTTGCCTGTTGAGCGGAAGCCAGCGTGCCTGACGCCTCGTTGTAAGCGCTCTGCGCGGCGCTCCGAGCCTGCTGGGCATCGGCGAGTGCGGAGTCGGCAGCGGTTTTTGCGGCCTTTGCCTGGTCAAGAACCTTCTGGGCATCTGCGGCAGACTGCTCGGCGGCCTTGATTTCCTCCGGCGTTGCGTTGGCGGCTGCCTTCTGGGCTTCCTCAAGCTTGGCCCTTGCGTCGGCTGCCGCCTGCTTTGCGGAGTCGAGTGCCTTCGTCTTGCTTTCGGCATCGGCCTTGGCCGTGTCGAGCTTGCTCTGGGCATCCTTTAACGTGGCGCTGGCGCTGTTGGCCGCCTTGACGCTTTCATCGAGTTGACGGGCGTATTCGGCACGCGCGGCGGCTTCTGCCTGCGAATTGTTGGAGACGGAAGCGTCGTAGGCAGTCTGGGAGTTGTCGCGGACCGTCTACTTTTCGGTATAGGGGGCAACCGCCGTGTCGTAGTCGGACTTGGCTTCTGCCTCGGCAGCCTTTGCGGCGTCGATTGCGGCCTGCAAGTCGGCAATTTTCTGGGCGTTCGTCTTTACTGCGGAGCCTGCCGCCTCGCCGGCGTGGGCGGCGAGCGGGGACATGATTGCGTCCTGTGCCGTGGTGTCGCTCAGATCGTTGGCAAATGCCGAGAACGGGGCGAGCAACGACGAGCCGGTCATTGCGATGGTGGTGGCTGCGGTGACGGCGAGTCGCGCGGTCTTGTGACCCGCGAATGCGCGATGGGGCTCGGCGCCGCCTGAGACTTCCAAGTGTTTAGGTGCGTACTTTGCCATTTCTTCTCCCAATCGTTGAAGGGGTACCTATGACAATTCGTACGTTACGACCGCCGAAAGGGTTTCTGTTGCGCAACATTGGCAAGAAAATATCGACACACTTGAGTCACATTTATGAGTCGAAGTTCTCGGCAAGCTAATGTCTCGTTCTGTAACATCTAGCAGCAAATATGACCTCTAACCGTTACAGATCAAGACAATTGCCGGGGAGGGGTCCCGTCACGGCAAGACGCCCGCCGCCTAGATGCAGAACCCGGGGATCACACAGGTTAGCTTGTTTGGCTTGTCCGCAGGCGTTGCGTACGTAAAGGCGTCGCCGTCGTGGCCCACGCGATTCAAATAGAGTGTGCCTCCACTCTCCGATGTGTCAGGACTCACCGTGCGCTCCCACCAGCAGGTGTCCTTGCCCTTCCACTGGCGGACCATCGTCTCGTTCGTGGAATACGGGCTCACCTTGAGCTCGCGGAAGAGCTGATACTCTTTGCCCTCGCCGTTGTAGATGTCTGCCAGGTAGTGATAGTCCTTGGCAAACGAATCGGGCGGTTGCGTACCGCACAGCTCGACCATAGCGGGCAGCCAAAGGGTTGCGGGCAACTCGCTCAGACACGATGCACTGTTGGCGGCGCCAGCGTTATTCGAGACCTTTTTGACAGATTTGATGAGTGCGCGTAGCTCATTGGGCAGCAGCTTAAGGCCGTCGCCGTCGAGCCATTCTCGCAGCTCGCAATCTGCCCAGCCGGAGCTCGGCGGTTCAGCCGCAGCGTTGCGCTCGGCAATACCGGCGTCGAACATAAACGTTAGCCCTGCCTTGCCCGTACCGTCCAGAAGCTCATCGTGACGGATGCCCACAAGCTGCGCGCCGACCTCCAGCCCGTTGGTGAGTTTCACGCGCTTGGTACACGGATAGGGGATATGCCCATCGGCATCGAGCAGGTGGTAGCGCTTGGCAATCTCGCGTGCCTCGCTACGGGTCTCGGCGGCCTTAATCTTGAGCGAAATCTCCTGCAGCTGATCCCAGGTGTAGTCGTCAAGTGAACCGCGGATGCCATCGAGGTAGTCGGGGATGCCAAAGCCATGGGTTGCCGCGCCAATGACGCCGAGCCCCGCAACGACTGCAGCGACGCCGCCGATAATAAAGCGACGGCGGGTCATGGCATCGTTCCGGGCCTGCTCCAGGATCTCTCGCGCGCGCTCGCCGGCGACGTCGACCTTAAGGTGCGTACCGGAGTCGATGTCAATCGCGGCCTCGTCTCCTGTGCCTTCGCGGCCCTCGGATTCGGCATCGGTGAGGTATGCCGAGAGCACCTCGAGCATCTGCTGCTCGGTGGGACGATCGCACTGCTCGACTGAGAGACCCTTCATGATGATTTGGACGAGCGCTTCATCGCCCTCGCAGCGCGGCTCGAGCGGTGCCGGCTTGGTCTTGGTCTTTACGAGATAGAACGAGCCGGTTGCAGCGGCGTCCGTCGACTCAAAGTCAAACGGTTTGCGACCGCTGTAGAGCTGGTACAGAATGCTCGAAAGCGCATAGACGTCGATTGCCGGCGAACGGCGAAGGGCCGCGATGCCTTCGATATCCTGCGTGAGCATCTCGGGCGCGGCGTATGCGGGCGTGGCAAAGCGCCAGATGTCGGCGCGTCGGGTGATCGTGTCGTCGCCGAGAGCCATGGTCGCGGAGCCCATGTCGATGAGGCAGGGGTCAAAGGAGCGATCGGCGATCTGCTGCTCGAGCGTTCGGCTGGTGGTGCGGAACATAATATTGGCAGGCGAAAGGTCGCGATGGACGACCGGATTCACGAGGCCTTGGGTCATCAAGAGTGCGCGAAGCACGGCGTTTCCGACGGCGGCGACCATCTGGGTGGTCAGCCCGCCCGAGGCATCGTGCGGAAGCAAGGGCAGCGCCTGCTTGAGCGAGGTTCCCTCGACCCACTCCATGAGGATGAGCGGGTCGTCCTCACAAGAGCCGTAGCCATAGACGCGCGGAAATCCGCGCAGGTGCGAGACAGTGCACAAGTGACGGTACTCTTCGAACAGCGCGGCGGTGTTTGCCAGGTGCGCGGCCGATTGCTCGGCGGAGCGGTCGGGGGCTTGGCCGGAAAGGACGGCGTTGTCCTTGAGTAGCTTGACGGCAAAGACCTCGCCGCTCGTGTTGGTCGCGCGCAGCACGTGCCCGATGTTGCCGTTGTTGCGGTGGGCCGTCTGGAGAATAAGCGTCATAAACCGACGCTTGGCGTCGCCCTCGGCGCTGGGATCGACCGCCACGGCGGTGTCGAACGTATCGAGACGGATGAGTTTGTCGCCATAGGCGCTATCGGTAGTATCCATGGCGTTCCTTTGTCTGGCATGGGTTGCCGCACGTATACGCGAGCAGTGCGGATATCGGTAAAGTACCATGATAGCCGCACTGCCCACGTATACCGCTGAGCATTGTCGTTTACGACGCAGAAGGTAGAAGACGTAAGACGGACGGCGACCGTCTTTCGATCGCCGTCCGTGCTAGTCCACAATGACAAGGAATGTCGTGTAGAGACCCAGATGGAGCCTGTCGCTGTTGGCTATTTCCACCGGGGGATAGATCTTGCCAGGCTCGCGTTGGTCGCGCGGCGGCTCAATCACAATATCGTCGTCACCCGCGCCCGATTCGAGCACTGTGCCGTTGGTCGATCCAAGGCCCTGGGCGTACCAGTGCTCACCCTCGAGCCAAATACGAAGATGCTCGCGCGAGGCGTCGGCGCCTACATCGGTGATGCTGGGCGAGGTTTTGGGCAAAGAACCAATCACGGTGCCGCGCGGATCGCGTGTGAGGGGATGGATTTGCATGTCGGCGCAGTTGTCGGCATGGGTTCTGAGCAGACCGAGGTTGGGAGCGACGGTGCGCGGCTGCTCCAGGCTGCTCATAAAGCCACGTCCGACGGTAGTTTCGGTGGTGCCAAAGTGCCCGCCCGTCTTGCTGTCGCAAAAGCGCTCGACGGTGGCCACGCCCTGAACGGGATCGGCGAGCGCCCCCGTTGCCACAAAGAGCATAAGGTAAAGCGTGCTTTTCTCGCGCACGGCATTGCCGTCGAAGTTGTCGATGCGATTGAGGGCATTTGCATATAGGCGGCTGTCCAGCTTGTAGCTGGCGAGAGCCGACATCATTTCGTTGGCGGCCGGACCGCGATAGTGCTCGGCGATTGCCCGATAGGCGGACTCGCCGCCGCCGAGCTTGCTGCAGATTGCCGCGGAAAGGTTGAGCGTGGTGACGGTAAAGTCGCTGTAGATGGCGGGTGCGCACTGGTCAGGCTTGCGATGGACGATGTAACGGGTGAGATACGAGCGGTTGGAAGAGCATTTCTCGAGCAGGGTACTGCCGAGATAAGAGTTTCCATTGATAAGCATTCGGGCGATCTCGAGATGTTTAAGACCGCCGAACGAGCGAATATCGTTATAGAGGACCGAGCAAGGCGTCTCTGCTGCCACGGATACCTCCTTTGATTGCTTCCTAGCCAATATGGCGATAGGAATTAATGGCCCCCGGTGGGCGACGTATTAAATGGCTGCGCAATATATAGCGTAACCAAAGCAACATTATAGGCCACATGTTCGAAATTGCAGGAAGACCGAGAGATTTGGTTTGGACTGGACGGAAATCCCCCTCTGTCTTGATCTATAACAATTAGGACCCGGTTTTGTCCCGCAGCTGTTACAGATTGAGACAATCAGCCGGGCCCACCTCGTCCACCTCGTCATCTGTGGTTTACGTGGGGGCATGCGAAGCACGGGTATACTAACCGGCGGCGAATCTGCTCCATCGCTTAGAGCTGCTGCGTCTGGACGGCGCGTGATAGAGCTGCCAAAGCGATCGCCAGCGTGCTGAGCAACGTCCTCTCTGTGCGCACCCGTTTTTGTATGTATTAGCGCACTACCAAGCACGCCCGTGCGGCCGCATGCCGTGCCCATAACGCGTGCAGATAAGGAACAACGACATATGCGTAATTCTGTATCCGACGTCACGGACGCCGAGATTCTGGACGAGACCCGCGAGGCCATGACCCAGGCTGCCTTCGATGCCGCCGACGAGGCAAATGCTGCCCAGGCCGTCGAGTCCGCTACCGAGAGCCTGCCCGCCTTTGACGAGCTGGGGCTTTCCGACGAGATGCTTCGTGCTATCGAGAACCTGGGCTACACGGCGCCAACGCCTGTTCAGGCCGGCTCCATCCCTGTGGTGCTCGAGGGCCGTGACCTGCTTGCCGCCGCTCAGACCGGCACCGGCAAGACGGCTGCCTTTTTGCTGCCGACCATGAACAATCTGGAGCACATCGCTCCTCCCAAACCCGTGCGCGAGCGCGGCGGCCGCAACCGCCGTCGCGGTGTTAAAAAGCCCGAGGGCAACGGCCGTGGCCCCGTGATGCTCGTCATCACCCCTACGCGCGAGCTTGCCCAGCAGATCGACGAGGTCGCAAGCAAAATCGCCGACGTCACCGGCCATGTTGCCGTGACCGTCGTGGGCGGCGTGAGCTACAAGCCGCAGACCGCGGCACTTAAGTACGGCTGCGACATCCTGGTCGCAACGCCGGGCCGTCTGGTCGATCTGATCGAGCAGGGTGCCTGCCACCTGGGCGAGGTCAAAGTGCTGGTACTCGACGAGGCCGACCGCATGCTCGATATGGGCTTTTTGCCCGCCGTCCGCCGCATTGTGCGCGAGACGCCGGCCGAGCGCCAGACGCTGCTGTTCTCGGCGACCCTCGACGAGGAGGCCGTGGGCGAGATCACCGATCTAGTGAGCGACCCGGCCCGCGTGGAGATCGCGCCCGCTACGTCGACCGCCGACACCGTCGACCAGTTTGTATTCCCGGTGTCCATCGAGGCCAAGAACAACCTGCTGCCCGAGTTCCTCAAGAAGGAGGGCCCGGAGCGTACTATCGTCTTCATGCGCACCAAGCACCGCGCCGACAGCTGCTGCCGTCGTCTGGAGCGTAAGGGCATCAAGGCCGCCGCGATTCACGGCAACCGCAGCCAGGCCCAGCGCGAGCGTGCCCTTTCGGCCTTCCGCGACGGCACCGTCGACGTGCTGGTGGCAACCGATGTTCTCGCCCGCGGCATCGACATTAGCGACGTGCGCTACGTCGTGAACTTTGACGTGCCGGCCGAGCCGACCGACTATATCCACCGCATTGGCCGTACGGGCCGCGCCGGCGAGCTGGGCTGGGCCATTACGTTTGTGACCGAGCAGGACGTCGATGAGTTCTACGAGATCGAGAAGCTCATGGACAAGACGGCCGATATTTACGAAGCCGGCGACCTGCATGTGGGTCCCAACCCGCCTGCGGTTGATCCCGAGCGCGACCCTGCGGCCTTTAAGGTGAAGAAGAAGACTAAGCGCGGCAAGTCCAAGAGCAAGAAGAAGCTTGAGCGGGCGCGTCGCGACGGCAAGCGCAACGGCGACGATTACGGCGATGTTGCCGGTCGTTCCAACCGCGGTCGCGACGAGCGCCGCGGCGACGGCGAGCGTCCGAGCCGTCCCAAGCGCGGCGGCAAGACCCGCGTGCGCGAGGGCGTTCAGGCTCGCGTGGACGAGGCTGTTGAGAGCGTGGCTCGCGAGGTAGCTGCCGAGGAGCGCGGCGGTGCTGGTGCCGCTGAGCAGCCTGCGCGCGGCAACCGTGCCGAGCGTCGTGCCAAGCAGTTCCAGGGCGAGGCACACCGCCGTCGTCGTGAGGACGAGGACCGCGGCGGTCGTCGTCGTGTCGAGCGCGAGGACGCGGGCCGCGGTTCGCGCGGTGGCAAGCGCGGTGCGGGCGACCGCCGGCGTTCCGGTCGTGATGACGAGCGCGGCGGCCGTGATGAGCGTCGCGGCGGCGAGGGTCGCGGTGAGCGTACTGCCCGTGGCGGTGAGTCCCGTGGCGGCAAGCGCTTTGAAGAGCGCGGTAGCCGCGGCGGCGAGCGTCGCGAGGGTGCTCGCGGCAATGGCGGCCGCGGCGGCGCTGGTCGTTCTAACGAGTCGCGTGATCGTCGTGACCCGCGTGCCAGCCGCGATCGTCGCGATGACTGGCGCAACTACGACGATACCCGCGAAGAGCGTCGCGGCGGCTATCGTGGTGGTCGTGGCGGCAACCAGGCCGGCTCCCGTGGCGGCCGTGCCGGCGGTCGCGATAACCGTGGCAGCTACGGCAACAGCCGTGGCGGCAAGCGCGGTGGCAGCTCCCGTCGCCCCGGCGACGGCGGCGGCAAGCGCAAGTAAGATGCGCATCGCGCGCTAGCGTGAGACAAGCTAAGGGCCCGAGCAAATAACGCTCGGGCCCTTTTGTTTGCCGTGTTCATCGCTAATTCAAACGTGATGTTCTCGGGAATGCATCTGGGGGATGCTGAGGACCTATTTTCCGCCATGCAGCAATGGGTCCTATGGGGTGCGCCGTGCATTTTTTGGAGTATTCTGCAGTTCGAGTTGTCTGCATATGATTTGACGTCGCCAACGGTGGCTTTCGGATATCCCTAGCGAGCGTTCTGAGTCAGATTTCGTCGTTTTCCGGAGCAGGGGCGCGTCATTCTCGCCATGTCGGAACCCAAAATGACGCAGCGCCCTAAAGGTTTGCCCGCTCGGGGTATTGCTGGCGCGGTCACGTTGCAGAATACTCCGTTTTTTGCACGGGCCAGGATGGGGTACCTCGGGAGAACACGGCGGTATCCCGTAAATATATACAATCTGTACCGTAATTTATACAAAACGAAGAGGCAGACAGCGTAGGGTTGGTGCATTGGGGTGCTTGATGCACCAAAATGGGGATCCCACGTGCCGTATACTCTGGCTGGATGTGAAAACGGCTTGACGCGTTGCCAGACGTAGGGGGGAGGGTGTCTCGATGAGCGTATTCGAAATTGTGTTTAGTCCGACGGGTGGAACGCAGAAGGTGTCTGGCCTTGTGGCCGGGGCACTGGACAAGAATACCGTTACCGTCGATCTGACCGATAGCGGGCTAGATTTCAGCGCTGTCTCGATGACTGAGGACGACGTGGCCGTAATCTCTGTGCCGGCGTATGCCGGTAGAATCCCGGCTGTGGTGGCTGACCGGTTGGGCATGGTTCACGGCAACGGAGCGCGGGCCGTTCTGGTGTGCGTCTACGGAAACCGCGCGTTTGAGGACACGCTCGTAGAGCTGGAGGACGTTGCGAAGCATGCGGGATTCCGGGTGATCGCGGCAGTTGCGGCCATTGCAGAACATTCCATTGCGCGACAGTTTGCTGCCGGTCGTCCGGATGCGCAGGATGCGGCGCAGCTTGCTGAGTTTGCTCAGCAAATTCAGCAAAAGCTGTTGGCTGAGGATGCGTCCGAGCCCTCTATCCCCGGCAATCGTCCTTATAAACAAGCTGGAGGTCACCGCATGGCGCCCGAGGCAACAGAGGATTGCGTCTCCTGCGGTGCATGCGCCGCGGCGTGCCCCGTTTGTGCTATCGACAAGGGTGACCCCAAACGAGCAGCTGGCGAGGCGTGCATCTCCTGCATGCGCTGCATCGCCGTATGTCCGCGAGGTGCTCGCAAGCTTGATTCCAGCAAACTATCCGCTGTTTCCCAGATGCTGAGCAAGGTTTGCGTCGTGCGGAAGGAATGCGAGCTCTTCATCTAGCGCATACGAAATTGGCGCAATGGGGCCAGGTTAATCTGCACCGACCTGGTGCAAACAAACCTGTCCCCAATGCACCAGAGCAAGGAGTGTCCCCGGGTGCCGGCAGAAAAGGAACGTCCCTAAGTACCGCATAAATACCGTTTATCGGAGAAAAAATACCGTTCGCCGGTCATAATGATTGTTCCGGCTTTGGGCTTGTCTACAATACCTCCCGTAAAAGAAATGCGGAAGGTTACCGAGTCCCTCGGACGTGGGCCTAACCAAAGTCTTTGATTGCGTGCGTCTTTATGGGTGCATTCGATTGATTTTGGTTGGGCTATATTTATGAAGGGACATGTCACCATGGGTTTCTTTTCTCGCCTTATGGGTGGCTCGGATAAGCAGACAACTGCGGCTTCCGAGTTCGAAATCCTCGCTCCCGTTTCCGGCGAGCTTGTTCATCTAGAAAATACCAATGACCCCGCTTTTAGCAGCCGTGCCGTGGGCGATGGCGTTGCCGTGGTTCCCCAAGAGGGAACGGTGTGCGCTCCTGTTTCCGGCACCGTTGCGGCGCTGTTTCCGACTGAGCACGCGCTGGGCATCATGTCCGACGACAGCTCTGCTCAGGTGATGCTGCATATCGGAATCGATACTGTTAAGCTTGAGGGCAAGGGCTTCCATGCGCTTGTCGCCCAGGGTGACCATGTCGACGCGGGCCAGCCTCTCGTCGAGGTCGATTTCGACGCGGTCCGCGCCGCCGGCTTCGATCCCACGGTCTTCGTTATCGTGTGCGAGCGTTCGGAGAACTCGACTCTTCGTGAGCATGCTTCCGGCCCTGTTGCTGTTAAAGAGCCTGTTATCTGGCTTTCCGAGTAAATTCTTGTGGTGGGTGCCGTGGTTATCAAGCGAGTTTTTAACAACAACGTCGCAATGGTCACTTCGGACGATGGCTCCGAGCTCATCGTCATCGGTCGAGGTCTCTGCTTTGGCCGTCATGCCGGCGATGCCATCGATGAGGCGTCGGTCGAAAAGACCTACGCGTTGCAGGAGGGAACTTCTCAGGATTCGCGTACGATTGACCGCTTGGCACATCTTTTGGAGTCCATCCCAACCGTCAACCTCGTGATTTCCGAGGACATTGTTCAGATGCTTCGTCGAGAGCTCAATGTTGATATCAACGACAAGATTCTCATTGCTCTCGCAGACCATATCAGCCTTGCTTTGGAGCGCGAGCGCAAGGGCGTCCCCTGTGAGAATCCGTTGCTGCTCGAGATCCAGCAGTTCTATCGCAAGGAGTATGCACTTGCGGGCCGTGCGCTGCAGATTATCAAGGAGTATATGGGCATCCAGATGAGCGAAGAAGAGCAGGGCTTCATTACGCTGCATATCGTCAACGCCACCATGCCGCAACGCTCTGACCGTCTGATTGTTTCGGTCCAGCTTGTTCGCGACGTGCTTGCGATTGTTTCCGAGCGCTATGCTACGACCCTCGATGACACCTCGTTGCCCTATGAGCGTTTCGTCCGCCACCTGCAGTTTTTCGCACAGCGGGCGCTTGACCCCACGGCCGGGCAAATCAATGGCGACGCGCTGTTCCGAATCGATGAAACGGCGTATCCGTGCGCATTCTCGTGCGCGGACGCCATAGCCGCCCACTTGTCGTCTACCTATAACGTTGTCGTTACCGATGCCGAGAAGAGTTATCTCGCGTATCACATTGTTAACCTGCTTGGAGAACCTGGTCTCTAGGCATAACGTGCCCACACATCGATTGATATAAGGCAGGGCTTACGGTCTTGTCCAGGGCACATCTGTCTCAATTTGCGGAAAAGGAAGGGGAGTACCGCTATGGCCGCAAAAAAGAAAGTTAGCCTCAAAGCGCCGTTGGAGGTGTTCGCGAAGTCAATCGTTCAGCCGATGATGTATCTCTCGGTTGCCGGCATCCTGCTCATCGTGGGCATCATTCTGACCAACAAGACCATTTGCGCCTTGATCCCCGTACTGGGCTCCGGTCCGTTCCAGCTTGTGGGCGCCGTTGTCTATCAGTCGCTGATGTTTATCATCAACAACCTCTCGATTCTGTTCTGCGTGGGCATCGCCGGCGCCATGGCAAAGAAGAACAAGGGCCATGCTTCGCTGATTGCCCTGATGTCGTTCTTCCTGTTCCTGCAGGCTAACAACATCGTGCTCAACGCCACCGGCTCTCTTGCCGATGCGAGCGGCATGCTTGGCCTTACCGGAACCGGCCAGGCCACCGTTATGGGCATCCAGGTGCTCGATACCGGCGTGTTCGGCGGCATCATTCTTGGTTGCATCACCGGTGCCGTGTTCAACAAGTACTCGAACAAGCAGTTCCCCATTGCCCTTTCGATGTTCTCGGGCGTTCGCTTTCCGTTCCTGATCATGATCATCATCTCCTGGATCATGGGCGCGGGCTTCTGCATCGTTTGGCCTCCGGTCCAGGGTGCCATCTCCTCCGTTGCCGGCATCATTAAGGAGTCGGGCAACATCGGTCTGTTTATCTACGGCATGCTCAATAAGCTGCTCGTTCCCACCGGTCTGCACCACCTCATCTACACCCCGTTCCAGTTCTCCGATGTGGGTGGCACCCTTACGCTGGGTGGTCAGGTTATCGCCGGCGCCTACCCCATCCGTGTCGCCGAGATGGCAATGACGGGCCAGCCCTTCTCCGATAGCACCTACTTCAACAGCTATACCTTCAACAACCTGTGGCCCTACATCGGCATCGGCCTCGCCTTTATCGTCACCGCTTACAAGGAGAACAAGGACAAGACCAAGGCTGTCATTATCCCGCTGATCATCACCGCCGTGCTCTCCTGCGTGACCGAGCCCATGGACTTCCTCTTTGTCTTTGCCGCTCCCGTGCTCTTCGTCGTTCACTCGGTTCTTTCCGGCATCTTCCTGGTTCTGCTCAAGGTCCTCTCCGTGCCCGCTTCGACTGCAGGTGGCATCATCAACATCGTGGTTTCCAACCTGGTCCTGGGTGTCGATAAGACCAACTGGCCGGTTATGCTGGTGCTTGGAGTCGTCAACGCCGCTCTGTACTTCTTCATCTTTTGCTTCCTCATTAAGAAGCTCAAGCTCCACACGCCTGGTCGCGAGGAGGAGTCCGAGCTCGCCGAGTCCGTTGCCGAGGGCGAGGCCGCCGCGTCTGTCGCGGTGAAGCAGGGCGCTGTTGCCGCGGCTCCCGCAGAGGGCGTCGATGCAGGCATTGCCGACCTGGTCGCAGGTCTTGGCGGCAAGGACAACATCGAGGAGCTCGAGAACTGCTTTACGCGTCTTCGCGTGAACGTTAAGAACCCGGACCTCATCGATGAGAACCTCATCAACCACGTGCCCAACAGCGGCATCAACCGCAACGGCAACAATATCCAGATCATCTTTGGCATGAAGGTCGCCGAGATGCGTGACAAGGTCGAAAACGCAATTGAGAAGGAGCAGTAAACAATGATCATTACTCTGTGTGGTGGCGGATCCACCTTTACCCCCGGCATCGTCAAGTCCATTGCCCTGCGCAAGGACGAGCTCGACGTTGACGAGATTCGCCTGTACGACATCAACGAGGAGCGCCAGCGCAAGATCGGCGTGCTCGTGGACTGGATTTTGCACGAGGACCTCGGCCTGGACATCAAGCTCACGGTGACCACCGACAAAAAGACGGCTTTTACCGACGCGAGCTTCGTGTTTGCCCAGATGCGCGTGGGTGGCTACGCCATGCGTGAGCAGGACGAGAAGATTCCGCTTCGTCACGGCTGCGTGGGTCAGGAGACTTGCGGTTGCGGCGGCCTTGCCTATGGCATGCGCACCATCTTCCCCATGGTCGAACTGATCGATGACGTTGAGAAGTACGCCAAGAAGGACTACTGGATTCTCAACTACTCCAACCCTGCCGCTATCGTGTCCGAGGGCTGCCGTGTGCTGCGTCCCAACGCTCGCATCATCAACATCTGCGACATGCCGATCGCGATCATCGACGTGGTTTGCGCCGCGCTCGATATCGACAAGAAGGATGTCGAGTACGATTACTTTGGCCTCAACCACTTTGGTTGGTTCACCTCGATCCGTCACAAGGGCGAGGAGGTGCTCCCGCAGCTGCGCGAGTACATCAAGGAGCACCAGATTCTGCTGCCCGACTCCTACCTCAAGGGCATGGGCTCGCTCATGGCAAAGAAGCCCGAGGAGGCCGTCGACGAGCACCCCGAGCAGAACCGCCACACTAAGGGCAGCTGGTACTACGTCTGGAAGGGCGAGTACGAGATCATGGAGTGCTTCCCGGAGTACCTGCCCAACACGTATCTGAACTACTACCTGCAGCAGAAGGAGTTCGTCGAGCATTCCAACCCCGAGCGCACCCGCGCAAACGAGGTTGAGGAGACGCGTGAGAAGAACCTCTTCGACGGCATCGCCCACTATGAGAAGACGGGCGAGATCGACGAGAGCACGTTCTATGCGGGCAGCCACGGCGACTGGATTGCCGACCTGGCCATCGCTCTGAAGAACGACACCAAGCAGCGCTTCCTGGTCATCTGCGAGAACAAGGGCGCTATCCCCAACATGCCCTACGACGCTATGGTCGAGCTGCCTGCCTACATTGGCAAGAACGGCCCCGAGGTCATCAGCCGCGACAACATTCCGCTGTTCCAGCAGGGTCTCATGATGCAGCAGCTGAACTCCGAGAAGCTCGTGGTCGAGGCTACGATCGAGGGTTCGTACGAGAAGGCGCTCAAGGCCTTTACGCTCAACAAGACCGTGCCGTCGATGAAGGTCGCCAAGGAGGTTCTCGACGACATGATCGAGGCCAACAAGGGTTACTGGCCCGAGCTTAAGTAAAAGCAACAGGGTCGCTGACCGCATACCTGGAGCAATGCCCCGTCCACGTGATTGCGTGGGCGGGGCATTGTCGTTTGGTAACGCGTTTATCAAATATGGCATTTATCTGCGGTAATGTTCGTTTTCACCGCTGAGAGTGACATTTCATACCGCCTGCCGAACCGTGTCGCTGCCAAACAATTTTATAAGTCAGTGTTGTGCGTGTAGCAATTTCGCCCGGTCTCGCCTCCGGGCTGCCATGTGAGAGGGGATCTTATGGCTCGACTGCATGTAATGGAACGCAGCCACGCTCAGGCCGTCATGGACGACCTGCACGATGCGCTCGGACGTCGTCTGGCGGTGAGTTCGCTCGCCCCGTGTCCCGTTGAGTTTACGGCAGCGCTCGTCAACCTGTGCTCTACCCAGAGCTGCGGCAAGTGCACGCCCTGCCGCGTTGGCCTGAGCGCGCTGAGTGACCTGCTCGCCGATGTACTCGAAGGGCGTGCCGATGAGTCCACGCTCAACCTGATTGAGCGCACGGCCCGCACCATCTACCTTTCAAGCGACTGCGCCATCGGCTACGAGGCAGGCGCCATGGCGCTTACGGCTATCCGCGGTTTCCGCGACGATTTTGAGCACCACATTCGCGAGCACTCCTGTGGCTTTGACCGCGAGGCCCGCGTTCCGTGCGTCTCGGGCTGCCCGGCGCACGTCGACATTCCCGGGTACATTTCGCTCGTCGAGGCCGGCCGCTATGCCGATGCCGTCAAGGTCATCCGCAAGAACAATCCGCTGCCGCTCGTCTGCGGCCTGGTGTGCGAGCATCCCTGCGAGATGCACTGCCGCCGTGGCATGGTCGATGACCCCATGAACATCCTCGCCCTTAAGCGTTTTGCCGTTGAGCACAGTGACCTCAACGACCACAAGCCGCATGTAGTGGACAACACCGGTAAGCGCGTCGCCGTGATCGGCGGCGGCCCGGCTGGTCTTTCCTGCGCCTACTACCTGGCCGTGATGGGCCACAAGGTAACGATCTTTGAGCAGCGCCACCACCTGGGCGGCATGCTGCGCTATGGCATTCCCAGCTATCGTCTGCCGCGCGAGCGCCTGCAGGCCGAGGTCGACTGGATCTTGAGCGCCGGCATCGATGTAGAACTCGACCACTCCGTGAACGGCGAGGAGCTCGCCCGTCTGCGCGACGAGTTCGATGCCGTCTACCTGGCCATCGGTGCCCACAGCGATAAGAAGCTCGGCCTTCCGGGCGAAGAAGCGCCCGGCGTGGAGTCGGCCGTCAAGATGCTGCGCGCCATCGGTGACGACGAGCTGCCCGATCTGAGCGGCCAGCGCGTGTGCGTCATCGGCGGCGGCAACGTGGCCATGGACGTGGCACGCTCTGCCGTGCGCTGCGGTGCCGAAAAAGTGAGCATCGTCTACCGCCGCCGCATCTGCGATATGACGGCCCAGGACGCCGAGATTGCCGGTGCCCAGGCCGAGGGCTGCGAGGTTCTAGAGCTCACGGCCCCGCTCGGTATCGAGACAGGCGAGGACGGTCGCGTGAGCGGCCTGCGCGTGCAGCTGCAGATTATCGGCGAGCCCCGCCGCGGGCGCCCGGCCCCGCGTGCCGCTGCCACGCCCGAACAGGTCATTCCCTGCGAGCGTGTGTTCGTGGCCATTGGCCAGGATATCGACTCCAAGCCGTTTGAGGACATGGGCATCGCCTGCAAGTGGGGTCGCGTCGTCACCGATTCGGACGGCGCCGTGCCCGACTTCGATGGCCTCTTTAGCGGCGGCGACTGCCAGACCGGTCCCGCCACCGTCATCCGTGCCATCAACGCCGGCCGCGTGGCGTCGGCAAATATCGACCGCTACCTGGGCTTCGACCATAAGATTAAACTCGACGTGGAGCTGCCGACCGTTCAGTTTAAGGGCAAGCATGAGTGCGGCCGCTGCGAGCTGGGCGAGCGCGAGGCCGGCGAGCGCATTCACGATTGGAATCTGGTCGAACAGGGCCTTACCGAGGAAGAGGCACGCCAAGAGGCGAGTCGCTGCCTGCGTTGCGACCACTTTGGCTTTGGCGCGTTCCGCGGAGGGAGGAACCTGGAATGGTAGAGCTCAACAAAACCACTGTCGGCGACAACAGCGAAAACGGAGCGCACAACATGGTCAGGCTCATTATCGATAACTGTGAAGTCGTGGTGCCCGAGCACACCACGATCCTGGATGCGGCCAAGTCCGCCGGCATTCAGATTCCCACCCTGTGCTACCTTCGCGATCTAAACGAGATCGGCGGCTGCCGCGTGTGCGCGGTCGAGGTCGAGGGCTGCGACCAGCTGGTTGCCGCCTGCAACAACTACGTGCTCGACGGCATGGTGGTCCACACCAACAGCCCCAAGGCCCGCGAGGCGCGTCGCACCAACGTGCAGCTGCTGCTGTCCCAGCACGACTCGCGCTGTACGAGCTGCGTGCGCAGTGGTAACTGCAACCTGCAGACCATCGCCAACGACCTGGGCATCTTCTATCTGCCGTACGAGCAGCACCTGGCACGCGAGGGCTGGGACTTCGATTTCCCCATCATCCGCGATAACGACAAGTGCATTAAATGCATGCGTTGCATCAAGGTGTGCGAGAACGTGCAGGGCTTAGGGATTTGGGACCTGACCAACCGCGCCACGCATACCGCCGTGGGTACCCGCGGGCGTGCGCCGATCGGCAAGACCGATTGCGTCGCGTGCGGTCAGTGCATCACGCATTGCCCGACGGGCGCCCTGCGCGAGCGCGACGATACCGAGACCGTGTTCGATGCTCTCGCCGATCCCGACAAGATCGTGCTGGTGCAGATCGCGCCGGCCGTGCGTAGCGCTTGGGGCGAGGAACTTGGCATCCCGCGCGAGGAGGCCACCGTCGAGCGTCTGGCGTGTGCGCTGCGTCGCGTAGGCTTTGAATACGTGTTCGATACCGATTTCTCGGCCGACCTCACCATCATGGAGGAGGGCTCCGAGCTGCTCGAGCGCCTGGGCGCCGCTGCCAAGGGTGAGGGCGACAGCCGCGGCTGGCCCATGTTTACGAGCTGCTGCCCGGGCTGGGTGCGCTTTGTGAAGGCGCGCTATCCGGAGTTTGTCGACAGCCTGTCCACGTCCAAGTCGCCGCAGCAGATGTTCGGCGCTATTGCCAAGACCTACTACGCCAAGGTGCTGGGCGTGGAGCCCGAGCGCCTGTTCGTGGTGTCCGTGATGCCGTGCACGGCCAAGAAGGCCGAGTGCGCGCTGCCGAGTATGGTAGGCGAGGGCGGCGCGCCCGACGTAGACGTTGCGCTGACGGTGCGCGAGATGGTGCGCATGATCCGCGCGAGTCACGTGAGCGTGGACACGCTGGTCGAGGAGCCGCTCGATACGCCGCTGGGCTTTGGCACGGGCGCGGGCGTGATCTTTGGCACCACGGGCGGCGTGATGGAGGCCGCCGTGCGCTCGGCCTATTACCTGGTGACGAGCAAGAACCCCGACGCCGATTTCTTTACCGACGTGCGCGGACTAGACGGCTGGAAGGAGGCCGTGGCCGATATCGATGGCACCAAGGTGCGCGTCGCCGTGGCACACGGGCTGGGCAACGCCGCCCGTCTGCTCGACGCGATTCGCGACGGCCGCGTGAGCTATGACTTCGTTGAGGTCATGGCATGCCCGGGCGGCTGCGTCGGCGGCGGCGGTCAGCCCATCCACGACGGCTGCGAGCTGGCAGCCGAGCGCGGTCAGGTGCTGTGGGGCCTGGATGCCGCTGCGGACATTCGCTTCTCGCACGAGAATCCCGATGTCCAGGCGTGCTACCGCGAGTTCTTGGGCGAGCCGCTCTCGCCGCTGGCCGAGGATCTGCTGCATACCGACCATCACGCCTGGTCGATGCCCAACGAGGGGACGTGCTAGCGATGCGCGCGTTTGATGTTGAGATGTCGCGCCGGGGGTTTGCCTCGGCGCTCGCCGCGGGCGCCCTGTCGCTTGCGCTCGCGGGCTGCGGCGGCGGAGCTGCGGGGGCCGGGTCTGCCGCGGGCTCGGCTGCCGGGTCTGCCGCTGACGGTGCGGCCGCGGAGCCGGTTGAGGTACACGTCGCCTCGCTCAAGGGTCCGACCTCGATTGGCCTGGTGCAGTTTATGGACCGGGCGGCCGAGGGCGAGACGGACAATGAGTTCGACTTTGCGATCAACACCGCCGCCGATGAGATTGTGCCCAAGGTCATTCAGGGCGATATCGACATTGCCCTGGTGCCGGCCAACGTGGCGAGCGTGCTCTACAACAAGACCGAGGGCGCGGTGCAGGTCATCGACATCAACACGCTGGGCGTGCTGAACGTGGTGACGGGTAACGCGGACGTTACTTCGTTTGGCGATCTGGCGGGCCATACCGTCTACATGACGGGTAAGGGCGCCACGTCGGAGTACGTCATGAACTACCTGTTGGAGCGCGCGGGCCTGACCGGCCAGGTGGCGCTCGAGTTTAAGAGCGAGCCCACCGAGGTGCTGTCGGCCCTGCTTGCCGACCCGTCCGCCGTGGGCGTGCTGCCGGAGCCGTTCAAGACCGCTGCTATCGCCAAGAGCGAAGGCAAGCTTTCGGCACCGGTGAGCCTGACCGATGTGTGGGATGAGCTGGCGGGTGACACGGGTTCGCGCCTGCTGACGGGCGTGACCGTGGTGCGCCGCGCGTTTGCCGAGGAACATCCCGAGGCCGTGGCGGAGTTCTTGAACTGTCATGCGGCGAGCGTTAAGGCTGTCAATGCGGCGCCGGCAGACTGGGCGCAGGCCGTGGTCGATGCGGGTGTCGTCGATAACGCCGCGATTGCCGAAAAGGCGATTCCCGGGTGCATGCTTGTATGCCAGACGGGGAAAGATATGCAGGCGGCGCTCGGTGGGTACCTGCAGGTGCTGGCCGATGCGGATGCGAGCGCCGTGGGCGGCAAGCTCCCGGCTGATGATTTCTACTACATGGAGTAGCCCGTGCGTGCGTTTGCTCGACAAATGACAGAGCGTATGAAGGCGGTGGCGGCAGCAGGTGCCGTCGCCGCCTTTTGGCTTGCCGTTTGGGTGCTGGTGGCGGGTCTCGTGGCGCAGCCGTTGATTTTGCCGGGTCCGGGTGCTGTTGCCTTGGCGCTGCTACGCCTGGTGTGCGATGGCGGTACCTGGGCGATTTTGGCGGGCTCGGGCGCGCGGATACTGGGCGGACTGGTGCTTGCCGCGGTGTGTGGTGGCGTGCTTGCCGGAATTTCGTCGCGCTCGCGGGCGTTTGCACGCTTGGTGGCTCCGGCGCTGTCGTTTGTAAAGGCGACGCCGGTCGCCTGCGTGGTGGTCCTGTTGCTTATCTGGCTGGGGTCGGCACGCGTGAGCATCGCGGCGGTCTTTTTGATGGCGCTGCCGGGCGTGTATTTTTCGCTGGCCGAGGGGCTGGCTCAGGTGAATAAACCGCTGGAGCAGATGTTTCGCCTGCATGGCGTGCGGGGTTGGCGTCTGTTTTGTGCCCATACCTGGCGCGAGGTCCTGCCGTTTGTGCTTTCGTGTGCGCGTGCCGTGATCGGCATGAGTTGGAAGGCCGGCGTGGCGGCGGAGCTCATTGGCATGGCGACGGGCACCGCGGGCGAACGCATCTATCAGGCGAAGCTTTTGATCGAGACAGCGGATCTGCTGGCGTGGACCGTACTGGTCGTTGCTGCCTCGTGGGCGTGTGAGCGCGTGCTGGTGTGGCTGCTGCGGGCTTCGGGTTCCGTGGCATGGCGTGTGGCCGTGCGGGCGCATGGGCATGGACTGCGCGGGCGTGCGGGGGCCGCGAGCGATGGCGCTGCGGCGGAGCTCGCTCTTGCCGTGGGCGATCGTGCGTCCTGGGCGCCGGCGCTTGACGGTTTGGCGCTCAACGTGCCCGCGGGTGGGCGTGTTTGCGTGATGGGCGCTTCGGGCGTGGGCAAGTCGACGCTGCTCGCCCTGGCGGCGGGGGAGTGCGTGCCGTGCTCGATGGTGTTTCAGGACGCGCGCCTGGTAGAGGGCGCCTCGGCTTTGGATAACGTGCTGGTGTGTGCCGATGCGCGCGTGGATGCTTCGAGCGCTACGGCCTTGCTGCGCCGGTTGGTGCCGGGAATCGACGTGCATGCGCGCGTGGCCGAGCTTTCGGGTGGACAGCGCCGTCGTGTCGAGATTGCCCGCGCCCTGCTGTGTGGCGGTTGCGCCGTTATTCTGGATGAGCCCTTTACCGGCCTGGACGCCTCCGCGCGCGATGCGACGGCCGAGGCTGTACTCGACCTGCTCGAAGGTCGCATGCTCCTGCTTGCCACGCACGACGTCACCGATGCTCAGGAGCTCGATATTTTGGATGTCATTGCGCTTTAGAGGCCATCACAAGTTCTAACTCGACAACAAAATGATCCGTTTTCCTCTGTCCCCAAGGGATTAGTGTTTTGCCAGTTTGTGGTAGAACTAGGGAACGGTTCTTGAGGAGGCTGGCATGCTCAACGCGTTGGTGTGGACACTTGCTTGCTTAGGCGTTGTCGCGGCAGATATTGCCCTGAGCGTTGTTTTGTTTTCCGCTCTGGGCGTCGCGTCGGTGTTCATGGGCTTTTCGATTGACGACCTCGATATTCAATTGCTTCAGGCTGCCGCGCAGACGGCGTCGTTTTTGATGGCACTGCTGTGGTGGCGTTATCTGTGGCCGCGTTCGTATATGGCGCGCTGGCAGGGCGAGCGCCCGCTTGGCGGGGGAGCGGGCAAGGCATGGAGACGCATCGCCTGCGTTATCGTGATCGGCCTGGCCCTGCAGGTGGTCGTTGGCTACGTGACCGACGCCGTGCTGTCGCTGTTGCCCGAGGCGGCGGCCGATTACAGCGAACTTGTCGAGGAGACGGGCATGGGCGACACGAGCTATCTGGCCGTCCTGACTACGGTGCTCGGCGCTCCGTTTTGCGAGGAGCTGCTGGTGCGCGGTATCATTTTTGAGTTTTCGCTCCGAGCATTTAACCCGCAGTGCCGTCCGCTCTGGAAGCGCCGGCGTCGCGCGTGGGCGCAAGACGTCGCCATAGTGCCCTGGGCGGCGCCGGACAAGCGAGGCATCGCCGCGGCGATTGTGCTGCAGGCGGCCATCTTTGGCTTTATGCATATGAACTGGGTGCAAGGCTGCTACGCCGGCGCCGCCGGTCTGGTCTTTGGCTGGGTGCTCGTGACCACCGGAAAGCTCCGCTACACGATCCTGTTGCATTTTGCCTTTAATGCCGGGTCGTATCTCATGACGTTGCTCTGGTTTGTGAACACGCCGCTCGACGTGATAATTACGGTCGCGATCGCCGGCGTGATCCTGGTGGAGGCAATGCGCTCGCTGCGCCAAGCGTGCCAGCAGAGCGCTGCGACCACATCTACCGCATTCCCACACTAATTGCGGCGTCCGCCTCCGTTGGCACCCTGACGCCCCTGAGCTGCACGGTTGCGCCCGGCAGTGTTTTGCGCGCGCGACATGCCGCCGTGCCCCTTGCTACCTTTGGGTCCCTTGCCAGCGCCGCCGCCATGCGGTTTGCCGCCCTTCTTACCGGTGCCATGCCCGCCGCCAGCAGACGTCTCGCCCGGGCGCGGCGGTACGGGACGGATCAGACAATGCTTGGTGTAGCCGATCAGGTCACGACGCCCGGCCTTTTCCAATGCCTCGCGCACCAGCTTGTAATTTTCGGGTTTGCGGTACTGAATGAGCGCGCGCTGCATGGCCTTCTCGTGCGGGTCGCGCGCCACATAGATCGGCTCCATGGTGCGCGGGTCTACGCCGGTGTAGTACATGCACGTTGACATGGTGGACGGCGTGGGGTAGAAGTCCTGCACCTGCTCGGGCATATAGCCCATGTCGCGCACGGCCTCGGCGAGGTCCACGGCCTCCTTCATCGTCGATCCGGGGTGGCTCGAGATTAGGTATGGCACCACGTATTGCTTAAGACCGTATTCGCGGTTCAAACGCTCAAATTTGCGACAGAACGCATCGTAGACGGCGCGGCTCGGTTTGCCCATCACGGACAGCACCGCGTCGCTCACGTGCTCGGGCGCTACGCGCAGCTGGCCCGAGACATGGTGTTCCAGTAGCTCGCGCAAAAACTCGTCCGAGGCATCGGCCATGGTGTAGTCAAAACGGATGCCGCTGCGCACGAAGACCTTTTTGACGCCCGGCAGCTGGCGCAGGTCGCGCAGCAGCTGTGTGTAGCCGCTCTCGTCGACCACCATGTTCTTGCACACACTCGGCCACAGGCAGCGCTTGTTCTTGCACACGCCGTGCTTGAGCTGCTTGTCGCAGGCGGGACGGCTAAAGTTGGCCGTCGGTCCACCCACGTCGTTGATATAGCCCTTAAACTCGGGGTCGTGTGTGAGCAGCTCGGCCTCGCGCATGATCGAGTCGTGGCTACGCATCTGCAGCACGCGGCCCTGGTGGAAGGTGAGCGCGCAAAACGAGCACTCGCCAAAACAGCCGCGGTTGGAACTAATTGAAAACTTGATCTCGGCAAAGGCCGGCACGCCGCCCGCCGCGTCGTAATCGGGATGCCAGTCGCGTGCGTAGGGGAGTTCGGCCACCTCGTCCATCTCGTCGGTGGAAAGCGTCGCCGACGGCGGGTTCTGCACCACATAGACGCTGTTGGGGTAGGGCTCTACCAGGCGGTGTCCGGTGATGGGGTCCATGTTCTGCTGCTGCACATTAAAGCTGCGCGCGTAGTTGAGCTTATCGGCGGCAAGGTCGTCCCAACTGGGCAGCAGGTCGTAGTCGTAGACCTCGTCGAGCGAGCCCGTGCGGTAAACGGTGCCGTTGATATAGGTGATCTGATCGATGGGCAGTCCCGCGTCGAGCGCGTCGGCGATCTCGACGATTGCGTGCTCGCCCATGCCGTAGATGAGGATGTCGGCGCCAGAGTCGAGCAATACCGAACGCTTGAGCTTGTCCTGCCAGTAGTCGTAGTGGGCCAGGCGGCGCAGGCTTGCCTCGATGCCGCCGATAATGATGGGGGCATCCTTAAACGTCTGACGGATAAGGTTGCCGTAGACCGTGACGGCACGGTTGGGGCGGCGCCCCTCCTCGCCACCGGGGGTATAGGCGTCGGTGTGGCGGCGGTGCTTGGTCACCGAATAATGATTGACCATGGAGTCCATGTTGCCGGCGCTGACGAGAAAGCCCAGGCGCGGCTCGCCGAGCACAGTGATGCTGGCGGGGTCGGTCCAGTCGGGCTGGCAGATGATGCCCACCTTGTAGCCGTGCGCGTCGAGGACGCGGCTGATGATGGCCATGCCAAAGCTGGGGTGGTCCACGTAGGCGTCGCCGCAGATGTAGACGAAGTCGCACTGGTCCCAGCCGCGCGCGTCCGTATCGGCGCGGCTGACGGGGAGGAACTTGTCGCGGCCCGGACGCCAGGGGCGTGTGGGCGCTGCAGAGGCGTGCGTGGGTCGCGAGCCCTGCGCCTTACCGCCGCGCTTTTGCTGCTGGCCCTGTTTGCCCTGCTGACTGCGCTGGTTGTTCTGAGCGTGCTGAGGCTTTTTTGCCACGATCCCTCCCGGTGTTTGTATGCTGCACGTAATTGTAACCAGTCTTTTTGGGACGGGGCTAAAAAGACTGGTGGAGTACACGAGCCGGCGGATCGGCGTGTCGATGCGGGTGCCGGCGCCGCGCCCGCTGTTTGTTTCCAGACTGTGTATCCCTGTGTCGAAGGGGTCGTCTCGCGCGCACGCCATGTTGTCAATGGGTTACAGTATGAACGGCGGCTATGTTTCCGCCAACGCACGAGAGAGTCGTCAACAAGGAGGATGCACGACGATGCAGCGTGCCAAACAGATATCGGAGTCTATTGAGCTGGGCATCATCTTGGCGCTCGCCGGTGGCTTTATGGACGTGTATTCGTACATTGGGCGCGACCATGTTTTCGCCAACGCGCAGACGGGCAACATCTTGCTGGTGGGCGTGAGCATCTCGGAGGGCAACTGGGCACTTGCGGGGCGCTACTTCTTCCCTGTGGTGTCGTTTGCCGTGGGTATTATGCTTGCCGATCTGGTACACGAGCGGTTTGGCAGCGTGATCCACTGGCGTCAGGTGACGGTGTTCTTTGAAGCCGTCATCTTGCTGGGCGTGAGCTTTATCCCGGGCGGCAATTTCAACCTGCTCGCCAACTGCCTCACCTCGTTTGCCTGCGGCATGCAGGTCGAGAGCTTCCGCAAGATCCACGGTCACGGCATCGCTACGACCATGTGCATCGGCAACTTGCGCAACGCGCTGCAAAACGTGGACGATTACATCATCACCCACAGGCGCGGCTTTTTGGAAAACGGCCTGCTGTATTTTGGCGTGATCTTCACCTTTGTGTTTGGCGCCGTGTTGGGCAACTGGTGTATTGAGCGCATGGGCCTGCACGCCATCGTCGTGGCGAGCTTGCTGCTGTTTGTCGCGTTTGCCATCATGTTCATCGACCGTGAGCGCGACTTGCGCTTACGCTGGAAGGTTGCGGCCGAGGCTTGGAAAGAGGGCTGCCGAAAGTAACCGAATGCGGCAAAGGGGCTGTCCCTTTGCCGCAATCTTTTTCATCATCTGTTGAAACGCTTTAACACTTTTGATGTTCTCACGCGTTTTTTGTTTCAAAAGCGTTAGGATGGGACTTATAGCGCGGGGCGTAATGGGTGCCTCGCACACGATGGGAGGCTATCAATGGCTAATCGTTTCGTTCTCAATACCATCTCTTATCATGGTTCCGGCGCCATCAAGGAGATCCCCGGCGAGCTCCAGCGTCGCGGCTACAAGAAGATCTTCGTCTGCTCCGATCCCGATCTGGTCAAGTTTGGCGTTACCGCCAAGGTGACCGACGAGCTCGACGCCGCTGGCATCGCCTGGAGCCTCTACTCCGAGATCAAGCCCAACCCCACGATTCAGAACGTCAAGGACGGCGTCGAGGCCTTCAAGGCCGCCGAGGCTGACGCTATCGTGACCATCGGTGGCGGCTCCTCCATGGACACCGCTAAGGCCATCGGCATCATCATCAACAACCCCGAGTTTGCCGATGTCCGCAGCCTCGAGGGCGTTGCTCCGACTAAGAACCACGCCGTGTTCACCATCGCTGTGCCGACGACCGCCGGTACCGCTGCTGAGGTGACCATCAACTACGTCATCACCGACCCCGAGAAGGTCCGCAAGTTCGTGTGCGTCGACACCAACGACGCCCCCGAGGTCGCCGTCGTCGACCCCGACATGATGGCTTCCATGCCCGCCGGCCTGACCGCTTCCACTGGCATGGACGCTCTGACCCACGCCATCGAGGGCTACACCACCAAGGGCGCTTGGGAGCTCTCCGATATGTTCCACTTTGAGGCCATTAAGCTGATCAGCGAGAACTTGCGCGACTCCGTCGCCGAGGCCAAGTCCGGTCAGCCCGGCTCCGGCCGCGAGGGCATGGCTCTTGGCCAGTATGTCGCCGGCATGGGCTTCTCCAACGTTGGCCTGGGCATCGACCACGCCATGGCTCACACCCTGTCCGCTCACTACGACACCCCGCACGGCGTCGCCTGCGCCATGCTGCTGCCGATTGCCATGGAGTTCAACAAGCCGGTTTGCGCCGAGCGCCTGGCCAAGGTCGCCGTCGCCATGGGCGTTGACACCACGGGCATGAGCACTGACGAGGCCGCCGACGCCGCCATCGCCGCCGTCAAGCAGCTTTCCGCCGACGTGAACATCCCGCACGTCTGCGAGGCCATGAAGGCTGACGAGATCGAGGTCCTGGCTAAGGACGCCATGGCCGACGCCTGCTTCCCGGGTAACCCGCGCGAGGCGACGCTCGACGACGTCATTGAGCTCTTCAAGAAGATCTGCCCGGCTGCCTAACATGGTTCGGCGGGCCCCTGCCCGTTAGTCCCATACTCGTCCTCGGACATGTCGGAGGCCCCGCTGCGCACTACGTGCGGCGGGGTCTCCTTTTGTCCTGCGGAAAGATTCTGTGGCTAACGGGTAGGGGCCCGCCGGCTCGTTATCGTGGTGGGCGCTGCTCTGGGGAGCTCGATGGGTCATCTCGCTAGGTAAAAAGATGGTTCGCGGTGGTATTGTTGCTGTGGGTTTCATTCGATATGAAAGGGTGATTTTGGTGTCCCAGATGGATTCTACGCTCTCCTATATTACTGACCAGTTGAAGGCGCTGACTTCTATTGCTTCGCCTACGGGCTATACCCGTGCGGCTACTGATTATCTGATGGAAACGTTGCGCGATATGGGCTTTGGGCCCGAGCGCTCCAATAAGGGCAACGTGCTGGTTGAGCTTGGTGGCGAGGGCGAGCCGCTTGTGTTGGCGAGCCATGTCGATACCCTGGGCGCTATGGTGCGCTCCATCAAGGACAATGGTCGCCTGCGTCCCACGACACTTGGCGGGCATCAGTGGTCTACGGCCGATGGCGAGAACTGCACCGTTTACACGCGTGATGGCAATGTCTACACGGGCGTGGTCCTCAATACCGAGCCTTCGGCGCACGTGGCCGACGAGCCGGTCAAGGCCATCGAGAAGAACATGGAGATCCTGCTCGACGAGAACGTCGACAGCAAGGACGATGTGCTCGAGCTGGGTATTCAGACGGGCGACATCATTGCCATGGATCCGCGCACCACGGTGACGGAGAGCGGCTACATCAAGAGCCGCTTCCTTGATGACAAGCTGTCCGCGTCGATTCTGCTTGGGCTGGCGCGTGCCGTCGCCGCTGGCGAGGTGACGCTTTCGCGCAAGGTGTCGCTGCTCTTCACCGTGTACGAGGAGGTCGGCCACGGCGGCGCTTTCGTGCCGGCCGACACGCGCGAGATGATTAGCGTGGACATGGGCTGCGTGGGCGACGACCTGGGCTGTACCGAGCGTATGGTGTCGATTTGCGCCAAGGATTCGGGCGGTCCGTACAACTACGACCTGGTGACGACGCTGTCCAATATCGCGCGCGAGCTGGAGCTCGATTACGCCATCGATGTGTACCCGCACTACGGCTCCGACGTCGAGGCCACGCTTTCGGCCGGCTACGACATTCGCCATGGCCTGATCGGCCCCGGCGTGTACGCGAGTCACAATTACGAGCGCAGCCACATCGACGGTGTGCGAAACACCTTCGAGCTCGTCCGCGCCTACGTACAGCGCTAGGGAAGCAGTTTGCGACTCGGCTGACCAATTGCTCTAAGGCCCGATTGCTCGGGCCTTTTTTCGCTTTAGGTCGTTTAGTATTATGATGTCTGTAATCTATTAACTAAACACGTAAATTACTTAACGAGGTGATGCGGCATATGAATACATCTGAGTGCTTATCTATGGGTGATGCCGCCCGCCTGTTGGGCGTTACGAAAGCCCGCATATCGCAACTTGCCGCATCGGGGACGCTTGTGTGCGATATTGTGGGCGGCCGGAAGATGGTCGAGTACAATTCTACAATCGCCTATCAAAAGGTCCGCAAACGTGGACGCCGTCCTGCGGCCGATGTGGGGCGCAAGTTTACGCTGATGTCGGCCGACCATGAGGTCGCGCATGTCTCATTTGATCCGACGCGTGAGTTTCCCTTCGAAATCGCCGAGGTCCTCGATGCGCAACGAATGCCGTTTGGCACATGCTCGAGCTCTTCTCCAACGGTGAATAAGCGGGAGCTCAACGCGTGGTGGGGGCATCGGTCGGTGCCCGATGTTCGCCCCGGACTCGTCTCGCGCTATCGTGAACTGGGAATTGTCAGTGGCATCGAGGTGCCGGTTCAGTGCCTGGGCCTCTCGCTTTCGGATTGCTATTGGCTGCGGCCGGCCGATTGTGCCGAACTCAAATGGCAAAACATCAATTACTTTGAGAACGAATTTGAGCGATCGGCGCCCGAAGAGCGTTCGGGTTGGCTGGATGGCATCGGTCTTAAAAATCCGGATAACACGTCCGAGGGCGAGCTCCCTAAATCGTGGATGATTCGAAACGGCATTCGCGTTTTGGCTAAAGGGTGCGGGATGGACGATCAGCGTTCCTTTAACGAGGCGGTTGCAACGGCTCTTCATCGTCGCTTGCTGTCGGAGGGCGAGTTTGTTCCTTATACGGTTGAGTGGATGTTCGATGGCCCTGTGTGTCTGTGCGACGACTTTCTTGACGGCCGCGAGGAATACGTTCCGGCTGTTTACATTAAGGGCGCACTTGGTAGCCAGCGGGGAAACTCGACATACGATCGATACTGTTGCTACCTCGGCAAGCGTGGTGTCGATGAGGCCGCTGTGAGAAGGTCCATGTCGCAGATGATCGTTTGCGATGCCCTTTTGGCCAACAGCGATCGCCATTGGCGAAATTTCGGTATCATCCGCAATGTCGATACCCTGGAGATAAGGCCTGCACCGCTGTTCGATAGCGGCAACTGTCTGTGGTATAACGTGCCAACTGCCGTGCTCGCAGCTGGGGAGTTTGGGTTTTCCGCTAAGCCGTTTGGGCCCGACCCTTCCGTCCAGCTGGCGCTTGCGGACTCGCTCGATTGGTTCGATTCATCGCGGCTCAACGGATTTGTTGATGAGGCGATTGGGATTCTTTCGCAGAGCAAATGGGCCACGGCGGAGGGCCGGCTCGAGTCCATTCGCCGTGGCCTGGAGCGTCGCGTTATCGAGGTGAATGCTGCTGTTGAAGTGCTTCGACACGTGCGGCGATAATCCCGCGGCTATTTGACGGCAGCGGTTACGGTGCCGCCGCCCAGGACAATGTCGCCGCGGTAGACGACGACGGCTTGTCCGGGGGCGATGGCTCGCTGCGACTCGTCAAAAGTCAGCAGCATTTGTCCGTCGGCGCCACATGCAAGGGTTGCCGCCTGGTCCTTTTGACGGTAGCGGTATTTGGCACCCACGCGAATGCCGCCGGACGTGAGCTCTGCCTCCATGCGGTCGGCAGGGGCGCTCCAGATCCAGTCGTTGGCCGTGAGCGCTGTGGCCGTCAGGTCCTCGGCCTCGCCCAGGTGCACAATGTTGCTGGCGGCGTCGACGCCCGTTACGTACACGGGATGGGCCATCGCGACGCCCAGACCCTTGCGCTGGCCGATGGTATAGCGCAGCGCGCCGTTGTGGCGACCGACCAGGCTGCCGTCGCGCCACACGATATCGCCCGGTGTAGCGGGATGTCCGCACCGACGCTCAATATAGCCCGCATAGTCGCCATCCGCGATAAAGCAGATGTCCTCGCTTTCGGCCTTCTTGGCGTTGGTAAAGCCCTGTTCGGCGGCTATGCGGCGCACGTCGCGCTCTTTGTCTAGGCCTGCCAGCGGAAAGATCGTGTGCGCCAGGCGCTCCTGCGTGAGCGAATACAAAAAGTAACTCTGGTCCTTTTTGGAGTCCTCGCCGCGATGCAGCTGCCAGGTGCCGTCGGGCGCTTGGCTCGTTTTGGCATAGTGGCCCGTGGCGATGTAGTCGCAGCCCATATCCAGCGCCGCATCCAGCAACGCGCCAAACTTAATGTGGCGGTTGCAGATGATGCATGGGTTGGGCGTCAGCCCCTCCTGATAGGCGGTCACGAAGCGCTCGATAACATTGCGGTCGAAGGTCTGCTGCAGGTCGAGCACATGGTGGGGTATCCCCAGGCGCTCGGCGACGGCCTTTGCATCGGCGATGTCGCGGTCGACCTTACTCATGCCCGTGACGGGATTGGGCGCGGGGCAGGTGAGGCGCATGGTGGCACCGACACATTCGTAACCCTGACTTTTGAGCAGATACGCGGTCACGCTGGAATCGACGCCGCCGCTCATGGCGACGAGCACGCGCTTGTTGTGCATGGGGAGGTTCTCCTTGGTGGCATGTGGCCAAAAAAGAAAAGCGGCGCGGGAGGCTGGTTCCGCGCCGCAGACATTGTAGCAAGTTCGGGCGTCCTGTGGGACACCCTGTTGGGATGAGCTCAGGCTGCCAGAAGAGAGGGGAGGCCGGCGCGCCTTGGACTCGTTCTAAGAACGAGAGCTCTAGTCCTGGAAGAGCGCCGTGGACAGGTAGCGCTCACCGGTGTCGGCGAGCAGCGCCACGATGGTCTTGCCCTCGTTCTCGGGGCGCTTGGCCAGCTGCAGTGCGGCCCACACGGCGGCGCCGGACGAAATGCCCACGAGCACGCCCTCCTTGTGGCCCACGGCGCGGCCGGTGGCAAAGGCGTCGTCGTTCTCGACGGGGATGATCTCGTCATAGACCTGGGTATCGAGGACGTCGGGCACAAAGCCAGCGCCGATGCCCTGGATCTTGTGCGGGCCGGCCTGGCCCTTAGAGAGCACCGGGGAGGTGGCGGGCTCGACGGCGACAACCTGAATCTGGGGGTTCTGCTCCTTGAGGAACTCGCCCACGCCGGTCACGGTGCCGCCGGTGCCAACGCCGGCGACGAAGATGTCGACCTTGCCGTCGGTGTCATCCCAGATCTCGGGGCCGGTCGTGGCCTTGTGGATGGCGGGGTTGGCGGGGTTCACAAACTGGCCGGCGAGAATGCTGTTGGGGGTCTCCTTCTGCAGCTCCTCGGCCTTGGCGATAGCGCCCTTCATGCCTTTGGAGCCGTCGGTGAGCACGAGCTGTGCGCCGTATGCCTGCATAAGCTTGCGGCGCTCGACGGACATGGTTTCGGGCATGGTGATGATCACCTTGTAGCCGCGGGCCGCTGCCACCGAGGCGATGCCGACGCCGGTGTTGCCGCTCGTGGGCTCGATGATGGTGTAGTCGCCGCCGCGCACGAGCTTGCCGGCCTTCTCGGCCTCGTCAATCATGTTCTTGGCGACGCGGTCTTTAACTGACCCGGCGGGGTTGAAGTATTCGAGTTTGACGAGCACACGAGCCTTGAGGTCCTCGTCGGCCTCAAAGTGGGTGAGCTCCAGAAGCGGGGTGTGGCCGATAAGCTGATCGATGGATGTATAAACCTTGCTCATGGTGAACCTCCAAAGTGTTCAAGTTGCTGGTTGCCGTGTGGTTTCACGGTGCGTGTAGCAGCTAAACCCATAAACCTTATAGGTTGTTCGTTTAGCTGTTGGGAAGCATACTAGACACTAAAGCCTAGTAATGCAATAGGAAATAGAAGATTATTACGAGCTGATTAACCATCTTGACCGGAACGGGTATTTTCAAAACCAATTTTTCGGCTAGAATTTCTACGGACTAAATGACCGAAAGGCAGCACGATACATGTTGGTTTCTACTAAGGGCAGATATGCCCTGCGCGTTATGGTCGATCTGGCCGAGCACCAGGCGGCCGGTCGCATCCCGCTCAAAGAGATCGCGGCGCGACAGGGGATTTCCGAGAAATATCTCGAGAACATCTTGGCTACGCTCGTGCGCGCCAACATGCTTTCGGGCATGCGTGGCAAGGGCGGCGGCTACGTGCTCACGCGCCCGCCCGAGCAGTACACGGTGGGCGAGATCTTGCGCCTGACCGAGGGCAGTCTGGCGCCTGTCGCCTGCCTGGATGGCGACTGCAAGGGCTGTTCGCGTTCGGATGAGTGCCCCACGCTCGACGTGTGGAAGAACCTGGACAAGCTCATCAACGACTACCTCGACGGTGTGACGCTCGATCAACTTGTCGCTCCCAACCGTGGCTACGACTACGTCATCTAATCCCACCTGTCATGTGGGGACGGGGCAGAAATGGTAGATGCTCTCGCCCTTTAAGACTTGACAAATAAGAAGGCCGCCCATTTTTGCGATGGGTGGCCTTCGTTTTGGACTGTTGAGACGGGCACGGCCGGAATGGCCGTTTTAGTCCTTGGCGATGCTGTCGAGAATGCTACGCATGATGGACACCAGAATGCTGCCCATAAAGGCTGAGCCAAAGCCTGCGATGGAGATGCCGACGCCCAGCAGGTTGACCGACAGGTAGCTCGCGAGCTCAAGCATAAAGCTGTTGACGACAAGCTGGAAAATGCCCAGCGTAATGATCGTGAGCGGCAGCGAGATGACCGTCAGGAACGGCTTGACGAACGAATCGACGATGTTCAGGAACAGTCCCACGAAGGCGAAACAGACCCAGGCCTCGGCAAAACCGAAGGGCTGGATGCCGGGAACGAGGAACGTGGCAATCGCGATGGCGATCGAGGTAAAGAGCCAGTTAAGCATAAAGCGCATGGTGTGAATCCTTTCTTGCGCAGGATGTATTGACATCGCGCGAAGCGGCTTGCTGCGGCAGCTTGGACGGCCGCGCGGGTGTGCCGCCTTGTTCGGCCGCCCATTGTCTCAGATATTCGTGGAGCTTACGTGCGCATTCGGTTTCAAAACGGCGTTCGTCCTAAAAAACGTGCCGCTGGCAGAGAGTCTTGTCGCTTTAGTTTGGTGGTGTGCTACACTGCTACGGGCAAATGGCCCATGCATAGTTTTATTGCATATTACGGGTGAACGATGCCCGATGTCAGTATCAACTTCGATGCCTTTTGGCGGGTTTGGCGGTGATCGATGAACATCGAGAACATGTTTGACAAGCCTGATGTCAAGCAGCTAGTCCACGCATTTAGTCTTTTGGATGACGAGAAGGATATCCAGGCGTTTTTAACCGATATCTGCACACCGCGCGAGATTTGCGATCTTTCGCAGCGCTTGCAGGTCGCGCGTTATCTGGATGAGGGCGAGCCCTATGTTGAGGTTCAGGCCCGCACGGGCGCTTCGTCCACCACGGTGAGCCGTGTTTCCAAGGCGCTCAACGGCGAGTACGGTGGCTATCGCAAGATCCTCATCAAGCTGGAGGATGGCGAGTAGGTCAACGGCAACAAACGGATCAGCTGGAGCCGCCCCTTCGGGGGCGGTTTTTGTGTGTCGATAATTGATCCCTTGGGGACGGAGGAAAACGGATCATCGAGGGGATCTGGTGCATTGGGGCCAGGTTGTCCGTGCGGGCGGGTAGGATAGATGCGATGAATATTGCGAACAGTTTGAGCGGAGGACCATGCCTGTTCGAATCTATACCACCAATGCCGGCACGGATTTGAGCGATGCCGAGGCGGCGCTGCTGGCCGACCTGGTTGCCCGCCACGGGCGCGCTGTTCTGTTGGCGCCAACATTTGCCGAGCTCGACCTGTGCCGTCATGATGTGGCAGAAGCCGGGGTTTCACTGGGTATCGATTACAAGACGCCTACATCGTGGCTCCGCTCGCTGTGGGAGCTTATGGGCGATGGCCGCAGTTTTGTGGATAACCTTCAGCGCCAGATGCTGTTCTCGGACATGATCGACCGCCGCGACGACGCTGCTCTGCAGCCGCTCTCGCGCAGCCAAGGCACGGTGCGCATGCTTGCGCGTATGGCCCGCGACGTATTGCCGGGCGTGGCAGGGACGGGCGACGAACGCCGTCGCGATGCCGCCGCTCAGCCCGAGCCCAAAAGCGACGCCGAGGCCCGTGTGTTCGAGCTGTTGAGCGCCTATGCGAGCGGCTTGGACCGTCGAGACATGGTCGAGCCCTGCGAAGCCGCCGATATGATGGCAGAAGCCCTGGCGAACAACCTGCCGGGGTGTGTCCGCGCCATCTGCGTTCGTGGTGTCACGTCGTTTACGCACAGCCTGCTCGAGCTGTTGTCGGTCGTGGCGAACAATGGGGGAGAGGTTGTCGTGCTGCTCGCTTGCGAGCAGGCGGCGATGCGCGAGGACCTGGCCGCCGCTTTTGATGCCCGCGGTGTTCTGTTTGAGGCCGCCCCGTTGGGGGAGGACGTCGGCGCGTTCGAGACCGCTTCTGCGCCTGCTGCTCAGCCTATTTTTATAGAGGTGGCCGGCCCCCATGCCCGCGCCCGCGCTTATGTGGATGCTCTCGAGAACCTGGTCGCGGCGCGTGAGGAGTCCGTGTCGCGCGATGGCGCCGCGACGAACGCCGGCCCCGCGCGCGTGCTCGTGGTTTCCGCCCGGGCGCCCCAGCTGTTCGGCGAACTCACTGCCCGTTTGGCGGCGCGTCACATTGCGGCCGAGACGACTGAGTTCACGGCGTTTTCCCAGTCCATCGCGGGCAGGCAGTTTACGGCGCTCGCCAACCTGATCGAGCGTATGAAAGCCGCCGACGAGGGCAGCGCTTCCAAGACCGAGTGGTGGCCCGCTCCAGAGCTTACCGACTGGATTTATAGTCCGCTTTCGGGTGCCGACGCCGCGAGCGCCCGCGGCTTCGACAAGAACATGCGCCTGTCGCGCAGCAAGACCGCTGCGGGCGTCAAGAGCCTGCTGCAGAGCGTGCAGGGCCAGGTGAGGGGCGCCCGCAAGGCCGCCAGCGACGATAACTGGTTTAAGAACGTGCCGTGCGTGGTCTCGGACGTGTTTCAGGCGCTGTGGCGCGACAAACCCGTGACGGCGCTCAAGGCCATGCTCGCCGTTGCCGAGGCGCTGCCCGATCGCGCTCTAGGCGGCCTTGACGGCCAGGCCCGTCGCCAGGCAGAGACGGCTTTGCTGCGCCATGCCATCGACATCCTTATGAACGATGCTCGCGCGCTCGACGTGTCGCAGGCCGCGACCGTGCCGGTTCTCGACGGCGTTCGAACCAAGGTGGACAAGCGCAGTACCGCTTGCGATTACGCGACCTACGAGGTCGATCGCACGCCACGGGCACAGGTGCGCTTCGCGTCGCTTGCCGATGCGTCGGTCCTGCGTCCCGGCGGCTACGATGCCGTGCTGTTTGCCGATGTCGACCTGGACAGCTATCCGCTTTCGCACGAAGAGGGACCGCTTGCCACGTTGACGGCCGAGCTGCGCCGCGACGGCGTGTCTTTGGAGCCCGCCGCCCTGCTGCGCGTGCGCTTTGGCCGTGCAATGCAGGCGGCGAGCGGTCCGGTCGCGCTCGCCCGCGTGACGCACGATCGCCAGGCGCGCGAGTGTTACCCGGCTGCCGTGTGGACCGAGCTGCGGGCGCATGCCGAGGCCGCTGGCGCCGCCAAGCCCACGCGCGTGGGCGAGGGCGATATCGTCGTCGACTTTGATCCCGCGGCAGGCGAAGGTCTTAGGCGCGAGAGCGTGACCTGCGAAGCTCCTCAGCATCTGAGCGATGAAGCCATTCCGTATCTGGTCCTGCGCCGTCGCGATGGCGAGGGCGAGGATGCGCCGCTGGTGCCGCGCCTGACGTCTGCCTCGCAGATCGAGGCCTATTCGACCTGTCCGCTATGCTGGTTCGTCTCGTACCGCGTGAAGCCCCAGTCCATCGACGCGGGCTTTGGCAATATGGAGAAGGGCAACTTTGTCCACGACGTGCTGGAGCACCTGCACGCCCGTCTGCCCCAGGAGGGCATGGAGCGTGTGACGCCCGAGAACCTGCCACGTGCTCAGGAGCTGCTGCGCGAGGTCTTTGACGAGACCTTGGCCGAGCATGCTTCCAAGCGTGGCAACGAGGGCCCGCTCGTGCCGCTCTCTCCGGTAGAGGAGCGCCAGGTGGCCGAGATTCTGCCGCAGCTGGAAGGCGTGCTTGCCTATGAAGCCGAGGCGCTGACGCCTTTTGCTCCGCGCTACCTGGAGTTTGCCTTTAACGATCTTAACGTTGAGTATGCCGGCTGGCCGCTCGGCGGGCGCATCGACCGTGTGGACGTGGATGCCGAGAACCGCGCCGTGGTGATCGACTACAAGCATCGTTCGGGCGTTGAGGAGTTTAAACTCGCCGACCCCACGGTGCGCGACGAGGAATCGGGCACGGCGCCCATCGACGACCCGCGGTGGCTGCCGCCCCATACCCAGACGCTTATCTATGCGCAGGCCATGCGCCGGGCGCTGGATCTGGATACCCGTGCGGCGCTCTATTTTTCGACCAAGGGCGGCAAACCGGCGTTGCGCGGTGCCGCGAGCGCCGAGCTGCTCGAGGAGGAGCGCGGCGACGGCCGCATCCCGGGTCTTAAGAAAGGTTTCCCCGGCGAGGGTGGCAGCATGGACTTCGACGCCCTGCTCGATCGCGTGGAGACCGGCATTGCCGAGCGCCTGCGGGAGCTCGAGGCGGGCAACGTCGCTGCTGTCGACCCGGCGTCGACGCAGGCCGCGCATGCCCGCTGCTCGTATAACCACGAAGGAACGTTTGTAAGGAGGGACGTGTAGACCATGGATCTTTCGACTTTGATGCCGCAACAGCTGCAGATCGTCAAAACGCTCGACCGTCCGCTGTTTGTCTCGGCGGGCGCCGGTTCGGGCAAGACCTTTACCCTCACGCGCCGCATCGTCTACGCGCTCTCGCCCGAATCCGGTCCGTTCGTCGAGCATCTGGACCAGGTGCTCGCCATCACCTTTACCAAGGATGCCGCGGCCGAGATTCGCGACCGCGTGCGCCGTGCGCTTATCGACGAGGGCATGGACGAGGAAGCGCTGACCGTCGACGACGCGTGGATCTCGACCATTCACGGCATGTGCTCGCGTATCCTGCGCGCGCACGCGCTGGAGCTGGGCATCGACCCCGAGTTCACGGTGCTCACCGATACCGACGAGCTTATGGATCAGGCTGTTGAGCATGTGCTGGCCCGCGCGACGGCGTCCGATGCCGCCCCCGAGCTCGCGGCATCGCTCAAGGCCCTCTACGCCTGGTATCCCATGGCGGGCGAGGGCGGCCCCTTTGGCGCCGGCACGACCATCAAGGGCCTGGTGCGCGACCTGCTGGAGCTGTCGAGCCAGCTGCCGGGCGGTATGGACGACGTGCGCGTGGCGCGCGGCCAGGCCGATACCTCGGCCCTTGCCGATGCCTATCGTGCGGCTCTGGGCGCAAGCAAGGCCGCGACCGAGAAGGCGCAAATGGCGCTCGATGCCATCGACGCGTTCGAGGCGAGCGGCAAGACCATGGCCGATGCGGCGCGACTCATGATGTCGTGCACCATGCCGCGTGCGAGCAAGGCATTCCCTAAGGAGCAGGTCGAGCTGCTCAAGGCCGAGGCCGCCGATGCGTTTATCAATATCGTGCTTGCCTGCGGTGGCCCGGCGCTCGATGCGCTGGTGGGCCTGGCCCGTTCCGTGGAGGCCGAGTATCGCGCGCTGAAGGCTGCCCAGTCCGCCCTCGATAATAACGACCTGCTGCGCATGGCCTACGAGGCCCTGCGCGATTACCCTGCCATTCGTGCTGCGTACGAGGGCCGCTTTAAGATGGTCATGATCGACGAGTTCCAGGATACCGACCAGATGCAGGTCGACCTGATCCGTTGCCTGACCGGCGCGGGGGAGCGTGCGCTGTGTACCGTGGGCGATGCACAGCAGTCGATCTATCGCTTCCGCGGCGCCGAGGTCGAGGTGTTCCGTCGCCAGGAGCGCAAGGTGGGCTCGTCTGCCGCGCCCGAGGCGACTGCCGTGGCCGACGCCCCTGCTGGCGAGCTCGTCAAGCTCGTGCGCAACTTCCGCAGCCATGACGAGGTGCTGCGTTACGTGGCACGCGTCTTCGACGGCGATGACGGTGGCCTGATGCAAGGCTTTTTGGACCTTGAGGCGAGCGACGGCCGCAAGGACACGCTGGTGGCAGACGCCTCGCGTCGCCAGGCCCTCTTTGTTGCCGGCGGCAGTACGCAGGAGCGCACACAGGCCAAGGCCCGTGCGATCGCCGAGCGATTCCGCGCGCTTGCCGATGCCGGCCAGCCCCAGGGCGGCATGGTGCTGCTGCTGGGCCGCATGACCAACGCCGACGTCTACGCACAGGCCTTCCGCGACCAGGGGCTCGACTGCGTCATCGCGGGCGGCTCGGTCTTTGCCCAAGCAGCCGAGGTGCAGACGGTGCGCGCCCTGGTTTGTGCGCTCGCCAATCCGGCCGATACGGCGCAGGGCCTTATGCCGCTGCTGGCCTCGCCGATGTTTGCGCTCGGCGCCCAGGAGTTCCTGGCGCTGGCGACCAAGCTCGATAGCGAGACGGGGGAGACCTCGCGCCGGAATATCGACGCGGGCATCATGAGTGATTTCGACGTGCCGGGTTTGCAAGACTTGCCGCTCGTGACGCGCGCCCGCGAGGTGCTGCGGTATGCGCTTCGTCGCGTGGGCCGTGATTCGTTCGCCGCCATCGCGCGCGACGTGGTCAACGCCTCCGGCTGGTTTGTGCGTCTGGCACAGCGTGGTCCCGAGGGCAAGGCCATTGCCGCCAACGTGCTCAAGGCGCTCGACGCCGTGGCCGAGGCAGAGGCCGATTTCGGCAACTCGCCGCGTTCCATCGCGCTGGCCTTCGACCGCTTCTTGGCGGGCAAGGAAGCTCCGGGTGCCCTCAACGAGGAGGGCAACGGGGCGGTGCGCATCATGACGGTGCACGCCTCCAAGGGTCTGGAATATCCGGTCGGGGCGGTCGCCGAGTGCTTTGGCGTGCGTAAGTCCTCGAGTGCGGCACAGATGGGTCGCGTCGAGGGCGGAGCGCAGGTCGTGGCATTGCCGGCACGCTTCGACGGCGTTAAGCTCGCCGATGGTACCTTTGTGAAGGGCGACGACGTCAAAAAGCAGTTTGAGCATGCGTTTAAGGGTAAGGGCGCATCGCTATGGTTGCCGCCGGAGCTCATGGAGGACGTCTGTGCGACGGGTTCTCCCGCCGAGGCATTTGCTCACCTGCGCAACGATGACCTGCGGCTTTCGCTCGAGGAGCGGGCCCGCTTGCTCTATGTTGCCATGACGCGTGCGCGCGAGCTGGTGATCTTGGCAATGGATGCCGGCGTGAGCCGTGGCAAGCTGTGTGCGCCGACCTTCGACGTCGAGACCGATCTGACCTACGACGTGCTGCGCCGTATTCTGCCGACCGACGCTCTGGACATGCCGCAGCTCGATAGCGACCGTTTGGTGTTCGACAACTCCCAGCCGGGCGATTACGAGCTCATTTCGCTCGCGGACTTTACCTTTGGCGAGCAGGCGTTTGAGGCTAACGCTTCGCTGGATGCCGAGGGCAGGCTCGTTCGTGGCGATGCGGGGGCGGAGGGTGCCGGTGCAGATGCCCGCGCCGCCGTCCCCGGTCCTGCCGACCCCAAGCCCGATTCGTTTGAGCTTGTGTATCCCCAGGCAGTGGGCGTGCGCATGGGCATCTGTCCGTATCCGATGCGTGACTCGTACAGCTATTCGTCGATTGCCGCGGCGCTGCATGCCGAGGCCGAGGACCGTGCCGCCGAGACGCGCGTGCCCATGGACGAGGCTGGCGATGATGCGGAGTCGGATGGTTCCGAGATGACGGATGCGGACGTGGCTGCTGTCGAGCCCGCCGGCAATCCCATGGTGCTGGGCTCGGCTTTCCACGCCGCCTGCCAGTGGCTCATCGAGATGGGTGCCGATGCGTTGCCCGCTGCGCGCGCCGATGCGCTGGCGCGTCTGTGGCGCCTGACGCCGGAGCAGCGCCAGCGCTTCGATGTCGCTCTGGATCGCTGGCTCAAGTCGGCGGTCCGTGCCGAGCTGCTTGCCTGGCCGTGCGTTCGTGCCGAGGTACCGTTCTTCTCGCTGGGCTGCGAGGACAAGGACATTGCCCGCTACGGTGCATATGCCGAGGGCACCATCGATGCACTGGCCACCGACCCGGCCGATCCGTCGCGCGCACTGGTCATCGACTACAAGACGGGTGGCACGCCGGATGAGACGCCGGACCAGCTGCTCGAGAAGCACGCCCTGCAGGCGCGCGTCTACGCCGATGCGTTGCACAAGGCGGGCGTTGAGACGGTGACGGTCAAGTTCGTTCGCGTGGAGCAGGCGAATCCGGCCATCTTCGTCGAACCCGCCGAACCCCAAGTAGTCACCTACAATCTCTAGCCCTCAGATAACTTGCGGTGGAATAGTTCCTGTATTGCGGCCCAGGTGGCCCAAGCGGGAACTATTCCACCGCAACTGCAAGAGGAGCCGTGTTGGTTTGGCTAGGTTCGGGTGCCGTCCGCGCCGTGCGGTAAAATCGTTCAGTCAGAACACGAACCCGCATCGGAGCTCATCACATGGCATTCGTCCATCTGCACAATCACACTGTTTTTTCCATGCTCGACGGCGCAACCCGTATCCAGGATATGGTCAACCGTGCCGTTGAGCTGGGCATGCCCGCTGTTGCCATTACCGACCACGGCTACATGTATGGCGTGCCCGACCTGGCGCTGGCCTGCGACGCCGTCAACCACAACACGCCCGAGTACAAAACCTGGAGCCACGACAAGGCCTTCTTGGAAAAGGACCGCCGCGACGAGTTGGTGGAGCCCGATCCCGAGGAAAACCCGCGCGAGCATGCCCAGTATGTGAAGGACATGGCCATGTGGGACGAGAAGGGCAACATCGACGAGCTCAAGCCGCCTCTGGTCATCAAGCCCATCTTTGGCTGCGAGGTTTACTTTACGCCGGACGAGACGCTCGCCCGCGACCATAAGCCCGAGCTCTACCACATGATCCTTCTGGCCAAGGACCAGGAGGGCTACGTCAACCTGATGCAGACGGTCTCCGAGGCCGCCGTGCAGGGCTTTTACTACAAGCCGCGCGTGACGCTCGACAACCTGCGCCGCCATGCCAAGGGTATGATCTGCACGAGCGCCTGCATTGCGGGCATCATCCCCAAATACATCGACCGCGGCGACATGGAAGGCGCCATCAAATGGGCCGAGACCTTCCGCGACACCTTCGACCCCGGCGACTTTTATATCGAGATCCAGGAACACGGCATTACCACCGATAACGGCCTGACCGACGAGCAGATGGATCGCACGCTCATCGACATCGCCAAACAGGTGGGCGTCAAGGTCATCGCCACTAACGACTTCCACTATCTGCGCCGCGAGGACGCGCCGGTGCAGGACGTCATCATGTGCATCGGCATGAACGCCAAGGTCGACGACCCCAACCGCATGCGCATGACCGGCTCGGAGTTCTACATGAAGACCGAGGAGGAGATGCGGGCAATGTTCCCGTATTGCCCCGAGGCCTGCGACAACACGCTCGAGATCGCCGACAAGTGCTACGTTGAGCTGGACTGGGACTCCATCATCCTGCCGCGCTTCCCGCTGCTCGACCCCGGCGAGACGCACGAGAGCCAGTTCCGTCGCGAGTGCGAGAAGGGCCTGCGCCAGCACTACGGCGAGGATTGGGCGACGCGCGAGATCAACGGCGTCAACATCAAGGACCGTTTCGAATACGAATACAAGGTAATCTGCGACAAGGGCTTTGCCGCGTACTTCCTGATCGTCGCGGAGTACGTCCAATGGGCAAAGGACAACGGCATCGGTGTCGGCCCCGGCCGCGGTTCCGCTGCAGGCGCTATCGTCGCCTACGCCATGAACATCACCGCGTTCGACCCGCTCGAGAACGGCCTGATGTTCGAGAGGTTCCTGTCCCCGCAGCGTACCGAGATGCCCGATATCGATATGGACTTCGACGATGAGCGTCGCCTCGAGGTTGTGGAGCACGTTCGGCAGCTCTACGGCCCCGAGAAGGTCACCCACGTTATCACCTACTCGACCATCAAGGCCAAGCAGGCCATCAACGATGCCGCGCGCGTTCTGGACTACCCGGTCTACATGGGCCAGCGCCTGTCCAAGATGGTCTCGAGCGACCCCAAGGTCAAGCTCAAGCAGGTACTCGAAAAACAACCCGGCAAAGAGGATCTGTTTAACCCCGACTTTGCCGAGGCCTATAAAAAGGACGACGACGCCCGCCGCATCATCGACACGGCGCTCTCGATTGAGGGCCTCACCCGTGGCGAGGGCGTGCACGCGTGCGCCGTTCTGATTTGCCGCGACCCCGTCAACGAGCACGTGCCCACCAAGCTCGACACCAAGGGCGGCGTCGAGATTACCCAGTACGAGGGCCATACCGTTGCCGACATGGGCTTGCTCAAGATGGACTTCTTGGGCCTGCGTACGCTGACGGTTATCTCCAAGGCCAAGGCAAACATCAAGAAGAACTTCGGTATCGACATCAAAGAGGAAGAGATTCCCTTTGACGATCCCGAGATCTTTAAGCTCATGGGTTCCGGCCACACCGCCGGCGTCTTCCAGGTCGAGTCCGCCGGCATGACGGCCACGATCAAGAACATGAAGCCCACCGAGTACAAGCACGTCGTGGCATTGATCGCTCTGTACCGCCCGGGCCCGCTGGGCGCCGGCATGGTCTCGTCCTACATCAACCGTATGAACGGCAAGGAGCCGGCCGTATCCTACGACGACCGTCTGGACGACATCCTGGGCGAAACCTACGGCACCATGGTCTACCAGGAGCAGGTTATGCTCATCTCCGTCGAGATGTGCGGCTTCTCCAAGGGCGAATCGGACTCGCGTATCCGTAAGCCCGTGGCTAAGAAGAAGATCAAGCTGCTCACGTCGACGGTGCTCCACTGGGAGGATGGCTCGGACGAGACCACCTACGACCACTGGATGAACGGCGCTATCAAGAACAACTACACGCGCGAGGTTGCCCAGAAGATTTGGGACGATGTTCTCGAGTTCGCGTCCTACGCCTTTAACAAGTCGCACTCCGCCGGCTACGCCATCCTGGTTATGCAGACGGCGTGGCTCAAGGCGCATTATCCGCACGAGTACATGGCGGCCGTTCTGACGTCCTACACGGGCAAGACCGACAAGATCGTGCACTACGTCTCGGCGTGCCGTCACGACGGCATCCCCGTGCTTTCGCCAGATGTCAACGAGTCCGGTACCGAGTTCACGGCTACCAAGGAGGGCGTGCGCTTTGGTCTGGCCGGCATTCGCGGCGTGGGCACCGGCGTGGCGCAAGCGATTATCGCCGAGCGCGAGGCGGGCGGTCCGTTTAAGACGCTGCACGACTTTGTCGAGCGCGTGGACTCGAGCCAGGCCAACCGTCGCGTGATCGAATCGCTCATCAAGGCAGGTGCCTTCGACTCCACGGGGTATCCGCGTCGCCAGATGATGCACTTTGTGGATAAGAACAACCCCGAGAACATCATCGATGCCGCGGTAAAGCGCCAGAAGGACCGCGCGAGCGGCCAGACGTCGTTCTTCGATATGTTCGGCGACGTTGAGGGCTCGGGCTTTGAGGTGAGCGTGCCCGATCCGGATGGCCAGGAATGGGACCGCCACCTTAAGCTGAGCCAGGAGAAGGAGGTTCTGGGCATCTATGTCTCGGATCACCCGCTGCGCCCGTTTGAGTATGCGCTCAGCAAAGCGCGCGACTTCTCGTTCTCGCAGATCGATACCGGCTACGAAGTGCAGAATCCCACGGGCGGCACCATCAACCAGGAAATTCCCGAGGGCAAGGCGCTGTGGTGGGCCGGCATGGTCTCGAGCGTGTCCAAGCGCGTGACCAAAAACGGCGACCCCATGGGCATCGTGCAGCTCGAGGACATGGAAGGCGAGGCCACCGTCGTGGTGTTCCCCAAGACCTACAAGGAGGCCGAGGGGTATCTGTACGGCGAGGTCGATCCCGAGACCGGCGTGCAGCTGTCCGACGCGTTTGTGCGCATTAAGGGCAAACTCGAGCGCTCGGACCGCGGCGACCAGATCATCGCGCAGGAGATCGTGCCGCTGGAGCTCAACGAGGAGAACAACAAGCCCAAGGTGTTTGAGGTCATGGTGCCCAACAGCCGCTTTAGCCAGGGCAACATGGCGCGTCTCGCCACGGTGCTCACCACCAACCCGGGCGGCGACCGTGTGGAGATCTTTATCGAGCAGGTGGACGGGCGCGTGCTGCGTGCCGAGGTACCTGCTAAGGTCAACGCGCGCTCGATTCCGCTGCTGGCCGAGGCCAAGGCCATCGTGGGTAACCAAGGCAGAGTGACGGTGATCTAAGGACGACCTTGCTGGCCCGCGCGAGATTGGAGGAAGTGATGGCACAGGGGACGTTTGTGCAGGCGCTCCGGAAAGAGGCGGCGCTGAGCGGTACCTTTATGAAGGGCCGCTCGCTCATGCTCAACGGCGCCGTGTTGTCGATTGAGGACAGCGGCTCGCGCTTCTCCAAAAACGTGACGGTTGAGGGCTCGGTGCGCGGCTCGCGCGGCGACCTGTACAAGACGCACGTGGCGCTCGATATGGACGAGCACGAGGTGATCGATTACGACTGCGATTGCCCCGCTGCCTATCGCTACCCCGGCATGTGCAAGCACACCATCGCCACGGCGCTGGCGTACCTGGACGCCAGCGGCATTGAGCCTGTTGAGGGGCTGCGCACACCGGTTCGCACGTTTACGGCACAGCCGAAACAGCCCGCGCGCCCCGCGCCCAAAGCGCCGGCCGTCAATCCCAACTTTCCCTTCCCGGCGCCCGTCCCCACGAGCCCCAGCCTCATGGCGGCGCTCTCCGATCTTTCGGACGCGCGCATGGATGAGCTGGCGAGCATGCGCCGCAAGCTTGCCGGTGCCGTTGATCCCGACGCCCCCAAAGCGGCATTGGAGCCCTCGTTGGTGCCGTATTACAATCCGCTGTTCGCCGACCGCTTTAGCTGGGCGCTCGAGCTTCGCATCCGCTGCGGCTCGGTGTCCTACGTGGTCAAGGACATCGACGGCATGGCCGCCGCCTACGTGCGCGGCGGCACGTTCTCGTACGGCAAGAAGCTCACATTCCTCCATGCGCCCGAGGCCTTTGACGAGTTTTCGGTGCGTCTGCTCGACCTTGTTGTGGCAACGGTTGTGTATCTGAGCGACATCACGAGTTCGCGTTCGGCGTCGTACGATTTTGCACGCAGCGGCTTTGTCGCCGAGCGCCAGCTGCCGCTGTCCGAGCATGACATCGTATACATGCTGGACTTGCTGCGTGGCCGGACCATTTCCTTTGAGCCCGCCTGGTCGCGGGGAACGACGACGCATCGTTCCTACGAGGTTGCGGTTGAGTTGTCGCCGGTGGGGGAGGACGAGGCCTCGGCGAAACAACCGCCGCTCCTTGCCGCCAAGATCGCGCCGGCGGCCGGTGGCAGCTACGACCTGCGCCTGCCCGCCGATATGTACTGCTTTGCCTCGGGCGACGTTGCCTATCTGGTCGACACGCACCGCGCGCGCCGCGCCGATGCGGCGTTTGCCCAGCATGCCGCACCGTTTCTGTCGCGTCTGCTGCCCTGTCGCACGCCGGTCCATATCGCCGCCGAGCAGGTGGGCGAATTCTGCCGCATGGCACTGCCCGTGCTGCGCGAATACACTGACCTCACCGCTCCCGCCGTGCTCGACACCGTGGCGCCCGAGCCGAGCTTTGCCATGGCAATCGGTGTCGACGACGGGCTTGTGACCTGCAAGATTACAGTTGCCTACGGTGATTGGTCGGCAGATCTCTTTAGCCTGGGCGCTCCGGGCAGCCCCTTCGAAGAGCAGCGCCCTGGTGTGCCGCCGCGCGACGAGATAGCAGAGTTTCGCGTTATGGATACGGCGGCCCTGTATTTCGACTTTTACGAGGGCGGCCTGGCGTTTGAGGAACGCGATGACGAGAGTCTGTTCCACTTGCTGACCGAGGGCCTGTCTGCCCTGTCCGAGCTGGGCGAGGTCATGCTCAGTGACCGCCTGCGCCAGATCTCGGTGCGCCCTGCGCCCAAGCTTTCGGTGCGCGCGACCGTCAAGAGCAACCTGCTCGATGTCGAACTGGGCGCGAGCGGTCTTTCGGCGGCAGATCTTGCCATCTATCTGGACTCGTACAAGCGCCACCAGACGTTTGCGCGTCTCACGTCGGGCGACATCGTACGCCTGGACGAGGGTGCCCGCGCCGCGTTTGGTCTTGCCGAGGACCTGGGCGTCGATGCCGTCGATCTGCTCGACGGCGTGTCGCTTCCCGCGTCGAGTACCCTGTTTGTCGACAACATGCTCGCGCGCACGCCGGCGCTCGAAGCCGATCGCGACGCCGCGTTCCGCCGCACCGTCGAGCGCCTGGACACGCTCGGCAAGATGGACTTTACGGTGCCGGTCTCGCTCAAAGCCACACTGCGCGGCTATCAGGTCGACGGCTACCAGTGGCTCGGCTCGCTCGAGCACCTGGGCCTTGGCGGCATCTTGGCCGACGACATGGGCCTGGGCAAAACACTGCAGATGATCGCGCATATCCTGGCGCGCGTGGAGGCGGGGGACGCCAAGCCCACGCTCGTGGTGTGCCCTGCGTCGCTCGTGTATAACTGGACCGCCGAGCTGGAGCGCTTTGCCCCGTCGCTCGATGCGTGCGCCATCGTGGGTGCCAAGGCGCAGCGCCGCGTGCAGATAGCCGGCGCCGACGAGCATAACGTGGTTGTGACGTCGTATGACCTCATGCGCCGTGACATCGACGAATACGTCGAGCAGGACTTTGCCCGCGTTGTGCTCGACGAGGCCCAGTACATTAAAAACCCGCTCACGCAGGTTGCGCGCGCCGCCAAGCGCCTGCCTGCCGGCGTGCGCTTTGCCTTGACGGGCACGCCCATCGAAAACCGCTTGTCCGAGCTCTGGAGCATCTTCGACTTTTTGATGCCGGGCCTGCTTGGCACGCGCGAGTCGTTTGCCAAGCGCTTTGAGAGCCCCGTCGAGCACGCCGAGGGTGACAGCGCCGCTTGCCTGCAGGCGCTCGTGTCGCCGTTTGTGCTGCGTCGCGTAAAGGAAGACGTGGTTGCTGACCTGCCCGAGAAGATCGAGGACACCGTCATGGCGCAGCTCACCGGCGAGCAGCACAAGCTCTACCTGGCCAACCAAGACCGCATCGCCCAGCAGGTGCAGCACCGCGAGGCATCCGAGTTTAAGAAAGACAAGCTCAAGGTGCTCGCCGAGCTCACCAAGCTGCGCCAGATCTGCTGCGACCCGCGTCTACACTACGAGGATTACAAGGCTGGGAGCGCCAAGCTCGACGCTTGCATGGAGCTCGTGCACGGTGCGCTCGACGGCGGGCACCACATTCTGCTGTTCAGCCAGTTCACGGGCATGCTCGATATCATCGGCAAGCGCTTGGCCAAGGAGGACATCGCCTTCCTTAAGCTTACGGGCGCATCGTCTAAGGAGAGTCGCGCCAAGATGGTTGCGCAGTTCCAGGCGGGTGAGGTGCCGGTCTTTTTGATTTCGCTCAAGGCGGGCGGCGTGGGCCTTAACCTGACGGCGGCCGACGTGGTCATTCACTACGACCCGTGGTGGAATGTGGCCGCGCAGGACCAGGCGACTGACCGCGCGCATCGTATTGGCCAGCAACATACCGTGACCGTGTACAAGCTCATCGCCAAGGACACGATCGAGGAGCGCATTATGCAGATGCAGGAGTCCAAGCGCGACCTGGTCAACAGCGTGCTCGGCGGCGACGGCATCTCGTCGGCGCTGTTTACCCGCGAAGATGTTTTGGCGCTGCTGGGCGGCGACGGGCGCTAACCCGCTCGGGTGGGGCCGCCAGGGCGGATAGCATGCGCTGTCCCATCGTCCCCGCCCGTTATGTGTTCATTTGCCATGCCGTGGATGGTTCGCCTGCCTTTGGGCATAAGAACCATCGAGAACATTGGCACATCAGCAAAGGAGAACATCATGGCGAAATTCTTTAAGGACCCCGATGGCAAGCTTATCGCCGCCCTTGGCGACGACGTTGCGACCCCTGCCGGCTGCACGGAGCTGACCGCGAACACCGAGGACGCGGCGCTCGAAAAGCACGTGCCGGTCGTTGAGAGCGAGCGCGACGGTCACGTGATCCGTGCGCGCGTGGGCTCGGTCGAGCATCCCAGCCTGCCCGAGCACTATATTGAGTGGATTGCCCTTGAGGCCGAGGGCCGTCTGGAGGTCCATTACCTCCAGCCCGGCATGAAGCCCGCGACGTTTTTTGCCGGCGGCTCCAAGACCGGTACCGTCTATGCCTATTGCAACTTGCATGGGCTGTGGTCCGCGACGTTCTAGGAGCGCGCCCCCGCTCGGGGTATCATAGCTAGCATATGCACATGCAAGCGCCGACTGCATCTTGCGGCCGGCGCTTTTACTACGAAAACGATGGTTTACGACGGAAAGGGCTGAGCCATGAAGCTCGCACTTGCACAGATCGATATGCGCCTGGGTGATATTGAGGGTATCTGCGGTCGCATCGAGGACCAGGCGCGCCTGGCCCACGAGCGCGGTGCGCGCGTGCTGTGCGTGCCGGCTCCGCTCTTTATGGGAGCCCTGCCCGGCGGCCTGGTGGGCGCTGCCGACTTTGAGCACGACATGCTGACGGGCCTGACCGGCGTCGCCGAGCGCATCCAAGAGCTCGATATGATCTGCATCGTGCCCGCGGCAGTTTCGTTTGAGGGCCAGCCCCTGCTCGACTACATGATGCTCAAGGACGGCCATGTGGTGCCGGCCCGTTCGAGCATTGCCCTGCAGCGCGGTGGGAACGGCGACGCCCGTTGGGCACCGCCGGTGTTTGACGTGGACGGCGTGCGTATCGCCGTGATCTTCGACTTGGACCGCGAGCTCGAGATGCTGCCGACCGGCGTCGACCTCATTGCCTATTTCCAGTTCAACGCATTCGATATGACCGACCGCGAGAGCGCTGCGATCGCCGCCGTGCGCAGTGGTGCCTACCGCAAGATCGCATCTAAGCGCAGCGTGTGGTTTGCCTGCATGGCGCCGGTCGGTGCCTATGACGAGTCGGTGTATACCGGCGGCTCGTTTGTGCTCGACGACTGCGGCCGCGTGGTGGCCCAAGCGCCGTGTTTTGAGGAGAGCCTACTGGTTCAGGAGATCCAGCGCGGTGTGATGCTCGATGCCTTGGAGGACCACGAGCTGCCCGAGTTTCGCTCCGAGGAATGGCTGTGGCAGGCACTGGTGCTCGCCGTTCGCGATAACGCCCGCGCCCGCGGTACGTCGCGCGCCGTGGTGGCGCTCGAGGGCGACTTGCCGTCGTCTTTGCTTGCGGCGTTGGCTGTCGATGCATTGGGCTCGCGCAACGTGATCGGCCTGGTGTTGGACCGCAACCGCATCTTTACGCCGGCGCAGGAGGAGGCCGAGGCCGCCCGTTGTGCCGCCGTTCGCGCGATTGCCGAGCGCCTGCATATTCGCACGGTTGAGCGCGATGCGCCGGATGCGGCGCGCGTACTCGACCGCGACGTGTCGGCGGGCGATGCCGAGCGCCTGCGTTCGCGTGCGCTGGGCCTCATGTTGGAGGACACGGCGCTCGAGCTGGGCGCGATGGCTCTGAGTCCGCTTTCCAAGACCGAGTACGCGTTGGCGGCACCGGCGCTTTGCGGTGGCTACCAGGGCGATTACGCGCCCTTTGGCGATGTGTATCTGTCGACCCTCGAGTTTGTGGCGCGCGTGCGCAACCGCACGTCTGCCGTGGTGCCGCAGGAGCTCGTGACGCTCAACGCGGTGGAGGATTGCATGGAGCGCGTGCTGGCACAGGCGCTTTCGACGCTTGACGGTTCGGTCGACATGCTCGACCGCGCGGCGCAGCTGCTCGGCGGGCTTGAGCCGGGTGAGGTTGATGGCGCGCTCGAGGCGCACGTGGACCGCAATCGATCTTTCGACGACATCCCGATGGCCGCTGGCAAGCCTGAGGCTTGCTCGCTGCTGCTGATGCTCGTGCGCCAGGGCGAGGCTGCCCGCCGCATGTTGCCGATGGCGCCGATCGTCTCGGCCCGTTCGTTTGCCGAGCGTGCCTGGCCGTACATGCTCGCGTGGTCCGACCTGGGGCTGAGCGGCAAGGAGCGCATGACGGTCGATTCGCTGGCTCGTGCCGAGGTGCGTCGTTTTGCCGACGAGGATACGAGCGAGCGCGTGCGAAACGAGATGATGGGCGTGCTGGGCGAGCTGCTGGGTATTTCGCCCGAGCAAATGGAGGAGCTGCGCTCTGAGGACGGTCAGCGTCGTTTGCACGAGGGAATGAAAAAGTTCGAGGGCGAAGTTCAGGACGCCATCGATAAGATGATGGGCGGTCAGGGCGGCTCGCAGGGTGGGCCCCAGGGCGGCCCGATGCCGCATCCGCCGGTTGATCCCCGACAATTCCCGTTCTTCTCTCAGAACTAGGTCGCTGCGCGCCCGCCAGAGCGGCAATCTGCCTTTCAATCGTCGGACATGACCGCCAGGTCAATGCCCTCCTCTTTCAAGGCACCTTGCTCGCTCTGGCGGGCGCTCGCTTGCGTATACTCAACCTACAATTCGATCTCGGCTGACTTATAGGGCTAGCGTTGTGTTATTCTAGAACAGACGTTCGTGAATGATGCGCGGGGCCTTGTCTTGCGCTGTGCTTGTGGCGAGGGGAGGTCGGCTTGGTCATTTTGGGTATCGACCCCGGTTTGGCCCATACGGGTTGGGGGATTATCGAGGAGCGGCGCGGCGAGGTTCGCTGCCGTGCCTACGGCTGCATCGAGACCAGTGCCGGAAGTCCGCTCGCGGTGCGCCTGTCGCATATCGCCCGCGACCTCAAGGGTGTCGTGGAGCGTTATCGACCCGATACCGCTGCTATCGAGAGCATTTACTTTGGTGCTAACGTTCGCTCGGCAATTCCTACGGCGCATGCCCGCGGGGCTGCACTCGTGGCGCTGTCGGAATGCGCGCTCGAGATTGGCGAATACACGCCCATGCAGATCAAACAGGCTGTGGTGGGCACCGGCGCCGCGGACAAGCGGCAGGTCGCCTACATGGTACGCACGCTCACACAGCTCGATCACGACCCGCATCCCGACCATGCCGCCGATGCCCTGGCTTGCGCCATCTGCCACGTAAACCTCAGCCGCACCCGCGCCCTTACCGGTGGCGAGTTCTATCAACAGAGAGGAACCGGATACTGATGATTTCCCAGCTCCACGGAACGCTTGTCGAGGCCACGATGAGCTCTGCTGTCGTCGATGTGTCGGGCGTTGGCTTTGAGCTCGGCATCTCGGGCAGCACTGCGGCCACGTTGCCGACGCCCGGCGGCGAGGTCCGCCTCTACACGCGTATGCAGGTGCGCGAGGACGCCATGACACTTTTTGGTTTTTCCTCAAAGGATGAGCGCACGATGTTCGACCGGCTCGTGTCCGTTTCGGGCGTTGGCCCGCGCCTGGCGCTCGCCGTGCTTTCCACCTATACCGTGGGGCAGCTGTATTCGCTGGTGATGGCCGAGGACGACAAGGGTATGGCCAAGGTACCCGGTGTGGGCAAAAAGACAGCTCAGCGCCTGATCCTAGAACTCAAGAGCACCTTTGCCAAGGATAAGGGCTTTGTGCCGGTCGACGTGATTCCCGGCCAGGTTGCGATGCCGGTTCCCGCCGCCGCTCCTTCGGCGATCGATGATGCCCGTGCGGCGCTCCTTTCCATGGGCTTTAGCCCGCAGGAGACCGATGTTGCCCTGAGCGGGTATGATGGGCAGAATATGCGTGTCGAGGATCTGCTCGGCGCGGCGCTTAAGCGACTCGGAATGGATGCGTGATGTGGGAAGCCGATGACTCTCAGGACCTGTGGGCGACGCCCGGCAACTCGCCGGCGGCATCCATGGCGCACGGCGAGCGCATGGTGGGCTCGGAGCTGACGGCCGAGGACCTCGATGTCGACCGCACTTTGCGCCCCCAGCGCCTGGACGATTACTGTGGTCAGGAGCACATCAAGCAGAGCCTGCGCGTGTTGATCGAAGCGGCGCAGAGCCGTGGCGAGACGCTCGACCACGTGATCTTCTCGGGTCCTCCGGGCCTGGGCAAGACCACGCTGGCCACCGTTATCGCCAACGAGCTGGGCGCTCAGATCAAGACCACGAGTGGCCCTGCCATCGCGCGCACGGGCGACCTGGCGGCCATCCTTACTAACTTGCAACCGGGTGATGTGCTGTTTATCGACGAGATTCACCGCCTCAACCGTTCGGTCGAGGAGGTCCTGTACCCCGCGATGGAGGACTTTGCCCTCGATATCGTGATTGGCAAGGGTCCGGCGGCGCGCTCGATTCGCCTGGATATTCCCAAGTTTACGTTGGTAGCGGCAACGACCCGCTCAGGCATGTTGACAGGCCCGTTGCGCGACCGCTTTGGCATTTCATATCGCCTGGATTACTACACGGTCGAGGAGCTCGCGCAGATTGTGACGCGCTCGGCGACTATCCTGGGCGTGACGATCGACCATCCCAGTGCACTCGAGATCGGCTCGCGTTCGCGCGGCACGCCACGTCTTGCCAACCGCCTGCTCAAGCGCGTGCGCGACTATGCGCAGGTGCGCGGCAACGGTCCCATTGAGCTCGATATCTGCCGTCAGGCACTCGAGTTCTTCGAGATCGACGAGCTCGGTCTGGACTGGATGGATATTCGCATTTTGGAGACGCTCGCCAAGACGTTCTCCGGTCGTGCCGTGGGACTTACGACCCTTGCCAGCGCGGTGGGCGAGGACCCGGGCACGCTCGAGGATGTCTATGAGCCCTATTTGCTGCAGTGCGGGTTGATGATTCGTACGCCGCAGGGCCGTCAGGCAACCCTTCGCACCTTTGAGCACCTGGGGATTGAACCTACCGTTTAGGGCGCTTTGTTTTGGCGGGCTGTTGGGCTATCGCTGGGCATCGGGTAAACATATCGCCGTTCATCGGTTATGGGCGTTTTACTATTGCGCGCCCGTGCTATGCTGAATTGGTCTTTTTCTCATTCGGTAACGAAAGGACCGCCCATGCCTACTGACATCGAAATCGCACGTTCTGTCACGCCACTGCCTATTACCGAGGTGGCCAAGAACGCCGGCGTCGACGTTAAGCACCTTATTCCGTACGGCTTCGACAAGGCTAAGGTCGACTATTCACTGCTCAACGAGCCGACTGATCACCAGGCTAAGCTCGTCCTCGTGACCGCTATCAACCCAACGCCCGCGGGCGAGGGCAAGACCACCACGACCATCGGTCTGGCCGACGGCCTGCGTCGTCGCGGCGTCAAGAGTGCCGTGGCCCTGCGCGAGCCTTCGCTCGGCCCCGTCTTTGGCGTTAAGGGCGGTGCTGCCGGTGGCGGCTGGGCTCAGGTGATCCCCATGGAGGATATCAACCTGCACTTTACCGGCGACTTCCACGCTATCGGTGCCGCCAATAACCTGCTGGCCGCCATGCTTGATAACCACATCCAGCAGGGCAATCAGCTCGGTATTGACGTTAAGCGCATCACTTGGAAGCGCGTCGTCGATATGAACGACCGTCAGCTGCGCCACGTCATCGACGGCATTGGCGGTAAGGCCCAGGGCGTGCCGCGCGAGGACGGCTTCGATATCACCGTTGCCTCCGAGGTCATGGCGATCCTGTGCCTGTCCACGAGCATCAGCGATCTTAAAGAGCGCTTGGGCGAGATCGTTGTCGGCTATAGCTATGCCGGCGAGCCCGTCCGCGCCCGCGACCTTAAGGCCCAGGGAGCTATGGCCGCACTGCTCAAGGATGCGCTCAAGCCCAATCTGGTGCAGACGCTCGAGGGCACGCCCGCGTTTGTCCACGGCGGTCCCTTCGCCAATATCGCCCACGGCTGCAACTCCATCATGGCCACGCGTATGGCTATGCGTTTTGGCGATGTCGCCATTACCGAGGCGGGCTTTGGTGCCGACCTGGGTGCCGAGAAATTCCTGGACATCAAGTGCCGCATGACGGGCGTTCGTCCCAACGCCGTCGTGGTCGTCGCCACCGCTCGCGCGTTGAAGTACAACGGTGGCGTCGCCAAGGCCGATCTCAACGAGGAGAACCTCGAGGCACTCAAGGCTGGCATGCCCAACCTGCTGCGTCACGTCGACAACATCCAGAACGTTTATGGTCTGCCCTGCGTGGTCGCCATCAACCGATTCCCGACGGACACCGAGGCCGAGCTTGCGCTCATCGAGTCCGAGTGCCAGAAGCTCGGCGTCAACGTTAAGCTTTCCGAGGTCTGGGCCAAGGGCGGCGAGGGCGCGCTCGACCTGGCCGATGAGGTCATGCGTCTGATTGAGCAGCCGAGCGAGCTCAAGTTTGCCTATGAGGACGGCGCTGATGTCGCTGATGCCCTCGAGGCCGTTGCCACCAAGGTCTACCGCGCCGACGGCGTTGACTTTACGCCGGCCGCCAAGCGCCAGCTCGCCGAGCTGCGCGAGAATGGCTTTGGCAACCTGCCGGTGTGCGTCGCCAAGACGCAGTACAGCTTTAGCGACAACGCCAAGGCCCTGGGCGCTCCCGAGAACTTCCGCATCACCGTGCGTGAGCTCAAGGTTTCTGCCGGCGCCCACTTTGTGGTCGCACTGACTGGAAGCGTTCTGACCATGCCGGGCCTGCCCAAGGTCCCTGCGGCCGAGAATATCGACGTCGACAACGACGGCAACATCACCGGCCTGTTCTAAGCTCGCTGCTCATAGCCGCTTGCCCGCCCCGTCGCGCCTACCAAGGCCCGGCGGGGCTTTTTGATCCTTAGGCCCGCGCATGTCTTGTAGATACCGACGGACTCTGCCCATCATAGGCTTTTGCGCGGGTAGAATGCATGGATAACTTGAGGCTCAAGCGCGACGGAAAGGAATCGTTGCATGGATCAGGACAAGACAACCGTGATGGGCGGCTACGGTTCCGCGCAGGCTGGCGATAGCGCCGATGCGACCTGCGTTGTTCCCAACCCCGGTTATGCCGACCCCGCCGCGACGCAGCCTTCTGCCGAGCCCACCCGGGTTATGGGCTATGGCGACACGGCGCAGGATTCTTACGCTGCATCTTCGCAAGGCCCCTATGGCAACGCAGTTCCGGATCCGTTTGATTACGCGCCGCAGGATTCTTATGCTGCCTCGACGCCGAATCCCTATGATGACCTGCCGCAAAATCCCATTCCGCAGCCTCAGCAGACGACGTATATGCCTCGCACGGCGCAGCCTCGCTACGAGTCGCGCGAGCCGTATCGCGAGTACCCCAAGTCGATTCCGCAATATGGCGAGGACGAGGAGAGGAAGCCGTCGCGTTCGTCGAGCGTGATCAAGAAGATCCTCATCGTACTGGCGATCTTCTTTGCGCTGTCGATTGTGTTTGCCATCGTGTCGGGCATGCTCAACAAGCGGGGGAGTTCAACGGCCGATGCCACTGCCGAGCAAACCGAGTCCGCCTCGTCTAGCACCGTCGATCTGAGCGATATCCCGGGGCAGTACTGGTCCAACGCCAAGAAGATCCTCAAGTCGCGCGGCGCCGATCTTTCGAATGCCGTGGTCCTGACTGATGATGGCTCAACGCCCGTCGTCGATGCCAACTGGGTCGTTACTTCTGCCTACTATAACGACAACGGCAACCTCGAAATTCAACTCACGCACAAGAACAGTTCGGGCAACTCGTCCGACGGGCAAAGCGGTACCGACAGCTCGAGCTCCAATACGCTGGAGGACTTGAGCAACAAGGTGCAGGAGTTGGGAGACAAGGCGCAAGAGCTGGGCGATACGGCACAAAATCTGGGCGATACCGCGCAGAACTTGGGCGACATGGCGACGGATGCCTGGAACGCCCTACAAAACGGCATCTCGGGCGCGCAGGGAAACTAGCTGTTAAGTGGGCTACAGCTGCTCGGCCGGACGGTCGGGCGAGCTAAAGCCCGAGTCAAACGTAACGACGCATGAGGCATCGGGCCGGCGCTCGTGCACGATGCACGTGACGAGCTCCAGCAGCTCCTCGTCGGATATGTCAAAGCCGTCGGGACGCACCAGGTCAAACGAAACGAACCCGTCGTGCTCGTGCAGGTCGTGGATGGAGAGCGCAGGATCGATCTGCATGACGCCGCGCTTGACCCAGCCGCGCAGGTCGTCGCCGGTGGTGGCGATGGGGTCGCAGTGCAGTGTGATGCCGATGCCCATCTGACGCTTGATGTCGTGCTCGATGGTGTCCAGAATCTCGTGGTGCTCAAAGGCATCGCCCTCGCCGGGCATTTCCACGTGGGCGCTGGCGAACTGACGGCCGGGGCCGTAGTCGTGCACCATCAGGTCGTGTGTGCCCAGGACCTGCGGATAGGACATGATCTTGTCGCGGATTGCCTGGACGAGCTTGGGGTCGGGCGCTTGCCCCAGCAACGGGCTGATGGCGTCGCGCACTAGGCCCATGCCGCTGATGCAGATGAAGATGCCCACACCCAGGCCTGCCCAGCCATCGAGGTCAAAGCCGGTCGTCTGCGAAATAAGCGCCGCCACCAAGACCGAGCCCGAGGTGATGACGTCGTTTTTGGAGTCCTGTGCTGTGGCGATGAGCGTCTCCGAGTCGATGCGATCGCCCAGCGTGCGGTTGAACGCTGCCATCCAGAGCTTAACGAGCATGGACAAGACGAGGGCGGCTAAGGAGAGCACCGAATATGCAGTGGGGGAAGGCTTGATGATCTTAGTGACCGACTCGAGGATCAGATTGATGCCGACGGCGCAAACCAGGACGGCGACGAACAGGCCAGCTAGGTACTCATAGCGACCGTGGCCATAGGGGTGGCCTTCGTCTGCCGGGCGGCTGGCAAGGCGGAACCCGAGCAGACTCACGATGTTGCTCGAGGCATCGGAGAGGTTGTTGAAAGCGTCGGCGATGAGGGAGACGGAGCCGGCGAGCAGGCCCGCGATGCCCTTGGCCAGGCACAGGGTGATGTTGAGGCCAATGCAGACGAGGCTTGCGGAAAAGCCCGCGTTGGTGCGGCAAGATGCATCGACCGGCTCGCTCTCGCTGCCGGGAACAAGCGTATGTACCAGCCGATTTACAAATAGCATAGCGGTCGTCCTCACAATCATGTTTAAGGGGATAGTGTAGCTTGCGCGGGGGCGCCGTGCACCGATGCTCAGAAAATGCAGCAATAGTCTGCCGGTGCTAACGAGCGAGCCTTCTCGTCTGCCTGGGTGGTCCATTTTGGGCCACATGGGTATGGGCATGTGCCTGCTTGCTCGACATACTTAATGTCGACAGCCCCTGTGCAAAGGAGGACGTTTCCATGGACGAGATGTTTGCCATTAAATGTCAAAACTGCGGCGGCCCTATGTACTCGCACCAGGCTAAGCGCAGCTTTGAGTGCGCCTATTGCGGCACGGTCGTTCCGTGGCAGGCTGATGCGGGGGAGCCCAAGAGCGCCCTGGGCATTCGCCATACGCCGCTGACGGTGGTGAATGGACTGCTCAAGCTCACGCATGTGTCGCAACTCGAGCGCCCGGAGGACCCGGACTGGTATTTCTTCAATTCGCACTGGCGCAATCAGTCGGTCCTGGAACATCTGCTGTGGGAGGATCGCGGCACGGCGCAGGAGTTCCAAGAGGCCACGCATGTGAGCATTCCTTGCCCCTTCTGTGGTGCGTCCTTTGAGGGCGAGTCGACCCAGCGCGTGTTTGAGTGCCCGTCCTGCGGCAACAAGATCGGCATTGCCGACCTGCTCAAGCCGGGGACGTTTAGCAAGCGTCTGACCATGGGCGTGGGTGCGGAGTATGTGCCGGATCAGGGTATTCCCTGCGAAATCTCGCCGCAGCAGGCACGTGCCAACGCGCTGCAGCTGGTGCGCCAGTATCCGGATGCCTTTGCCGGGCACGACGTGGAAGATGCGATCCAAAACGACATGATGCTCTTCTATTTCCCCATGGCGCTGGCGGACCTGCGCATGATGGCGAGCTTCCCGGGCAAGGGCCTGAGCAAGGAAACCCTGGTGTACTACGAGGTGCTCGACTGGGCATACCCCAGAGCAAACTACCTGGACGTTCGCCTCATGGGCATTTTGGAGCCGTGGGACTTTGCCAAGGTCGGTCCGTTCGATCCCGCCATGCAGGAAGGCGACTTCCGCGTCGTCTCCGTCGATGCATCTACCAAGGACCAGGTGGTCATTGATAAGTTGGCGCTCGACGTTGCGGGTAACGACGCCGAGGCTGTACTGGGGCTCAATAAAAAGAGCATCCGCACCTGGGCGCGCAAGGCCCGCAAGCATAAGGACGGCCTGGTGATGGTGCCGGTCTACTTTGTCGATCGTCCGGCGACAGACGGCCGCGATGGCGAGCAGGTGCGCATTGCCGTAAACGGCCAGACGGGCCGCGCGGCCGCGGTGGTGTTTAGCGACAAGCGCGAAACGCATATCGTGGCGCCGCTTAGCCCGAGCCTGCATCTGTCCAGTGAAAGCACCGTGCACGCCACGCCCGTCGAGGTCAAATACGTTAAATCGCCGTTCCTCTACCAGATTGTGCGCCGTGGAGACGGCGAGCAGCCGCGTCAGGTGGCAGCCGCCGTCGAGGGTTCTTACCGAGAGGAAAAGCCCAAACGCAAGGGCTTGTTCGCTGCGATCTTTGGGAAGTAGGGGAGTAGCGCCGGTTGTTGCCGTAACGTGATGGCCGGGGGTGCGGGGCGGCTCTCAGGAGTGCGGGCTGCTGTCTGATTGTTTGAGGGTGCCAGATGTAAATAAACAGTGGAGCGGCTGCAAAAGAGCTGCCTCACTGGGTAAAATCAGGTTGTGCCGCGGAACCCGCTCCTCAGCGCTTAAACTTCGGAGACGCGGGCAACGCAGGTATTATCGTCTAGGGCCGGCTGCAACCGGCCCTTTTCTATGACTCCCTTCGCTATCCGTTACTGCTTATATTCCCGCCAGATCGCGTAGAGGTTCCGGGCAATGCCGGTCGCGTACATCGAGAGGCGCAGGATTTCAAGAAACAAGTTCATAGGCTTCACCCCAATCGGAGATCGGAGCGTTGCCCGCAGGCGGATTCCGCGGCAGACAAGATTTTACCCTATACGCCGCAGCGGGGGATATCTGACCCCAGTGTTAGAGTGGTGTCCATTTGCATGGATGACCGGGCATGATCGCGACATGTCCTGGAGTTGAAATGCCGCTGGGGATACGAGGGGGAGCCGGGGTCGGATGTTGGGGCTCAACGAAGCAAGTGGCGCTTCTGTCTTTTTGGGATCGGGGATGCGAATCAGCCTGCAGCAATGGGCCCAGCTCGATTCGGGGCGCAGTGAGTCCCGAATCGAGCGTTCCTGGCTGCCATGCATGTCAGGTGATGAAAGCCCACAGCGGCATCGCCTTACACGGCAACGGGGGCCTCTTTGGGGCGTCCCACCCTTGGTGCATCGGCGAGTCGTGCCTCGATGGAGGCTTTGGACATCATGTGCTTGGTGCCATCCTTCCATGAATCCAGCAGTCCTGCATTTAGCAGTTGTGACACCCGTGCTGAGCTAACACCGAGCATACGCGCGGCATCCACTGCGGTGACGGCGGGAATGTCGCCGAGTTCGCGGTTGACGGCTACAGCGATAATCTTGCCGCCGTGTCGCGGCTCATGTCCGAAGTCTGGCACGGGAAGTTCAATGCCGTCCGAATCAAAGAACTCGAATTCCCATACGTAAACCAGGTAAGACCTCCTCTAATGGCGAATAATACGAGGCGTGCTCCTAGAATATTCCGGTCGCATCGATGCAGCTGAGCATACCTATCTTAAAGCCTCGCGCGGACACGAATTGCTGTGCTGTCTGACATCATCGCATGGGGCCTTGCGGTGGTTAAAATGTGACCATAGAGGCAGTTTTAGCGAACCCCGCGGGAGTGACGCGTATGGACAACAACACGCTGCTGTTCCAGGACAAAGGTTCGGGTAGGTTTAAAGACGTCAAGATCTACCTTAACCGCATCGAGGTGCTCAAGAAGGGCACTTTTGGTGGCAAGCACACCGAGATTGTTTATCTTAAGGACATTACGGGGGTCAGCAGGATCAAGGGCCGCGACGTTTTCCTACGTAACAGGCTGTTGACTGCCTGTGTCTTTAGTCTGAGCAGCCGCTCCCAAGCTCAGGAGTTCGTGAATGCGCTGAACATGGTGATGTAGCCGATAACGGTGTTCGGGCTAAGGTAAAAATCGGGGCGCAGAACGGTATTCTGCGCCCCCCAATTGAGTCGATGTGTCTAAAAGGCGGGCTTGCCTATTCGCTGTCGTCCCCAACGTTTTCGCGGTCATTGGCAAGCATCGCCGCGCCGGCGACCGTTGTCGCCACGGCGGCGGCAGCGAGCCCGGCGGCAACGCCAGAGCCGTCGCCCGTGTCGGCGAGTTTTCCGGTCGAGCCCTTGCTCTTGTTGCCGCCGCCGTTCTTGTCGGCGCCGTCTGCGTTGGAACCCGTGCCGCTACCGGTGCCGCCTGCACTGCCCGAGGCCGCTACGGTAAAGCTTGCGGCTCCATCGCTGGCGAGCGTGTAGTTTTGCGCCGCGTCGCCCAACAGACCTTTCGCACGCACCCAATACGTCCCCGCGGCAAATGCCTCGCCCTCGGCCATTGCCGTGCCCGGAGCGCCGTCCGCGTCGTGCACAAACTCGAGCTGGGCGGTGCAGGCGTCGGTTTCGAGCTTGCCCTCGAGTGATGCCGCAATCTTGGCGCGCACGTCTTCGCCGGCCTTAAGGCCTTCGAGTCCCTCAAAATGGGGCGTCAGCGCGAGCGGATCGATATCGATGGGCACAGAGCCCTGCAGCCCCGTAACGGTCTCGTTGCCCAGGGCGTCGACATCCACGTATTCAATGGCAAACGCATGGCCCGAAGCTGTCGCGTTGAGCGCGTTGCTGCTGTCGGCAAGGCGGAAATGACCCTCGCCAACGGTCTTGCCATCCTGGAATGAGGCATCGCTCAGCGAGTCGCCGTACGTCATGCGCATGCGGGTCGGGAGATAGTACGGGAGATAGTACGAAGCCGTCTGCTTGTGCTCCGTATCGTAATTGCGCTGATAGATGCTCCGGGCCAGCGCCGCATCAACAAAGTCGGATGCGATGATGCCAATGTGCTTGAGGTAATCTGACTTTGTATCCTCGATGCCGCTGGGATTGATGTACGGGCTCTTATACAGATGCTCGTTGACTACTCGTGCCGAGGTAAAAGGATTGCCTCCGTGCGACAAGCCCGTGCAGCTGGTGTAGTTGATAGACCAGCAACGCTCCAGGACTTTCTCCTTGGCCCCGTTATCGTCCTCGACATCTACCTCGTTGCGCGTGCGCCCGGACGTTTCCTTCAGCGCATTATCGACCCAGCTGAGCTTGTCGGTTCCCGTGAGTTTGTACTTGTCCTGGGCGTATACCTTGGTGCAATAGGGCTCTTTATCGCCTGTTTCCCCCGCGGCTTCAAAGCCCCGCGCGTCTTGGACGAGACATATAGTGGCGCTGTCGGAGTGAGCCTTGATCTTGTCATCCCATTCGGTAAGGTCGAGGCCCCACGTGTGGCCGCTTACACTGTTGCCGGCGAGCCTAAATCGACGCAGCAGAACGATCTTTCCGCGCACCTCGTGTAGCGTGGGGATTCGGCTCGACGTATAGAACAGTTTGGGGTTGTCGTCCAAAACCTTGGCGAAAGCCGTCGTAACACTTTCGTCGGTAGCCTCGTCGTTGCCTCGTGATACAAGCATGATGAGCGCTTCTGTCGGGTTTTCGTTCAAAAACGTTTTAAAGTACCCGATGACATCGGAGAGATGCAGATAGTCCCCGTCTTTTTTGAATAGGTAGAAATCCCCGTGGCAGATGCCAGGGTTGTCGCCCTTTCCGAGCCGGATATCAAAATAGCGAATGCCTTCGAGCAACTGCGTGGGAATGTAATCCTGCTGGCATTTTACTTGCGAGGATTGGGGCTCGGTGTCGTTGTCCACGCTACAGGTGCCCGAATCGTGCGTACCCGGGATGCTCAGCTCGTCGAGGAACTTGTTGTCGTCGACGTATTTCATCCAACATGGCCCATCGACGTAGCTGCTGTACGTGATCCAGTCGAGGCTGCTAACCGTGGCATCGTTCTTTTTCATGTCGTAACCGATAAGTTCGAGCTCCCACGGAATGCTCTTACTCTTATGGCAGATCTTATTGTTGTCCTGGTCTTCGCCGTTCGATTCTATTGCCAGGTACTTAATGTCTTTTTTCTCGGTTTCTTTCTCGACCGTGCGGTCTCGGATGATATAGGTTCCGTTTGATTGCCGCTCGAACGCAAAAGCGCGGCTGGGCTTGTTGTCATACTCGCCGCTCCATACGTGGATGACCTTTCCGTCTTTGTCCGAGTCGCCATCGACCGACCAAATGCTGTAGCCCGTCTTTTTATGCTCTTCGAAATTGAGCAAGGTGCGGATAGCATACCAGTTTGTATCGTCATTCTTGGTCGTTACGTTCTCAAGGATGAGCTTGCTGGACGTGCCGTCATTAAACAGATGGCAGACGTTGCCGATGACGTTGCCGTCTTCGTTAACGCTTGCGGTACGAAAATAGCCCGCGGGGCGAAGGCGAATGACGAAATTGTCGAGGCTGACTGCTGGCCCGGCCGTGCTGTCCGCAAAGGCTGCCCGCGGGCTAATGCCCAGCATGGCGGTTTCGGGCAGGCTTGCAAGTGGCGACAACGCCGCGAGTCCAAGGCCCAACGTAAATGCTCGGCGGCTGATGGCGCGGTGTTCGGTCATAACTTCTCCATTCGTAGAGTGCGGTTATGCGATAGTTTTGGTCACTATACTGCTCAGATGTTTAAAGATGCTGGTTTAATTGTCTGCGCGGCGCAATAAATCGGCGGGCGGACGTGTTGGGGTGCTTGTCGTTTTCGTACTGTTGCTACATTTGGAGCGGTTCCGGCGTCCGGCATCCTCGCGTTCGTTGGCTACCGGCATAAGAAAGGGAGGGTCGGTTTACCGGCCCTCCCTGGGTACGAAGCTCTGGGGTACCGTCGCTTGTTTGCACTGCGCCTGTGTTTCCCGCTGCACTCGCCAGTCGCTTAACGCTTGATCTCGATATCGTCGAGCTTGACGTCCATGGCCTCGGTCTTGGCCTCGGCGATGTCGTCGGCAAACTCCAGAGACTTCATCATGGTCTCGACGGCGTCCTTGTGTTCCTCGACGTTGTCGATGCGCACATACACACTGCCACCGTCAACGTCGGTGAAGTGCTCGGTCGTCACGCCGCCCGAGTGCGTAAAGTAGGCACTGCGCCAGGTCTTGCCGTTGTACTTAACGGGATCGCTCTCGGTCCATCCGGAGTTGGCCTTCCACTTTGCCTCGTAGTCGAACAGCTCGTCGGCGTTCTTGTCAGGATCGAAGACGGGGATGAAGCGGTCGCTGGCGTGCTCGCTCTCGGTGAACTTAAACTGGGCCCTATCGGCCGTGTCGCCTGCGACGTCGGTGATCTCGACGCCCTCGGGGACCTCGACCTTAAACCAAATGAAATCGGTCCTCATATCCACGGCTGGCTTTTCTGCTCCGCCGCCACCGCCGCTTCCGGTAGCGCCGCCGCTGCCACCGCAGCCCACTAGGGAGACTGCGGCTAAGAGGCTTATGCAGAGGGTGAGAATCGCAAAGGCCTTCTTTTTCATGGTCGTGTCCTCCTCGATCTGTAACCGCCCATGGATTACCTGCCTTTACTGTACGCGCGAGCGGCTCGTTCTGGTGGGCCATGTGTCCCATTCTGGGGGCTGGAATTGCGCCGACAAGTGGCAATATACGCGGGTCCAAAAGAGGGGAGGGCCGATGCTGTCGGCCCTCCCCGGGGTTGGGTGCCCGTTGTTTTAAAAGGGGCGCGTGTACGCGGGCGTTGCCCCAACAGGTTCCTTGTTTATAGATATGCCCCAGTTTGTGACGTCCGGAAGTCTCGAAAGGTGGGCCATGTGTCCCATGCTTGCGTTGTCGACGCCTATCGCGTGCCATAGAAATCCGCGATGGCCAGATGCGCTGACGCTCGCGTACTTATGGGCTAGACTTAGCACCATTACGTGATCGATGCGGTCGGCCGGCGTCGGCCGCCCGACCGATATATATGACTTGAAGGTGCGTGTGCGTATGAGCCAAGAGATGATGGATAAAACCTGTCGCGGTTTTGCCGAGGCGCTGGCCGCGCGCGAGCCGGTTCCCGGTGGTGGCAGCGCGAGCGCTTTTGTGGGCGCGCTGGGCGCCTCGCTGTGCGGAATGGTTGCCCGCTACGGTGCGACCAATCCCGCGCTTGCTGATCGTGCGGATGACCTGACGCGTGCGTTTGCCCAGGCTGATGAGCTGTCCCAGGAGCTTGTCGAGTTGGTTGCCGAGGACGTTCGTGCCTACGGGCAGGTGTCCACGGCGTACGGTATTCCGCGTGACGATCCGGCTCGAGCAACCGCGATTCAGGATGCGCTGCATGTGGCCGCTCTGCCGCCGTATCGCATTATGGATGCCTGCGGGCGTGCGCTGGCGCTGCTCGAGGACATGGCCGACAAGGGTTCGCGTCAGCTGCTGTCCGATGTGGCGTGCGGCGCCGTGTTCTGCCGTGCCGCTATGCAGGGCGCGAGCTTGACGCTCTTTGCGAACACCACGTCTATGAAAGATCGCGCTCGTGCTGAGGAGCTCGAGACGGCGTGTGATGAGTTGCTCGACACATGGTTGCCGCGCGCCGATGCGCTGGCGCGCCGCGCCTCCGACGCTGCGAGGAAGAGAGGATAGCCATGGCTGAACTGCTGAAGGGTGCTCCCGTTGCTCGCGCTTTGACCGAGGAGCTCGTTGCTCGCTGCGTTGCTTTGCGCGAACGCGGCGTTGTGCCGACGCTGGCCATTGTTCGTGTGGGCGAGCGCGAGGACGACCTGTCTTATGAGCGTGGCGCTCTTAAACGCTGCGAAAAGGTTGGCATCGAGGCTCGTCGCGTTTTGCTTCCTGCCGACGTCTCGCAGGACGAGCTGCTGGCGGCTATCGAGGGCATTAATGCCGACTTGGCTGTTCATGGCTGTCTGATGTTCCGCCCGCTGCCCGCCGGCCTTGACGAGAACGCCGTCGCCGCAGCGCTCGATCCCGCCAAGGACGTTGACTCCATGACGCCGGCTTCGCTGCTCACCACGCTTTCGGGACGCGGCGAGGGTTTTGCCCCCTGCACAGCCGAAGCCGTGCTTGCTTTGCTGGATCATTACGGTGTTGAGCTGGATGGGGCCAAGGTCGCGGTCGTTGGTCGGTCGCTGGTGATTGGCCGTCCCGTTGCCGCCATGCTTACGGCTCTCAATGCCACGGTGACGACGTGCCATACGCATACGCGCGACCTTGCTGCCGAGTGCCGTGCGGCTGACATTGTGGTTGCCGCCGTTGGACGCGCGCGTACGATTGGCGCGGATGCCGTTCGCGAGGGCCAGACGATCATCGATGTTGGCATTAACTGGGATGAGGACGCTGGCAAGCTGGTGGGTGACGTCGATTTTGATGCTGCGGAGCCGGTCGTTAACGCCATCACGCCCGTGCCGGGCGGCGTGGGGGCTGTGACCACCGCGATTCTCGCCAAACACGTGATTGAGGCGGCGGAGCGTGCATCGAAATAGGTGTTTTGGGCTGCTTGAGGGGTTAGCTATATACCACGTGGTCAAAAAATGCCAAATATGAGTACTGCTGTCAAGATGGTCACATATGTTTTATGACATTTGGGCTTCCTAGCGATATCCATTATCGTTAGGAAGCCCATTTTATTGAACCTATGGGGAATAACGCGGTCTCGCTTGGTAGCGCACAGAGATGTGGTGTAAGAGGCGGGGCATGCCCCGCCTCCGCCCTTTCAAGAAAGGACGGGGACACCGCCTAGAATTCGTCGTTGGAGTAATGAAGGTGACGAATGGAAGGAAAGGCGATGCCCCAAGAAGAGAGTGTACTGCGCCTCGGCCGCGACGAGGCCCTCGAGGCGGCGAGGCTTTGGCAGGAGTGCGGCGACGCGCGCGAGTTCGCGTGCAGGATGCTGGGCAGCGTGATGAACGCGCTGATGGACTCCGAGGCCCAGCAGATGTGCGGCGCGAGCCGCAACGAGCGCAGCGACGGCAGGGAGAACAGCCGCAACGGCTACCGCCCCAGGTCGCTCAAGACCGCCGTGGGCGACGTGGAGCTCGAGATACCCAAGCTCAGGCACGGCACCTACTACCCCGAGGGCATGCTCGCGCGATGGTCGCGCGTCGACACATCGGTGGCCGCCATCGTGCAGGAGATGTACGTGTGCGGCGTGTCCACCCGCAAGGTCGAGCGCGTGGCGTCCAAGCTGGGCATATCCTCGCTGTCGAGCTCGGAGGTCTCGAGCCTCTGCTCCGACCTCGACGCCGAGGTGGCGGAGTTCCGCCGCCGCGACCTTTCGGGCACGCCGTGCTGCTACCTGTGGCTCGACGCCACCTACATGAGCTGCAGGGTCGGCTCGTCGGTCGTCTCGCAGGGCGTCGTGACCGCGATCGGGCTGGGCGCCGACGGGCGCAAGCACTTCCTGGGCTGCGACGTGGTCGACACCGAGAGCGAGGACTCCTGGGCGGCATTCCTCGGCGGGCTGCGCGAGCGCGGGCTGGCCGGCGTTCGCCTCGTGGTCTCCGACAGCCACGCCGGGCTCGTGGCCGCCGTCTCGCGCCTGTTCCAGGGCTGCGCCTGGCAGCGCTGCGTGACGCACCTGCAGCGCAACCTCCAGAGCGCCTGCTCGGGCAGGCCCGAGGACTCCAAGGCGGCCGTCAGGGACCTCGTGCACGCCGCGGTCTACCAGGACGACCCCGACCTCGCGCGCTGCGTGTGGGCCGAGGCGGCGCCCTGGGTGGCGTCGGTGTCCGCCAGGGCCGGCGAGGTCTTCGAGCGGGCCGAGGACTCCGCGCTGGCGTTCACGGCCTTCCCCAGGGCGCACTGGGCCAAGCTCCGCACCAACAATGTCCAGGAGCGCGCCAACCGCGAGATCAAGCGCCGCTACAGGGTCGTGCAGTCCTTCCCCTCGAGGGAGTCGATGCTGCGCCTGACGTGCGCGAGCCTCATGGAGACCGAGGGGCAGTGGTCCCAGCAGCGCGTGTTCTCCGAGGCCTCGGCCGCCGAGGGCTTCGCCGAGCCCGCGGACAGGCCGGCCCCGACAGAGGGGAGGCGCCGCGCGCTCGGGCGGCGCGCCAGGGAGATAGTGGACGAGATAGTCGAGAGGCGCGGTCTCAAGAAGGAGTAACATCGGGACTTGCAGCGACGGACCTCAGGACGCTCTTACACCACGTCTGCGCGCGCCACCCTCGAATGCCCGTCGCCTTATACGTATCTGAACTAACTGTCCAGTAGCTATCGTCAACCTTCGCGGCAGAGCTCAATTTCCTGCAATCCCCTCAACCGATTCCACCGATTTCATAACACCCAGCCGTTCATGGCGCACAGCGCCCCGCTGAGCGAAAAGAACGGTATGGCGGTCGCATTCTGCCGCCAACTTAGTACGTTATAGCTATGACGACCGTGATTTCACATTTCTCCGCCCTCCGCGCAATTCGTCGCGCACGACGGGCGTACTCTGCCCTACCCTGGGACTCCGTTGATAGTGAACAGCAAGCACAGGCCTTGGCTAGCTGCATTCCCAATAATGACGCGATAGACTTTGACGCACTTTCGATACTCGACGCCTGGAATGAAGATGATTCCGAACTACTCGATCTTCTCGTTTCAAACGAAGACAACAGACGCCCCGACAAGCGACTTCTTCAGCATATTCTCTCCGCTCCTCTTCCTGAAGGTGCAATTATGCACGTCGAGGCTGACATCTACGCAACGTCTCCTGCCATGACAGCCATGCTTTGTTCCAAAAATGAATCAGTCGCCAAAACCTTGATGCTCCTTATGGAGCTGCTCGGAACCTACTCCCTTCCTCCCGGGGCAACATACCCCATTGCCTATGACGACATCTGGCCCAAGGGCGATGACTACGAAGCGATGGACGACCTCGATTGCCGGGGCGACCAGTCGGCGACCGAACAGCAGAACGAAACCCGCTACGAACAGGCGCACTACAAATGCGAGCCCGCCACGACCATCGAAGATCTCGAGGCGGTCGCGCGCTTCGCCAAAAGTAGCTCATACACCTCGTTTCGCACGGCAGTCAAGCTTGCCCGACCCGGATCTGCATCCCCAGCCGAATCCCTAATGTTAGCCGTTCTCGGAGCGCCCATGCGCTTTGGCGGATTCGGATGTTGCAGCCTGCCCATGGGAGGCCTGCTACTCAACTATCGAATCGACTTCGACACTCTTGCGGTTAACATGTCCTCCGGCATCCCTTACGCCATCTGCGACCTATATTGCCCGGCCGCCGGAGTCGACAACGAATACAACGGAATTGGGCATGAGCTTCAAAACGCTCGCATCCACGATGGCAATCGAAATAATGGCCTCAAGGCAATGGGCATCCACGTCCTGGTTATCAATCGCGACCAAATGAAAGACCTTGTTGCACTCGAAGCCTTCGCCCAAACGATGCATCGACTCGCAGGAGTCCGATTCCGATATCGCATCAAGGGCTATCGCAAGCGTCAGGCCGCTTGGCTCAACGCTCTGCGGGCCGGAATCGGCCTTGCGCCGGTCTAAACGGCGAATCACCCGTGCGCCGTCGAACAGGGCTGGACAGTTAGTTCAAATACGTATAAATAGACACATTGAATTAGGCTGTTTTGCAGCTATCTCTATACCATTCGCCCTATTTGAAAGCGGGGTAGACTTCAAAACAGCGTCATATGGACTAACTAAAGTTCCAAAACAACGTATCGGCATTGAATTGAGCAATTCGAGTCCTCAGAACTTATACGTATCTGAACTAACTGTCCACCTCGGATTTTGACGGCCGTCCAAACGCCCCCAAACAACCTCAATTGCCCTCCATTTGACAGCGGCAACAGGGTCGCTCACCATAGCAGGCGACAAATCAACGAAAGGATGAACATGGCAGCTGCACAGCCGCTTAAGATTCGCATGGTTGCCGGACTTGGCAACCCTGGCGATGAGTATGCCGAGACCCGCCACAACGCCGGTTTTAAGGCGATCGACGAGCTGGCCCGTCAGGCCGGCGTCACGTACTGGAAAAACCAAGCAGGCGCCGAGGTCGCGCTCATCAACATCAACGATGCCGAGGAAGAGAACGGCAAGCGCCAGATTGTACTGGTCAAGCCGCAGTCGTACATGAACACCTCGGGCGGGCCCATCTCCAAGCTCTGCCGCGAGTACAAGATCAAGGCCGAGGAGCTGCTCGTCATCCACGACGAGCTCGATATTCCCGCCGGCGACGTGCGTGTTAAGGTGGGCGGAGGCCATGCCGGTCACAACGGCCTGCGCTCCATCATCGACAAGATGGGCAGCCGCGACTTTAGCCGTATCCGCACCGGCATCGGCAACCCTCCCGGCAAGATGGCCGTGGCAGACTACGTGCTCAAGCAGCTGCGCGCCCGCGAAGCCGAGGATTTCCAGGACACCTGCGCCCGCGCCGCAGATGTCGCCGGTCTGGCCATCGTCCACGGCGTAATCTACGCCCGCGATCACGTAAACGGCGCCGCTTCCGCCAACGGCAAGCACTAAAACCTACCATTTAGAGATGTTTATTTTGGCAGGTTTCATCTGCGGAAACGCCGCGGCGGCTGCGTCGCAATAAACCCTGTGCCGCTATACATATGCAACGCTCCAAAGGGGGCCGGCCTCACCGAAGCGCGCGGCCGGCCCCCTTTGCCGTTTTGCCTGATAAAACCTGCCAAAATAAACCTCTCCCCCTTTGGCAGGTCGAAGTGGATAAACCCTGCTCCCAACCGCCGAAGACACACGTAAGTGACATGTCCATGAGGGTATAATTTGCACCGTATGTCTGCACAACGCCTGTGCGCGTACGGTTTTATTCGGGCTACCGTCCATTTCCGTGGAGGCACGGTTCGGCGGCCCTAACAAGAGAGGGGTTCTATGTATAAGATCCTGGAGAAGACGCAGTTCTCGGAGAAGGTGTTCAAGTTCCGCATCGAGGCGCCCGCAATCGCCAAGCATGCGCACGCTGGACAGTTCCTCATGGTTCGCGCCAACGAGACGGGCGAGCGCGTCCCGTTTACCCTGGCCGGCTGGAACGGTGACGAGGGCTGGGTCGAGTTCATCTTCATGGTGATCGGCAAGACCACCGAGATGCTTTCCACCTACGAGGCCGGCGAGTCGCTGCGCGACGTCGTGGGCCCGCTGGGCGTTCCCACCGAGATGGCCGAGGGCCCCTGCGCCGTCATTGGCGGAGGCGTCGGCCTGGCAATTGCCTTCCCGGTCGCCAAGCACCTGGTCGAGACCGGTCACGAAGTTCACGCCATCATGGGCGCCCGCACCAAGGACCTCCTGCTCATGGAGGACCAGTTCCGCGAGCTCCTCGACGAGGACCACATCCACATCACCACTGACGACGGCTCCTACGGCGAGCAGGGCGGTGTCACCGCTCCGCTGGAGCGCCTGCTGCAGGACAAGGCCGTGAGCCAGGTCTTCTGCGTCGGCCCCGTTCCGATGATGAAGTTCTCGACCCTCACCGCCCAGAAGTACGACACCCCCATCACCGCGTCCCTCAACCCCATCATGGTTGACGGCACCGGCATGTGCGGCTGCTGCCGCGTCGAGGTGGGCGGCGTGACCAAGTTCGCTTGCGTCGACGGCCCCGACTTCGATGCCACCCTGGTCGACTGGGATGACCTTCGTGCCCGCCAGGCCGCTTACCGTTCCGAAGAGGGCGAGTCCCTCAAGGCCTATGAGGAAAAGAGCTGCGCATGCCACTAGTTAACGGTCGTTTCGTTGCCGATATGAAGTCGCCCCGCACCCCCGATAACGAGGAGCCGGCTGCCGAGCGCGCCTGCGACTTCCGCCCCGTCGACAAGGGCTTCACCGAGGAGATGGCGCTGGCCGAGGCCGAGCGCTGCCTCAACTGCAAGAAGCCGTTCTGTGTTGAGGGCTGCCCCGTCAACATCAACATCCCCCGCTTTATCGAGCAGATCCGCGCGAAGGACTTCGGCGGCGCTCTCGATACCATCCGCGAGGACTCCATGCTTCCCGCCATCTGCGGTCGCGTCTGCCCGCAGGAGAACCAGTGCGAGGGTAAGTGCATCCGTGGTAAGAAGTCCGAGCCCGTGGCCATCGGCCAGCTCGAGCGCTTCCTGGGTGACCGCCCCGAGCTCGCCTCCACGCCCAAGATGGCTCCCAAGAACGGCAAGAAGGTCGCCGTCGTCGGTTCCGGCCCGTCCGGCATCACCTGCGCCGGCGAGCTCGCCCGCAACGGCTTTGACGTCACCGTCTTCGAGGCCTTCTTTACCGGCGGCGGCGTGCTGGTCTACGGCATCCCCGAGTTCCGTCTGCCCAAGGCGGTCGTCAAGCGCGAGATTGACGGCCTGGAGGACATGGGCGTCAAGTTTGAGTACAACTCCGTCGTGGGCAACATGGCCACGGCCGAGGAGCTGTTCGAGCAGGGCTTCGACGCCATCTATGTGGCGACCGGCGCTGGCCTGCCCAAGTTCCTCAACGTCCCCGGCGAGAACCTGCCCAACGTCTTCTTCGCGAACGAGTACCTCACCCGCGTGAACCTGATGAAGGCCAACAAGTTCCCCGAGTACGACACCCCCACCAAGCACGGCAAGAACGTCGTCGTCTTTGGTGGCGGCAACGTGGCTATGGACGCCGTCCGTACCGCCAAGCGTCTGGGCGCCGAGCACGCCATCATCGCCTACCGTCGTACCGAGGACGAGATGCCCTGCCGTCGCGCCGAGCTGCACCATGCTAAGGCCGAGGGCGTCGAGGTTCTGCCGCTCGTCTCCCCGCTCGAGTTTGTCGCTGGCGAGGACGGCTCCGTGTGCGCCGTCAAGGTCCAGAAGATGGAGCTCGGCGAGCCTGACGAGTCCGGCCGTCGTCGCCCGGTGCCCATCGAGGGCGCCATCGAGGAGATTCCCTGCGACGTCGCAATCTCGGCTATCGGCACCAACGCCAACCCCTTCGCAAAGAAGATCGGCGGCAAGATGGAGCTCAACAAGTGGGGCTACATCGTTGCCGACGAGGAGACTGGCCAGACCACCGATCCCCGCATCTGGGCTGGCGGCGACATCGTCACCGGTGCCGCTACGGTCATTCTGGCGATGGGCGCCGGCAAGAAGGCCGCTGCCTCCATCACCAAGAGCCTGCTGGGCGAGTAATCACCTACAGCGCTAGCCATCAAACGGCAAAGTCCCCGTCGAGCACACGCCCGGCGGGGACTTTTTCTATGCCGACCACCCAACCACCACGATGGGGACAGGCACCTTTGTGATGGTTTGGGGCCTGACCGGCCAGTTTGTCTCGATCTGTAACAGGTAGGCCACGTTGAGTCCCGTAGTTGTTACAGATTGAGACATTGTGCGAACATCCGCCTGTTCATCTCAATCTGTAACAGTTAGAGACCAAATTCCCCGCTACGTGTTACAGATCAAGACGTTAGGTTGGCGGCCGAACGGTTCATCTAAATCTGTAACAGTTAGAGCCTTTTTCGCTGGCTTGGTGTTACAGATCGAGATTTGGCAAAAGCCGAGGATAGGCACTGCCGCCAAAGCCTTCCCCTCCGCCTAAAACAAAAACCACCACAAAGGTGCCTGTCCCCTTGTGGTGGTTTCGACCGGTTAGCCTTCGAGCTGAGCCACCTTGTAGCGGTAGGCAGCGGCGATGACGTCCTTGCAGCCTTCGCGGCCCAGCTTGGCGCGGTTGACGACGATGTCCTTGCCGCTCGTCATCTTCCACTTGCCGGCGCTGTAGCGCTTATAGAACGCCTCGCGCGCCTTCTGCTGCTGTTTGACCAGCTTGGCGCCCTTCTTTTTGTTGAGGCCACGCTTCTTGCGTACGATCTCGACGCGGTCCTCAAAGGGAGCGGTCACCAATACGGCAATGTGATTGGGGTTGTTACGCAGCAGGTAGTCGGACAGACGGCCTTCGATAATGCAGCTCTCGGTCTCGCCCAAGTCCAAAATCACCTGGCTCATCTTTTGGAACAACTTGTCCGAGTACGAACGCGCATCGTAGCGGTCGGGCAGAAACGCCATGTTCTCCACAGCCAGGCGCTCGTCATAGGCGGCCATCTTATCGAGCGACTCACCTGTACGCAGCGACGCGCGCACCAGCAGCTCGTTATCGTACAGCGGAATCCCCAGCTCATTGGCGAGGATACGGCCAATCTCGTGGCCCTCGGCACCAAAGTCGCGCGCGATGGTAATGACCACAGGACTCTTCTTGTTCTCCAGATCGCTCATCGCGATTCCTTTCTAACAGATGAGAAAAAGGCTGTCTATCGCCTTTTCTCACGATAGCGTACCAGGGAAAGCCAGGCTATGCGGCCACGATGCGACGTTGATATGCCCTCACCAGCAGCGAGATACCAAAGTTGAGCACAAAGTACATCGCAAACACCAGGCCGTAGAGCATAAGCACCTGCGACAGGTCGATTGCGTGGGCCATCACGACGTTTGCCGTGTACATGAGCTCGGCCACGTTAATGCCCGAAAGATACGAGCTGTCCTTGATGACGGTCGTGCACTGGCTAAACAGCGCCGGAATGATTGTCTTAAACGTCTGCGGCAGAATGATGTAGCGCATGGTGGCAAAGAAGCCAAAGCCCTGGCTCTGCGCTGCCTCAAACTGGCCGCGCGGAATCGAGTTGAGGCCGCCGCGCACAATCTCGGCCATAACGGCGCTGGTAAACAGCGTAAAGGCGATGGTCGAAATCACAATGTCCAAACCCTGCACCGTAAAGTAGATAAAAAGGATCCACAGCAGGTTCGGCGTGCAGCGGAACAGCTCGATATAGGCGCTCACCAAAATACGGAACGGGCGGGGCGCATAGCTTTTAACGAGCGCCAGCACCGTGCCGAAGATGAGCGAGAAAAAGATCGACAGCGCCGAGATCTCAATCGTCTTAACAAAGCCGCCCCAAATGTAGAGCAGGTTGGTCGCGTTGAAGATTTCCATGCGCTAGGCCTCCTCTACGTTGTCGAGCCCCAGCTCGGCCAGGCTCACGCCGCGCGGACGCTCCTTGGAGCGGCGCTCGAGCCACTGCACCAGCATGGCGAGCGGAAAGCAGATGATGAAGTACATAAGGCAGCAGACGATGTATCCCTGCAGGTAGCCGTACAGACTCACAAAGTTGTCGGAACGGTACATAAGGTCGCCGCCGGCCACAAGCGCCAGCACCGACGTGTTCTTGACCAGGTTGAGCGCCTGGTTACACAGCGGCGGCAGAATGATCTTGAATGTCTGGGGCAGCACGATGTACCAGTACGCCTGCGCACGGGTGAAGCCCTGGCTCTGGGCCGCCTCCATCTGACCGCGCGGAACCGCCTCGATACCGGTGCGGATGACCTCCGAGATGTAGGCCGCGTGATACAGGCCCACGCCCAAGAAGCCCAGCACGAACGGTGCGATGCGCACCGGCTGGTCGGCACCGGTTATGGCCTGCAAAAACTGCGGACCGGCCATGTACATAAAGAGCACCTGTACGGGCAACGGGGTGTTCTGGTAAAACTCCACGTACACGCGGCTTATGGCGCGCAGCACGCGCGAGCGAGTGGTAGAGAACACGCCCAGCAGCGTGCCCAGCACCAGCGACAACAGCAGGCCGGCAACGACCACCTGCAGTGTCACGCCAAAGCCCTCCCAGAAGGGCCCCATGTTTTGAAATGTCGTCGACCAACGGTCGGCGTCAAATAATCCTTCGAGCATTTGATTCCTTCCTTGGACGATGCACCTATACAAGACCCCAGGTCTTGACCTCTTGGTCGAGCCAGCCGTCGGCTAGGCGGTTGCAAATCACCCGATCGACCACGGCCGAAAGGTCGCAGCCCTTCTTGGTCGCCACGCCGTAGCCCTGCTCGCCAAACTTGACCTCGGGCTGCAGCAGCTCAACGGTCTCGTTCATATAGCCGGCCAGCGTGGAGCGGTCCATGGCAAAGACGTCGATATTGCCGGCGTCGAGCGAACTCTTGATGATGGGGTAGCCGCTAAAGGCCCTAAACTCGGGCTTGCAGCTAAAGCCGTTGTCCTTGATCATCTGCTCGATCAGGCCCTGCGTGGTGGCACCCTGGCTTACGCCAATGACCTTGCCGTCCAGGTCCTCAATCGAGGTAAAGCCCGAACGCTTCTTGACCATGAGTCCCACGTAGTCGGTGCGGTACGGCGTCGAGAAATCCCAGCTCTTCTTGCGCTCGTCGGTGATGGTGTAGGTCGCCGCGACCACGTCAAGTTGGCCGTTATCGATCAGCGGGCCGCGCGTCTTGGGCGTTACGTCAGTAAACTCGACAAGCTCCTGGGCGCGGGCCTCCTTGTAGCTCACGCCAAAGACGGCAGCAGCGATCTGGTAGCACAAATCGACTTCCATGCCCTCAAAGCGGCCCTTGGCGGTGTCGTAATAGCCGTAGCCGGGAACGTCCTTCTTAACGCCGGCATTCAGATGGCCACGCGACTTAATGGCCGCAAGCTTGGACCCCTTGTCGGAGCCCTCGCCGCTGGTGGAGTTGCCGCAACCGGTAAGCGCGGTCGCCGTCAGCGCAAGCATGCTGGCGCCAGCCAGCTGCAAAAAGTGACGGCGCGACACGGCCTCCCTCGTCATATCCGTCATGTCCATCACCGCGCCTAGTGCAGAATCTTGGACAGGAACTCGCGACAGCGCGGGTTCTCGGGGTTATCGAAGAAGTGCTCGGGCGTGCCCTCCTCCAGAATGCGGCCGTCCTCCATAAAGATGACGCGGTCGGCCACCTGGCGCGCAAAGCCCATCTCATGCGTCACGCAGATCATGGTGATGTCCTCCTGCGCGAGCTCGATCATGACGTCCAGAACTTCCTGGACCATCTCGGGGTCGAGTGCCGAGGTCGGCTCGTCAAACAGGATGATGGGCTGCTTGGTGCACAGGGCACGGGCGATGGCGATGCGCTGCTGCTGACCGCCCGAGAGATTCTGCGGATACTCGCCGGCCTTATGCGCCATGCCGACACGCTTGAGCGCGGCGATAGCGATCTCGGTCGCCTCCTCCTTGCTCTTCTTTTGTAGCTTGATGGGCGCGAGCGTCAGGTTGCCGAGCACCGTCATGTTGGGATACAGGTTGAACTGCTGAAACACCATGGAGCTATACTTGCGAGCCATCTCCAGGTGATTCTTTTTGGTGAGCGGCGTACCGTCGATGACGACCTCGCCCGACGTGGGCTCCTCCAGATAATCGACGCAACGGATGAGCGTCGACTTACCCGAACCGGAAGGCCCGATCATTACGAGCTTCTCGCCGCGCTTGACGGTGAGATTGATATCTTTGAGCACATGCAGGTCGCCAAAGTACTTGTTGAGATGCTTGATCTCGATCATGTCTGCCATGAATGTCCCTTCCCTGCGTTTACACGAGTTGAACTATTGTACGGAAAGAACCGCGTTTCCGCAGCCCACACTACATTCCCGTAAAGAACCCGCAACCTTTAACCCACTCATTGGGGACGGGCTTAAATGAGTACCCGCTCATTGGGCACTCATTTAAGCCCGTCCCCAATGATTGCCCAGCCCAGCAAAAAGGGGCGCGACCGCAATGGTCACGTCCCCTTAACATCAACTATGTACCGCTCGGCCCTTAAGCCAGCTTTGCTCCGACGATCTTTGCCGCGGCAGGCTTATCGAAGTTGCCGCCGGTGGCCTTGCCGAGTGCTCCCATGACCTGGCCCATCTGCTTCTTGGAAGTAGCGCCCAGCTCGGCGATGACCTGCTCGATCAGGGCCTCGAGCTCCTCGCCCGAAACCTGCGCGGGCAGCAGGCTCTCCAGAATCTTGACCTGCTCGGTCAGGTTGTCGGTACGCTCCTGGTCGGTGCCGGCCTTGATGGACATCTCCAGCGTCTCGCTCGTCTGCTTGATCAGACGCTTGATCATGCTGTTGACGTCTTCCTCGGTCACATCGCGGCGCTCGTTAACCTCGATATTCTTCACCTCGGCCTTGACCTGGCGAATGATGGACAGGCGAACCTTGTCCTTGGCCTTCATGGCCGCGATCATTTCTTTCTGCAGCTCTTCGTTGGTCATCTGCAAATCCTCTCTAATAGCGTGGGCGGCACTCACGCGAGCACCGCCCCATGGTTACTCAGTCTTCGACGAATCGTCGGTCGAACTCTTGGTGACGCCCTTCAGACTCACGTTATAGGGTACGTCCTTGGGCATGGGGTTGACGGTGATGTCGGCATCCTTCTTGTACTGCTCCAGCCACTCGCTGTACGCGGTGCTGGCCGCTTGCGTCTTCACCACGTTGGAGACGTACTTTTTGATGTCCTTGGGCACCTGGTTGATGTCATCAACCTGATTATCGACATGGAAGTAGTCGGTGCACTTGATGATGTGGTAGCCATAGGTCGACTCGACGACTTCGCTCACGTCGCCCTTGTTGAGTCCCTCGAGCGCCGTCTGGTAGCTGTCGACGAAAGTGGTGAGCTTATCCCAGCCCACATCGCCCTTCTTCTCCTTGGAACCGGTGTCCTCGGAGTACTGCTCAACGGCGTCCTCAAAGCTCAGCTCACCGGAGTTGATCTTGTCCAGGCACTCCTGCGCCTTGGCCTTGGCGGCAGCCTTGTCCTCGTCGGAAGCGTCAGAATCAACCTTGATCAGGATGTTCGACGAGCGGCGGGCGTCGTTGTAGCTGGACAGGTTTTCGTTGATGTAATCGACAATCTCGCTGTCCTTGGGCTTGCTCGTGGGCGCGACGGCATCCTTGAGTTTCTGCTGCGCCAGACTCTCCTTGAGTGAGTCCTTGTAGGTGTCCTCGGTATAGCCGTAGGTCTTGAGGGTCTTCTTAAAGGCCTTGGCGCCGCCCGCGCTCTTGCACGCGTCCTTCCAAGCCTTCTCGACCTCCTCGTCAGACACCGTCACGCCGTTCTCCTTCTGTGCCTGTTGAAGCAGAATCTGCTGCGTGTAGGAGTCGATGAGTTGCTTGCGGTACTTCTTGGGCGTGAGGTCGTTGTCAACCAGATACTGCGCCCAATCCTTATCCTTGGTGTAGCCGTAGGACGTGCGCATGCTCATGATCTGCTTGGTCACGGTGTCCTCGGTGAGGTTGGTGCCGTTGATAGTTGCAGCAACACCGCCGGTCAGCTTGTAGCCCGAGGCGTCCTCGGCCTGCGACATAAGGCCGGAGCACGCCATCGCCGAGACGGAAAGCAGCATCGCCAGCACGCCGATGACCACCAGGACGATCTTGACGGTCTTAGACACGTACGTCTTGCGCTGCTTCTTGCGAGAGCTGGAGGCAGCGCGAGCCTGCTGCTCGGGCGTCGGCTCGGGCGCAGGGTTCTTTTTCTTATTTGCCATAGTTGGCCTTTCGCATAACGAATCGAACAAACGCCATTGTGTCACAACGCGGCCCCCGCGGCACGCTTGGTGCATTGGGGGCAGGTTAATCTGCACCATTTTGGTGCAAAGGGGACAGATGTGGCACTTGGGGACGTTCTTTATATGCCGGCACTTGGGGACCGTCCCTTACTGCCGGCAGAAAAGGAACGTCCCCAAGTGCCGACTCAGCCCCACCTTAGAAGTGACGGCGGATGGCGTCGACCATACCCTGGGACGTGGTCTGGCCGAGCACGTCGGCTGCGGCATCGGCGTCCATAAAGATGTTCATGAGCGCCTGCAGGGCCTCGACCTGGCCGCCCGGCTCGGCGATGCCCAGATTGATGACGATCTGCGCCGGCACCGGAGCGCCCATGCCAGCCATAGCGTTAAATGTCACGGGCGCGGCGGGCTTCACCACCGCGATATAGGGCTTGGCCACAAATCCCGGATCGGTATGCGGAATGGCAATGTTTGCCGCCGGCATGGCTAGACCCGTGGGATAGGCATCCTCGCGCGTGCGAACGGCGTCGAGCCAACCGTCGGCAATGTAGCCACGTAGTGCAAGCTCGCCCTCGAGCCGCGCAAACACCTCATCCGGCGTTGCGCACTCCCAATCAAAAAACACCAGCTCAGGCGTAAACAGCGCTTCGTTATCCGCCATGCGCTCACCTCTCTCACCTAGTCACCTGGGACGTTCTTGAATGACCAGTCGTTAAAGACCGTCCCCGATGACTACCCAAAACAAAAGGTGGCCACGCGCGCCTTGGCGCCAATGACCACCCTGACTACTCGGCTAAATTGTACTGTGCGCCGCTAGCCGCGAGGCGCGTCAATTGCGACCTTGCCGCTCTCCAGCACGTGGACGCGGCCGTCGGCGAGCATCTGCACGACCTCGGGATACAACACGTGCTCAATCGCGTGGATGTGCTCCTCGAGCGTGTCGACATCCCAACCTTCCTCGACAGCCAGCGCGCGCTGGGCGATGATGGGGCCGTTGTCGTAGATCTCGTTGGCAAAATGCACGGTCACGCCAGTTACCTTGACGCCGCGCGCAAACGCGTCGTCGATCGCATGCGCGCCGGTAAAGCTCGGCAGTAGCGCCGGATGCAAGTTGACCACGCGGTTGGGAAACGCCGCCAGCAGCGGCGTATGCACCATGCGCATGTAGCCAGCCATGGCCACATACTCGCAGCCGCGCTCGAGCAGCTCGTGCGCAATGATCTCGTCGGCGGCGATGGGGTCGGCATAGACATCCTTGGACAGTGTGAGCGTCTGGATGCCCGCGCGCTCAGCGCGCTGCAAACCCTTAGCCGAAGGACGGCTCGACACCACAAGCTCAATCGAAGCGTTGAGCTTGCCGGCGGCGATCAGATCGATCAGCGCTTGCAGGTTGGTACCCGAACCGCTGATGAGCACACCGATCTTGAGCGGCTCGGCCGTATCGGTGCCGGTCGGACGGGTGTAGGGCACAAAGCCCAGGCTCTCGACAGCAGCCATCTGTTCGTTAGCGCTCATCGGAGTACACGACCTTACCGGAACCCTCGACGCACTCACCCACGCGGAACGGCTTCTCGCCCAGCGCGACCAGGGCCTCGGCCACGGCAGCCTCGTCCTCGGGGGCGACGATCAGGCACAGGCCAACGCCCATGTTGAAGGTCTTGCATGCCTCGTTGGGCGCGAGCTCGGCCTGGCGCGACACGTAGGTGATGACGGGCGGAACGTCCCAACCCATCTCGGCGCCGTTGCGGGTGACCACGGCGTCGACGTCGTCGGCAAGCGCGCGGTTGAGGTTCTCGGTAATACCGCCGCCAGTGATGTGGGCGATAGCGTGCACGTTGGCGCCGCCGCGCAGCAGCTCCAGAATCGGCTTGACGTAGATGCGCGTGGGAGCCAGCAGGGCGTCTGCCAGCGATGCGCCGCCGAGTTCCTCGAGCGGACGGCTCAGCTCCTCGGCCTTAGCGGCGGCCTCGGGCGTGCCCGGCTTAATGCCGTCGACACCAATGACCTTGCGCACGAGCGAGTAGCCGTTGGAGTGCACGCCAGTGGAAGGCAGGCCCAGGATCACGTCGCCGGGGCGGACGTTCGCGGGGTCGAGCATCTTGGGACGGTCGACGACGCCCACGGTAAATCCGGCAAGGTCGTAGTCGGCAGGAGCCATGACGCCGGGGTGCTCGGCCATCTCACCGCCCACGAGCGCGCAGCCCGCGAGCTTGCAGCCGTCGGCCACACCCTTGATGATCTTTGCCATGTGCTCGGCCTCGATGTGGCCGATGGCAACGTAGTCCAGGAAGAACAGCGGCTCGGCGCCCGAAGCCAGAATGTCGTTGACGCACATAGCAACCAGGTCCTGGCCCACCGTCTCGTGACGGTCCATGATCTGGGCAAGCACGAGCTTGGTGCCCACGCCGTCGGTACCGCTAATCAGAATCGGGTCTTCCATATCCTTAAGCGCGGCGGCCGAGAACAGGCCACCGAAGCCACCGATACCGCCGATGACCTCGGGGCGGTTGGTGTCCTTGACCATCTGCTTAATAGCGTCGACGGCGCGGCCGCCCTCGGCGGTATCGACGCCGGCGTCCTCGTACGTCACATGCTTGTTGTCGCTCATCTGAGCCTTCCTCTCCCACTACCGTTTGCCGCGCGGGCGCCAAACGGTACTCATAGTTGCGTTCATTTCGGCGTGCGCCATAACAGCACACGCCGTCATATCAATAAAACAGCAGGTAAAACCTACCAAAATGAACCTGTCCCTAAATGGCAGGTTTTAGGCCTCGCCGTGCTCCTCTTCCCAACTGCGGTCGTCGTATTTCTCGACCACGGCGTCGTCGTCAAAGTGCAGCGGCTTATCCAGGTTGCGGGGCTTAAAGCCCTCCATAAACTTGTCGCGGCCAAAGCTCTCGGGAATCGCCACGGGGTAGCGGCCGGTAAAGCACGCATCGCAGTAACCGCCCTTGGGCATGACCTTCAGCAGGCCCTCGACCGAAAGGAAGGCCAGCGAATCGGCGCCGATGTACTCGCAAATCTCGTCGACCGTCTTGTTGGCGCTGATAAGCTGCGACTGCACGTCGGTATCGATACCGTAGAAGCACGGCCAGATGACCTCGGGCGAGTTGATGCGGATATGAATCTCCTTGGCGCCAGCGTTGCGCAGCATCTTGACGAGCTGCACCATGGTGGTGCCGCGCACGATGGAGTCGTCGATGACGACCAGGCGCTTGCCCTCGATGTTGTCGCGCAGCGGGTTGAGCTTCATGCGCACGCCCATGGCGCGCAACTCCTGCGTAGGCTCGATAAACGTACGGCCCACATAGCGGTTCTTGATGAGGCCCTCGCCAAAGGGAATGCCGCTCTCGTGCGAATAGCCCTCCGCGGGCGGCAGGCCGGAGTCGGGCACGCCGATGACCAGGTCGGCCTCGACGGGCTCCTCGTGTGCCAGCTGACGACCCATGTCGTAACGGCAGGCATAGACGCTCTTGCCGTTCATGATGGAGTCGGGGCGGGCAAAGTAGACCTGCTCAAAGATGCAGTTGGCGGGCTCTTCGGCGGCAGGCACGCCCTGCTCGGATCCCAGACCCTCGGCGCTGATGCGCAAGATCTCGCCGGGACGGACGTCACGGACGTACTCGGCACCCACGATGTCGAGTGCGCAGGTCTCGGAAGCAACGACCCAGCCGCCGGCGCGGGTGACATGGGTGGTGGCGTCGACCGTCGCGGCGCCGTCCTGCGACGGAAGCTGCGAAACGGATGCGGCATCGGCCTGGTCCAGGCCCTCGTCCACCAGCTTGCCCAGCACGAGCGGGCGAATGCCGTGCGGATCGCGGAATGCGTAGAGCGCCTGCTCGTTGATGAGCGTCATGGCGTAGCCGCCGCGCACGAGCTCCATGGTCTTGCGAATGCCCTCGCGCAGATGGCCTGTACGCTGAGTAAAGTAGCCGATGAGTTTAGTCGCGACCTCGGAATCCGAGTTGGAGAGGAACGGCACGCCCAGCTCGATCAGCTGGCGGCGCAGCTCGTCGGTGTTGACGAGGGTGCCGTTGTGCGCGAGCGCGATAATGACGCTATTGATGGTAGAGAGGTGCGGCTGAGAGGCTTCCCAGCTCTTGGCGCCGGCGGTGCCGTAGCGCACATGACCCACGGCCAGCTGACCGGAGAGCGTCGACAAGTCGGCATTGGAGAACACGCGGTCGAGCAGGCCCAGATCCTTGCGGACCATAACCGTACCGCCGTCACCAACGGCGATTCCCGCCGATTCTTGGCCGCGATGCTGCAGTGCACGCAGGCCAAAGTACGTCAGTCGAGCCACGTCGCGATCGGGCGCCCAGACACCAAAAACGCCGCATTCCTCATGCAGCTGGTCAGAGTCCGGATCATACGTCGACATGGCGTTCACCTGTCCCGCGGCACGCTCGGCCGCGCGGATGGTTTCTTGAGACATGGCATCCCCTCAGAGCCTCGTATTTTGGCGTTACCCGCCTTATTATACGCACGGCGCGACGCGCTCCCCCGCGCATGAGCAGCGCTTTTTAAAAGCCCACCGAGCTTATTATCCGTTTTGCGACCAAACATTTTATTGGGTAGTCCACTCTCAGGGGCAACGGCCTCGAAGACTTCCCGTGCGCCGTGTCTCGCCCGCGCTAGGGGCTACATTGTTGCAATTGGGACGTTCGTCCTGTCTTTTAGCTGGTCGTCGGCGTATCCTTGTAGGCTACTACAAGACGAGAAAGGTAGCGTATGGATCGAAATCAACTCGACCCCAGTGTCCCCAGCACCACGGAGGCCAAGAAGATCCCCCTTATCATCAAGGTCTACGCAGTCCTGTGCACCCTATCTGGCGTGGGCACGCTCCCGTCAGTCGCCGTCTTTATGTGGCAGGTCATCACCGCACTCATTAACGGCAACGTCGCCGCTAAGCTCGGTGATAACACCCTAGTCGCGGTTGGCCTTATCGTCGCCGGCATTATGCTCTCGGCGGCAAGCGCGATCATCTTGATCGTCTTTGGCCTGGACCTCATCAAGGACCAGCGGCGCAATGCCGCCCGCCTGTCTTACGTCCTCATCGCATTTACCGTCGTGGAGCTTTTAGTTGACGTGATGCTCCAGGGCATCGGACCCTTCCTGCTGCGCCCCGCCGTCCAGCTTGTCATCCTCATTGCGCTGTCGGCCACCGTCGACCCCACGCTACGCCAGGAGCGCGAACTGCAGCGCCGTCTGCAAGAGATGCTCGACCGCGATGCCGCCGCCGAGGGGATGCTCGGCCGCGACGAAACCGGCGAGGGCTACATCAAGCTCAACTACTTCAACCTGTTCTGGGTATTCTTCGTCTGCAGCGTGTTAGGTCTCATTCTCGAGGAAGTCTGGCATATGGTCGTCGTCGATCCCGGCGTCTATCAGGACCGTGCCGGTATGCTATTTGGCCCCTTTAGCCCCATCTACGGATTTGGCGCGGTGCTCATGACCATGGCGCTCAACCGCTTCTATAAAAAGAATCCTCTGATCATTTTCCTGGTAAGTGCCCTGATCGGCGGCGCTTTCGAGGTGTTTGTAGGCTGGTTTATGCAGACCTCATTTGGCGTGGTGTCGTGGAGCTATTCACACATTAGGCTATTCGGCATGCCCGATCCCATCGCGGTATTGACCGGGGGACGCACATGCACGCCGTTTGCCTGCATGTGGGGCCTGGGTGGCCTCATCTGGATCAAGGTCTTGCTGCCGCGCCTGCTTAAGCTCATCAATATGATTCCATGGAAACGCCGCTACTCTGCTACCGTCATCCTGACCGCCGTCATGTTGATCGACGGCGTCATGACGTTGCAATCGCTCGACTATTGGTATCAGCGCGTCAACGGAACCGTTCGAAATATTCCCGTCGCACAGTTCTATGACAAGCATTTCGATAACGAATATATGGAGAACCGTTTTCAGAGTATGACCATGAGCCCCAAGGACGCCACACGCGTGTAGCAAACGCCAGAGCAAAATAGCTCCAACACATCAAAGCCCGCTGGCAGATCTACATGAACTGCCGGCGGGCTTTCGCTATAGACAGACTCGGATTGCCGACGAGGCCTTACGCCCCGCGCTCGACCTCGCTCACGCACTCGTTCTTGATGGTGCCGACGAGCGACTGCAGCGCATCGACCACATGCGGGCGAATGTCACCGCCAATGAGCACGAGCATGATGTCGTCGCCCACGGTAAGCTCGCCGCTCGCCAGCCACACGCGCACATAGCCGATACCCGGCATCGTGCGCGTCGCCTCGATAGCGGCCTGCACCTTTTCGGCATCGAAGCCAAACACCATGCCGCCCACCTTGTGGCCTGGCGCCACGCCATCGGTCTCGACTCCGCGCACTTCGGCCTTGGGCGTCGCGCGCACCACGCCGTTGTGTGTCAGGTACATCCCACAATCAGCCGCCGAAACATCGGCCTTGGCTTCGCGCAGCCAAGCATCAACCGAAGGCATCGATTTGCCGTTCTCAAGCATCATTTCTCCTTTCACCGTCATTGAGTAGCCCATAATCTATTCCTCGACCGGCGTGAGCACCATGACGGCACGTGTGTTGCTCAGCGATAACGAACGACAGGTCACAAGCGTTACGACCTTGGTTGCCGAAGCGGCACGATCGATGGCATCGCTCGCCACGGCAGAGGCACCGTCGAGCATCTCGGACAGGTAGTTCTTGAGCCCGTCGTCGCCCTCAAAATTGGTCGTGCGCGCCTTGGCATACGTGTCCTCGACAACTTTGGTCGCCAGTGGTCGCAGTTTATACGTAGCATCCCGTGTGATGTAATACACGAACTCGATGCTATCGAACGTTGCCTGATCAGTGGTGTCCGAAATCACGTTGAACATCGACCCGTCATTCATGTGGTGGCCGTAGATCGTGGTCTGCTGATCCACCATGCCCGGCGCGGTGTCATTGCTATCCAGGAAAATGGCCCCGGATGCATTGGCCGTACCGTCGAACAGCGTGTTGAGGTATTTGGAGTTGTTGTTGGTCTGCACCACGGGATAGTTGATGTTGGTTCCCGGCGCGTAAATCCAACCCACAACCTCGGGATTTGTCTGGGCAAGTGCATCGAAGTCGATAATCGGCACGCCGCTGGCGTCCTTATCGCTTACATATTGCTTCTCGATTTTCTGGTACGAATCGCTTGCCTGTTTATAGCCAATCTGAGCATTGATAAAGATAGCGGCGGCGGCGACAATCAGGCCGATGCCGATGATGATGAGCAGAATGGGAATAATGGAGCGGCGCTTTTTGCGCGGCGGCTCGGTGTAATCCGACGGCGCGGCATGCGATGAAGACCGGGGCGGCTTCTTAGCGTTGCTATAAGATGAAGGTCGATATGCGGCTGGCGCGTCCTGTCGACGATGCGTCGCCGGCGTCACGGGGCGCGGCGCGCGCGGCTGCTGAGGAGAGGATGTCCGACCCTGCTGTGCCGCATGGGCAGCACCCGGCTTCGACGGATCGGGAATCTGAGAAGCCTTGAATCGTTTTCCCTGATAGTCGGACATGGCTCTCCTTATGCTGCAAATGGACTGGCAGAGCGCTTAGGCGTCAGCCATCTCCTGCTTCATCTTCTCGATAACCTTGCGGTACTCGGGGTCGCAGGCGCCCAGAATCTGCGTGGCGTAAATGGCGGCGTTCTTGGCACCGTTGATGGCCACACAGGCAACGGGCACGCCCGAAGGCATCTGCACCATCGACAGCAGCGAGTCCATACCACCCAGATCGCTCGTCTTCATAGGCACACCGATGACCGGCAGCGGCGTAAACGCAGCAACGACACCGCCCAGGTGAGCAGCCTTGCCAGCAGCAGCGATAATCACCTTGATACCGCGGTCGGCAGCAGTCGAGGCCCACTCATGGACCTTCGCCGGCGTGCGGTGCGCGCTTGCAATCACGAGCTCATAGGGCACGCCCAGCGCCTCGAGCTCGGCGGTGCAACCTTCCATAACGCCCAGATCGGACTTGGAGCCCATGATGATCCCGACAACCGGCTTCTGATCTGCCATAAACAAAGACCTCCTGTTGAGAGCGGTGACGCGGCGGATCCGCGACCCTTAACTACTGAGAGTAGTATAGCTGCTCCCGTCCCTGCGGTCTTTGTGGCGCTTCGCGGGCGGGCCAGGCTTTATCTTCACTCCGGTTGCTTCGCAAAGTCGTTCAGATAAAGCCTGGCCCGCCCGCGAAGCGCCCTGCGACCTACCGGGAATTGCCATGACGTACGTTGGCTGAAATATTAACGTGGGATACGCCGTTCGAACGAACGGCGTATCCCACACTCACTTTTTATTCAGCCCTAGTCATCGCGCAAAGCCCCTTCCACAGCACACGGTGCACCCGAGTCACCGAAGGCCGGGACGGAGGGGGCCGAGTTTCCCACTGAGCGACTCTGCTTGCAGCCGGAGCGAAGGGGGAAACTCGGCCCCCTCCGCCCCGGCCGGTCAGCTCAACCTACACCATGTGCTGCGGCAGGTCCTGCAGGGCGATGACGTCCATGCCCATGTCGTTGGCACTGCCGTGACCCTGCTGGTCCTCGCGCACCGCCTCGATGGCGCTCACGTACGTGTTGGCGGCAGACATCGCGGTCACGCAGGTCACGCCGCGACGCACGGCCTCGGTACGTAGCAGGTAGCCATCGCCACGCGAGCCCGGACCGTACGGCGTATTGATGATCACCGCAATCTTGCCATCGGCGATGAGGTCGCCGATGTTGGGACGCTCGCCGTCGTGCGGGCCGCTAATCTTCTCCACGACCTCGCACGTCACGTTGCCGCCGCGCAGCACGCGTGCCGTACCCTCGGTAGAGCAGATGTCAAAGCCCAGGTAGCGCAGGATACGGGCGACCGAAAGGATATGGCGCTTGTCTCGGTCGCACACGCTGATGAACACCTTGCCGCTGCTCGGGTCAGGCAGCTTGTAGTCGATCGCCAGCTGCGTCTTGGCGTATGCCTCGGGATAGCTCTTGGCGATACCCATGACCTCGCCCGTCGACTTCATCTCGGGCCCCAGGATAACGTCGGCTCCCGGGAAACGACCCCAGGGCATAACGGCTTCCTTCATGCAGAACCAGTCCAGCTGACGCTCGTCGCTCGGCAGGCCCAAGCTCGCGATGGAATCGCCCGCCATGATGCGCGCCGCGCACTTGGCCAGCGGCACACCGGTGGCCTTGGAGATAAACGGGACGGTACGGCTTGCGCGCGGGTTGGCCTCGATCACGTAGACGGTCTCGCCCTTGATGGCGTACTGCACGTTAACCAGGCCGCGGACTCCCAGCGCCATCGCGATGCGGCGCGTGGTCTCGCGGAGCTTCGCCTGCAGGCTCTCGCTAAAGCTGAACGGCGGAATGCAGGTCGCAGAGTCGCCGGAGTGAATACCGGCCTCCTCGATATGCTCCAGAATGCCGCCGATGTAGACCTCTTCGCCATCGCACAGGGCGTCGACATCGGACTCGATCGCACCCTCCAGGAAGCGATCGAGGTACACCGGGTAGTCGGGGCTAATGCGCGCGGCCTCGGCCATGTAATCGCGCAGATGCTCGGCATCGTAGGCGATCATCATGCCGCGGCCGCCCAGCACGTAGCTCGGACGCACCAGCAGTGGGTAGCCGATGTGCGCGGCCACGGCCTCGGCCTCCTCAAACGAGGTGGCCTGGCCCGCCGGCGGGTACATGATACCCAGCTTGTCGAGCAGAGCGGCGAAGCGCTCGCGGTCCTCGGCAAAGTCGATGGCATCGGGCTTGGTGCCCATGATGTTCACGCCGCTCTCCTCGAGCATGCGCGCCAGCTTAAGCGGGGTCTGGCCGCCGAGCGTCACCACGACGCCATCGGGGCGCTCAACGTCGATAACGTCCATGACGTCCTCGTAGGTGAGCGGCTCAAAGTACAGACGGTCGGACGTGTCATAGTCGGTCGAGACGGTCTCGGGATTGCAGTTGACCATGATGGTCTCAAAGCCGCGGGCCGCCAGCGCGTAGCTCGCGTGCACACAGCAGTAATCGAACTCGATACCCTGGCCGATACGGTTGGGGCCGGCGCCCAGGATCATCGCCTTGGGCTTGTCCGCCGGCGTGGTCTCGTCGGGAGCCACGCACTTCTTGGCATCCGGACTCGTGCGGTAGATGTTCTCGTACGTCTTGTAGTGGTACTCCGTGGCGCTCGAGAACTCCGCAGCGCAGGTATCGACCGTCTTCATGCTGGGAACCACGCCAAGGCCCTTGCGATAGGCGCGCACAAAGCGCTCGTCCGAGCCGGTCAGCGCGGCGATCTCGGCGTCGCTCGTGCCGTACTGCTTGAGCAAGCGCATCGCGTCGGCGTCGATATCCTCCACACGCAGGCCGCGGATGCTCTCCTGGACCTGCACCATGTCGTTGATGCGGTTGAGGTACCACGGGTCGATGCCGCAGGTGGCATGGATGCGAGCGATGTCCCAGCCACGGCGCAGGGCCTCGACCACAAAGAAGATGCGGTGCTCGGTCGGCGTGGCCACGGCTTGAGCGAGCTCGTCGTCGCTCAGCTTATCGGCACCCTCCTTGCCACCGGCGCAGATACCCTGGTGGCCGTCCTCCAGCGAGCGCATGGCCTTGCCAAAGGCCTCCTCAAAGGTGCGGCCGATCGCCATAATCTCGCCCACGGCCTTCATGCGCGTGGTGAGCGTGGGGTCGGTACCCTTGAACTTCTCGAAGGCAAAGCGCGGCACCTTGACAACGCAGTAGTCAATCGTGGGCTCAAAGCAGGCAGGCGTTGCCTTGGTAATGTCGTTGACGATCTCGTCGAGCGTGTAGCCCACAGCCAGGCGCGCGGCGGCCTTAGCGATGGGGAAACCCGTGGCCTTGGAGGCCAGCGCGGACGAACGGCTCACGCGCGGGTTCATCTCGATGACGATCAAGCGACCGGTCTGGGGGTTCACGGCAAACTGCACGTTGGAGCCGCCGGTCTCGACGCCGATCTTCTCCAAGATGGCGAGCGAGGCGACACGCATGCGCTGATACTCAAGGTCGGAGAGGGTCTGCGCCGGCGCCACGGTGATGGAGTCGCCGGTATGCACGCCCATGGGGTCGAGGTTCTCGATGGAGCACACGATGATGCCGTTGCCGGCGTGGTCACGCATGACCTCCATCTCGTACTCTTTCCAACCCTCGATGGACTCCTCGACCAGCACCTCGTGGGCAGGCGAGAGTTCAAGGCCCTGGCTCACGATGGAGACGAGCTCCTCGTGGGTGTGCGCGATGCCGCCGCCGGCGCCACCGAGGGTAAAGCTCGGACGCAGCACGCAGGGATAGCCCACGCGCTCGGCGATGGCCTCGGCGTCGGCCACGCTGTAGGCATAGCCCGAGCGCGCGACCTCCAGGCCAATCTCGGCCATGGCCTCGTTAAAGAGCTTGCGGTCCTCGCCGCGCTCGATGGCGGCCAGGTCGCAGCCGATCATCTCGACGCCGTACTTGTCGAGCGTACCGTCTTTCGCCAGCTCGACGGCGGCGTTCAGACCGGTCTGGCCGCCCAGCGTGGGCAGCAGCGCGTCCGGGTGCTCTTTCTTGATTACTCGCTCGATAAACTCGGCGGTGATGGGCTCGACATAGGTGCGGTCGGCCAAGCCCGGGTCGGTCATGATGGTCGCCGGGTTGGAGTTGACCAGGATGACCTCAAAGCCATCCTCCTTGAGCACCTTGCAGGCCTGGGCGCCGGAGTAGTCGAACTCGCAGGCCTGGCCGATGACGATGGGGCCCGAACCAATGACGAGGATACGCTTGATGTCAGTACGTTTCGGCATGTTAGTTCTCCTCGGTCTCAGCGGTCTCGGACTCAGCAAAGTTCCAGCCGGCAAGGCGGTCCTTCGCGGTGTCGATGTCCAGGTAGTTCTCCTCGCCGTCCACGAGTCGCGTAAAGGCGGTAAAGAGATAGTGGGCATCGGTGGGGCCAGGCGAGGCCTCGGGGTGGTACTGGACCGAGAAGCACGGTGCGTCGAGCAGCTGGATGCCCTCGGCGGTGCCGTCGTTGAGGTTCACATGTGTCAGGCGAATGCGACCAAAGCGCTCGTTCATCACGACCGGCGCGATTCCGCGGCGCACCCAGACGCGCAGATCTCCATCGGCCGCATGCTCGGTCTCGCCGCCGGAAAGCTCGGAGACAAGCTTGCCCAAGCTGGGGAACAGCAGGCCAAAGCCATGGTTTTGCGCGGTGATCTCCACACGGCGGCTTACCAGGTTCATAACCGGCTGGTTGCCACCGCGGTGACCGAACTTAAGCTTTTCCATCTGGGCGCCGCAGGCCAGGCTGATCATCTGGTGACCAAGACAAATACCAAAGACCGGCACCTTGCCGATCAGCTGCTGCACCTGCTCGTAGGTCTCCACCACGGCGTCGGGGTCGCCGGGGCCATTGGACAAAAAGACGCCGTCGGGATTCATGTCGAGCACCTGCTGGGCAGGCGTGTCCCACGGCACGACGGTAAGGTCGCAGCCGGCGCGGACCAGCCCCTCCAGAATGCCGCGCTTCACACCGCAGTCGTATGCGACCACTTTGTGACGGGCAGGAGCGGCAGCCGAAAGCGCAAAGTCATGCGTGGCAGGCAGATCGGCGGCCACAAACTCGTGAGGTACGGGGCAACTTACGGTCTTGACCAGGTTCTCGCCTACCAGCGTGGGCGCTGCGGCCAGACGCTCGGCAAGCTCGTCGACGTCGAAGATCTCGGTCGAGATAATGCCCATCTTGGAACCATTGTCGCGCAGATGGCGCACCAGAGCGCGGGTGTCGACGCCCTCGATAGCGACGATGCCGTGGGCGCGCAGATACTCCGGCACGCTGACGGCCGAGCGCCAGTTAGAAGGCGTGGTGCACATGTCGCGAACGATCATGCCGCGCATAGCCGGAGCGCTCGCAGGGCGCACGGCGTCGCCGGGGAAGGCCGACTGGACGTCGGTCTCGTCGATACCGTAGTTGCCGATCTGCGGATAGGTCATGGTTACGATTTGGCCGGCATAACTCGGGTCGGTCATGACCTCAAAGTAGCCCTCGAGCGAGGTGTTGAAGCAAACTTCGCCGGTCGCGGTGCCCTCAGCGCCGCATGCACGTCCATAAAAAATGGTCCCATCCTCAAGATACAGGATGCAGGGACCGCAGGTGCCCTTGCTGGTTTTGGCCAGCATACGCTGGCAAAGCTCGCTGGGCGCGAAGGTGCGGGCGGCAGCGCCCGCGGTATGGTTGTTCGCCATAATTCTCCTTCCCGGTCTCACAGGACCGGCTTAAAGGTGTGTAGTTAGGCCTCGCGGTATTGTAACCGCAAGCATGCCTCATGGCGTTAATTTCATCGAAATGTTTACGAAATGATAATTATGACTTTCTATGCATAATGTTTTTTAATCCCCGTCCCAGAAAAATCATCCCGCGGGGCTTGTGGCTCACGCGGGATGATGGCGTCTTATTTTTTCTTGTCCTGCTCCAGCAGTTCGGACGGTGTGCGATCGGGCTTGCCGCCACGGAAAATCTCGCGGCCATGCAGACGATGCTCCAGATCGCGCTCGGCTTTTTCCTCGTCAATCTTGGTCTGGCTCACCACCGGGTCCTCAATCAACGACGACACCGAGTTCACCTGCTTCTGAATGCGCTCGGCGATGGTGTCATCCATACTCACGATGCGCATCTTCCAGTCGATACTCGTGGCGTTGGATGAGCTCTTGGTCCACACGAACGTCAAAATGGCGCTCTGGTGGCCCCGCGCGGGGAACATGCCAAAGAAGGAATCGTGCTGAATGTTGCTATCCTCGTCGATATAGGCGTGAACGTTATACACCACGCGGTCGATCTTATCGTTGAGCAACGCGTTGGTCGCAAGCGCCGCGGCCTGAATCTGCCCGTTGGACAGCAGCTCGAGCTCGTTGGCAGACGATGTGTCCAACACCGTCACCTCGACCGTGCCCGTGCGTTCATCGGCCTCATCGACGGTAAAGTCGAGCGGGAACTGCGTAAAGCCGTTGCCCCACTCAAGGCCGCCCTTCAGCGCCGTCGAAACGGTATCAACCGAAACGCTCTCGGACAGGTTGGCGGTATTCAGACGGCGCATCACGCCGTAGCCGATCTGCATGCCCACGATCAGCACCAAAATACCGATGACCACGGCCATCGCGGTCTTCGTAATGGTATGGCTCACCTGCGAGCCCGAAGGATCGTCCTCGGACAGTGGGTCGATATGTTTTGCCTGGCTCGCGCGGTCCTCGCTGCGCAGCTGCGCTAGCGCCGCTTTGTCACCGCGCTTGGCCGCGGCCTCCTTCTCACGCATGCGCTCAGTTCGCTTTTTGGCAAGCGTGGGATCCAAGACACCGGATGCATCGATTTCGGAGAATAACTCCGTCACTTCTTCCGGAGTCAAAGGGTTCTTGTCAGCCATAAACTTCCTGTCATATCAATCAGTCGAGCTCGTGCGCACGCGCACCTTCGAACTGCATTCGATAGTAACGGGCATAGGTGCCGCCACGGGCGAGAAGCTCCTCGTGCGTGCCACGCTCCACAACGCGACCATGCTCAACGGTCGCAATCTCATCGGCATGCTTAATGGTCGAAAGACGGTGGGCGATGATAATCGTGGTGCGGCCGCGTGCCAGCTCTTCGAGTGACTCCTGCACCGCCTCCTCGCTCTCGTTATCCAAAGCACTCGTCGCCTCGTCCAAAATCAGGATCTTGGGGTTCTTGAGAAACACGCGCGCGATGGCAACGCGCTGCTTCTGTCCGCCCGAAAGACGGCTGCCGCGCTCGCCCACCACGGTGTCGTAGCCCTGCGGAAGCGACTCGATAAAGGCATCGATGTTGGCGCGACGGGCGGCCTCGGCGATCTCTTCTGCCGTAGCGCCCGGCTTGCCGTAGGCGATGTTCTCGCCAATCGTACCGTCAAACAGATAGACATCCTGCTGCACCAGGCCGATGGCGCGGCGCAGGCTCTGCTGCGTCACATCGCGCACGTCCTGACCGTCGATGCTAATGGATCCGGTAGCCACGTCATAAAAGCGCGGCAGCAGCGAACAGGTCGTGGACTTGCCGCCACCCGAGGGGCCAACCAACGCGATGGTCTGCCCGGGCTTGATAGACAGGTCCATGTGGTCGATAACAGGACGCTCGTCGGCATCGCCCTCGCCCAGCTCAACATCCTCGTAGTTAAAGCACACGTCGTGATACTCCACGGCGCCGGCAGTCACCTGCAGATCCGTAGCGCCCGGCTTGTCCTGGATATCCGGCGCCGTCGAGAGCACCTCGTCCATACGCTTAAAGCCGGCGATAGCCTTCTGATACGTTTCGGCCGAATTGACGAGCGTCTCAAGCGGCGTGCAGAACAGCGAAATATAGAGTGCGAAGGTCGCCATATCGACCGCCTGTAGCTGTCCCTGGGCGACCAGCCATCCGCCCAGCAGCACTACGATCACATAGAGCACACCCGAGAGCAGGCCATACGTCGCGGTATAGACGCCCATGGCGTGATACATGTTCTCCTTGGACAAAAGGTAGCGGTCGTTAGAGGCACGGAACTTGGCACGCTCGGTCTCCTCGTTGGCAAAGCTCTTGACCACGCGCATGCCCGCCAGAGAATCCTGCAGCTGTGCATTAATGCCGCTGATCTTCTTGCGGTTGTCGCTAAAGACCTCGCGCATGCGCATGTTCTGCCAAAACATGACGACCGCAAACGCCGCCGTCACCACGGCCATGGCAAGCGCCAGCACCGGAGCGATGGTAAAGAGGATCACAAACGAGCCGATAATCTCGATACCGCAGATGATGATCCACTCGGGTACGTGATGCGCCGCCTCGCAGATATCGAACAGGTCGTTGACCACGCGGCTCATCATGTCGCCCGAGCTGTTGCGGTCGAAGTACGCAAAGCTAAAGCGCTCGTACTGGTCAAACAGGTCCTCGCGCATTTTGGACTCCATGCGCGCGCCCATCACGTGACCCCAATAGCTCACAAAGTAGCGGCAGGCGCAGCGGACGGCATACATCAGCACCAAGCCCACCGCGATCATGCCGAGCGCCTGCATAATGGCAGCCTGACCCTGAGTAAATAGCCCACCGGTCAAATTGCGCAGGATAATGGGGAACGCCAGGTCAATGGCGGCAAGCACCAGAGCACAAACAGTATCAGCAACAAAAAGCCCCATCTGGGGCTCGTAATAAGAAAGAAACCTCTTCAGCATGTGATCCTCAAAGAAATATCAGCAACGTAAGGCCCTAGGACAAAGCAATCAGTAGTACTTGTCCCAGGGCTATCCCCACTCGTTAAAGCTCCGTGCCCCCAAGGCGGTGCGCGATGCTGTCGCAGGCAAGCGCGCCTACGACGGTCTTGGCGTCTTCGATCTTGCCGTCGAGCACGGCGTCGATCAGCTCGTGCAGCGGCACCAGGTCCACGTTGACAAACTCGTCATCATCGGGGTTGGGCGCATCAAACTCGAGCTTGGTAGCCAAGTAGATGTGGATGATCTCATCGCAAAAACCGCAGGACGTGACAATCGACGTCAAAAAGCGAATACGACCAGCCCTAAAGCCCGTCTCCTCATGCAGTTCGCGCTTGGCGCAATCGAGCGGGTCCTCGCCCGGATCGAGCTTGCCGGCGGGAATCTCGACCGTCACGCGGTCGATGGCGGTGCGGTACTGACGCACCAGTACGATCTTGCCGCTCTCGGTCAGTGCCACAACGGCCGCCGCACCCGGATGGCGAACGATATCGCGGGCGCTGCGGTGACCGTTAGGCAGCTCAACCTCAAGACGGTGGACGTCGAGGATCTTACCCTTCCAGGCGCACTCCTCCGAAAGAATCTTCTCGTGCAGCTCGGCATCGTGCGGGTCGTCATCGCCCAGCACCAGCGCCGGCTCGTCAGCGACCTCGCCACCAGGCTCGCCCTCGGCGTGCCCATACAAGCGGCTGTCCTCTTCGACGATCTGCGCGTCCACGAGTTCTTCGTTCTTCTCGTCCATCCGTCTCATTCCTCTCGGACTTTAGGCATCCCAGGCGTCGCGGCCACGCAGCGCGCGCAGGCCGATGTCATGACGCAGGGTCTTGCCCTCAAAATCAATCTTCTCGCAGGCCTCGTAGGCAAGGTTACGAGCGTTTTCGAACGTGTCGCCCAGAGCGGTCACGGCAAGCACGCGGCCACCATTGGTCACGAGCTGGCCGTCCACCACGGCAGTGCCCGCGTGGTACACGGTCACGTTCTCCATGGCCTCGGCATCCTCAATACCGGTGATGACCTTACCTTTCTCGTAGCTGCCGGGGTAGCCCGCGCTCGTCAGGACAACGGCCACGGCCCACTCGTCACGCCAGTCGAGTTCAATCTGATCGAGCTCGCAGTTGGCACAAGCCAGCATGACCTCAACCAGGTCGTTCTTAAGGCGCGGCAGCACGACCTGCGTCTCGGGGTCGCCAAAGCGGGCATTGAACTCCAGCACCTTGGGACCGGCGGGGGTGAGCATAAAGCCGCCGTACAGGCAGCCGCGGTAGTCGATACCCTCGGCAGCGAGCTCGGCCACGGTCTGCTCCATGACCTTCACCATGGTGGCGTGCTCCTCGTCGGTCACGATGGGCACCGGGCTGTAGACGCCCATGCCGCCGGTGTTGGGACCAAGGTCGCCCTCGAGCGCGCGCTTGTGGTCCTGCGAGGTGGCCATGGGGCGCACGGTCTTGCCGTCGGTAAAGGCCAGCAGCGAGCACTCGGGGCCGGTCAGCATCTCCTCGATGACCACGGTGTTGCCGGCATCGCCGAAGGTGCCGCCAAAGCACTCGCGCACGGCCTCCTCGGCCTGCTCGAGCTCGGTCGCCACGATGACGCCCTTGCCTGCGGCCAGGCCGTCAGCCTTCACGACCAGCGGTGCGCCCTGCTCGCGCACGTAGGCGAGAGCCGAAGCCTCGTCGGTGAACGAGCCGTAGGCGGCCGTCGGAATGCCGGCACGCTCCATGAGCTGCTTGGAGAATAGCTTGGAGCCCTCCATACGGGCACCCTCGGCACCCGGGCCAAAGCAGGGAATACCCGCCGCGCGCACGGCGTCGGCCACGCCCGCCACGAGCGGAGCCTCGGGGCCAATTACCACGAGTCCGCATCCGTGGCTCTGAGCAAATGCCGCCACGGCCGCAGGATCGTAGTCGTCGAGAACAACGTTCTCGCCGCAGCTCGCGGTGCCGCCGTTACCCGGCGCGATGTAGAGCTTGCCGGCGCGCGGTGATGCTGCGAGCTTAGCTGCCAAAGCATGCTCACGGCCGCCGCTGCCCAACAACAGGATGTCGATGGTTTGAGTGTCCGCCTTCAAGGGTGCCTCCTCTATGGATTAACGGCCCGCTCCGCGCGAGCCCTTTGCAAGCAAATATACCCCTCGGCCGCCCGTCCGGGCTGCAAAGGGGTATATCGCAATAACCAAATAGTCCCGATTACTTCCAGAATCGGTTGATGATCTGCTCTCGACCAGCGCCAACGCCAATGAACGTCACGCGGGTGTGTGCCAGATCCTCGATAAACGCCACGTAGTCCTGAGCCTCTTGCGGCAGCTCCTCAAAGCTGCGGCAGCCGGTGATATCGCACTTCCAGCCAGGAAGCTCCTCGTAGATGGGCTTGGCGTGCTCAAAGCGAACCTGATGCTCGGGCACGCTGGTATAGCGCTCGCCATCGACGTCGTAGGCCACGCACACCTTGATGGTGTCGAAGGCCGAAAGCACGTCGAGCTTGGTCATGGCGATATCGGTGAGGCCGTTGACGCGCGAGGCGTAGTTGGCAATGGGGCCGTCGAACCAGCCGCAGCGACGACGGCGACCGGTGGTCACGCCGTACTCATAGCCCTCCTCGGTCAGCGTGTGACCGGCCTCGGACTCATAGGAAAGCTCGGTGGGCATGGGGCCCGAACCGACGCGGGTGATATAGGCCTTCATGACGCCCAGCACGCGGTCGACGTTCTTCATGCCGACGCCGGAACCGGTAATGGCGCCGCCGGCGGTGCAGTTGGAAGACGTCACGTACGGATAGGTGCCGTGGTCGATGTCGAGCAGCGTCGCCTGGGCGCCCTCAAACAGCAGGTTCTTGCCCTCATCGATCATGTTGTTGAGCAGCAGGCTCGTCTCGGTGATGTAGGGACGCAGGCGCTCGGCCATCGGCAGGTACTCGTCGCAAATCTGGTCCACGGTGTAGGTGGGCAGGTTGTAGATGAGCTCGAGCTCGGGGTTCACGCGGGCGAGAGCGGTCTCCAGCTTGTCGCGGAACAGCGCCTCGTCCAGCATGTCCTGCATGCGCAGGCCAATGCGGGCCATCTTGTCCTGATAGCACGGACCGATGCCGCGCTTGGTGGTACCGATGTTCTTCTTGCCGAGCTTCTGCTCAAAGGCGCCATCCAGATCGATGTGGTACGGCATGATGACATGCGCGTTGCCGCTAATCTTGAGGTTCTTGGTGGTGATGTCGTCGGCCTCGAACATATCGATCTCCTCAAGGACAACCTTGGGGTTGACGACGCAGCCGTTACCGATCACCGACACGTGGTCGGAATACATGATGCCGGAGGGCACCTGGTGCAGGCCGTACTTCTTGCCGTTGACGACGATGGTGTGACCGGCGTTGTTGCCGCCCGAGTAGCGCACGACGGCATCGAAGTCGCCGGCGACTAGGTCGCAAATCTTACCCTTGCCCTCATCGCCCCACTGGGCACCGACCAAAACGGTTGACGGCATGTTTACTCCTTACATTCATGGACTGTCTACGCGCCACGCCGGCACGCAGAAGCACAAAACATTCCCAGTATACCCGTGCAACGGGCGCCTGTCCTACTCCTCGGCATGTGCCCCATCAAGCTCATAGAACTTGGTGGATGCCGGCAGGAACATCAGGTCGACGTCGCCGATCGGGCCCGAACGGTTCTTGGCCACGACGATACGCGTGACGCCCTCGTCGGGTCGATCGTCGCGCGAGGCCTCGGCCTCGTCGGCGGAGCGGTCCAAGAACATAACGATATCGGCGTCCTGCTCGATGGAGCCCGATTCACGAAGGTCGGAAAGCTGCGGGCGCTTGCCGGTACGGGATTCAACCTGACGCGAAAGCTGCGACAGCGCGATGAGCGGGATCTTGAGCTCCTTGGCCATGATCTTCAGACCACGCGACATCTCCGAAACCTCGACGGTACGGCTCTCGGAGCGGCGTCCCGGCGGAGGACTCACCAGCTGCAGGTAGTCCAGAATGATGATTGCCTTCTCCTTGTTATGGAGCATTCGGCGGCTCTTGGCGCGAATCTCGGTCACTGTGGTGCCGGGCGTATCGTCAATCAGAATATCGAGCTTGGACAAGGTCTGCGTGGCCTCGTTGATATTGGCCCACTGCTCGGGGCTAATGCGGCCCATGCGGAAGTCACTGATCGAGATCATGGCGTAGGCGCAAATCAGACGCTGGGCAATTTCCTTGCCCGACATCTCCAGTGAGAAGAAGCCGACGGTATAACCAGCAGCGGCAGCGTTGAGCGCCAGGTTCAGAGCGAACGACGTCTTACCCACAGCAGGACGGGCGCCGATGATGATGAGCTGACCCTCGCGGAAGCCCATGAGCATGCGGTCGAGCGACGGGAAGCCCGTGGGCACGCCCGCAGCCTGGCCACCGGCCTGGCACACTTCCTCGGCCTCGTTATAGGCCTCGACCATAAACTCAGTCAGCGTCTTGTAGCTCGACTTGACCTCGCGTGCCGTGACCTTGAGCAGTTTGCTCTCGGCCAGCTCCACGACCTCTTTGGTGTCGGTGGGGGCGTTATATGCCAGCGCGTTGATCTCGTTGGTGGCGCCGATCAGCTCGCGCAGCATCGAATCGCGGCGAACGATGGCGGCATGGTGCTGCCAGTTGACGAGCGACAGGGTCTGACCCATCAACTCCAAAATATACGCTTCGCCGCCCACGGCATCGAGCTTGTTGATGCTTCGCAGATAATCGATCAGCGAGATGGAGTCGATGGGAATGCGGCTGTTGTACATATCGACCATCGCGGTATAGATGGTCTTATGAATGGGCCGGTAGAAGTCATCGGGCTGCAGCTCGACCTGGGCCTCTTCGACCACCTCGGGCGATAGCAGCATAGCGGCCAGTACATTGGCCTCTGCATCTTGGTTTTGGGGAAGACCCAACTTTGAGCCGCGGTCCTCGACCGTCAGCCCGGTCTCCCTATCGTCATATGCCATGAGCATCCTCATTCATATCGCTTGCGAGCATCCATAGTATCAGCCACGGTCCCAAAACGCGCCGCGCGCCGCCAATCATCACCGAACCAAACGGATGAACGGTCCTGTATATAGGACTTCGACGCAACGTTCACCATGACACTCACTCAGCGTAAAAAATAAAAGGGCACCCTGGTCTCCCAGAGCGCCCTTCTTAGAACAAGATTGTTGCGTTGCAGCAAATGCTACTCGGCAGCAGCCTCAGTCTCGACCTCGGCGGTCTCGGCCTCGGCGACCTCAGCGGCCTCCTCGACCTCAGCCTCGGCAGCGAGCTCCTCGGCGGTAACGCCGACGAGAACGACAACCTCGGCCTTAATCTCGCGGTACAGCGAGATGGCAACGGTGTGGGCACCGGCAACCTTGATGGGCTTACCGAGCTCGACGCGCTTGCGGTCGATGTCCATACCGAGCTGAGCCTTGATGGCGTCAGCGATCATAGCGGCGGTAACGGAGCCAAAGAGGATGCCCTCGTCGCCGACCTTGACGTCAACGGTGACCGTCTTGCCCTCGAAGGCAGCCTTGGTCTCGTTGGCGGTAGCCAGACGGACGGCCTCGCGCTTGGCGATGTTGTTGCGACGCTCGTCAAGCTGCTTGAGGTTGCCCTTAGTGGCGGCAACAGCGAGCTTCTTGGGGAACAGGAAGTTCTCAGCGTAACCCTGAGCGACCTCTACGACGTCACCCTCGCCGCCCTTGCCCTTGATCTCATCGAGAAGAATAACCTTCATGATGCGTCTCCCTTCTTAGCCGCGGTCGCGGTTGCCACGAGAGGAAACCACGGGGACGGTGTACGGCAGGAGAGCCATCTCGCGGGCGCGCTTGATGGCGTTGGCGATGTCATGCTGATGCTGCGTGCAAGCGCCAGTGACGCGACGGGGCTTGATCTTGCCACGGTCGGTCATGTACTTACGGAGAAGCTGAGTGTCCTTATAGTCGATGAACTCAGTGTTCTCCTTGCAGAACTGGCAGTACTTACGACGCGGCTGACGTGCAGAAAAATCATTAGCCATGTCAAAATACCTTTCGTTTGGCAACTTCGGCGAACCGAAGCCGCCTCTCACTCAAAAATAGGTGAACAGCCCTTAAAACGGGATGTCCTCATCGTAGACGTCGACCGCGGGCGGCGTAGCCACCGGTGCGGCAGGACGTGCTGCGGGCGCGGGGGCTGCGGGGGCGTAACCGCCCTGATCGTAGCCACCCTGGCCACCACGGGAGCTCATAAACTCGATCTCATCGACGATGACCTCAAGCTTGCTCCGGCGCTGGCCGTCGCGCTCCCAAGAGCTGTAGCGCAGCTTGCCCTCGATCGCGACCTTGTTTCCCTTTGCCAGGAAACGGCTCACGGCCTCGGCGCGCGTGCCGAACATAGTGCAGTCGACAAAGTTGGGATAGTCCTCCCACTCGCCAGTCTGCGGGTTGCGGCGACGATCGTTCACGGCGACGCCAAAGGACAGAACCTGGGTTCCGCCGGCGGTGGCGCGCAGCTCGGGATCACGCGTGAGGTTACCGGTGATGTTCACTCGATTGATGCTCATAACTCACTACTTCCTCTTGGGGCACAAGCCCAGTCCAAAACGACAGTCTTACTCCTGGTCGTCGCGACGGACGATCATGTGGCGGACCACAGCGTCGGTGATGCGCAGGACGCGATCAAGCTCGGCGATCTGGGTAGGATCTGCGTGGAAGTTGATGAGGGTGTAGTCACCATCGGTGAGGTCGTTGATCTCGTAGGCGAGCTTGCGCTTGCCCCACTCGTCAACGGAGTCGACCTTGCCAGCGCCCTCAGCGATCGTGGTATCGATACGCTTCATAACAGCGAGACGAGTCTCGGGGTCGAGCGACGGGTCAACAAAGAACAGCAGTTCATAAGCCTTCATATTGTCACCTCCTCTGGGCAAATGTGGCTTCAGGTCGTGAAGGTGCGCCTGAAGCAGGAAAAGACTTGGTAATAATATCTTTCAACCTCCTAGGCTGCAAGAATATGCAGCTACAACCTCATGACCTCCACATATGCCCATACTCGCACCACGTTTCATGCGCATTCCAACCAAATGCCGACCAAAAGCTTGACGGATTTGTGGACAAGATACGGTGCCGCGGGGACAAGCTGAGCCAAGCCGCAGGTCAACGGGCACATGGTTGTGGTCGCGAAATACATACCAGTGGTCCACGGCACCACCCAAAGATTTTTAAATTCATTGCCAAGTCGCTTATGAATACCCCTTTTGAGCAATTGAGTTGATCAACTACGCTGGTCGGAAGCCGTTTTTTGGCATCTCAAACCCCGCTGCAACGCCAAACGCGGCCAAGCGTTTTAAAAAATGCCAACTTTTCTGTTTGCACTTTGCGATTCCTCGTGTATACTGACTTTCGCATTTAACGGAGAGTTGTCCGAGTGGCCGAAGGAGCACGATTGGAAATCGTGTAGGCGTCAAAAGCGTCTCCAGGGTTCAAATCCCTGACTCTCCGCCAGTTAATTCCAAAGCAGGCCTTCGAGCCTGCTTTGTTTTTCCCCACGCGGAGGGGTGGCAGAGTGGTTGAATGCGGCGGTCTCGAAAACCGTTTGGCCTGTATAAGGTCACGAGGGTTCGAATCCCTCCTCCTCCGCCATTTAGATTGAGAAAGCTCCCAGATTGGGGGCTTTTTTGTTTTGAATCCCTTACAAACAAATACGACGGAGGAGGAGGGATTCGAACCCGCCAGGGCGCGGAGCGTAAAGAAAACGCGCCCATGGCGCGTTTTTAGCGCAGCGCGGTCGGCGTAAGCCGACCGGATAAATTTTGAGCTCCGCTCAAAATTTGGACATCCCTCCTATTCAGCCACGCCCCCATCGCGTTCAACATCAACCCAGACCCCCAAACATGTACGTCACCCTCCAAAACCGACATTTTTTGACATCTTTGGAGGCTGATGTACACGTTTGGTGCCTACGCCCGCATCCAGTCCCGACCGTTTACCGAGCAATAGGGTCGCCAGGCCCGCCAACCATGTACTATGTACGGGCATTGTCTAAACCAGCAACCCAAAGGACCCCATCTTGCCCGTCGTCGCCGCTATGACCGTTACCTCACACGCCACGGATGCCATGGTCGCCATCCCGTTTTGGCTCGAAATGTTCGCTGTTGTCGCTGCATCGATCTCGGGTGTGCTGGTTGCGCGCGAGCACAAGCTCGACCTGGTGGGCGCGGTCGCGCTCGCGGTGGTCTGCGGTCTGGGCGGCGGTCTTTTACGCGACATGACGCTGCAGGTGGGCAACGTCTACATCCTCAACCAGCCGATGGCACTCCCGCTTTCCATTGCCACGGCAGCCATCATCTATATTTTCCCGGCAATCGTCGATAAACCCGAAAAACTCATTCCCCTGCTCGACATCATCTCGGTCGGCATCTACGCCGCCACTGGAGCAGACAAGGCGCTGGTCTACGGCTTTGCGCCGGCGGTGTGCATCATGATGGGCTTCTTCACCGCGGTGGGTGGTGGCATGCTGCGCGACGGTTTTATGGGCGTGGTTCCGGGCATTTTCCAACGCACTAACTTTTATGCCATCGCCGCCATCGCCGGATCGACAAGCTATGTGTGTCTCGTTATGAGCGGCATCATGAGCAATGTCGCCGCGCTGGTCGTATGCGTTGTCGTGACCATGGGCCTGCGCTGGCTCTCGCTGCGCTTTGACATCAAAAGCCCCACCGAAGAAGACATCGCGCGCTTTTTGCACCGTAAAAAGTAGGTGACGCGGGCTCATCCTTCGAAATGCAACCGAGAGGTTCTTTTAGAGCGCCCACGCGTTGGGTACCCTGTTAGGTGCATGTCGAGCATCTGACGAAGGATTCACTATGCCCTGTAATCAATTCCCGTCGACCCAGCGCCGTAAAGCGTGGGGCCGCATCACGATCTTATTCGCGCTCATCGCGCTGGCGATCACCGCTCTTCCCACAGCATCGTTCGCCGGCACGGACACCGCAGGCAACGTACTTGCGACCGACAATGACGCCAATCCGTCCGGCGTCGAAGGTGACCTGTACTGGGCAGGTCAGGCCCTCAACTTGGACGATACGTCCATCGACCGCGATATCATCGCCGCGGGCGATACTCTCTCGATCCGCGACTGCACGGTGGGCGGCGCCGTCCGCTTGGCGGCGCGCACCATCGACATTGCCAAGACTACGGTTGATGGCAGTGCGACCGTTGCCGGCCAGCATGTCGTGCTCAATTCCGACAGCACCGCCAACTGTTTCTATGCGATAGGCGAAACGGTTGCCCTGCGCGGCTCCACCAAGTCGGCAGCGCTTGCGGGCGATACGGTGACTATCGATGGCACCGTCGAGGGCGATGTTGAGGTTTGGGCCGACAAGCTCATCCTGGGCAAAAACGCCCACATCACCGGCACCGTGAACGCGCACGTCTCCGAGGACCCCGAGCGCGCCGCGGGAGCCGAGGTCGGCGCGCTCAAGATCGACCGCACCGAGAACGAGGATACTTCCACCGTTAACGATGTCATCGGCGGTATCGTCGCCGCGGCACTCTCGACCTGCTTTGTCGCTCTGCTTCTCGAGCTCGTCTTTCCGCGCGCGACCGCCAGCGCCGCCGGCATGCTCCACCAGCGCCCCATGCCCCTGTGGGTGAGCGGTCTTCTGAGCACGATTGCTATCGTCCCCGCCGTCCTACTGCTGACTATCTCTATCGCCGGTCTGTCGCTTGCCGGAGCCCTCTTGTGCGGTGTTATTGGCATCGCACTGGTGTCGAGCGCCTTTGCGGGGTGCGCGATCGCGCGCATGATCGGAAACAGCCAGAACCGCTACGCCATGGCGGCTGTGGGCGGCGTGATCGCAGGCGCCCTCACGGGGCTTCCCCTCGTAGGCGACTTCATCAGCGGCGTGGCCTTCGTCTTTACACTCGGCTACATCATCCAAATCATCTGGCGCAACGCCCACCTCAAACCGCAGCAGCCGGCTAACACGCCAGGACTCCCCACCGCTTAGCCGTCGATCCCCCCACAAAGGGGACAGGCACCTTTGCGGGGGTGCAGACCAACTCAATCCCTGTGCACCAAAAAGGGCGCCGACCATTGCGGTCGACGCCCTTTCTTATTGACGGTTATAAGCCCCAGCGCTTATTTGTTGACCTGACCGGCGCGGACGGCTGCCTTCTTGCGGTCGGTAGCGTTGAGCAGGCGCTTGCGCAGGCGGATGTTCTTGGGAGTGATCTCCACCAGCTCGTCGTCGGCGATGTACTCCAGCGCCTCCTCCAGCGAGAAGGTGCGGGGCGGCACCAGCTGGACGGAGATATCGGAGGTCGAGGAACGCTGGTTGCCCAGGTTCTTGGTACGGGCGATGTTGACGACCATGTCGCCGGCCTTGCTGCGCTCGCCCACGATCATACCCTCATAGCACTCGGTGCCCGGCTCAACAAACAGCTGGCCGCGCTCCTGCAGCGTACCCAGAGCATAGGCAACGGCCTTCTCGGTGGTCATGGAGATCATGGCGCCGTTCTGACGGTTACCGATCTCACCAGCGTAAGGACCATACTCTAGGAAGGTGTGGTAGAACACGCCCTCGCCGTGGGTGACGTTCATGATGCGGTTCTTAAGACCCATGATGCCGCGGGTCGGAATCTTAAACTCGAGGTGCGTCACGATGCCCGAGGTATCCATGCTCGTCATGATGCCGCCGGAGGTGCCGAAGACCTCAACGACCTTGCCCGAGTACTCGTCCGGACACTCGACGACGGCCTGCTCGACGGGCTCCATCTTGTTGCCGTTCTCGTCCTTCTTAAACAGAACGCGGGGACGACCGACCTGGAACTCAAAGCCCTCGCGGCGCATGGACTCCATCAGGACGGACAGGTGCAGGATGCCGCGGCCCGAGACCTCGACGCCGCTCTTGTCCTCGAGCTCCTCGATCTTCATAGTCACGTTGTTCTCGGCCTCGTTGAACAGGCGCTCCTTGAGCTGACGGGCGCCCACGATGTCGCCATCACGGCCGACGAGCGGGGAGGTCGAAGCCTCAAAGACGATGGACAGGGTCGGCGGGTCGATCTCGATGGGCTCGAGCTCGACAGGGTTCTCGGGGTCGGTGTAAACATCGCCGATATCGGTGCGGTCAATACCCACGACAGCGGCGATATCGCCGGCGCCGACTTCCTGGCACTCGGTGCGGCCCAGGTAGTCGAAGGTAAAGAGCTGCTTGACGGTAGCGGTGGCGCTGGAGCCGTCGTTCTTCACAACCAGAATCTGGTCGCCCTGGTGAATGGCGCCGGAATACACGCGACCGATGCCGATACGGCCAACGAAGTTGGAGTGGTCGATGGTCACGCACTGCATGGCCAGCGGGGCGTTCTCGTCAACCTCGGGCGCGGGCATGTCGTCGATGATCATATCGAGCAGCGGATACATGTCCATGTTGCCGTCGTTGGGATCGAGGCGGGCAAAGCCATTCATGGCGCTGGCGTAGACCACGTGCTCCATGGCGAACTCAAGCTGGTCGTCGGTGGCGCCCAGGTCGGCCATAAGGTCGAGACAGTCGTTGTAGGCCTTCTCGGGGTTAGCACCCGGACGATCGATCTTGTTGATGACGATCATGATCTTGAGGCCGGTGTCGATAGCGTGACGCAGCACGAAGCGGGTCTGGGGCATGGGGCCCTCAAAAGCGTCGACCAGCAGCAGGGCGCCGTCGGCCATACGCAGCACGCGCTCGACCTCGCCGCCGAAGTCGGCGTGGCCCGGGGTGTCGATGACGTTGATCTTAACGTCCTTGTACTCGATAGAGATGTTCTTGGCGAGAATCGTGATGCCGCGCTCGCGCTCCTGGTCGTTAGAATCCAGGACGCGGTCCTCGACCTGCTGGTTGGCACGGAAGGCGTCCGTGGCACGCAGGAGCTTGTCGACCATCGTCGTCTTGCCGTGGTCGACGTGGGCGATGATGGCGATGTTCCTCAGATTGTCTACGCGCATGTAGTTCCCCTATCTTCTATCCATATACAAACGGCACGCGTATGCGACCCGCCCAGCAGCACAACGCTCAGCGGGAATATTGAGCCTTTTACCGAAAACTCGTTTATTTTAGCGATTTTAGATGAGAGGGGTTTCCTCACCTGCAGGTTCAGGGTCGCTCCACATAAAACCATCGCCGGCGCCCATGCCCTCATACAGCACATATGCCGAAAAACCACTCTCGAGCGTGGTTTCGAAGAAGCTCACGAGCAGAGCATCGTGATAGCCGCCGTCAATCTCGACGCAGCCGGTGTAGCCGATGGCATAGCGAGCGATACGGCCCAGGCCCTCGTCCTTAAGACCCATCTTGTGCTCGGAGATAAAGTTGGTGGCCGCCTCGAGGCACGCCTCTTCGCCATCCTCATCGAGCGCCGCCAGATAACGGTTGGAAGCGGCGTCCTCAATTGCCACGACCACGCCAGGGTTTTCACCGGCGGCAAGGTCGTCCAAGAACGCGCCGATCAGATCGCACACCATGGCGTCGAGCTCGGCGGAGACGTTACCGGCGTCCTGCATATCCTGTGCCATCTTTAGACCTTCCCATCGAGTCTGACGTCGTTACAGTTCTTGTGCCTCAGCAGCGATCTTAGCGGCAGCGTCGCGGGCGCGCATCATATCCATCGCGCGCTTGTCGAGTACCTTGATCTGACTGGTCAGCATTACCGCATCGACCACGCCCCAGATCACCAGGCCCGTAGAGATCGAAAACCCAAGCGCACCAACTGTACCACGAAGGCGCGAGCAGATTGCCGCAACAAGGGCGGAGATGACAACCATCTTGATAAACGAGCCGCGGCGTTCGCGAAGCGTGCGGGCCTGCGTCACATAGGCAATGCGAGCCGCCTCAGAAGCCTCCGAGCGCATCTGGGCCTCGCGGGCGATTGCAGCCGCTTCAGCCGACATCCCGCCGGCCATCAGCGAACGCTCCGCAACCTGGACGCCCCGCATTTAGAAGTCATCGGGGGAGAGCGTATGGACGAACTCGTCGAACTTCTCGAACTCTTGCTCGTCGTCGACTTCCTCGGCATGGGCAGAAACGGTGCCCAGGCGATTCATGATGTCGTCCTCCACAAACATGGGGGCATTGCTGCGCACGGCAAGGGCAATGGCATCACTGGGGCGGGCGTCGATCTTGCGCTCGTCACCATCGGCCAGTACGACGATCGTCGCGTAGAACACCGGCGGCTCGGCGCGAACGATCTCGATGCGCTCGAGCTTGGCGCCCAGGGCGCCAACAGTATCGAGCAACAGGTCATGGGTAATCGGGCGCTCGGCGCGGCCGCTATCGATGCCGCGGCTAATGGCAGCAGCTTCAAACGAACCAGTCTGAATGGAAAGGGAACGCAGCGGTGCGGGCGAGTCCGACTTGCCGCAGCGCTCGCGAAGCACGATAAGCGATGGCACGGGACCGGCGGCCATGACGATGGTCTCTATGTCGACACGAACCATGGAACACCTCCGGTACGTAGCGGTTAACACGCGGCAGCTCGACCGCATTGAATAGCTATACTACCCAATCTTTCGCACAGCACACAAAACCAAAATGAGATTTATCGCAGACAAGAAAAAAGCCCCGAGGCAACGCCCCGAGGCTCTTCACAGTTTTGATGGTGGACCTGACAAGATTCGAACTTGTGACCTCCCGGTTATCAGCCGGACGCTCTAACCAACTGAGCTACAGGTCCATCATGGTGGAGGTTAGGGGGATCGAACCCCTGACCTCAGGCTTGCAAAGCCCGCGCTCTCCCAGCTGAGCTAAACCCCCACGTAGACAGTAATAAACACCCCAGCGGCGACTCGGCTCTCGCTGGGGTGTTTATTGCGAAAGAAAGTGGTGGACCTGACAAGATTCGAACTTGTGACCTCCCGGTTATCAGCCGGACGCTCTAACCAACTGAGCTACAGGTCCATCGCGCAAGGGATATATTAGACGAGTCGTTACGCGCGCGTCAACAACTTTTTTGAAAATCTTTGGGGAGGTGCCTGCCCCGGCCGCACGGCGGCATGCGAAGTCGCCTGCTCGGACAGTCCTGCTCGCACGGAGAGCACATTAAGTGCTCTCCGGCTCGTGCGGAACTCACGATCGACTTCACATGTCGCCGTGCGGCCGGGGCGAACACGAGTCCCAAGGTTTTCAAAAAAGCGGTCGGCGCGCAGTGCGCCGACCGCCGATATTTGGGGTCTGATATTTTCTACCAGCCAGGGCCTCTTACCCGTCGAGGAGATCTTCTGGCATGTTGTTGCCGTCGCCTAGATCGACAGGGGTTTCTTCGGAAGCAGAGCCGTTTTCTGTGGCTTCGCCTTCGGGCCTCTCTTTGGCGGCCGTCATGCGGGCCACGGCGCAGATGCGGTCGTTGTCGTCGACGGTCATCATCTTGACGCCCTGGGTGGCGCGGCCGGTCTGGCTGATCTCGTCGGTCTTGACGCGAATGACCGTCGCGCCCTCCGTCACGATGAACAGCTCGTGCTGCGGGCCCACCGTCTTCATGGCCGCGAGGTTACCCTTACGTTCGGTCATTTGAATGGTGTAGACGCCCTGGCCGCCGCGATTCTGCTCCGGGTAGTCCGCGACCGGCGTGCGCTTGCCGTAGCCGCGCTCGGTGATGACGAATAGATCGCCGTTGCCGTTAGTGACTTCCATGCCCAGAACGCTCACGCCGTCCTTCAGACCGATACCGCGAACGCCGCTGGTATCGCGGCCGGTGGCGCGCACCTGCTCCTCGGAGAACATGATCGCCTTGCCCGCGGTGGTGGCCAGGATAATCTTGTCGCCGTCGCGCACGCGGCGCACGTTCAGCAGCGCGTCGTCGTCACGCAGGTTGATAGCGATCAGGCCGTCGCGACGGCTGCGGTCATATGCGCTCATCACGGTCTTCTTGACCATGCCGCTCTTGGTGGCAAACATCAGGTACTCGTCGGCCGGGAACTCGCGGCAGCTGATGACGCTCGCGATCTTCTCGCCTTCCTCGAAGGGCAGCAGGTTGACGATCGCGGTACCGCGCGCCTGGCGCGTACCCACCGGCAGCTCGTGCACCTTCAGGCGATAGACCTTGCCCTTGCTCGAGAAGAACAGCACGTACTCGTGCGTGGACGCGATGAACATCTCATCGATAACGTCGTCCTCTTTGAGGTTGACGCCCGACACGCCCTTGCCACCGCGCTTCTGGGCACGGTAGGCAGCCACTGGGATACGCTTAACGTAGCCGGTGTGGGTGATGGTCACGACCATATCCTCGTCGGCGATGAGGTCCTCGACATCCAGGTCCTTCTCAACCTGGCTGATTTCGGTACGGCGCTTGTCGCCAAACTTCTTGGAGATCTCGCGCATCTCTTCCTTGATGACGCCCAGAATCTTCTCCTCGTGCGCCAGCAGGTCCTCGTAGTAGGCGATGGCGCGGCGCAGGCCGTCCAACTCTTCTTGGATCTTGTCGCGCTCCAGGCCGGTCAGGCGGCGCAGCTTCATCTCGAGGATGGCCGTGGTCTGCTCGGGCGTAAAGCCAAAGCGTTCGATCAGTCGGCTGCTGGCCTCGGAGTCGGTCTGCGAGGAGCGGATGATGCTGATGACCTCGTCGATATGGTCAAGGGCCATCAGGTAGCCCTCGAGGATATGCGCGCGGGCCTGGGCCTTCTTAAGGTCGAAGCGGGTGCGGCGGGTGACGACGTCGACCTGGTGGTCGATGTAGTGCTGCAGCATCTCACGCAGGCTCAGGCATTTGGGAACGCCGTTGACGAGCGCCAGGTTGTTGGCGCCAAAGGTCGTCTGCAGCGAGGTGTACTTATACAGATTGTTGAGCACGACCTGCGGAATGACGCCCTTCTTGAGCTCGATGACCAGACGGATGCCCTTCTGGTTGGACTCATCGCGCATATCCGAGATGCCCTCGATGCGCTTGTCGTTGACGAGCTGGGCGATCTTCTCCTGCAGGGTGCCCTTGTTGACCATGTAGGGAATCTCGGTAAAGACCAAGCGGCTGCGGCCGGTCTTGGTGGACTCCACGTGTGCCTTGGCACGCACGGTAATGGAGCCGCGACCGGTCTCGTAGCTCTGCTTAATGCCGGCGCTGCCCATGATGATGGCACCGGTGGGGAAGTCCGGACCGGGCATGATCTGCATGAGCTCGTCGACGGTGGCGTCGGGGTTGTCGATCAGGTAGCAGGTGGCCTCGATCGCCTCGGTGAGGTTATGCGGGGCGATGTTGGTGGCCATGCCGACGGCGATGCCTTGGCTGCCGTTAACCAGCAGGTTGGGGAAGCGCGCAGGCAGCGCCACGGGCTCGGCGAGCGATTCGTCGTAGTTGGGCTGCCAGTCGACGGTATCCTTCTGCAGGTCGCGCAGCAGTTCCATGGCGGGCTTTGCCAGGCGGCTCTCGGTGTAACGCATGGCCGCCGCGCCGTCGCCGTCGATGTTACCGAAGTTGCCGTGACCATCGATGAGCGGCGTGCGCATGGAGAACCACTGCGCCAGGCGAACCATGGCCTCGTAGACCGCGGAGTCACCGTGCGGATGGTACTTACCGATAACTTCGCCGACCGTCCAGGCCGACTTCTTATGTGGGCGGTTGGGGTAGATGCCGCTCTCGTTCATCGCGTACAGGATGCGGCGGTGTACCGGCTTTAAGCCGTCGCGCACGTCCGGTAGGGCGCGCGCCGTGATAACCGACATCGAATACTCGATGAACGACTGCTTCATCTCGCGACCGAACTCCGAAATCTGGAGCTGGCCGCCGTTGATGTCCTCGCCGGCCGAGGCGCCACGATCGACTTCGCCAAAGCTCTCCTCGAGCTCACCGTCGTCGTCCTCTTCCTCATCATCATCGGCATCGGGGTTATAGGCGTCCGGATCGCCGTCCTCGCCCTGCTCAGCACGGGCAAGCAGGCGCTTCAGATCATCGGGCATACCGGCATCGCCGGCCTCGTCCATACCCTCGCTATTGTTGATATCGTCTGCCACGTTACCTCCTCATGGTTTGCGTGGTCCATTAGTTCCCAACCACGGAGACGGCTTTTCCAGGTGCCGCAGATTCGCCCGAAAGAGGAGGGAAGCGTACTTGGGTACGCGACCGACGATTGAGGGCGAAGGTGCGGTGGCTGGGAAAGCCGCAGGGATTAGGCGTCTAAGAATCGTGCGTCATGTGCATGCTTCTCGATGTACTCGCGGCGATAGCCGACCTCGGAACCCATCAGCTCGCGCACGGCGCGGTCCGCCACCACGGCGTCTTCGATCGACACACGCTGCAGGATGCGGGTCTTGGGGTCCATCGTCGTCGAGGCGAGCTGCTTGGGGTCCATCTCGCCCAGGCCCTTGTAGCGCTGGACGGTATAGCCCTTGCGCTTTTTGGTGATCTTGCCGTCCTTGGCCTTGCCGTCCTCGTCGTTATCGTCGGGGTTCAGGCCCAGGCTCTGGATGGTGTCGCGCAGGATCTCGTCTTCGGGCTGGCGGCCGTTGGGATACACGTAGTGGATCTTGTTGCGCACCTTAATGCCAAAGATGGGCGGGCAGGCAACATAGACGTAGCCGGCATCGATCAGCGGACGCATGTACTTGTAGAAGAACGTCAGCAGCAGGATGCGGATATGCGCACCGTCGACGTCTGCATCGGTCATGATGATGATCTTGTGGTAGCGCGCCTTGGTGATATCGAAGTCGCCGCCGTCGCCGGCACTCGTCGTGACGCCGCAGCCGATCGCGGTAATCAGCGACTGAATGGTGTCACTCGAGAACGCGCGATGGTCACCAACGCGTTCGACGTTCAAAATCTTGCCGCGCAGGGGCAGAATCGCTTGGATGTCTCGGCGACGGCCGTCCTTGGCCGAACCGCCTGCCGAGTCGCCCTCTACGATGAAGAGCTCGGTCAGCTCGGCATCGCGCACCGAGCAGTCAGCGAGCTTACCGGGCAGGGACGCCGTCTCGAGCAGGCTCTTGCGGCGGGTCGCCTCGCGCGCCTTGCGGGCGGCATTGCGCGCCTTGCAGGCCTGTTGCGCCTTCTTGACGATCTCGCGAGCGGGCTTGGGATGCTCCTCGAGGTAATCGACAAGGCCGTCGGTCACAATCTTGAGCGTGAGCGCTCGCATATAGGAGCTGCCGAGCTTTGCCTTGGTCTGGCCCTCAAACTGCGGATCGGGCAGCTTGACCGAGATAACGGCCGAAAGGCCCTCGCGCACATCGTCGCCGGTCAGGTTGGCGTCTTTTTCCTTGAGCAGGTTCTGCTTGCGCGCGTAATCGTTGATCACGCGGGTGAGCGCGGTACGGAAGCCCTCAAGGTGCATGCCGCCTTCGGGGGTGTAGATGTCGTTGGCAAACGACATGACGTTCTCGCCGTAGCCGCTATTCCACTGCAGGGAAACCTCGACCTCGCCCACCTTGGCCACAGGCGCGTCCGGGTCCGATTTGCCCTCGATGTAGATGGGCTCCTTAAAGGCTTCGGGGACGTCCTTGCCCTCGTTAAGGAACTTGACGAAGTCGATGATGCCGCCCTCGTAGCAAAACTCCTCCACGTGGGGAGTAGACTCGCGCTCGTCAGTCAGCACGATTTTGAGGTTCTTATTGAGGAACGCCGTCTCCTGCAGACGGTTGTGCAGCGTATCGAAATCGTAAATGCAGGTCTCGAAGATCTCGTCGTCGGGCCAGAAGGTGACGGTGGTGCCCGTCGAATCCGAGGTGTCCACGACCTCCATCTTCTTGACGGTCTTGCCGCGCGAGAACTCCATCTCGTAGGTGTTGCCGTCGCGACGAACCTGAACGACCACGCGCTTGGACAGTGCGTTGACGACGGAGATGCCAACGCCGTGCAGGCCGCCCGAGACCTTATAGGCCGAGTTATCGAACTTACCGCCGGCGTGCAAGATCGTCATGACGACCTCGAGCGTCGGGATCTTTTTAACAGGGTGCTCGTCGACGGGGATGCCGCGCCCGTTGTCGACGACCGTGATGGAGTTGTCGGCGTGGACCGTCACCTGGATCTCGGTGCAGAAACCGGCCATGGCCTCGTCGACGGAGTTGTCAACGATCTCCCACACCAGGTGATGCAGACCGCTGGCGCTCGTCGAGCCGATATACATGCCCGGGCGCTTACGAACGGCCTCGAGACCTTCGAGAATCTTAATCTCGCCGCCATCGTAATCGTTTTCGTTTGCCACACGTCCTCCTTCAGTCAAGAAAATGTGTACAGCCTTACTAGTTTATCGTAAAAAAATACCCTCGGGAACGAGGGTATTTGGCTCTACAAGGCCACCAGATGCGATTTAAGGCTCTTTTTTGCTTTGCACGCCCATGGCCCACTCGGCACTGGCTCTCATGGCATTCTCGAGGGCCTCGCGCAGTTTTTGGTCTTCGATGGGTGCCACTTGGCGCTCAATCTCGGTGCGCTCGGCCTCACTTAGGTCGGCGTGCGGGGCCGGCGGGCGCTCGGTCGTCGCCGGGCGCAGGCGCTCCTTGGCGGCGGGCGGCGTGTGACCGGGTGCGGTGGTTTTGAACACCAGGCCGTCCACATGCGCACCGGCGCGCTCCATGCGCGCGCGGATGATCTCACGCAACAGCGTCATTTCCTGCGTCCACGAGGGCGAATCGAGATATACCAGCAGTTCATTGGACTCGGGCAGGTAGCGCAGACCCGTCACATGCCGCCCCTCGCGCGTGCCCGAGCACACCGCGTTCCACGCGCGATAGACCGCGCGCGACTCCTCGGCAGCCTCCATCTGCGCACGGCGCTCAGGCGTCACCGACGCCAGGATGCGCTGGCGCTCTGCGTTCAAAAACCCACTGAAGGCGACCGTCTCGCTCTCGCGCTCGTAATTAGCACGTCTCACCCATGCTCACCACCTTGGCTCGATCAAGCAGGTCATCGGTAAAGTATCCCAGGTTGGTCGTGGTTATGACCGTTTGGATATCATCGCCGATCAGCCGCAGAAAAGCACCGCGGCGCTCGCCGTCGAGCTCGCTCATCACGTCGTCCAAAAGCAGCAGCGGAGCAGTACCCAGAACATCGCGAGCCACGGCCACCTCGGCCACCTTCCAGGACAGTACCAACGTTCGCTGCTGTCCTTGGCTGGCAAATGAACGAGCGGAGCGACCCGCCACGGTAAATTCAATCTCGTCGCGATGCGGCCCCACCAACGTCACGCCGCGGCGAATTTCCTCGCCGGCGTGCTCATCAAGGGCGGCCAGCATGCGCTCGTACGCCCAGCCCTTCAGCTCTTCGCGATCCTCGACCTGGGGCAAATCCCCCAGCGTGGACGCATAGGACACGTTGGCGGCTTCACCGGACGCCACTTGCCCGTAGGCAGTACGCACATGGCCCGCCAGCCGGTCGAGCAGGGCCAACCGGTGCACGAGCAGAGCCGCGCCCGCGCGGGCAATCGAATCGTTCCACGCGCCGAGCATCTCACGGCAGCACCAGGTCTCCTTGAGCAAGGCGTTGCGCTGGGTCACGCAGCGCCCATAGGCGCTCGCAAGATCGGCATAGCGTGCGCTCAGTTGCATGCCAAAGTCATCGAGGGCGGCGCGGCGCACACTGGCGCCCCGCTTAACCATGTCCAGATGGTCGGGGCAAAACAGCACGCTCGGCAGAACCCCGCGCACACCGGCGGCAGAGCATCTCTTGCCGTTGCGGCTAAACGAGCGCTTACCGTCCTCCGCGCTCAATCCCATATCAAGCACGCGGCCGTCGCCCTCGAGCCTCAGCTCGACCCTGCACGAGCCCACGCCGTCATGAACGAGCTCGGCTGCGGTCGGATGCCTAAACGAGGCGCCGCTCGTCAGCAGCTGCAGCGCCTCTATGAGATTGGTCTTTCCCGCCGCGTTGGGTCCCGCAAGTATCGTCACGCCGTCGTCTAGGGCAAGGCGATAGCTATCGAAGCTGCGGTAGTGCGCGACGGAAAGATCGCGGGCGAACATGGTCATGGCGCAACGCTAGATGCGGACCGGCATGACCAGGTACAGGTAGTTGATCTTGTCGTAGGACTTGAAGATGCCCGCCTGCGAGTAGCTCTTGAGCTCCAGCGTGATCTCCTTCTCCTTGGATAGGGCATTGAGGCAGCCGAAGATGTAGTGGTAGTTGAAGGCGATGGTGCCCGACTCGCCCTCGGCCTCGACATCGATCGTCTCCTGCGCAAGGTCCTGGTCATTGGAAATGGAGGACAGGCCCATCTGCCCGTTCTCGACATCGATCTCGAACTTGACGGCGGGGTTGGCGCTCGCGATAACGGCCACGCGCTTGAGGGCGGCGTTAAAGGCGGCGACGTCGATCTTGACGCTCGTCACGCACGAATCGGGGATGAGCTGCTTGTAGTTGGGGTACACGCCCTCGATGCGGCGCGACACGTAGGTGGTGTTGCCGGCCTCGAAGACGACCTGGGTGTCGGTAGCCCCGATCATGATGGTCGCCTGGCTGGCCATGATGTTCAGTGCGTCGTTAAAGGCGTCAGCCGGAACGTTGAGCTCAAAGGAGCCTTCGAGGGTCGAGGTCTCGACCTGCGTATCGCACACGGCCAAACGGAAGGAATCGGTCGCCACCAGGCGCACGGTGTTGTTCTCGACCTTCATGTGCACGCCACCCAGGATGGGGCGGGCCTTGTCGGTCGAGGTGACGCGCCACACGCGGCCGACCATCTCGGACAAGATATCGGTCGGCAGTTCTACGGCGCTCTCGATGGCATAGGCCGGAAACTCGGGGAAGTCATTAGCATCGAGCGTGTTCAGGCGGAAAGAGCTCTTCTCGCAACCAATCAGCACCTGGCGCTCGGACAGCTCAAAGGTGACCGGGGCATCGGGGAGGGTCTTGGTGATATTGGAGAGCATCTTACAGGGGATAACCATCTCGCCCTCTTCTTCGACATGCGCCGCGATGCGATGACGGATCGAGATGGTGTAGTTAGAGGTCTGGAATTCCAAGATGCCGTCTTGCGCCTTGACGAGCACGCCCGACAGGATGGGAAGGGTGGATGCCGAAGCGACACCCTTCATAACGACGCCGATGGCTTGTGTAAGCGAGCTCTGGCTGACGGTGAACTTCATCTTTTAATACCTTTCTATAGATATAAATATCTTAATAATAGTAATAGCACTGACGAAACTGTTGATTACTCCCAAAGACGCAGGTCAGACCCAAAAAGAGAATCGACAGCAACCTGTGTGCAACAGGGGTGGTTTTCCACGTTCAAAACCTGCGCAAAACTTTTCATCACCGCGGGTTGGGTTTTAGACACCTTATGCCCATGGTTTCGACAAGTTTTCAACAGGTGTCTCTATTTCCCTACGAGCGCAGTGTAATTTTATCGCGCAGCGACTTAAGGTCTTCGGTGACGGTGCGGTCTTCCTGGATCATCTTCTGGACCTTTTTGTAGCTCGTGCTGACGGTCGAGTGGTTGCGGTTGCCAAATTCGGCGCCCACCGCCGTGGTCGTCATCTCGCACATCTCGATGGCCAGGTAGATAGCGATATGGCGTGCTTTGGCGATATTGGCGTTGCGACGCGGGCCGATGAGCTCCTCGTGCGTCACGCCGTACTGCTCTTCGATGACGGACTGAACCGTTTGCACGTTGATCTTTTTGGCCGATGTGTCGAAGTACTGGCTGGCGATGGCGTCGATATCGTCAAAGGTGAGCTCCCCGCCCTCGCGTTCGCGGTCGCCCGCCTCGCCGGCGCAGCGCTCGCAGAAGCTCTCGAGTTCGCGGATGTTGGTGCCCGACACCTCTGCCATGTGCTTAAAGTGCTCATCGGTCAGGTGCCCGCCGTCGCCCCCATAGGCCGCCAGCAGCGAGTCGTCGCCTGCCTCGGGAGCGGCGACGATGGTGTTCTCGTAATAGCGCTGCAAGATCTTGTATTTCATCTCGTAGCTGGGCTCTGCGACTAGGCAGAGCATGCCGGCGTTGAAGCGGCTGGTCAGACGCTCGTCCATGCTCAGGTCCTTGGGGGCGCGGTCTGCCGCGATGACGACTTTCTTGTTGTTGCGGATGAACTCGTCCATGAGCTGGAAAAAGTAGTCCACGCTCGCGCGCTTGCCGATGATGTTTTGGATGTCATCGATGATGAGCACGTCCACGCCGTGGTACGCCTGCATGATGGGGGCGTTGCTCTTCTTTTGGCGGTCGAACTCGGTCATCAGGTCGTCCAGATATGCCTGGGAGTTGGCGTACTTGACCTTGATCTCGGGCGACTTCTCGGCGAGCTCGTTTTTGATGGCAAGCAGCAGGTGCGTCTTGCCCAGGCCCGATTTGCCGTAGATGAACAGTGATGTGCATGTGCCGCGCTCGTCCGCGAGGGCGGCAAACTTGAGTGCCGAGCGATAGGCATGGCTGTTCTCGGGGCCGTAGACAAAGTTCTCAAAGGTAAATTTTGAGTTCGCGGCGAGCGGGGCTCCATCCGTATTCTGCTCGGCCGGCACGGTCGGTGCTGGCATGGGTGAAGCGGGGGTCGCAGCTTGCGTGGATTTGGTCGGCGCTCCGCCCTTCATCTGGTTCATCATGCGACGAAAATCATCGGCCGAGAGCGTGTTCTTGATTGCAATGCCCGAATCCGCGCCCGCCGCTGCGTCGTGAGCGATGGGCATGTGCGTGACGGGTGCGTTCGTTGACGTCGCCGCCGCGGTCGGCAACGGCGCCATGGTTTCACGGGAAACATCGCTGTGCTGGTGCTCGATTGTCGGCACGTCGCTTGCGGAGGCTGGTACCGTCGGGGAAGCAGCGGGAGCCGTGGCGGGCGCCGTCGCGGCAGCGGATTCCGTTGCGGCGCCTTGCGGCGCCACGATGTCGAGAGCAATCGGTGCAAAGGCGATTTCTTCCAGATAAGCCTCAATAGTCGGCTGATGCTTTTTGAGCTGCGCGATGGCAAAGCGCGAGGGGGCCTCGATCGTGAGCGTATCTTCGGTCAGGCTTATGGCGCGCGATTGCCCCAGCATGTTGATGAGGCGTGCATCTTGGCCGTCGCGCTGGCAAAAGGCGATGGCATCCCCCAGGATGATGCTTGCTTCCTCGTCCACTGTCTCTCCCGTTCTTTAGCTCTGAGCTCGCACGCGAGCGGCGCCGAGTTCGGTCAGATGGTATTTCTGGCCATGCTTGATGACCAAGCCGGCCTGCGCCAAGTCACTGAGCGTGCGTGACCAAGTGGGGGCCGAGTTTCCAAACGCCCTCGCCAGATCGGTTGCACCGCACGCTTGATTTTGCGCTAGATAGCCCAGCGCGGCGTTGCCGCGATCGCTTACGAACACGTCCGGTTGTGGCTGCGCATACTGATTTGCTGCATTAGGATACATCATTTGAGCTGCTGGTTGTTGAGAACTCTGCATCGGCGGCATTTGCTGTTGAAAACTTTGAGGCCACTGTTGGTAAGGCTGCGGAGGCATCTGCTGGGCCCAAGGGTTGTACTGCTGCTGCGGCATCTGCTGGTACGGCTGCTGATATCCCTGCTGGTACTGCTGCGGGAACTGCTGGCCATACCCCAGTGGCGGCATCTGCTGATATGGATATCCCTGTTGGTACGGCTGATAGCCCATTTGCTGGCCACCCGGTGCCCCCGTCGCCTGCTGCATTGCTGCTGCATCCTGATCCGCCAGCGGCATGGCCTCTGGCATGTTTGGCGGCATCGACATCGATGTCGCCTGGGGCTCTTGTGTAGGAAGCATTCCGGGCTGCTGTATCTGCCCCACGGGGGGCTGCATCTGCTGCGTTGCCATGGGCTGCTGCGCAAAAGCTCCCGGCAGGGGATATGTGGGCTGCTCCGTCTCGGGCCGCACGGCAGCACCTCGTCCGCCGGCACGCTCGATTTCCTGCACGCGTTTAGGGTTCAGGCTTACCGTAACCACGGTGCCGTTGCCCATGTTGTCCTCGATGGATACGGCACCGCCGGCGTTTTCCAAATACTCCTGCACCATGGGAAACCCTGCTCCGGTTCCACGGATATAGCGCTTCATCTTGCTGTTTGCGCTGGTAACGCCAAAGTCGAAAGCACGTTCCTTGTCGTCGATGCCGGGTCCTTGGTCAGCAAAGCGGATGGTGTCTCCGCCGTCCAGAATCGAGATGATGGGCTCTGCAAAGTGTGCGTGGATAAAGTTTTCGACAATCTCGCGGATGACCATGAGCGAGATATGGCCACCTTGTTCTTTCATGCACTGGTAGACGGTGTTGGTCGTCTCTTCCAAATACGTGCGGACATCTTGCGGATCAATGACGATCACACGCGGTGTCGACAGCATGTCGTCATAGACGGCGATGCGCGCGGCGTACATGGCTTTTGGCGCCTGCGTTGTCGTCTGTTCACCTTCGTCACGCTCTTCGCGCACGCCGGTGATGTGCTCGTTGTCGGGTGCCGGGTCTCCGGAATCGACCATGGTGTAAAAGTCGTCAGACATGCCGCTCGCAATCTTCCAAAAGGTTTCGAACAAATAGTAGCTCACCGTGCAATGTTTCTCATCTTTCGACAAACTTTCAAAACCTGTTGAAAACTTTGGAAAACGGACGAAAAGTTCTCAACATTGCCAACATGACCTGTTGAAAACTCGATGAAATATCGTGAAAAGTTGCCATGCACCGCTAAATCGAGCTTGGCTTATGGGGGAACCGTGTGAACTGCGCAACCTTTTACCTTTGATTTCTTGACATTTGAACATTGATTTCCCTACAATCTTCAAGCTCACGTGTCTATATCTGCGTCCGCGCCCCCGCGGACACTCGAAATGCAGCAGGAGGAACTTAAGATGAAGCGTACGTATCAGCCTAATAAGCGTAAGCGTGCCAAGACCCATGGCTTCCGTGCCCGTATGGCCACTAAGGGTGGTCGTGCCGTGCTCGCCCGTCGTCGCGCCAAGGGCCGCAAGCGTCTCACTGTCTAGCAGCGATACACACATCTCGCATGAAGACTATTAAGTCTCGGCAAGATTTCGAGCATGTGTTCAGTCAGGGGCGTCGTTTCAATCACCCTCTGATTCGAATGACCATATGTGAATCGGTTGGCGAAGGCGACTCCGGAAGGGTCGCCTTCGTTGGTGCTAAACGACTCGGTTGTGCTGTCGTGCGCAACCGATCTAAGCGTGTGATGCGCGAGGCCGCCCGCAGCTGTGGATTTCCCGTTGCGGGTTATGACATCATCTTGTTCGCGACTCCCAAGACGAGGGTTTCCTCGCCGCAGGAGATGGACAAGGCATTGCGTTCGCTTATGAAACGCGCCGGCGTTGCCGGGGAGGAGCGATGAGCAATCACGTTTTGCGACGTGTTGCCATCGCTCCTATTCGCATATATCAACAGGTTATTTCGCCCTTATTGCCTGACGCCTGCATTTATTACCCAACGTGCTCACAATACGCTATCCAGGCGATTGAGAAGTACGGTGTTTTGAGAGGCTGCTGGCTTGCCGTGAGGCGCATCGCTCGCTGCAATCCCCTGCACGTCGGCGGTTATGACCCTGTGCCTTAGCGGGCACTCGCTATCGGAGGAAAACTTACATGTGGGATTGGATCGTTAACATCCTTTTTGAGCTGCTCAAGCTCATCCAGACCTTTGCGGTCGACTGGGGCCTGTCCATCATCATTCTGGTGGTCATCATCCGTCTGCTGCTGACGCCGCTTATGCTCAAGTCGACCAAGTCGACGGCTCGCATGCAGGTGCTGCAGCCTAAGATGCTCGAGATCCAGGAGCGCTATGCCGACGATCCCCAGCGTCAGGCCGAGGAGATGCAGAAGTTCTACAGCGAGAACAAGTTCAACCCCATGGCTGGTTGTCTGCCGCTGTTGATCCAGATGCCCGTCCTGTTCGCCCTGTTTACGCTACTGCGTAACCTGCCGAACTACTTTAGCGACGGCACGTTCTCGTTCTTCAACATCCTGCCTGACCTTACCACCACGCCGAGCGCTTCCTTTGCCGATGGCTTTATGGTTGCGCTTCCTGCGCTGGTTTGCCTGATTCTGTTCGCTGTCTTGACTCTGATTCCGCAGCTGTATATGTCTCGCAATCAGACTGGTCAGCAGGCCCAGAGCATGCGCATGATGGCCGTCGTCATGACCGTCATGATGCTTTGGATGGGCTGGAGCCTGCCCGTCGGCGTTCTGCTTTACTACGATGTGTCTTCTGCCTGGCAGGTTATCCAGCAGATCTTCGTGACGCAGAAGGTTATCGACAAGGCCAAGGCCGATGAGGAGGAGCGCCTCAAGAACGCTCCGCTGCAGGTCGAGGTTACCCGTCGCGAGAAGAAGCCGCGTCCGCACAAGAAGAAGTAGTCGGGATATCAATCTTATTTAGGTACCTAACTTTTGGAGTACGTTATGTCTGAAGAGATCATCGAGGATATGCTTGAGGAGGTTGCCCCGCAGATTGCGGGCGATTATCCCGAGATTGCACAGCGCTACAAGGCCGGTGAAGAGCTGACCGATGAGGAGCTCGACACCATTGCCGATGTTGCGATTTCCATTCTGCGTTCCATCCTTTCGCACTTCGATGCCGCCAACTCTCCTATTGATGAGTACGAAGGCGACGAGGGTGAGCTGATTTTGGATGTTACGGCTCCTGATCTTGCTGTTCTCATTGGCCGTCATGGTCGTACCCTTGATGCCCTTCAGGTTATGTTCTCTTTGCTGGTGAGCCGCAAGCTTGGCTTTAGGTATCCGGTTGTGGTTGACGTTGAGGGCTACAAGAGCCGTCGTCAGGACAAGGTTGCCTCTATGGCTCAGTCGGCCGCCGAGCGTGCCGTCCGTACTCATAAGAGTGTTTCGCTTCCGCCCATGAATGCCTATGAGCGTCGACTGGTTCATATCGCACTCCGTGGCAATGATGCTGTCGATACCCATTCTGAGGGTTCTGACCCTGATCGCCATGTGGTGATTGTTGCTCGATAATCTACTCGAGCTTATGCTAAGGGGGCGTGGTTTCCACGTCCCCTTTTTTTGTCAAAAGTTCTCGATACACTGATTTTTGTCAGAAAGGAGCTTTCGTTGTTTGTACTTACTGATCAGCAGACTGACGAGATGCTCAGCCGTCTAACTTCCTATTGCAAAGAGTATTCCTTGAGCGTAACTGATGCTGAGCTGAGGAAATGCATCCAGCATTTGGATTTGGTCCTGGAAACAAATAAGGCAACCAATCTTACCCGTATTCTTAACGTCGAAGATGCTGCGGTACTTCATATTCTCGACTCACTTGTTTTGCTCCCTTATATCAATAAGGCTTCTGAGGGAGCTTTGCTCGATATGGGAACGGGTGCGGGCTTCCCTGGTATTCCATTAACGATAGCCACGCATCGTAAAGCTACTTATATTGACTCTGTTGGCAAGAAGGTCGATGCTGTCAATTCTTTTGTTCATGCTCTTGGATTGAAAAATGGTCATGCAGTTCATGATCGCCTTGAAGAATATGCTCGAAGCCATAAGAAGCAGTTCTCTGTCGTAACTGCCCGCGCACTCGCCCCTCTACCGATTCTTGTTGAGTATGCGGCTCCGTACCTCAAGGATGGAGGACTATTTGTTATCACGAAGGGCAATCCATCGGATGAGGAGCTTACTTCTGGCATGTCAGCCGCTAAGATCTGCGGCTTCACTTTGCTTCTGAATGACGCAATCGATTTGCCTGAGGGCTTGGGCCACAGGGAGTTCATTGTTCTTAAGAAGAGTCATCCAGCATCCGTTTCATTGCCTCGTGCAAATGGCATGGCAAAGAAGAATCCGCTTGCCTAGATGTTTCACGTGAAACATAATGGATACTAACAGCTTGCGGTGTTTCACGTGAAACATGGCGGTTGATATCGAATCGGAATGTTTCACGTGAAACATCCTCCGTTTGACAGCTTTAATACACACCAGGAGGGACCGTGGGATTTCGCGACGTTAAGCGTTCGAAGAGCGCAAAAGACACGCGTATTATTGCAATCATCAATCAAAAAGGCGGCGTCGGTAAGTCAACGACGGCAGTAAACCTTGCAGCAGCACTGGGTGAACAGGGACGCAAGACGCTGATTGTCGATTTTGATCCGCAGGGAAACAGCACCAGTGGATTCGGAATTGAAAAAGAAGACCTTGATCAGTGCATCTATGATGCATTGCTGAATGATGTGCCGGCTGAATCGCTTGTTCTTGATACAAATTGCAAAAAGGTATTCGTTATTCCGGCGACAATTCAGCTTGCAGGCGCCGAAATTGAGCTCGTAAGCGCAATTGCTCGTGAAACCCGCTTAAAAGATTTGCTTGAGCCCATTCAAGATGAGTTCGATTTTATTTTCATTGACTGTCCTCCTTCGCTCGGCCTACTTACCATCAACGCTTTGACCGCAGCAGACAGCGTTTTGATTCCGATTCAGTGCGAGTATTACGCACTGGAGGGCGTTACGAAGCTGCTTGAGTCAATGAAGATGGTCAAATCACGTTTGAACAAGGGCTTAGACACTTACGGCGTGCTTATGACCATGTATGACTCGCGTACTTCTCTGTCGAATCAGGTTGTTGAGGAGGTTCAGTCGTACTTTGGTGATAAGGCTTTTAAGACTCTAATTCCCCGTACCGTAAAAATCTCTGAGGCTCCGTCTTTTGGAGAGCCGGTAATTACCTATGCACCTCAAAATAAGGGTGCAAAAGCGTATATGAACCTTGCAAAAGAGGTGATCAAGCGTGCCTAGTGCAAAGAAACGTGGCGGATTAGGACGTGGACTCAATGCTTTGGTTTCAGAAGCCGAGTATGAGACCGGCGGTTCGGTTGCATCGTCTTCAAATGCCGCATCTGAAACAAAACTTCCTATTGAGGATATTGTTCCCAACCGTAATCAGCCGCGAATTCACTTTAACGAAACTGAACTTCGTGAGTTGAGCGAGTCGATCCAAGAACATGGCGTGTTGCAGCCGTTGTTGGTTCGCAAGCATGGAAACGGCTATGAGATCATCGCTGGTGAGCGTCGTTACCAAGCATCAAAGCTTGCTGGTCTTGAGGAGCTGCCTGTCATCATTAAAGAAGTTAATGATGAGGAAATGCTCGCTCTTGCACTTATCGAGAATCTTCAGCGTTCTGATTTGAATCCCGTCGAAGAGGCGAAGGGTTATCGTCAGCTCATTGATGCCAGTGGGATGACGCAGGAGGCGTTATCAAAGGCTGTCAGTAAGTCTCGTTCCGCAATTACAAATTCACTTCGTTTGCTAGATCTTCCCGAAGTCATACAGCAGATGATTTTTGAGGGCAAGCTTACTGCAGGCCATGCAAGAGCGATTCTTGCGGTTCCCTATGAAGATGCAAGGATTCGACTTGCTGAGAAGGTTGTCGCAGAAGGTCTTTCCGTTAGAGCGACAGAAAATCTTGCTCCGTTGTTTTCTGCCGGAGAGACACCTAAGACGCCAAGGCCTGCAACGCCTCAGTCCTTTAAAAAGGCTGCCCGTGTGCTTCGTCAGGTATTTAATACTAACGTGCGTGTGAAGAGCTCGCGTGGAAAGAATAAGATTGAGATTGAGTTTAAAGACGAGGAAGAGCTCTCTCGTATTCTTGGCGAAATGATTCAGTTTGATCAAGGAGGCCAAGATGAGGAATAAGATTTTAACAGCGATTGCATTGGTGACGACTGTCGCGGCTGGTGCCTTTGCTGGCTATAAGATCGCGACAGACGATGAACTTCGAGGTCGTTTGCTTCGTGGCGCGCAAGATATCGTCGATACTTCCAAAAAGAAAATGGATGTTATGACGGAAGATGTTGCCATGCGTACTGCTCAGGTAACGAAGAATCCCAAGATTAATCAAGGTTGGGTCAGCAACCAATGGGAAAATGTAGGCTATTAGGTACCTAACAATTACTCAGCATATTTTGAGGGGTCCTTGTCTGATTCATGAGACAAGGACCCCTTATTTTGGCCGTAAAAAATGGGACAGGTAGCAGCTGATTCAAAATTAAGGTCAATAAATGAAACGACCCCGGTTGCATATTCTGTAACCGGGGTCGTTCGATGTTTCACATGAAACGTTTTGGGATGCGACTCCCCTATGCGTTCTTCTGAACTTTGAAGCGCTGCTTCAGCTGTCCGCAAGCGGCGTCAATATCGTTACCACGGGAGTTACGAATCGTGGTCTCGATGCCACGGGACTCAAGACGACGCTGAAGATCCTCAACCTTATGAATCGGCGACGGCTTGAGCGGGCTGCCCTCGATGTCGTTAAGCTGAATCAGGTTGACGTGGCACAGCGTTCCCTCGCAGAAGTCGCAGAGTGCCTGCATCTCGGGATTCGTATCGTTGACGCCTTCGATCATGGCATACTCATAGGTCGGGCGGCGGCCGGTCTTCTCGGTGTAGAGCTGAAGCGCTTCGTGAAGGCGAAGCAGCGTGTACTTCTTAACACCGGGCATGAGTTTATTGCGCGTCGACTGGATGGCGGAATGCAGGGAAACGGCAAGCGTGAACTGCTCGGGGATGTCGGCAAACTTGCGAATACCGGGAATAACGCCGCTGGTAGAGACGGTGAGGTGACGAGCGCCGATACCGATGCCATCGGGGTCGTTGAGGATGCGCAACGCCTTGAGAACCTCGTCGTAGTTGGCAAACGGCTCACCCTGGCCCATGAAGACAACGCTCGTGGCACGCTCACCAAAGTCGTTGGAGACATGAAGCACCTGGTCGACGATCTCTTGAGCGGTCAGAGAGCGCTTAAGGCCGTTCAGACCGGTAGCGCAAAAAGCGCAGCCCATGCCACAACCTGCCTGAGTGGAAACGCAGACAGAAAGCTTGTTACGACGGGGCATACCGACAGTCTCGACGGAAATGCCGTCGTGGTACTCGAGCAGATACTTGCGAGAGCCATCTTTAGAAACCTGCTTGGTGAGCTCAGTCGGCGTGTCAAAGGCAAAAGCCTCTTTAAGCTGCTCGCGGAAAGCCTTGGGAAGGTTGGTCATATCGTCAAACGAACAAACGTTCTTCTCAAAGACCCATTCGATGAGCTGCTTCGCGCGGAAGGCGGGCTGGCCAAGTTCGGCAACAAGCTCGCGAATATCGTTTTGGCTCAAGTCGCGAATGTCCTGAGATTTAGTCCTGGGATTCATGGAAGCCTTTCGATTTTGGGGAAACGTAGAGGGTATCGCTACAATATGGTATCAGCTGCAGAAATTATAGAGGAGGAGTCTGCCCATGCCGGGTAAAAGCCTAGAGAACATGCACGTAGCGGTCTTGGCGGGCGGTCATTCCGCTGAGCGCGAGATCTCGCTCAATTCGGGAAAGAACGTCGTGGTGGCCTTGAAGGAGGCTGGCTACACTTCGGTGGAGCTGCTCGACACGGCTGCCGATGATTTTATGGTAACCATGGCGACCGGCGGCTTTGACGTGGCGTTTATCGCCATGCACGGCGCCGGCGGTGAGGATGGTGCCATGCAGGGTGCCATGGAGACCCTGGGTATCCCCTACACGGCCTCGGGCGTGCTCGCGAGCGCCTGCGGTGCCGACAAGGAGGTCTCTAAGCTCCTGTACGCCAAGGCGGGCATCCCCGTTGCCCCCGGCCTTGCGCTCGACGTGGGCGATGAAGTCGATATCGATCATATCGTCGAGGTTTGTGGCGAGCGCTGCTTTGTGAAGCCGGCCGTCAACGGTTCCAGCTATGGCATTTCCCTGGTCCATGAGCCCTCCGAGCTACCCGCGGCAATCGCCAAGGCATTTGAGTACGGCGACAAAGTGCTGGTCGAGAAGTGTATCGAGGGTACCGAGATCACCGTCGGCGTATACGGCGAGGATGACGTGCGCGCCCTGCCGATTGTTGAGATCCGTAAGCCCGAGGACTGCGAGTTCTACGATCTGGACGTGAAGTATGTCGACCCCACGGATATCCATCGCATTCCGGCACAGATTTCGCCCGAGAACTACGCTCGTGCCCAGGAGCTCGCCTGTGCTGCCCATAAGGCACTCGGCTGCCTGGGTATTTCGCGCAGCGACTTTATCGTGAGCGAGGATGGCCCCGTCATCCTCGAGACCAACACGATTCCCGGCATGACCGATACGTCGCTGTATCCGGATGAGATTCGCCACACCGATGACATGACGTTCCCGCAGGTCTGTGACAGCCTGATCCGTATGGGACTTCGTCGAGCGGGCGTTGCATGCTAATCGAGGACGCTGTTTCGTCGGGAACGCCGCAGTTTGTCATCGATTCCTATGCCACGCTTGCCGAGCGCGCCAAAACCCAATCGTTTGGCCTCATCGAGGAAGATGTTATCGTCCTCGATACCGAGACCACGGGTCTTTCGGTGCAGGACAATGAACTGATTGAGGTCTCGGCTGCCCGTCTTTCGGGCCGCGAGATCGTCGATCGGTTCGATACCTTCGTGCATCCCAAGCAGCTGATTCCCGCCGAGATTACCGAACTCACGAGCATTACAAACGCCGATGTGGTGGATGCCCCATCGGCCGTCGAGGCCGTGGCCGCTCTCGCCGATTTTGTCGGCGGCTGCCCGGTGATTGCGCATAACGCCACCTTCGACCGTTCGTTTATCGAGTCGGTCAAGGGCGGTGTCAACGTCAGCGACATCTGGATTGATTCGCTGGCACTGTCGCGCATCGCACTTCCGCGCCTGGCCTCGCACAAGCTGTCTTTTATGGCCGACCTGTTTGGCTGCGACTCGGTGTCGCACCGCGCCAACGCCGATGTCGACGCCCTGTGTGGCGTATGGCGCGTGTTGCTCGTGGCGCTCACCGACTTGCCCCAGGGCTTAATGGCGCGCTTGGCCGACATGCACCCCGACGTACCCTGGTCCTATCGTCCCATCTTCTCGTTCTTGGCGGGACAGAACCCCGGTTCCATCTTCTCTCTCAGCGCCGCCCGCGCCGACGTACTCAAGGCCGATCGGGCCGATGATCGCGTTGATGCGGACGAGCTGCCGGTCCTTAAGATGCCGAGCCGCGAGGAAATCGAGGCGGACTATGCCCCGGGCGGTCTGGTTAATCGCATGTATCCCACGTACGAGCCGCGCGATGAGCAAATCGCGATGGCGCTCGAGGTCCGTGACGCGCTCGTTACGGGAACGCATCGCGTGATTGAGGCGGGGACGGGCGTCGGCAAATCGATGGCCTATCTGGTGCCTTTTGCCGAGGCCGCGCGCCGCAACAACATCACGGTTGGTATCGCGACTAAGTCAAATAATCTTGCCGACCAGCTCATGTATCATGAGCTGCCCAAACTTGCCGAGCAGCTGGACGGAGGTCTCTCGTTTTGCGCCCTCAAGGGCTATGACCACTATCCATGCTTGCGCAAGCTTGAGCGCATGAGCCGTAGCCAAGTCGAAATTACGACTAAGCGTGATCCTGCCGACACACTTACGGCAGTCGCGGTCATCATGGCGTACGTGTGTCAGTCGGCCGATGGCGACCTCGACTCGCTCGGCATTCGCTGGCGCAGCGTCAACCGTCCCGACTTTACGACGGCGTCGCGCGAGTGCGCCCGTCGCCTATGCCCGTTCTTCCCCGATAAATGCCTGGTCCACGGCGCCCGCCGTCGCGCGGCGCATGCCGATGTGGTGGTCACCAACCATTCCCTGCTGTTTCGCAATGTTGCGGCCGAGGGCAGAATCTTGCCTCCGATTCGTCACTGGGTGATCGATGAGGCCCACTCCATCGAGCGCGAGGCGCGCCGTCAATGGGCGCGCGTGGTGTCGGCGGATGAATCGCGCGTTCTGTTTGAGCGCCTGGGTGGCTCGAGCACCGGTGCGCTGAGCCAGGTTTCCCGCGATTTGGCAACCTCGGAAGGCTCTACGCTCTACCTAGGCCTTACCGCCAAGGCGACGTCGACGGTTGTACGTGCGAGCATGGCGATTGCCGATGTGTTTGACGGCGTTCGCGAGCTTGGCCGCCGTGCGCGCGGGGGCTATGACAATGCGAACCTATGGATTGGCCCCGAGCTGCGCGAATCTGACGACTGGCATGATTTCTTACAGTCGGCCTACACTGCCATCGACGCGTTGGAACAAGCTGACAAGAGCGTCGACGCGCTGGTACAAGCAGCTGCCGCCGACAAGCCCGAGGTTGTTGTCGACCTGGGTGATATCTCGCGCCGCCTACACGAGCTGGTCGAGAACCTCAAACTCATCATTGACGGTACCGATGAACACTACGTGTACTCGCTGCAGGTCAATCGCAGGCTGCGTGCCGGCGGAGAGTCAATGACCGCAGAGCGCATCGACATTGGCGAGGCCTTGGCAACCGAGTGGCTGCCCGAGGTTCACACGGCTATCTTTGCATCGGCGACCATGACGGTTTCCAAGAGCTTTGAGCACTTTAACCATGCCGTCGGCCTCGATCGCATCGGCGCCTCGACATCATCGTCACTGCACTTGGATTCGAGCTACGACTTCGATTCGAACATGGCTGTAGTCGTTGCGGGCGATATCCCCGATCCACGCGATCGTGAGAGCTATCTTTCGGCGCTCGAGCGTGTGCTGGTCGACGCTCATCTTGCCATGGGCGGCTCGGTGCTCACGCTGTTCACCAACAGGCGTGACATGGAGGAACTGTACGCTCGCGTCGAGCCCAAGATGGCTCGTGCGGGTCTGGAGCTCAACTGCCAGCAGCGCAACTCGTCTCCTCGTCGCCTGCGCGATCGCTTTATCAACGAACCGACCTCATCACTCTTTGCGCTTAAGGCCTTTTGGGAAGGGTTTGACGCCAGCGGCGAGACGCTGCGCTGTGTCATCATCCCCAAGCTGCCGTTCTCGAGCCCCACAGACCCGCTCTCATGCGAGCGCAATCTGCGTGAAGACCGCGCTTGGGCGCGCTATTCGCTGCCCGAGGCGGTGCTCGAGGTCAAGCAGGCCGCCGGTCGCCTCATTCGCTCATCGACCGATTGTGGCGTACTCATCTTGGCCGACCCGCGCCTGGTGACGAAGGGCTACGGCAAGAAATTCTTAACGTCGCTGCCCACGAGTTCCTATCAGCGCATCGAGTCGGCACAAATCGGGCACTATCTACAGCTGTGGCGCGCGCGCCACGAGCGGCGACGCTAAAGCGGACAGACGAGGGTTTTTGCCATATCGCACAGACGCTTTGACAGGGTGGGGTCATCCAAGATGCGGATGGCTCCGCCCGCCGCGATTATCTGGCTCAGTAGCCAACGCTCGGAGCCGTAATGCACGGTTACCGTTGCCGTGTCTGTCCCGCTGCGCTCGATTAGGGTGATGCCGGCCCAGTCCAGATGCTCCGCCATATCGAATGGCATCAGGAGCTTTGCGCTATGCTGCGTCCGGGCAAGGGAATCGTGGAGGGATGCGACGTCCGGTGCGTGAGACACGGCGGAGTCTTCCGTCAAGGTGAGTCCCTCGATTTTATCCATGCGATAGGTGCGCTGCTCATCGACTGCGATGTCCCAGGCAATCAAGTATGTTTGGTCGCCGTTTGCCGTAATGCGCAAGGGGTCGACCAGACGCTCGCGTGGCCGTGCATCGTCCATCGAGCGATACGAGATGCGGCAGCGAACGCCGTCCTGAATGGCGCAGCTCAGCTGCTGCCAGTGCGACCCGTGGTTGACGGTGTCAAAGACGCGCTGGTTATAGCCGAGCTCTTCGGGTAGAAGAGCATGCCGAATCCGGGCTGCCGTCTGTGGCTCGATCCCCAACGATTCAAGTTCGTGGTTGAGCACAGCGCCCTCGGCGGCACTCAGGCGCAACGGTAGAACACGCCCGGCGTCGCCGGTGAGGACCACACGCTCGCCGCGGCATTCGCAGATGATGCGCGCGCCCGATTCTCGGTCCGCGAGCGTCGAGACGATCTCGAGAATCTCGTCGAGCGACACCCCTGTGATGTCAAAGCGGCTGCAAATCTCGGCTCGTGTCATGCCGCTCTCGCCGGCGGCGTAGAGGGCCTCCATGATGTCGATGGCACGCGAGAGTCTCTGCTCGCTGGTGAGTTTACGCACGGGCATGCTCGTGCACCGTCCTTTCAATGAGGCGGTTCCACGCCTGCTTGAGCGATTTGGGGGCCACGGGCCTCATGCCGTCCACGGCGTGGGCCATGCAAAATGAGGCGGCGGCTTCAAGGTCACGCACGTCAACGGTCCAGGCCCATCCCACATCGGTGTGTGCGAGCTCACCTCGCCCGCGCGTGAGGCCGTTGATCATATCGATCTGCGTCTGAGGGGCGAACGAGAACGTGGCTGCAACGGGCGGTCGGTCGGCAAAATCGAATTCAAAGAACAGATAGTCGTTGAGATTGAAGTCCGCAGGGATGGCGTAGGCCTTCGAAGGACGCCAAGCGCGAACGATACGGTCGCAGCGGAATGTCCTGATGCCGTCGGTGACATTGTCGAGGCCGCAGAAGTACGCCACGCCCTCGCGTTCGAACATGCCGTAGACGCAGACGGTACGTTCTTTCTGCTCGCCGCGTCCGTTCTGATATAAAAATCGCAGCGCGCATCGCTCGGCAAAGGCGCTCCATACCGCATCGACGGTGGGAGAGCGGCGGATTGGTGCTTCGTCCACCGTCGTCCTACCGGTGAGATAGGCAATCTTGGAGCGAATATCGGCAAGCGGTGCGGCAAAAGTGGATGAGCCGGCCGCTAGTGTCTGGTCGATGGCGTTGAGCAGGATATCGGCGTCGTCTGCGGTGATGAGGCCGCCTGCTGCAAAGGTGTGCTCGCGGTCGATTGTCCACGAGCTTTCCTCGGTCTCCTGTGCACCGGCGGGGCGAACCTCCTTGATTAAGATGCCACGCTCGAGCAGTTTGTCACGATCGCGCCGAAACTTGCGCTTATCCGAGTCGATGTTGCCCGAGTCATATCCCAGGTCAGAATCCAAGACGATCTGCTCGGTCGTCAGCGGTTCGGGGGAGCTGTTGAGCACAAAGAAAAGATTGAGGATGCGCTGAGCCGTTTTATCGAAACTGGGCTCCGAATTCCCCTTTTTAATTGTCGCGGTCGGGTCGCTTGCCGTCATAGAGTCCTCGCATGAGAAGGTGGTTTGCTGCCATGATTTTAGTCCGATATGGAGATTAGGCTATATCCTTGTCCGCTCGGGGCGTTAAGATGGCCCGAATTCGGTCGTTTGCGCTTGCTCGGGGTATACTTTCGACTATATACGGTTCTAATGTGCATGCATTGGGCCTATTTGTCGGATTATGGATGTGGAGCGCACATGGCGAACACCCAGAACTATATTAACCACCTGCTGCAGAACACCGGCATTACGCCGGCATGCAGCGAAGAAGAGCGCTTGGCTGCCGAGGATATCGCTCAGATCTTCCGCAACCACGGCTTTGATCCCGAGGTTCAGGAGTTCAATGCCCCGGCGCCCAGTAGGTTGGCATTTGCCGTCACCGGTATTCTTGCGTTTGCCGGTGCCCTGCTGATGGGCATCGGCGGCGGTATCGGCTTGGTCGGCACCTTGCTGGCCATTGTCGGCGCCGTTCTTTACGTGCTCGAGCGCACGGGCCACCCCGTGGTTTCGCGCCTGGGCAAGACGGGCGTGAGCCAAAATGTCATCGCCTACCACAAGGCCTCGGGCCCGCTCGCGTCCCCGCGTAACCGCCCGGTGGTCGTTGTCGCACACTACGACTCTCCCCGTGCTGAGCTGCTCGCCCGCGAGCCTTATGCTTCGTATCGTGCGCTCATCGCCAAGCTGTTGCCCGTTGCCACGGTTGCCCCCGCTGCCGTTGCCATCCTGCGTATTCTGCCGCTCCCCGGCGCGCTCAAGGTTCTGCTGTGGATTGTCGCGATCCTCGCTTCCCTCGTTGCACTCGCCAACGCGGTAAACATCATCTCTAACCGCCACATTCTTCCCTATACGTCTGGCGCGGTGTGCAACAAGTCTTCTGTCGCCGCTATGCTCGGCGTTATGGACAACGTTGCTCCCTTCCAGGGCGAAAACGAGTTTCCCGACGATGTTCCGTTCGATACCTATTTTGGGGAGCAGAAGCGTCGTGCCGAGGAAATGGCGCGCGCAGCGGCGGAATATGCCGCGGCCCAGCAGCAAAACGACTACGGCAACACCATCGAGTATGAAGAGCCTACCTACGCCGAGGACGAATTCGGTCAGCCGATTGCTCCCGACGCTCAGACCGAGCCCGAACAGGGTGAGGCTTTCGACGAGCAAATCGAGGGCTTTGAGGGTGCGTCTGCCGACGAGACGCTGATCGGCGCTATCGTGCCTGAGGATCAGAATCAGGCTGCCCAAGCCGAAGAGTTCAATGACGAGGTTCCCGCTGCCGAGCCGGCGGAGGAGTCTGCCGAGCCCGAGCCCAAGCTCTATCGCAACGCCGCCGGCAACATCCGCTTTGGTTCGGATGCCATCCGTGCGCTCGGAATGCTTCCCGAGTCCTGCACGCTCGATTACGAGGAGGGCGAGGAGCCGACGTTTGAGCCCGAGCCTGCCCCCGTCGTGGCTGCGGATGATGAGTCTGCCGCGGTTGCCGCTGCCGTTGCCGATCCCGAGGCGGTGTCCGCGTTCGATCCCGCGGCAGGACTGGACATTTTGGCTCCCGCCGCACCGGCGCAAGACGTTGCGGACGAGTCTGACGACGATTACGTTGAACAACCGAGGCGCGTGTCTTACGAGAGCGATACTGATTTCTCGGCCGAGATTCCCGCGGCAACGCCGCATGCCGACATTGCATCCGCGTTCTCGTCGATTGGCGCCAGCGCTTCCAACTTCTTTAAGGGTGCGTTTGCAAAGGGCAAGAAATTTGTCGACGATTTCGAGGAGAAGCGCGCTGCCGCACGCGAGGCTGCCGAGCAGGAGGCTATCGCTCAGCAGCAGGCAGCCGAGGCGGCACGTGAGCTCGCGGCGCAAGAGTTCGAGCAGAACGAGGCTATGCAGTCCGCGCCCGTCGAAGCCGCCGAAGCTACAACGTCCTTTGAGTCCCAGCAACCGGCGTCCGCGGATGTTGTTGAAGCGACGACGTCTTTCGAGGCTCAGCAGCACGTCGATAGCACCGTGTCGTTTGATGCCGCGCAGTTCGATTCCACGATAACGTTTGAAAAACAGGGCACCGCGATTGCCGAGCCCCTTCCTGTTTCCGATGAGCAGGGCGACGCGGCAGACGATGACGAGCCTGTTGATGCTGCCGAAATCCAAGATGCCGCCGAGGACGAGCCCGTCGAGGCCAACTCTGACGAAGAGCAATACGCGGCAGCCGAGCAAGATGATTCGACCGAGGTCGAGCAGGAGGAAGTGCCTGCGGTTTCCGAGACTCCCGAGACGGATGAGTCGAGGCCTTATTCCACGCAGATTTTCACCATGCCGACCCCGAGTGGTTCCGGTGCCACGGTTGCCAATGTTGCTCCCACCCAGGACGAAACGGTCGATTCCCTTATGGCCCAGATTTCCTCCCAGGCATCGCCGCGCCCGCAGATGAATGTTCCCGATCCGGCGTCGGCACCGTCGCCTGCACCTTCCTCGTCTCCGCTGGCTTCGGTCCCCGATCCGTCGCTGCCGTCTATGAAGCAGGCAAACGTTGCGTCTCGCACGTCGCTGTTCGACCTTCCCGACCCCTCCGCACAGGTCAACGATCCCTTTGCTACTGTCCAGGGCCCCGAACCCACATCGGCACCCGTTGCGCCTCCTATGCCCGTTGCGTCGGGCGCGCAGCCGATCGAGACCATTTCGGCTCCCGCCCCGGCGGCACCCAAGTCTCGTAAGCGCGGCCTGGGTGGTCTGTTCGGCCGTAAAAAGAAAAACGAGCAGGACAGCATGAGTGACTGGCTGGGCGTCGAAGACGATTACGATGCCAAGAAGTCCGGTCGCGGTATCGGTTCGTGGGATAACTTCGAGGACGATAACGATGGCTGGAAGGGTGGCGCTACGTCTTCCGATGGCGCTTCTTCCGAAGATATGCTCTCGGCTGTCGCCTCTATGGGCGATGATGAGCTGCTCGGTCACGATATCTGGTTTGTGGCAACGGGCGCCTCGGATTGTGATGGCGCTGGCATGAAGGCCTTCTTGGCTTCGCATCGCGATAAGCTCCGCGGCGTATTCTTTATCAATCTTGAATCCGTCGGCGCCGGTAGGCTTTCGGTGGTGACGGTCGAGGGCGAACAACAACTGCTCAAGGGCGATCGCCGCATCATGAACCTGGTCAGCAAGGTCTGCAAGTCGTTCCATGTCGATTGTGGCGCGCTCGAGATGCCCTATGCCAAGACCGATGCCTATGCTGCGCTCGAGGCGAGCCGCCGAGCCCTTACCATCGCCGGCGTGGACGGCACGCGTCTGGCTTGCGCTCGTACCGAGGACGACCTGCCCCACAATGTCAACCCGACGAACATTGCCACGGTATCCGAGGTCGTGACCGAGGTTATCCGCCGTTCGTAGACGGAGCTCTAAGGAGTCAACGTGTTTTCGTATATTAAGCGCCATTGGCCTGTCTACGTGATTTTGACCTTGATTGCCATTGCGTTAGGATTTGGGGCTGCCTACATCGTGGGTGCAAAGGGCTCGACCCCCGCCTCCGCAATCAGCGAAGAGGTGGAGCAAGAACAGAGTACGGGTGCCGATGGGATTCCTGAGTCCGAGCAGGCAATCGTTGATGGTGGATCTTCGTCTGCAGAGTAGATGCGGCGATTTAAATGATTGAAAGCGGGCGAGCCAGGGGACTGGCTCGCCCGCTTTTTCATCGCGCTAGCGCTTCTTTGGGATCGACCTAAGGCGAGCGAACCATAGGGCTGCGGCACCCGAGGTCAGGAGCGCGGTGATGCAAGCGGCGATGGGAACTGATCCTGTTGCCGGTAGGTCCTGCGGTAGGGTACAGCGTTGAATGACGCTGTCCTCGTCATGTGACTCAAGTTTATCGCCGCCGCCGTTGCGGCAAAGATCGACGCGCGCGCTGTTGGTGAGTGCGGTTTGGGGCGTATAAGCCGACGTTGCCTGCATGTGTACGACTGCGCCCCGAGCGTCTGTGCCAAGGATTGCTTTGGCATCGTCAAGGTCGTCGTGCTCATCTTTGAGATCATCGCGGGTCCAAGAATCCGCATCGCTTCGAGTCGTAAAGTCGGCGGCTACCGCACCGTATTCAATTCGAATGCCCGTTACGACGGTATTGGATGCAAGGTCGAGTTCTTTCGCCTCGAGTGTGGTGGATTCCGTGGTCGAGATATCCGCCTTCCAGAGGTGCCAACCGTCGTAATCGACGAGGCGACAGTCCTCACCCAGGCTCTCTTTTACTTCGTCGGACTCAAGCCAAGGATTTTCGTGCCCATCGTCAAGTGTCGCGTTTGCCGGCTCATCGACGTCTGTCGAGTCCAACGGCGTCGTGCGATACCATACGTTGCACAGACCGTTGAGGTCGCCGATGGCGACGGGGGTTTCGATTGAGATGAATCTCGCTGTGCCGTCTTTGGCGCACTCAAGATCATCGGTAATCGTAAACTCATCAACCCAAGTAGCGGAATCGTTTCGAGCATCGATGGTATAGGAGAAAAGCCCATCACTATTGGTTTGCGTCGTGGCGCGGTTTTTACCATCGCCGTTAGCCAACAGGCCCTTTTCGATAGGTTGGACAAGTTCCTGACGCTTGTCGACCTGCCCCTTGATCTCGATGGGCGCATCCTTCATCGCGACGGATTGGACTTCTCCCGTATCCTTTATTTCAAACGTTATCTCCTCGGCAAGGTCATAGGTCCGCGGAGAAATCATTTCGCGCAACGAGTAGGTGCCGGGTGCAAGATGTTCGACGCGGTGCGGCTTGTCGGATGAGGTCCAGGAGTCTATTTCGGTTTTATCGGGACCATATAAGGTGAGTTGTGCGCCTTTCACTTCCTGCTCTCCGCTTGCATCGACCTTGGAGATATCAACCTTGGTGTAATCGTCGGATACGTTAAGCCGTGCTTCTACAACGGGTGTTTTCTGGTCGGCATAAGTAAGGTCGACAATATGGGTTGTCCGATCGAGCAAGAAGCCTGCCGGCGCTTGAGTCTCGACAACCTCGTAGCGTGCGGTGCCAGATCCCAGCGGGAGGTCGTCCGCGCGTGCTTCTCCAGTTTCATCCGTCGTGACGGTCGCGACAGTCTCACCGTCGAGCGCGGCAATGCTACCGTCGGGGCGCACGATATCACCCGAGGCACGGATCTCAAAGATGGCGCCCGCGAGGCTGCTGCCGTCTACGGCATCGGTTTTAACGATCCTGATGTTTCCGGTCGCGGCGTGGTCATAACACGAGGCGATTGCAACGGGCGTTAGGTTCATGTCGGCGGGTATGTTTACCTCGATCTCTTCGTCGACAAGATAGGGCTCTTTGGCCGAGGTTTCGCGTACATAATAGGTGCCCGGCACGAGCGATTCGGGCAGTGTGACGGTCCCGGTCGCGTCAGTCGTAAAGGTGTCCATTACGTTATGTGCTGGATACCAGCAAGTTTGTGAGACAGGTTCATGATTGATGTCGAGGAGTTGGAAGGTGAATCCGGCTAGGGGAACAGAAGCGCCTGTTTGGGCATCGCGTTTTACAATCTGGAGATGCGTCGACAGAGCGTGGTTGTCCACGATATATTGAAGCTCGGCGCCGTTGGAAATCTGATTGGCCCCGACGGTCCATTCCCCTGCACGTTTAAAACCCTCGGGGACGGTTTCCGGAACCTCGCGAATCGTGTAGCCGGCACGGTCGTATGGGACGGCTCCGTGGACACCGGCGGGTCGCTTGCCTGTGCCGAACCATGCTTCGGGCTGGTCTTTGGTGGAGGCAAAGCCATAGATGTTTGTGGTCAGTGTGCCAACAACCTGCTGAGAGCTGTTGCTGACAACCTCAAAGACAACACCACCCGCCGGCTGCTCCAGGCCGGATTGGTCGCTATTGCCGTAATCCTTGAATTTGGAAATCTCAAGGTCAAACGCAATGGGGATATCGGAAATGCGAGATTCGATCTCGACCACGCCTGAATCGCCGAGCTGGTCGGCTCCGACGGTATAGATCCAGCTGTCGTTGGATGGCAGGTAGCCCTCGGGGGCTTTTGATTCGTAGATGGTAAAGGTTCCTAAGGGGACATCGGCGAGGGTGGCCCGACCGCTTTCGTCGGTCGTGAGGATTTGCGCCCATCCAGGGGTTGATTGTGACACACACGTGAACTCTGCTCCTGCGAGTGAAGATCCCACCTGGGGGCCGGCATTCGTCGCGGCATCGAGTTTTACGATACGCAGGTTGATGGTGCCGGGCTGTTCATCAATGGCGACCTGTCCACCGTCATTCCCCGTGGTAAAGGCGATGCGATCACGACGGGGGACATAGCCGGCCGGCGCCTTCGTTTCAACTAGGTAGTATGCCGTGTTGGGCAGAAGTGTTGCTTGCGCCCGACCGTTGCTGTCCATCTGGATGGTGCCGACATGCGCGCCGCTGGCGCTCTCAAAAATATCGAATGATGCCCCGTCAAACTGATAAGTATTGTTTCCGCTGGTAATGGCGGCGTTTGCAGACTGTTTTTTGAAGGAAACAGAGACCGCCGGCAGTACATAGAGCATGTCTTGACGTTTGCTGCCGCCCGATACGGCTCCTAGATAGCGCCGCGCGCGGTGCGGAGCGGCTTTGATGCTTCCTGATTTTGCGTTGTCGTGGAGCCACCGCGCAGCCGCCACGACTTCATTGTCGGCGGTAAAGTGCCCACTCTTGGTTTTGCCCTGAGCGGTCGTGTAGGAATAGGTACCGTCGACATGGGTAGTGCCGTTGAGCATCCACACGGCAAGCTGGGTTGCGGCGCGGGCGCGATCGGGTGAAAGGTGGTAACCGCCAAACGACGTGGCGGTAGGATATCCGTGACAAACGATTGCCGCGAACTCGTCGTCGAGCCACACCCAGCCTTGATCAAAGTTGAGCCATGGGCCGCCCGGCTTGGTGGGGCCGGGGCGCTCCTGGTTCATGCAGTAGGCAATCGAGGCGTCTTGAGCTTCATACTTGCCGATGAAGAAGGGCCCACAATCATCGCTAATAGTGCGGAAGCCGAGTTGGTCGTAGCCATCGACGGCAAATGCGGCTCTCGGTGCCAGGCAGCCGAAAAGCAGGAAGAGGAGCAGGAGCAGCGGACCTGTTGCGATTGCGCTGTGGACAGAGTGCGTGGGTGCGTTGGACATGGCTGCTCCTTATCCCTCGTGCGCCGCATGGGGAGGTTGCGACGCGTAGGATGAGGCTACCCCCGAGGTTCATGCGGGTAAGTACCGGAGCCTGACCAAAAGCTTGCCCGATTTCTGACAAATCGAGCTCAAATACAACAATCAAGCAAAAGCGCAGGTAGAAGATAAGGAGAACAGGAAGTCAAAGGTCCTCGTCTCCACAATTGACGCGATTTTCAAACGAATCTCCACAGCTAAAACAAGCATCGCCACCCTTGTATCGAACAAGACAACCGCGTTATACTAGCCAACACACAAGCGGGCATCGCCAAGTGGTAAGGCATCAGCTTCCCAAGCTGACACTCGCGGGTTCGAGTCCCGTTGCCCGCTCCAGTTAAGAGCACAAGCACGGCACCATCACGGTTCCGTGCTTTTTTCAATAAAGTGCCGGGACTCGAACCCGACAGGGTGCGAGCGTTAAGCAAACGCGAAGCGTTTGTAGCGAGCAGGCGAAGGCGCCGACAGGCGCCTGAAGCCGGTGCGGATTTGCGAAGCAAATACGCGGACGTCCCGTTGCCCGCTCCACCGAGCGCGGAAGACCTCGGGACGGCCAATTCAACAAAGTCTTCCCTATCGTCTCCGTGAATCCGAGGAGATCGCCGCAGCCGGTCCGCGTCCGCGACGCGGACGCGCGGATGTCCCGTTGCCCGCTCCATGGAGCAAGGAAGGTTTCGGGAATGGTAGATTCAGCCCGCTTTGCTCCCGCACTTCCCCGGATCTCGGTATGCCACTGAAGCCGGTGCGGATTTGCGAAGCAAATGCGCGGACGTCCCTATGCTCGCTCCAATTCCAAAATGTTAGGTTAATGCCTGCTGCCCATACTTGCACCTGCGCACGGTACAATGGTTGGGTTACGACCAACGTGCCAATAACCAAAAAGGAGCCGCTATGATCGATCGCTATACCCGCCCGGAGATGGGACACATCTTCTCCCTCGAGAACAAGTACGCCATTTGGCAGGAGATCGAGGTCTTGGCCTGCGAGGCCCAGGCGGAGCTCGGCAAGATCGGTATTTCCAAAGACGAGGCCCAGTGGATCCGCGACCATGCCAACTTTGAGAAGGCGAAGGTCGATGAGATCGAGGAAGTCACGCGCCACGACGTCATTGCCTTCCTGACCAACATGAAGGAATACATCGATGCCGATGTTCCCGAGGGCGACCCCAAGCCCAGCCGCTGGGTTCACTATGGCATGACCAGCTCGGATCTGGGCGACACGGCCCTGTGCTACCAGCTCACCCAGGCCTGCGACCTGATCATCGAGGACGTCAAGAAGCTCGGCGAGATTTGCAAGCGTCGCGCCTTCGAGGAGCGCAACACGCTCTGCGCCGGCCGCACTCATGGCATCCATGCCGAGCCGATGACCTTTGGCATGAAGTTTGGCTCTTGGGCCTGGGAGCTCAAGCGCGATCTGGACCGTCTTGAGGATGCCCGCAAGAACGTTGCCTTTGGTGCCATCTCGGGCGCTGTCGGCACGTACAGCTCCATCGAGCCGTTTGTCGAGGAATATGTCTGCGAGCACCTGGGCCTGGTTCACGACCCGCTGTCCACGCAGGTTATTAGCCGCGATCATCACGCCTACCTCGCCGGCGTTCTCGCCACCACCGCGGCCACCTGTGAGCGCATCGCTACCGAGGTTCGCAATCTGCAGAAGACCGATACACTCGAGGCCGAGGAACCGTTCCGTAAGGGTCAAAAGGGCAGCTCCGCCATGCCGCACAAGCGCAACCCCATCACCATGGAGAAGGTCTGCGGCCTGTCGCGCGTCGTGAAGGCCAACGCGCAGGTTGCCTTCGACAACGTCGCCCTGTGGCACGAGCGTGACATTTCGCACTCCTCTGCCGAGCGCGTCGCCCAGGCCGACAGCTTCATCGCCCTCGACCACATGTTCCAGTGCCTCATTCGCGTTATCGACGGCCTGCAGCTGTACCCTGCCCGCATGATGGCCAACCTCAATAAGACCCGCGGCCTCATCTTCTCCTCCAAGGTGCTGCTCGCCCTCGTCGATACGGGCATCACCCGCGAGGACGCGTACGCCATTGTGCAGGAGAACGCCATGGCAACCTGGCACGAGGTACAGGATTGTGTCTCCGGCCCCACCTTTAAGGAGCGTCTCGAGGCCGACCCGCGCTGCACCGTCAGCCAGGAGAAGCTCGACGAGATCTTTGATCCATGGGACTTCCTCACCCGTATCGACACGGTCTTTGATCGTCTGGAGCAGCTGAGCTTCGAGTAGGTTCGGGCATAACGTTAGCTTTTTAGGGCGCTTTGCTGGTAATGTGTGTTGCCGGCAAAGCGCCTCGTTGCATTTAGGGAAAGACGGGGATAATAGTCGTCTCGAATAACATTCTGAGAGGGGATCGCATGATTTCGTTTGATTACAAGCCTCAGGGCGTGTGTGCTCGCAATATTCACCTTGACCTTTCCGATGACGGCAACAAGGTGATAGGCGTTGAGTTTACCGGTGGCTGCGACGGCAATCTCAAGGCAATCTCCAAGCTGGTCGAGGGCGCTCCTGCCGATCGCGTAATCGAGGTTCTCGCCGGTAATACCTGCGGTATGAAAAAGACCTCCTGCGCCGACCAGCTTACGCGCGCCATCGAGGCCGCTCGCGCCGAGATCGCCTAATGGGTATCGCCGATCACATCAAGAACGGAATATCGCGTCGCGGCTTTGTACTCGGTGGGGCTGCCGCGGGCGCTGCCACGGTGCTTGCCGGATGCTCGAAAAAAACGGGCACCAGCGATGATGCCGCCGGCGAGCCGCAGGTTATCAAGGATGATTCCAAAATCATCTCGATTACGGATGAGTACGAGGCAGTCGACATCGATCTTGAGCCGGCGGCGTCATGGACGCTGCCTCTGGGTACGCTGCTGTACTACTGCGACGGCGATTACGCCGCGGCGATGATGGCGCCCGCATCGGCACTGCACGCCAACACACTCGGTGTGCTCAACCTGGGCGATGGCTCGCTAACCACATTAATCGAGGATCCTATCGAGGGCACGGGATACGCATTCTACGATGTCCGTGCCGGCGACGGCGTATTCGCGTGGGTTGAGATGAACTTTGCCAATTCATCGTGGAAGCTCTACGCTCAAAATCTGTCGGGCGCTTCGCTCTCTGGCGATGTGGTTGAGCTCGATCGAGGTGGCAAGGACTATGATCCGCCCCTGTTTACGGCGTTCGGGTCATCGGTTATCTGGTATAAAATGCCTTCGGCAGGCGGCAATAAAACGAGTAGTGATTCGTTTTGCTATCGTCGCTCGCTTGATGAATCCAAGGCCGAGATAATTTGGAAATCGACGGGTCGCTTTGCATCGGCCCCGCGCGCGAGCGACGGCATTTTGACCATCTCGCCGCGTGTCCGCAACGACGAGGGCGTCTACTACGGCATAACGGCAATCGATCTGACCGACGGCAACAACACCAAACGTGCCCAGCTAGTTCTTCCCTCGTCAGTCTCGCCTTTCGAGGCCGTATACATGGGCGATACCTTCGTGTTTTCTATCGAGGCGACCTATAGTGGCGTGGGCAGCCTGGGCAACATGGGCACGTATATCGGTAATGAGGGAGGGCCGTATCTCTTCCTGTCCCGCGAGCCGCTCGCATGTGCGGCTGGCAAGAAGAATAAATACCTTGTTAAGGTACAGGCGTCGCATTTCCTGATCGACACCTCTGCCAAGACCTATGGCTCGCTGCTGTCGCCCGACCGCGCTTTAGAGTATGGCGATTATCCAGCTACGGCGGGAAAGTCGGACTCATTTCTTACGTACGCCACGGTACGCAACAGCCAGGGTATACCCGAGACGGTCACTGCACGCCTATTCTCTCTTTAAGCTTAGAGGGGTTAAAAAGGCGCCAACAGGGGAATAAACGCGTTGTAATTGTGAGTACCGCCCGCCGAGCTGCCGCGTCATAGCGGCATCCGGCGGGCTCAGGTGCGTTAAAATGGGCTTGTTCTTAGCTAATTGAGACAGGGGGGGGCCGTGTTATGGCTTCAGATGCAAAAAAGATTCTGCTGGTCGAGGATGAGAAGGCAATCCGTGATGCCGTCGCTGCCTATCTCGAGCGCGAAGGCTACTGGGTTGTGGGCGTCGGCGACGGCCAGTCCGCGATCGAGGAGTTCGAGAAGCATCAGTTCGACCTGGTCGTGCTCGACCTTATGCTCCCCAAGATCCCCGGCGAGCGCGTTTGCCGCACCATTCGCGATACCTCGGATGTCCCCATCATCATGCTGACGGCTAAGGGCGAGATCGAGGACCGTATTATCGGTCTTGAGCTCGGCGCCGACGACTATCTGATTAAGCCGTTCTCGCCGCGCGAGCTCGTCGCTCGCGTTCGCGCTCTGTTCCGCCGTGCCCATCAGGCCGACGAGCCCGCCGTCGAGGTACTCGACTTCGGCGATCTGGTCATCGATATCTCGGGCCACAAGATCTTGGTCGAGGGCAAGGAAGTCGATCTGACGGCTTCCGAGTTCAAGCTGCTCACCACGCTTGCCCGCCATCCCGGCCGTGTGTATAACCGCATGGAGCTGGTCGAGAAAGTGCTTGGGTATGACTTTGAGGGCTATGAGCGCACCATCGATAGCCACGTGAAGAATCTTCGCGCCAAGCTGGGCGATGATCCCAAGAAGCCCAAGTGGCTCTACACCGTCCATGGTGTCGGCTATCGCTTCGAGGCTCCGGCCAAGACCGATAAGTCGGACGAGAAATAGGGAAATCACTTATGACACCTGCGCGCTTTGAAATCGGACAAAAGCACAAGCAGGAGAGCGAGGCGGGTTCCAAGGCTAGTTGGAACACGCCTCGTTCCGATTCACGGCCAACGATGAGCTATCCCTCGCGCATGGCACTTGCTTTTGCTCTGACATCGCTCATGACGGTATTGGTGCTGGTGGGCGTTGTCTCTGTTGTGTGGGGCACGGTCTTTTCGGATTACACACGCTCCAATATCGTCGAAATCGCAAATTCCGCTGCCGAGAAGTTGGCAACCTCATATGAGGAAAACGGCTCTTGGACCGCGGGAGAACTGCGCACGGTCGCAACGTCGAGTTTGGTTTCCGACGATCTGGGCATGCAGGTCGTCAATAAAAAGGGCGTGATCGTTTATGACGATTCCTGGCCCTCGGCAAGCGCCACCGCCGATGTACGCGAAAACCAGGCTACGACCGACGACACGAGCGGCAAGAGGGCATCGCATAGCCCGGTCTCGTCTGCTCCAACCGACTCCGATAGCGTTGCTAACGTCGAGATTGTAACGTCTTCCGGCGAGCATGTCGGACAGGTAAAGCTGTGGGCCATCGGCTCCGACGCTCTGCTCACCAAGGCGGACTCTGCGTTTAGGGAGAAGACCTTTAACGCCATGGCCCTCGCCGCGGTTGTTGCAATCTGCATTTCGGTCGTTATCGGATCGCTCGTGTCGCGCATGCTCACCAAGCCGATTCATCGCATCACCAGTACCGCAAAGCAAATCCGTGACGGCGACCTGTCGGCTCGCACGGGACTGCGCGGTGATGACGAGATCGATCAGCTGGGTGAGACCTTCGATGAGATGGCCACTTCGCTCGAGAAGGATATGAAACACGAGAAGCGCCTGACCTCAGACGTTGCACACGAGCTTCGCACGCCGCTTATGGCCATGCTCGCAACGGTCGAGGCCATGCAGGATGGCGTGTATCCCACCGACGATGAGCATTTGGAAACCGTTGCTTCCGAGACGCGTCGCCTGGCTCGTCTGGTGCAGCAGATGCTCGACCTGTCGCGCATGGAAAACAGCACGGCTCCGCTCAACCTTGAGCCGGTGGACATGGTTCCTTTTGTGCGTTCCATCGTCAATGCCCAGGAGCGCCTGTTTGTCGACCGCGATCTGCGCCTGCGTTTTGCGGACGAGACCCAGGGTCACGACGATGTCGTTGAGGCCGATCCCGACATGATCACGCAATGTGTTATCAACCTCATGAGCAACGCCATGCGCTACACCCCCGAGGGCGGTTGGGTCGTGGTGTCGGTGCTCAGTGACCGCAAGCACGTCAGCATTGCCGTTTCTGATACCGGCATCGGTATTGCCAAGGACGATCTGTCGCGCATCTTCGGGCGGTTTTGGCGCGCCGATGCCAGCCGCGCCCGCGAAGCTGGCGGCCTGGGCGTTGGCCTCGCCGTGACCAAGCAGATCGTCGAGCGTCACCATGGCTACATATCCGTGGAGTCGGAGCTTGGAAAGGGTACGACTTTTACAATTCATCTGCCCCGCGAGCACACGGCGGACGCGGCATCTACTACAATGGAGCACTAGCTTTTCGCTATTCGGTGAAGGAGGGGCCGCGTCCCTGCCGCTCCGAGTTTGCGAAAACATGCGGGAAAGAACCCGCATTTCTGTCGTATTTAGGTAAGGAGTGACTCACGTGACAACGATGGAGCGTCGTCCGGATTCCCGTGGCAAGGTTCGTGATATTTACGATGCCGGTGAAAACCTGCTGATGGTCGCCACCGACCGCATTTCTGCGTTCGACTTCATTCTTCCCGACGAGATTCCGTTTAAGGGAGAGGTACTCAATCGCATCTCGGCATTCTGGTTCGATAAGTTTGCCGACATCGTCCCCAACCATCTCGTTTCCATCGACCCGGCGGATTTCCCCGAGGAGTTTGCTGAGTATCGTGACTACCTCGCTGGCCGCGCCATGCTGGTTAAGAAGGCCCAGACGATTCCTATCGAGTGCATCGTCCGCGGCTATCTGACCGGTTCGGGCAAGAAGACCTACGACGAGAACGGCACCGTCTGCGGCATCCAGCTGCCTGAGGGCCTGACCGAGGCTTCCAAGCTTCCTGAGCCGCTGTTCACGCCGTCCACGAAGGCCGAGATCGGTGACCACGACGAGAACATCTCGTTCGAGCGTTGCTGCGAGATCGTGGGCGAGGACATCGCCACGCAGATTCGTGACCTTTCCCTCAAGATCTACAAGGCCGCTGCCGAGTACGCCGCGACCCGTGGCATCATCATTGCCGACACCAAGTTCGAGTTTGGTGTTATTGATGGCAAGGTCACGCTGATCGACGAGTGTCTCACGCCCGACTCCAGCCGTTTCTGGCCTGCTGCCAGCTACGAGGAGGGCAAGATCCAGCCTAGCTACGACAAGCAATTCGTCCGCAATTGGCTCAAGGCCAACTGGGATATGACGGGGGAGACCCCGCACCTGCCCGCCGAGGTCATCGATGGCACGTCCGAGCGCTATCGCGAGGCCTTCCAGATCATCACGGGCTCCCAGTTCACAAGCATGAAGGAGAACGCATAAGTGAGTACCCGTAGCGCCACGAACAAGCGCACGCAATCCCACGAAGTTACCGGGGTTGCGCGCAAATCTGCCGCATCTGCTAAGCCCGCCCGCCAAGCAGCGAGCTCCGTTCGCGTCGTGCCGGCTTCGTCTAAGGCACGCCGCAAAGAGCTCGAGAAGGGCGAGAACCTCGAGGGCCTCTCTAAAGAGGAGAAGCGCGCCCGCAAGGCTAAGCAGCGCGCCAAGGAGGACCGCATCTATACGGTGTCGAATATCCTCCTCAAGCAGGACGAGGACTACACCAAGCGCCGTCGCATCTGGTGGATTGTGCTCGCCATTGGCATGGTGCTCGTCGTGGCAATTTGGGCCTCGCTGTACTTCGCTCCCGCTGGCATGGTGTCCAGCCCCGTCCAGATGGTCGGTATTGTTTTGTCCTACGTCGTCATTCTGGGTGACTTTATCTACGACTTCGTTCGTATTCGTCCCCTGCGCAACATGTACCGCGCGCAGGCCGAGGGCATGTCCGAGAACAAGCTCAACGCTCTTATCGAGCGTTCGGCTGCCGAGGAGGACAAGAAGGACTCCAAGAAGAAGTAGCGTTTGCATACATACTTATCGCTAAGATATAAGGCGCGTCGTTTTTGCGGCGCGCCTTTTTACTGTTCTATAGATAGATGGAGTGGCACATGATTCGAGCTGCCCTGACGGTCGAAGAGGCTCTGGAGGGCATGAAGGCCCTGGAGCCCAAGATTAAAAACTACGCGCGCCTGGTCGTCCGCAAGGGCGTAAACGTCAAGCCCGGCCAGGAGGTCGTCGTTCAGTCTCCGGTCGAGTGCGCGCCGTTTGCGCGCGTGGTGGTCGCGGAGGCCTATGCTGCCGGCGCCGGCCACGTGACGGTCATTTGGGCCGATGATGCCGTGACGAGGCTTACGTACGAGCATGTCGAGAAAAGCTATTTTGAGCAGACGCCCGAGTGGAAGCGCATGCAGCTGGATTCCTTGGCCCAGGATGGTGCCTGCTTTGTCTTTATCGAGGGTGCGGATCCTGCGGCCCTCAAGGGCATCAATCCAGCCAAGCCGGCCGCGGCATCAAAGGCGAGGAATACGCAGTGCAAAGTTTTCCGCCGTGGACTGGATTACAACATCAATCCGTGGTGCATCGCCGGCGCTCCGGTCGTGGCTTGGGCGCACGAGGTGTTCCCAGGAGACGCCGATGAGGTTGCAATCTATAAGCTGTGGAATGCGATTCTGCACACCGCGCGCGCCGATGGCCAGGACCCAGAGAGCGACTGGGAACTCCATGACGCCGCATTCGAAAAGAACCTGCGTTTCCTGAACGACAATCGTTTCGACTACCTGCATTACACCGCGGCAAATGGAACCGATCTGACGATTGGCATGACGAAAGGTCACGAGTGGGCCGGCGGCAAGGGCAAGACGCCCGATGGGCACCCCTTCTTCCCCAACATTCCCACCGAGGAAGTCTTCACTTCGCCCGATCGCATGCGCGCCGACGGTATCGTGTACTCTGCCATGCCGCTCATCCACCACGGCAATAAGGTCGACGATTTTTGGATTAAGTTCGAGGGCGGCCGCGTGGTGGACTACGACGCCCGCGTGGGCAAGGCAACGCTCGCAAGTATCATCGATACTGACGAGGGCGCTGCTCACCTGGGAGAGGTCGCACTCATTTCCAAGAACACGCCGATCCGCGAAAGTGGTGTTCTGTTCTACGATACGCTCTATGACGAGAACGCTAGCTGCCATCTCGCGCTAGGTGTAGGTTTCCCCGAATGCATCGAGGGTGGGTATGACATGTCCAAGGAGGAGCTCCTGGAGCATGGCGTTAACGTCTCGAGCACGCACGTCGATTTTATGATCGGCACGGACGACATCGATATTACGGGCATTACGCCTGATGGACGTGAAGTTGTGATTTTCCAGAACGGCCAATGGAGTTGGGAATAGTCCCAGACCGTGGTACAATGCCACCCGCGGGCCGTTAGCTCAGCTGGCAGAGCAGGGGACTTTTAATCCCAAGGTCCAGGGTTCGAACCCCTGACGGCCCACCATGGAATAGAAAGCGATCAACTCCGGTTGGTCGCTTTTTTGTTGCCGGTGCACGGGTTCGAACCCGTCGGGGCGCGGAGCTGAGTAAACGCGTGAGCGTTTGCCAGCGCAGCGCGCAAGGCGCGAAAGCGCCGCAGCGGCCGCCTGCGAAGCAGGCTGAACCCCTGACGGCCCACCCAAAGATTGTTGAGACGGTCAACTTCGGTTGGCCGTCTTTTTTGTTGCCGGTGCACGGGTTCGAACCCGTATCTATCTATATATAAGAACGCTTGGCGAACAAAACCCGCCTTTTACCGATGGGAAACAAATAGCTGATGCCTTTGGAGTAAAGTAGCGCTCCAGAGATGACCGATGTCTCAATACTCATAAAACAGCTGGTCATCGCCAATATCAGAAGCCAATGCTTCAGTTTTAACCTCAGTGATGCGACTGAGGGCCCTATTCATTTGTGAACAAAATATGGAGTGCGCGATTCCCGCCCACGGGGCCCCTCCGGTCTGGCAATATATCTCCTTGCCGCGCGGCCCGGTCGGACCGGATCAGCCGCGCAGGCGTGCACCTTGAGAACCGGATACTGCGAGGATGGACACACAAGCTGTGTCGCATCCGGGCAGACATCGAACCATTTGAAATGGTCTAACTTGGATTTGTTTTTCGCAAGGCCGCCGAGAGGCGGC
>SKED01000011.1_pt2 | contig 184595 bp, 154 predicted proteins | sample 4826651 | NCBI WGS metagenome assembly SKED01 (sample SAMN11008818, study PRJNA524170) | human gut metagenome | biome: Human fecal sample; material: Feces; isolation source: fecal sample from pouch patient p19 | host: Homo sapiens | place: Israel: Tel-Aviv | collected 2016-06-28 | reverse complement strand
GGACTACGTCATCATCGACACCGCCGAGTACGCGATCCCGGGCCTGGACGACGACTTCCGCGTCATCGTGTCCCCCTGGATCCTGTCCGTGCTGACCACCGACCGCCTCTCGCGCAACTACGAGCTGGTCACCAAGCACAACCTCAAGTACCGCCGCTACTACCACCAGTTCGACTACTAAGAGCTGGTCACGGGTCCGATATCTTGGCTGGTTGATATCTCGACCCTGCACAAGGGCGTCCGCAATCGCGCGGGCGCCCTTTTTGCGTTGTGACAAGAGACTGCTGCTAACCGCTTGCCCTATGTTTCCAAATGAATACGGTGTGAGCCGAGGAGGACGATTCTCCCCGCAAACACTCTAGTATGCTAAAGTACCCAGAAGACCGGCGGAGCTATGCCGGTCTTCTGCTCTATATGAAACACAGCATGAGGAGGCTCACCAGATGACGGCCACACCGTGGGGATTCCGGGACATATTGCCCGAGGAGGCTCAGGCGCGCGAGGAGATTGCGCTGACGGTGAAGGGCTGCTTTAGGGAGCATCATTACCTGCCGGTCGAAACGCCGCTGCTCGAGGACAAGGGTTCGCTCGAGGAGGGCGGCCGCATTGCGGACACGCCGTTTAAGCTCTTTGACGATGATGGCCGCCTGCTGGTGGTCCGTCCCGACAACACATTGCCGATCGTGCGTCTGGTTTCGACCCGCATGCGCGCGGCCGACCTGCCCCTGCGCCTTCGCTACGAGGCGCCGGTGGTTCGTGAGTGCCAGCGCAATGCCGGCGGCTCGCGCCAGTTTACACAGCTGGGCTTTGAGCTTATCGGTGCGGGCGATACTGCGGGCGATGTCGAGATTGTCTCGCTCGTGGCCGAGGCGGTGCGCAAGCTGGCACTGCCCGATGCACGCATTATCGCAGGTAGCGTGCGTCCGTTTAAGGAGTTGCTCGCGGCGTGCGAGGATCGCGAACTGGCCGCCGAGGCCCTGCGCTGCGTGCACGCCAACGACTTTGTGGGCCTCGATGCCCGCGTGGCGGCAAGCGTCGAGTCCGATGCCGTCAAGGCCGCCATTTGCGAGCTGCCGCGTCTGCACGGCGGTGCCGAGGTGCTCGACCGCGTGGACACGCTGCTGGAGGCCGCCGGTATCGTCGCGCCGCTGACGCGCGAGCTGCGTGCCCTGGTCGAGGGCCTGGCACCCGAGGACGCCCAGGTGCTGTCATTCGACTTCTCCATCATGAACTCTTTCGATTACTACACGGGCCTGGTCTTTAAGGCCTATGCCGGCGGCCTGCCCGATCCGGTGGGCTCGGGCGGTCGCTACGACTCCATCTTTACCGGCGCATTTGGCGACGGTATCGAGGTGCCGGCGGCGGGCTTCGCCTTTTCGCTCGAGCGCCTGGAGGCCGCGCGCACCTCGGCCGAGGATGCCGCTTCCGATGGCGATCACGCCGCGGGCCGTGGCGCCGAGGGTCCGCTGCGCATTGCCGTGCCCAAGGGCTCGCTTAAGGCCGACACGCTCGACGTGCTCGAGACCGCGGGCTTGGACGTCTCTGAGCTGCGTGACCCCGGTCGTCATCTCATCGTGCGCGGCCGCGACACGCGTGCCGGCAAGGGCGCGGTCGGCGATATCGAGTTTGTCATCGTGCGTCCCAGCGATGCGCCTGCCTTTGTGGGCTGCGGTGGTGCCGATTGCGGCATCTGCGGTTGGGACTCGCTCATTGAGGCAGACCTCAACCTGCTGCAGCTGGTCGACCTGGGCTATGGTCTGTGCACCTTTATCGAGGCGGAGCCCGCGTGGCGCGCCGGCCAGGCCGAGCGCAACTATGCCCGCCGCGGTTCGTTTCGCGTGGCCACCAAGTACCCGCGCATTGCGAGTGCCTGGTATGCCGAGCGCGGCGTGAACGCCGATATCGTCTCGCTGCACGGTAACATCGAGCTGGGCCCCATTGTCGGCATGACCGATCGCATCGTGGACATCACCGCCACGGGCGCCACGCTGCGCGACAACGACCTGGTCATCACCGGCCGCATCATGGACTGCACGGCCCGCTTCTTTGTCAATCCGGGTGCTGCGCGCCTGGATCCGCGCGTACGCAATCTGGCAGATCGCTTGGCCGCGGCCGTTAAGGACAAGCATTTTGAGCCCGTCGCGGGCTCGGCACAATAGCGCGAGCGCGCACGGGCGCCCCAACGTACGGGCTGCGGGCCGATTGGCGCCGCCGCCCGGCCTCTCGGTTTTCGAACACAACCTCGACCGATAGGGGATACCGATATGAAGACCATCAAGCTTGCTCCCGGTGAGCGCCTCGTTACCAACCAGCTCAACCGCAAGGGCGTGCTGCCGCAAAACATCATCGACGCCGCCCGCGATATCGTGGCCAATGTGCGCGTCAACGGCGATGCCGCGGTGCGCGATTACTGCCAGCGTTTTGACGGCGATGAGCTGCAGAGCTTCCGTCTGCCGCAAGAGCAGATCGATGCCGCGCTCGAAGGCCTCGACCCGGCCTTTGTCGCCGCGCTCGAGAAGGCCGCGCGCCAGATTCGTGAGTTCCACCAGCGCGAGGTCGAGCAGAGCTGGTTTACCACGCGTGCGGACGGCACGATGCTCGGCGTTAAGGTGACCCCGCTCGCGGCGGCCGGCATCTACGTGCCGGGCGGTCGCGCGCAGTATCCCTCCACGGTGCTCATGAACGCCATTCCCGCCAAGGTCGCCGGCGTCAAGCGCGTGGTTATGGTGACCCCGCCTCAAAAGGATGGTCTGATCAGCCCGTACACGCTTGCCGCGGCAAAGCTCGGTGGCGTGGACGAGATTTATATGGTGGGCGGCGCTCAGGCTGTAGCCGCGCTGGCGTACGGTACCGAGACCATTCCGCGCGTCGACAAGATCACCGGCCCGGGCAACGCCTTTGTTGCCGCGGCCAAGCAGATTGTCTCGGGCGACGTGGGAATCGACATGGTCGCTGGCCCCTCCGAGGTCTGCGTACTGGCCGATGCCACGGCCAAGCCCATGGTGGTCGCGGCCGACCTAATGGCCCAGGCCGAGCACGATCCGCTTGCAGCCTGCTATCTGGTGACCTGCGACGAGCAGTTTGCGCGCGAGGTCGAGGCTGGTATCGACATTCTGGTAGCGCAGTCGCCACGCGCCGAAATCACGCGTGCTTCGCTCGACAATGAGGGCACCATCGTGGTGGCCGCCGACATGGCTGCCGCCGTCGAGGCCGTGAACACCGTGGCGCCCGAGCACCTTGAGCTGCACTGCAAGGACGCGATGGGCCTGCTTGGCGGCATTCGCAACGCCGGCGCCATCTTTGTGGGCGCTTGGAGCTCCGAGCCGCTTGGCGATTATGTTGCCGGCCCCAACCACACGCTGCCGACCGGCGGCACGGCCATGTTCTCCAACCCGCTTTCGGTCGAAGAGTTCGTTAAGCGCTCGAGTGTCATTTGCTATACGCCCGAAGGCCTGCTCTCCGATGCTCCCGCTACGCAGCGCCTGGCCGAGGCCGAGGGCCTGTGGGCGCACGCGCTTTCCGCCGCTCTGCGTCGCCGTGTGCTGGAGCAGGGCGAGGATGCCGTGAGTGCCGAGTCTCTGGCCGCGACCGACCTGACCAAGGTCGCCTGGCCGGGCGATACGACCGTGACGGTTGCCGAGGGCGTGGACCTGGCGGCTGCAGGCGTGGATGGCGCTGGCGCGACCGGCGAGGAGGCCTAACATGGCCGAACGCACGCCGCGCATGAAGGAGCTCGTCCAGCCCTACTTGGCCGGTATCGAGCCCTACGATCCCAACTTTACGCCCACGCGCATCAATCTTTCGGCCAACGAGAACACCTATCCCGTACCTGCTGGCGTGCGCGAGGCGGTTGATGCGGCCTTGGCTGCCACGCCGCTCAACCGCTATCCCGATCCCATGTCCAACGACCTGCGCGATGAGCTCGCTGCCTGGCATGGCGTGGCACGTGAGAATATTTGCGCGGGAAACGGCGGCGATGAGCTGCTCTATAACTACCTGCTGGCGTTTGGCGGCGCGGGGCGGACCCTGCTCAACTGCCCGCCGTGCTTTAGCGAGTACGCGTTCTTTGCGTCGCTTTGTCAGACCGAGGTGCGCGATGTGTGGCGCGATCCGGCGACCTTTGAACTCGACCAGGCGGCGGTGCTTGCGGCGGCGCCCGAGTGCAATCTGGCGATCGTGACCTCGCCCAATAACCCCACGGGCGATGTGACGCCGCTCGACTTTGTCGCGGCCCTGTGCGATGCGTGCCCCGGCATGGTCATGGTCGACGAGGCCTACGTTGAGTTTGCCGATGATTCGTTTGGCGCGGCTACCACGGCGCAGGGGCTTATCGCCGAGTATCCCAACCTGGTGATTCTGCATACGCTGTCCAAGGCGTTTGGCGCCGCCGGCGCGCGTCTGGGCTATGTGATAGCGGCGCCCGAGGTCATCGACGTGTTCGCGGCGATTCGCCAGATCTATTCGGTTAACGTGCTGAGCCAGGCCGCCGCGCTTGCCTGCGTGCGTGCCCGCGATGCGTACGCGCCCGTGGTGGCACAGGTTGCATCCGAGCGCGAGCGCGAACTGTGTGCCCTGCACGCAATGGCTGCCGAGGGTCTGCCCGTGGAGGCGTGGCCGAGCGCGGCGAACTTTGTGCTCGTGCGCACGCCGCATGCCACGCACGTGCGCGAGCGTCTGCGCGACGAGTATTCGATTTTGGTGCGCGACTTTAGCTATGCGTCGGGGCTCGCGGACTGCCTACGTATTACCGTGGGTACCCCGCAAGAAAACGACGAGGTGCTGGCCGCGTTTGCCACGCTGGTGAAGGAGGAGATGTAGATGGACCGCTATGCCGAGGTAACCCGCAAGACGGGCGAGACCGACATTGTCGTAAAGCTCGACTTGGACGGAAGCGGCGTGTGCGATATCTCGACCGGCGTGCCGTTTTTCGACCACATGCTCAACGCCTTTGGCCGCCATGGTCTGTTCGATCTGACGGTGCACGCGGTGGGCGACGTGGAGGTCGATGCGCACCACACCGTCGAGGACACGGGCATTGTGCTGGGCGAGGCGTTTTGCCAGGCGCTGGGTGACAAGGCGGGCATTACGCGCTTTGCCGACGCGGCGATTGCCATGGACGAGACGCTCGTGATGGCTGCTGTTGATATTTCGGGCCGCGGGCAGGCCTACTGCGAGCTGCCCGTGCCGACTGAGCGCGTGGGCAGCTTCGATACCGAGCTGGCCGTCGAGTTCTTCTACGCCTTTGCGCGCGACGCCAAACTTACGCTGCACGTGCGCGAGCTGGCGGGCGGCAACTCGCATCACATTATCGAGGCCGCCTTTAAGGCCGTGGGCCGCACGATGCGCCACGCCTGCGAGCTCGATCCCCGCGTGCAGGGCATCCCCAGCACCAAGGGATCGCTGTAACCGTCACAAGGGTAAAACCACCACAAAGGGGACAGGCACCTTTGTGGTGGTTTTGGATGATGAGAAGTGGAGGGGTCGCGTGGGCGAACCGAAGATCGTGGTGGTCGACTACCACAAGGGCAACTTGTCGAGCGTTGTGCGCGGGCTTGCGCGCGCCGGTGCCGCCGCCTGCACGTCGGACGATCCGGAGCAGATCCGCAATGCCGACGGCCTGGTCATCCCGGGCGTGGGCGCGTTCTATGACGCGATTGCCTTTATGCGCCAGAGCGGCGAGGCGGACGCGGTGCTCGATGCCGTCGCCGCTGGAACTCCGCTGCTCGGTATCTGCCTGGGCCTTCAGCTATTTTTTGAGCGAGGCAACGAGGGCGTGCCTGCGGACGAGGGTGTTGCCGCGGACGGCAACGCCTCCGAGCAGGTCGGCGGCCCCTGGGTCGATGGTCTGGGTATCATGCGCGGCTCGTGCACGCGCTTGAAATCGAGTCGCCTGAAGGTACCGCACGTGGGCTGGGACCAGGTGCACATGACGCCCGCCGGTGCGGCCGATCCGCTGCTTACTGGTTTTGCCGAGGGTGCCAACATGTACTTCACCCACAGCTACGCGGTGGCCGACGATGCCGATGCCGCCGATGTGCTGGCGCGCACGCACTATACGCGGAGCTTCCCGTGCATCGTGCGCCATGGCAACGTGTGGGGCTGCCAGTTCCATCCCGAGAAATCCTCCGCGCTGGGTCAGCGCATCCTTAAGAATTTCGTCAACATCGTCGAGGAGGTTGGCCGATGATTCTGTTTCCCGCAATCGATTTGATCGGCGGCAAGGTTGTGCGCCTGGAACGCGGTGACCGCAGCCGCTGCAAGGTATATTCCGACGACCCCGTGGCCGTCGCCCGCTCGTTTGCCGAGCAGGGTGCGAGCTGGGTGCACGTTGTCGACCTGTCCGCTGCCTTTGGCGAGGACGAGGACACATGCGCTGCCAACTCGGCGGCGATTAAGGGCATCTGCGGCATCGACGGTCTGTCCGTGGACGTGGGCGGCGGTGTCCGCTCGCTCGCGCGCATCGACGAGCTGGCCGGCTATGGCGCACGCCGCATTGCGCTGGGCACCGTGCTGGTGACCGAGCCGGGTTTTGCCGAGGTGGCGGCCCAAGGCTTTGGCGAGCTGCTGGTGGCTGACATTGCCGCACGCGACGGCCAGGTCAAGGTGAACGGCTGGCGTGACGGCGCGGGCGTGGCGCTCGACGATGCCGTGGCGCAGCTTTCCGAGCTGGGCTTTAAGCATCTGGTGTATACCGACATCGCGCGCGATGGCATGCAGACGGGCATCGACGTGGCAGCATATCGCCATGTGGCGCAGGTCGCGGGCTTTCCCGTCGTGGCTTCGGGCGGCATCTCGACGCTCGACGACATCCGCGCGCTGGCCGCGGTGGGTGGGGGCGCGATTGAAGGCGCCATCACCGGTCGCGCGCTCTACGAGGGCAACTTTACGTTGGCCCAGGCGCTCGCCGCCGCCCGAGGGGAGGAGTAGCCCATGCTTACCAAGCGTGTAATTCCCTGTCTGGATGTTAAAGACGGCCGCGTGGTCAAGGGCGTCAACTTTGTGAGCTTGCGCGATGCTGGCGACCCGGTGGAGCTGGCGCGTGCCTACGACCGTGAGGGTGCGGACGAGGTCGTCTTCCTGGACATTACCGCGACGAGCGACAACCGCGCGACGACCATCGAGATGGCGGCGCACGCGGCCGAGGAGCTCGCTATTCCCTATACCGTGGGCGGCGGCTTTCGCGACTTGGCAGGCATGCGCACCATGGTTGCAGCCGGTGCCGACAAGGTGTCGCTCAACTCGGCGGCCGTGCGCGACCCGTCGCTGATTAGCCAGGCTGCCGCGGCGTTTGGCAGCCAGGCCGTGGTCGTGGCGATCGATGCCAAGCGCGTGGGCCTGCCCGGTGAGCCGGACGCCGACAAGTGGGAGGTCTTCACGGCGGGCGGCCGCAACGCCACCGGTATCGACGCGGTGGCGTGGGCCGAGGAGGCGGCTCGTCGCGGCGCCGGCGAGATTCTGCTGACCAGCATGGATCGCGACGGCACCAAGGCCGGCTTTGACCTGGCGCTCACCCGCGCCGTGGCGCGCGCGGTGCCGATTCCCGTTATTGCGAGCGGCGGCGTGGGTACGCTCGAGCATTTTGCCGAGGGTGTGATCGAGGGCGAGGCCGATGCCGTACTGGCGGCGAGCGTCTTTCACTTTGGAACCTTCAGCATTCGCGAAGTCAAAGAGTATATGGCCTCACAGGGCATTCCTGTGAGATTGGACTTCTAATGCTGCGGCTTGTCCAGGCACCCGACCTTCCGGCTCCAACCCTCCTCGCGTACTTAAGTACGCGTCGTCGGGCTTGTCGCTCGGAATCTCGGGCACCTGGACAACCCTCGCCGACCGGCGATGTTTAAATTGGGGAATTGAAATGGAAGAAATTACTACTCCAGCGGATCTTAAATACGACGCCAAAGGATTGATTCCTTGTGTGGTTCAGCAATATGACACCGGCGAGGTGCTTATGGTTGCTTGGATGAACGAGGAATCGGTGGGGCTGACGCTCAAGACCGGTACCACGTGGTTTTGGAGCCGCAGTCGCCAGGAGCTCTGGAACAAGGGCGCGACGAGCGGCAATATGCAAGTGGTCAAGGAGCTCTGGGCCGACTGCGATAGCGATACGCTGCTGGTCAAGGTCGACTCGCCGGGCCCGGCTTGCCACACCGGCAACCGTACCTGCTTCTTTAAGAAACTCGCCTAAGGCGGGCGTCCTGTTGGGCGCTCGGTAAAACGGAAAGGATTGAACTATGGGTGTGCGCACCGCAAATGTTCAGGATGGAAATATCGGCGAGACGCTGACGGGGCTGGCCGAGGTGATTCACGGTCGTCGCGATGCGTCGCCACAGGAGAGCTACACCGCTCGTCTGTTGACCGACGTCGAGGACGAGCTGCTCAAGAAGCTTGCCGAGGAGGCGAGCGAGGTCATCATGGCTTGCAAGGATAGCGATCACGACCACATCCGCTACGAGGCCGGCGATCTGGTCTACCACCTGCTCGTAACGCTCGAGCGCTACGGTATCACCCTCGACGAGCTGGCCGGCGAACTCAACGCCCGCCGCCACTAGTCATTGGGGACGTTCTTAAACGACTAGTCGTTTGGGACAGTCTTTGTTGGTGTAACGGGGTCATGGAAGTTGCGGTGAAATAGGGACTGTTTAAGCGCTTCATCAAGCAAAACAATCCCTATTTCACCGCAACTTATGAAGGGATGGCTAGGCGAGGGGCGTGGATTCCCATTCGCCGGTGGCGTGGGGGATGTCGAAGGTTCGATAATCGCAGTCGTAGGCGTGTGCCTGGGCCTCACGGATGTTCCAGCAGATGTCGCAGGCGCGGTGTGCGTCCGAGCCAAAAGTGATCGGCACCTCGGCGTGGGCAAAGCAACGCAGCAATCCGGTCGTGGGATAGTAGTCGTCGAGGCCCTTGCGCGGTGCGGCGGTCGAGACCTCAATGCGGCGGCCCGTATCGTGGGCGCATTCGGCCATCTGCTGCCAAAACGGTGCGGGGTCAAAGTCGGGCGCAAAGCCTTCCTTCGAAAAGCGCATGACCAGGTCGGGGTGAGCCATTACATCAAAGTTGAGCGGGCTCTCGCAGGCGCGGCACCAGTCATCGACATAGCGCTCCCACACGCCGCGCACGCCTAAGTTTTCCCAAACATGCAGGTCGGTATCATCGTCGATCCAACCGCAGCGCGAATCGGGCGTATCGGGACGAGCGACGTCCTCCGTCCCCGCCGTGCCCGCAGCACCTGCCGCAATATCGCCTGGGTTGCCAATCCAATGCACACTGCCCAGGCGCACGACGGCGCCCTGGGACCAGCGCTCAACCAAAGGCTCGCAGCCCTCGTACCAATCGCATTCAAAGCCATAGATAAAGCTGAGCTCCGGCGCAATCTGCGCGGCAAGCTTGCGAGCATCCTCAAAAGCCAGACGATGTGCCGGCAGGTCGCCCTCAGTAACCTGCACTTCGCAGTTGGCGTCCATGCTGGCGGGCAGGGTGAGATGGTCGGTCGAGACCATGACGCGGCAGCTGGCCGCAGCAGCGGCACGGACGTTGTCCTCAAACGAGGCATGCCCGTCCGAAAACGAGGTGTGGGTATGGCAATCGACCAGCGGGCACATGGGCATAGCGGCTCCTTTGCGTCAAGCGAATCCGCTTCATTGTAATGGCGCAGCTCTCAACACGCCGGGCACGCCGGGGGTCGAAATCGATTGGAAAGGGTGCGCGGCGCGTGGTGCGGCCTCGCTTGCGCTTTCAAAACATGTACATTAGCCTCCAAAAGCTGCAAAAAATGACATGTTTGGAGGCTGACGTACACGTTTGAGTGGAGCGGGCCGGCGTTGGAGCGCGCCAGCACTTGCGCCCAGCAAAAGTCGCACCTATCCCATGACGCCGCCCCTGCGCCGCCCGCGATGTGCTAGCGTTTGGATGAACAAAACGAGCCCGTGCGGAAAGGATCCGGACCGTATGCAACGTGGAAGTACATCTCCGCTGTCCCGCGAGACCGATGCGCCCGAAACCATCGTCAAGCTGGAGTGCGACATCGACGATGCGTCGCCCGAGGTACTCGCCTATGCCGCCGACCGCTTGCGCGAGGCGGGCGCCCGCGAAGTGCACTGGCTGCCTCTCTACTGCAAAAAAGGTCGTCCCGGCTGGCAGCTGCAGGTAATCTGCGCCCGCGAGGACATTGACCGTCTGCAGATGATCATCTTTTTGGAAACCACGACCAACGGCATCCGCCGCCAGGTTATGGAACGCGTTTGCCTGCCACGCCGCTTTGAGCAGGTGACGACGCCATGGGGCGAGGTGTCCGTCAAGGTGGCCACCCTGCCCGACGGCAGCGAGCGTGCAGCGCCCGAGTACGAGGACTGCGCCCGCCTTGCCCGCGAGCACGGTGTGCCTCTCCAACGCGTGATGCAGGCAGCACAAGCCGCGGCGCTGCGATTTGAATAACGCGGCTGGTGGCGACATCCTGCGCCCAGCCATATCAACCCCTCCCGAAAGGATCTCCCCATGAAATACCTCATCGCTTCCGACATCCACGGCTCGGCATACTGGGCCGAGCGCCTGGTCGCTGCCATCGAGTCCGAGCAGCCCGACCGCATCGTCCTGCTGGGCGACCTGCTCTATCACGGTCCGCGCAACGACCTGCCGCGCGATTACGCCCCCAAGCGCGTGATCCCGCTGCTCAACGCCCTGGCCGACCGCATCATCGCGGTGCGCGGCAACTGTGACGCCGAGGTCGACCAGATGGTCCTCGACTTTCCCGTCATGGCCGACTACGCCACGCTTTTCGACGAGACCGGCCGCGAGCTGTTCCTGACGCACGGCCACGTCTTTGGCGCCGGCATGCACAACAGCGTCGACCACGCGCCCGCGTTGCCCGAGGGCTCCGCGCTCGTCTACGGCCATACGCACATCAAGGTCAACGAGGAAAGCGCCGCGCACCCGGGCCTGTGGCTCTTCAACCCCGGTAGCGTGAGCATCCCCAAGGACGGCTCGCACAGCTACGGCATCTACGAGGGCGGCGCGTTCCGCCACGTGGTCATGGAGGAGGAGTAGCCATGGCGCAGCACATGGCTCAGCAAAATGCCGAGGGCTCGCGCGATCTGTCCACGCTGGTAGACGCGTCGACCGAGCTGCAGCATCTGGTGCAGACCATCTGGCGTCTGCGTCAGCCCGATGGCTGCCCGTGGGACCGTGAGCAGACGCACCGCAGCATTGGCAAGAACATGATCGAGGAGGCCTACGAGGCGCTCGACTGCATCGAGGCGGACGACGCGGTTCACCTGCGCGAGGAGCTGGGTGACGTGCTCATGCAGGTGGCGCTGCACGCGCAGATCGCGGCGGACGCCGGCGAGTTTACGCTGGCCGACGTGGCGCGCGATATCAATGCCAAGCTCATCCGTCGCCATCCGCACGTGTTTGGCGATGCGGATGCCGACAGCTCCGACGAGGTGCTCAAGATCTGGGACGAGGTCAAGCTTGCCGAGAAAGCCGCCAAGGACAAGGCCGTGGCGACGGGCGAGGCCGCGCCCGAGGGTCTGCTCGATGGTGTGCCCACGCATCTGCCGGCGCTGATGCAGGCACAGAAGGTGTCGCGCAAGGCAGCTGCCGTGGGCTTTGAGTGGGAGACGGTCCAGGATGTGTGGGACGAGGTCGCCGAGGAGCGTGCCGAGTTTGAGGCCGAGGCCCCCGGAACGCCCGAGCGCGAAATGGAGTTTGGCGATCTGCTCTTTGCCCTGGTCAACGTCGCGCGCAAGGAGGGTATCGACGCCGAGAGCGCCCTGCGCGCGAGCACGGCCAAGTTTCGCCGGCGCTGGGCTGCGATGGAGCAGATGGCGGCCGATGCCCACGTGGATCTGGCCGAGCTCTCGACCCACGGCCTCAACGACCTGTGGGATGCCGCAAAGGCGGAGGAGTAAGACTGCGGGAACGACGGGCTGACACGCCTCATCGTTCCCGCTAAATTTTTCGAAAATCAAGTGTATCCCTCGGCTAACTTAGGGCATAATGCAAAAAGTGCGACATGGCTAACTTACGGAGGCGCACCGACGGTGCACGGTCAGCCGGTCGCTTGCATCCACTACGTTTCCAAGTGAGAGGGAGACAACATGAGTGACATTTTGGACGTCTACGGTCGTGAGGTGCTCGACAGCCGCGGCAATCCCACCGTCGAGGTCGAGGTCGTGCTCGAGGACGGCAGCTTTGGGCGCGCAATGGTGCCTTCGGGTGCTTCGACCGGCGCCTTTGAGGCCTGCGAGCTGCGCGACGGCGACAAGGGCCGCTACCTGGGCAAGGGCGTTTCGCAGGCCGTCGAGCACGTCAACAACGAGTGCGCCAACGCCGTCGTGGGTCTCGACGCCTTCGACCAGCGCGCCGTCGATGCCGCGCTGATTGCCGCGGACGGTACCCCCAACAAGACCAAGCTCGGTGCCAACGCCATCCTGGGCGTGTCACTGGCCACCGCGCGCGCCGCTGCCGAGTCGGCGGGCCTGTCGCTGTACCAGTACCTGGGCGGCGTCAACGCTCACCTGCTGCCCACGCCTATGATGAACATCCTCAACGGCGGCGTGCATGCCGACAACAACGTTGACTTCCAGGAGTTCATGATCATGCCGGTGGGCGCCCCGAGCTTTGCCGAGGGCCTGCGTTGGTGCGCCGAGGTCTACCACACCCTCAAGGGCGTGCTGCACGAGGCCGGCCTGGGCGGCGGCGTGGGCGACGAGGGCGGCTTTGCCCCCAACCTTAAGACCAATGCCGAGCCGTTCGAGTACATCACCAAGGCCGTGGAGAAGGCCGGCTTTAAGCCCGGCGTCGACTTCATGTACGCCATGGACCCGGCCTCGACCGAGTTCTACAACGCCGAGACCGGCATGTACGAGCTCAAGGGCGAGGGCGTGGAGTACACGAGTGCCCAGATGGTTGATTACTGGGAGAAGCTCGTCGACACCTATCCCATCATCTCCATCGAGGACGGCATGGCCGAGGAGGACTGGGACGGCTGGGTCGAGCTTACCCGCCGCATTGGCAACAAGGTGCAGCTGGTGGGCGACGACCTGTTCGTCACTAACACCGAGCGCCTCAAGAAGGGCATCGAGCTGGGTGCCGCCAACGCGATCCTGGTCAAGGTCAACCAGATCGGCACGCTCACCGAGTCGCTCGAGGCCATCGAGACTGCCAAGGAGGCCGGCTACGCTTGCATCGTGAGCCACCGTTCCGGTGAGACCGAGGACTCCACGATCGCCGACCTGGTCGTGGGTGTTAACGCCGGCCAGATCAAGTCGGGCGCCCCGTGCCGCAGCGACCGTATCGCCAAGTACAACCAGCTCATCCGCATCGAGGACGAGCTCGAGGGCAGCGCGCGCTACGCCGGCAAGTCTGCGTTCTACAACATTCGCTAGGCAGCGGCGTGTGCGGGGGCGCGGCTGACTCGGATTCGCCTCGCTTCCGCCGGGCACTGTTGAGCACCATTGGGCGCTGGGCCATACGGCTCAGCGCCTTTTTTATGTCGAGCAAAGGCTGGCGAAGGCGGTGCGGGCGCTCGTGCTATAACTAAAAGACTTAGCGCAAACAAACCTCAACCGCACAAGGCGCACATGGATCAGATTTACGACAACAGGTATTATTCCGCCGGTTCGCGCGAGCCGTCGCCTCGCCGCGCGGGTACCGTGCAGCTCGGCGGGTCCGACTATGCCGGCGTCGATCGCCGCACACAGCGTCCGGCAAGTGCCTCACACCCCCGTGCTCAAATGAATACGTCGACGGGCCGCCCGCCACGTTCGGCGCGCCCGACGCATGCTCGGCGCCCCTCGGCTCAAACACACGAAAAGTCGACCAGGCCCTCAAGCCGTCTTTCGGGCTCGGACTTCATGCACTACGCCAACGACAACGCGGTGGTCAAGGCGATCTACGACTTTACCCATGGACCCCAGCGCGGGCTGTTTATTGGCATTGTCGTCGTCCTGGTGCTCGTGAGCCTGTACTTTCCCGTGCGTGACCTCTACGTTGCCAAACGCTCGAACGATATTTTGGCCAAGCAGGTCGAGATTCGCCAGCAGTACAACGACGAGCTGCAGAAAAGCGTCGACAAGCTGCTCTCGGAGCAGGGTATCAAGGATGCGGCATCCGAGGACCTGGGCCTGGTGATGCCCGGCGAGAAGAGGATTGAAGTGCAGGGCCTGGACGACGATTCGGAATCGTCGTCGAGCAAAAAGTCCTCGAACGCCAAGAAGGCCAGCGAAGTTGCCAAAGAGATCGAAGAGGTTGGCAAGGACGCGCCGTGGTACATCCAGACGCTCGATATGCTGTTTGGGTTTAACGGCGTCGAGGGCCAGACGGTCGTGTCCAACGGTGAGTAGCGCCCGGAGGGGAGTTCGCAATGACGAATTGCAAACGATATAAGGTGGCGGCGATTGACCTGGGAACGGTGTCGTCGCGACTGGTGTTGGCCCAGGTCGAGGGCGGGACGATCGTGGAATCGTCCAAGCATACCGAGATTACCGATTTGGGCGAGGGCGTGGATGCGACGGGGCGCTTTTGCGAGGCGGCCGTTGAGCGCGTGCTCGCTGCGTGCCGCATGTTTGTGGACGAGGCCCGTGCCTTTGGGGCCGCGTGCGTCTGCACCACGTGCACGAGCGCCGCGCGTGATGCGTCCAATGCCGCGCTGCTGCTGGACGGCCTGCGCGATCTGGGGCTTGAGCCACAGGTGATTCCGGGCGAGGTCGAGGCACGCCTGACGTTTTTCGGTGTGGCGCACGACTTTGCCGGCGAGCGCATCATCGTTGCCGATTCGGGCGGCGGATCCACGGAGCTCGCGACGGGCGTCTATGCACCGGAGCGCGGCATCTTTGCTCTGGAGGGAACGCGCTCGCTGGACATCGGTTGCCGTCGCGTGACCGAGAGGTTTTTCTCGGCGTTGCCGCCGTCAACGGACGAGCTTGCGGCTGCTGCCGGCTGGGCAAACGAGCAGTTTGCGGGCTACTTTGAGAGCCTGCCTGTCGACTTTGAGCGCGCCGAGCGCCTGGTCGCGGTGGGTGGTACCGTCACCACGCTCGTTGCGCTCGTTCACGAGCTGGAGCCGTATGATTCGAGCTTTGTGCACCTGCGCGAGCTTTCGCTGGAGCAGGTTTCGGCCGCTATCGAGCGCATGTCCGCGCTGGATGTTGCGGGCATCGCCGCGTTACCGGGCGTGCAACCCAAGCGCGCGGGCGTGATCTTGGCTGGCGCCGTGGTGATTCGCGAGCTTATGCGAGCTGGCGGCTACGACACGCTCACCGTAAGCGAGAACAGCCTGCTTGCCGGCATGGCCGCCACCATCAACGAGGTTCTCGACGGCGCGACCCCCACCATCGCCTGGACCCCCGGCCTCAGCGCCTTCCAAGGGTAGTCTTTCGGCTTGGCTGTTGATGGCACCCCTGCAGCTGGGTTTTCTTGACTGGTGATTTTTGCTCGATGGGACAAGGGCCTGTAAAACCCATATTCAAAGAACGGGCGGACTCCAAGTACACCCGGAGTCCGCCCGTTTACTCGTGCAAGAGAAGCTAGCGCAATCGATAACTGCCGTGTTGGAAAAGGTTAGGACTCGATATCCCCACCGCCATGGTTACCACCGAAACCAGGGCCTTCAACAGTGCCGCCGCGGGCTCTCCTCGCTATGCGTGCCTCTGTTCCTCGGGATCGGAATCCCGGGTCGCGAGACTTACACAGACAATTTTAGTCACCCTCGATGATCTCACCGCCGGACTCCGTAATGATGTCTTCGTTGCCGAATTCGACAACTTCCATAGCAGGCGCATCGTACTGATTCTCAGACATTTTCAAGCCTCCTTTCCTCCTGTAATCTTGCAATGCGATTTTTAGTCTAATTCTATGACGACTGGCGATCAACAAGGGGTCTGACATGCGAAAATCCCCACATATGCTGTATCTTTGGTAACTTTTTATCGGATTCGTGAATGATGGCTTTCCGCCTGGGGTCATGTGGCATATTCCGTTGTGCTTGCCAGTACCATCCCAACCAGATGGGGGTAATATGCCTGCTATAGGTTGTTCCGATATGCTGACGTGGCGGTTACCATAGGGATTCCCGCTGCCATTGCGGGCTATCTGAGTAGACTGGAAAGACGACGACATTGCTTGAAAGTACCGTTTGCCAAATCATCCGTTCGGCGTTCTCCGAAGATGGGTCGCTAAAGTTGCCGGAAGGCCTTGAGCCTTCGGTTGTGTATGCCGAGCTGCAGGCCCAAGCTATCCCCGGGTTTGCGTTGTTGCCGGGCGGGCTGCTTGACGCCTGTGCCGACAACGCGCTTGCCGCCGCCTGGCTCAACCACGATCTAGGTCGTCGTGCTTTGTTTGGGCATTTGCTTGACGTGCAGGATGAGGTGCTTTCCGTTTTGGAGGCAAGGGGTATCCCGACCGTCATCCTCAAAGGCGCGGCGGCGGGTATGCTGTATCCTGATCCGGGCTTGCGCTCCTATGGTGACATCGACTTCATGGTGTCTCCTGCCGATTTTAAACGCGCCCGCGCTGCGTTGGTGGCCGCAGGTTTTGAGGACAAGGATGACGACGGCGTTTGCGATCATCACGTAGGGTTGGACAAGGACGGCGTGCACTTGGAGCTTCATTGGGAGCCAAACGGCATTCCCCAGGGCACACCTGGTTTGAAGGCCCTGTTCCAGGAGGCGCTCGGACACACGGAAGCAGCTTGCGTGCAGGGGCACAGTTTCCCCGTGTTCCCTCCCATGGTCAACGGCGTCGTTTTGCTGCTTCATGCGCGCAAGCACCTGGCGCTTGGGGGTTTGGGCTTCCGCCAGGTGATTGACTGGATGCTGTTTGCGAAGGCATATCTCGCCCATGATGGCTGGACGGAGTTTTCCGAGCTTTTGGGCGATGAACGCGTCGAGCGCACGGCAACGTGCCTCACGCGTTTCTGCCAGATATACCTGGGCCTTCCCGAGGAGGGCTTCGAATGGTGCGCCGAGGTGGAGCCCGCTGTTTGCGCCGACCTGCTCGAGCATGTGATGCTGCTGGGTAATTTCGGTAAGAAGATCAAGGGCAAGACCGGTGCCACAGCGCTTTCGGGAATCCGAGGCCCCGTCGGCTTTTTCAGGTATCTCCAAAGAGGCGGCGTATGCAACTGGAAAGCCGCGCGCAAGCATGCGCTGCTGCGTCCTTTCGCCTGGGTGTACCAAGCGGGGCGGTGCGTTCGCGTGATTTTGACGCGCAAGGACATCGCGGGTAGCGTGCGTTTCGATATGGAGGAAACCGCCCGGCGCCGCAACCTCGGTTCGGAGATGGGGCTGTATGATCGCTGATAACGAAGCGGTTCCCGTAACCAAAAGTACATTCAGGGAAGTGCTCGCCCGCGACGGCGTGCTCGTGTACCGCACGCGCGGCGTGTCCATGGAGCCCATGCTGCGGCAGGGTCGCGACCTTGTGACCATCAGGGCGGCGAAGCCCGGCGAGCGTTTCCACGAGAACGATGTGGTGCTGTATTACCAGGCGGCTGGTAGGTACGTGCTGCATCGCATTGTGGGGGTGGGCCCCGCGGGCTACGTTATCCTTGGCGACAATTGCGTCACCTATGAACGCGATGTCCCGTTCGAAGACGTGCTCGGCATCTTGGTCTCGTTCGTGCGCGATGGCAAGATGTACTCGGTCGACGATCCCGATTACCTTGCTTATGTAAGCAAGCTGCGCCGGGGCGAACGCTGCCGCATCGCAAGACGTCGGCTGGCCATGCGGGCAAAACGGACGCTCAAGCGCGCGTTTCCCAGACTATCAAGACGTTGGAATCAGCGGAAGCGAGGAAGGGGTAGGTCATGACGCAAAGCGAAGGTAGCGAGCGTCTTTTGAGGTTTAGGCTCGCGGGCGTTCCGGTGCAGGTGGCTTCTCGTTTCGGCTTGCTCGAACGGGTTGGCGAGCCGTATCTCGAGGAGCACGCGGACGATGAGCCCTTGTTTACCATAAGGGCCAACGATGACGATTTGGCATTCGATAGGGCGATGGCTCCGGAATACTCCGACCCCTGCGTTGAGCTTTGCACCGTGCATCGGCTGATCGCCGAGAAGGTTGCTCCGCTGCGCCGCGTGGTGTTCCATTCTTGCGTGGTCGAGTATGAGGGACGCGCATTCGCCTTCACCGCACGCAGCGGCACCGGCAAGTCAACGCACGCGCGGCTATGGATGCGATATCTTGGCGACCGGGGGGGGGTGAAGATCCTCTGCGGGGACAAGCCGTTCCTATACGTCCCCGAGTGTGGGGAACCCATGGTCTACGGATGCCCGTGGACGGGCAAGGAAGGTTGGGGGTATAACGGGCACGCTCCGCTTGCCGGCATCTGCGTGCTTCGCCAGGCACCAACTTGCTCCATCGAACGCTTGGCCCCAGCCGATGCCTCGGAAACCATCGTAAGGCAATGCCATATACCGCGCAAAAGCCCTATTGGCGCATTGACGGTCTTGAAATGCATCGATCGGGTGCTCGCCGAAGTGCCCGTGTGGGCAATGGGGTGCGATATATCGGAAACCGCTGTCAAAACCTCGTTCGAGGCCATGACCGGGCAGTCATATGCAAAAGTTGTTCGCAAACAATAGGAAAACGGCATGAAGGGAGTTGGCCATGAACATCAAGAAAGGCTTCGTTATCCAGGAAGTAGGCGGTCAATGGGTTGCCGTCGCAACGGGGGCGGCGGCTGCGGAGTTCAGTGGCATCGTGAAGCTTAACGATACCGCCGCGATCGTATGGCGCGGTATCGAGGAGGGTTTGTCACGCGACCAGATTGTTGCGCGCGTGGTTGAATCGTACGATGTGGACGAGCTGCGCGCGGCCGCCGATGTCGACACCTTCCTGCGGGCGCTTGTGAAGGCGGGGATCGCCTCGGAGTAGGCTACGCCTCTCGGGCGGTAGAGATGCGCCGATTCGGAGGGGCAAACGGCAAAGTGCCCCTTGCTGCGCGGCGCCCGACCTTGTGTCCTTAATCGCGAAGGGCGCTTCGACTGCGGGATCGGGGCCCCTTCACATTGTGTTTCCCGCAAGGAGGCCAGTCTCGTGGATTCCGGTTCCAAGCTGCATGCCGTTCCCTGGATGATTCGCGTTTTAGGGAGCCGTCTCTGGATGGTTGCCGCCCTTGTCGGACTTGAAGTGGTCATCGCCGGTGGCGGTGTTTACACCGCATGGGTGATGCGCGACCTGGTTAATGCCGCGGTCGGCGGCGCTTCTGATGCGCTTCGCCTCAGCGTTGTCGTGTTCGCGGCCGTTTCGGCTGCGTTGATCGCGCTGCAGGCGCTGTATCGCTTTCTGCAGGAACGTGCGCGCACGATGTTCCAGAATATCCTTAGGCTAAGATTCCTCGACAAAGTGTTGCATGCCGAGCTTTCCAGCGTGCAGGCTGTCCACACCGGCGAATGGATGAGCCGCCTGACCGATGATGCGCGTATCGTGGCGTCCAACGCCACCACGGTTGTGCCTTCTGCGGCGGGTATGCTTGCCCGGCTTGTCGGAGCGCTTGCGCTGCTTGTCGTCATGATCCCTCAAATCGCTTGGATGCTCATTCCCGCGGGAATCGTGCTCGCTGGGTTCACGTTGGGCTTTCGTCGCGTGCTCAAACGCCTTCACAAGCGCATCCGCGAAACCGATGGATGCGCGCGTTCCCATCTTGTCGAGTGCCTTAACAGCCTGCTTGTCGTGAAGAGCTTCCAGAGGGAAGATTTCGCTGAACGCGGCGCTGCTGTGCTGTTGGAAGACTATCGGGCTGCATGCATGCGGCGTATTCGATTCTCCAATTTGTGCAACATCGGATTTGGATTGGCCATGCGCGGCGCGTATCTGGTGGCTGCCGCCTATTGCGCACATGGGATCCTTGGGGGCTCGGTGAGCTACGGTACGTTCGTGGCGGCGTTGCAGCTTGTCGGTCAGGTGCAGGGCCCGTTGGCCAACATCTCGGGTTGCATTCCGCAGTATTTCGCCATGACGGCCAGTGCCGAGCGTCTGATGGATGCCGAAGCGCTGCCTTATGATGGCGTTGCCGATTCGGAGGAGGAACCCGCAGCGGACACGACGGGTTTTGCCGGGTTGGAGCTGCGTGGGGTGTCATGCCGTTACGGCTCCGAGGCGCCCAATGTCGCCGACGCCTGCGGCCCGCGGGCGATTCGTTGCCCCGACATGAACATCGGGCGAGGCGAGTTCGTTGCGTTCACCGGTCCGAGCGGCTGCGGAAAGTCAACCACACTGAAGGCGATGATGGCGTTTTGCCCTTGCGAAACGGGTGAGTGCTGCGTGCTGCTTGGGGACGGGTCCCGCCAGCCTCTGACGGCGCGCTGGCGTTCCCTTTTCTCTTATGTGCCCCAGGGTAACCACCTTATGGGCGGTACGGTGCGCGAAGCGGTCGCCTTCGGCGATACGGAAGGAGCTTCCTGCGATTTGCGCATGTGGGATGCGTTGCGTATCGCATGCGCCGATTTTGTGCGGGAGATGCCCGAGGGGCTTGATTCGCAGTTGGGCGAAAGCGGTGGCGGCTTATCGGAGGGGCAGGTTCAGCGCCTGGCCATAGCCCGTGCGGTTTTTAGCAACAGGCCAGTGCTCCTATTGGACGAGGCGACCTGTTCGCTAGACCCCGATACGGAACGGCGCGTTCTGCAGAACCTGAGCGCTTTGACGGACAAGACCGTTATCGCGGTAACCCATCGTCCCGCAGCGCTTGAAGTGTGCGACAAGCGCATCGAGTTTTCCGAATGAACTACTTTGTCAGTTTGTCGATTTGCCCAATCTCCCAAAGCGGAATATTGACGAGCATGCCCTCGTCTCTATATGCCGCTAGGGAGGTCCTCACGCAACGCTCGAGTTTGAATTTTTCGCAGGCTATTTTCAGACTCTTCGCTTTAAGGTTCTCTGCCGCCTTGACCTCAAGCGGAAGCACGGTTCCCGCATGGTCGATGGCAAAGTCGGTTTCGGCATTGCCAGAGGTAGAGGACCAATACGCGGGACTCTTGCCTTGCAGCAAGAGTTCCTGCGCGACGTATTGCTCGGTGAGCGAGCCCTTAAATTCAGTGAAAACAGCGGGCCCGTTAAGGACGATGGCCGGTGGGAGGTTGGAGAGCGCTCCGAGGATACCGGTGTCAATGCAAAACAGCTTGAAGCCCGAGAGGTCCTCGTAGCTCGAGAGCGGTGCCCTGAGGGCGGAAACGCGCGGCACCTTATGAATGATTCCGTAATCCATGAGCCACTGGAGACTCTCTTCGAAATCGCGTGCGCGCGCCCCGGGGCGAAGGGCTCCGTAGACGAACTTTTTGTTTTCCTTTGCAAGCTGGCCGGGAAGGGATTTCCAAACCAACCTCATGCGCTCGACAATGCGGGCGGGTGCATGTTTGCCAAAATCGGATTCGTAAGCCTCGATGATTTGCTGCTGAAGCCTACGGGCTTCGATGAAGTCGCGTGTCTCGGCGAAGACAGAGACGACTTCGGGCATACCGCCGACAACAAGGTATTCCTTGAGCAAGCGCTCGAGCTTTTCGGTAACGTTTGCCAGAAGGTTCATGTCTGCGGTAAGGATGGCGTCGGCGAGCGGGTTGCCGTCGACGGCGCGAACGAACTCGGCAAACCCCATGGGACGCATGGTGAGCTGGTCGATTTTACCGACGGGAAATGACTCGTTTTCGCGTCGGAGCGCGAGGCCCATATAGGAACCGGCAGCCACGATGTGGTATTCGGGTGCAAGCTCGTTGAAGTACTTGAGCGAGGTGATGCCGCGTGGCGCCTCCTGGATCTCGTCGAAAATGATGAGCGTGTCCGCCGGCGTTACGGTTTGGCCGCGCAGGAGTTCTATCTGGGAGATGATGCGCTTGGGATCGAGATCCCCATCGAACAGCGAGCGTGCGCTCGGCTCGAGCATAAAGTCAAAACGAATGACGTTTTGATACTGCTGGCTTGCGAATTCGTTGAGAAGCCAAGTCTTACCTGTCTGACGGGCCCCCTTAAGCAAGAGAGGTTTGCGATTCGCCCTTGATTTCCAAGCGATAAGTTCACTCATAAGCTGTCGCTGCATATTGCCTCCCAACCCTTTCGGATAGTATAAGGTCATATGCGCATTTCCCTTGGAAAATGTGCGAGACAACCACGTTTTTCCATTGAAAAATGTGCGAGACAACCACGTTTTTCCATCGGAAAATATGGGAGTATCAACCTAAGCTGCGGTGAAATAGTTCCTAAATAGGCTGGTAAGCTGCCAAAACAGGAACTATTCCACCGCAACTTAGAGTCCCACCGGTGTCCGAAAGAAACGGGCTCGCATCCCAAAGGGACACGGGCCCATAAAAGCCAAATGGTAGGGGCGGTGGGACGTCCGCGTATTTGCTGCGCAAATCCGCACCGGCTTCGGCCGCCTGCCGGCGCCCTCGCCGGCTCGCTGCGGACGCTGCGCGTCCGCTTGACGCTCGCCCCCTCGCGGGTTCGAGCCCCACCGGCGTCTAAAAGAAGTGAGCCCGCATCCCTTGGGGACACGGGCTCGTAAGCAATCATATGGTAGGGGCGGTGGGACTCGAACCCACAATCCTTGCGGCGAGAGATTTTAAGTCTCCTGCGTATGCCAATTCCGCCACGCCCCCGTGAGACTAGAAGTCTAGCACAAGCCGTCCGCTACGCGTTGACGGCCATCGAGTGCCGGCCCGACTTTTCCAAGTACTCGGCATACTTGGCCTCGTCGCCCTTGTTTTGGTACTGCAGGGCCAGCAGGTACTCCAAGCGGCAACCCTTAACCTTGTCGTCGCCGGCCTCCTCGAGCATGCGCTCCAACTCGGGAATGTCGTTGTGGCGCTTGAGGATCATCGTGTCGTACATCAGCTGGCACTCGTGCGCGACTGCCTCGGCCTGACCGCCCTCAAAGCCCTTGATCTCGTGCAGCAGCTCCTTGGACTTTTTGCGGTCCTCCTGGCCAACGTAGTAGTTAAAGGCCTTGATCACCAGGTCGACGCGCTGCATCTTGGGCAGGTTGAGTCCCAGCAGCAGGTCGAACATCTCGCTGGCGCGTTCGTGGTCCTCGCGCAGCAGATAGGAGTTCAGACGCAGGTAGTCACGGTTGTAGCGCGGGTACAGCATACTGGTGAGTTTGCCGTCGAGCAAACGATCGAACTCGTCCCACTGCTTGGCTGCCATCAATTGCTGCAGGCGTTTAAACGTAGTGCGTTTTTTGACGCTAAAAAACACCGACACGGCGATGCAGATGATAACGACGGCGGTCCAGAGTGTGCGGGAATCGGGCATATTAGGGTCCTTAGACGCTCATAAAGCAAGCGGTATGACAACACGTACTAGATGTATTATACGCAGCACGCAAGCAAACTGGCATAAAAGCTCATCGAGGCCGAGTGCCATCGCTCACTGCGGTACACTTACCTAAAGTAAACCATGAAGGGAGACACTACCTATGAAGAAGATCGTTTTGGCTTGCGGTGCTGGTGCTGCTACTTCCACGCTCGTTGCCCAGAAGGTCGCCACCATGCTCGACGCCAACGGTTATGCCGGCAAGTACGAGATCGTGCAGTGCGCCATCTCCGAGGCCAAGGATTACTGCGACGATGGCGCCGACCTGCTGATCGCCACCACCGTTGCCCCCGAGGGCCTCACCTGCCCGTACGTGAGCGGCGTGCCCTTCATGACCGGCATGAACCGCGTCGCTGCCGAGAAGGCCGTCCTCGACGTCATGGCTCAGTAGGCGCTGCCTGTATGAGTGAGCAGAACGCCAACCCGGTCGAGCTTTTTGGCATGCGCGTTGCCCATGTGGGCATCAACGCTACTGACCCGGCAGACGCCCTGGAGATCGCGGAGCTGTTCTCGACGATGATGGGCCTGCCCGTCATCGAGACCCCCGTTTCGTACTTTAACGATTCGCTGGTCGAGATCATGAAGGAGAACGGTCGTGGCGCCAAGGGCCACATTGGCTTTGCCGTCAACGACATCGATGCGGCCGAGAAGTGGTTTGCCGAGCGCGGGCTCGAGGTCAACGAGGAGTCGCGCGTGCTGCTGCCCGACGGCGGCACCAAGCTCGTGTACTTTAAGCGCGAGTTCGCCGGCTTCGCCGTGCACCTGTGCTGCGAGTAGCGCACAGGCTGCTATAGCTAACGAAAAATGGGGCAAGGCGCGTGGCCTTGCCCCATTTTTAATGCCGAGAGGGTGACTGACGGGCTGCCGTAAATCGAAGGTGAATGCTTTTCCGCGAAGTGAACGAGTGAAATCGAACCCCTGAAGCATCGACACTTTTACGTCGCTCTTTCCTGCGGTTTTGTCAGGTTTTTCCTGCGGTTTTGGCGCCAAAAAGTGCGGATGCTTCGGGGGTCCAAAATAGGTCGTTCACTTCGCGGAAAAACATTCACCTTCGATTCGTGAGAGACGCCCCTACCGTGGCAGGCGAATCGTAAAGCGGCTGCCGACGCCCTCGACTGAGGTCACGCCAATGACACCGCCATGGCTATCGACGATCCACTTGGCAATGGCAAGCCCCAGACCCGAGCCCTGTGCGCCGGCATCGCGTGCATTGTCGGCGCGGTAGAACCGCTCGAACGCGTGAGCTGCGGATTCCTGGTTCATGCCGATGCCCTCGTCCTCAACGGCTATGTCGATCGTGCCCATGCCCGCATCGGGGGTTATGCCAAATGTGACGGTCGTTCCCGCGTTCGAGTACTTGGCGGCATTCTGCACGATTACGCGCAGAGCCTGCTTCACGAGCGCCACGTCGACGGGCGCGTCGCAGCGCGGGTCGTTGACAAGCGCAGCGTCAAAGGCCAGCCGATACGCGTGCTCGGTATCGATCATCTGCGATTCCTCGCATACCTCGCCGACCAGTGCGGCCAGGTTGGTATTCGCGCGCCGCAGGACCGTGCGCCCGGCATCGCCGCGTGCCAAAAACAACAGCTGTTTCACGAGCTCCTGCATGTGCTCGCTTTCGGCCTTGAGGGATGCGATGGATTCCGCCAGCACGTCCGGATCGTTTTTGCCCCAGCGGTCGAGCATGTTTACGTAGCCCTGAATCACCGCGATGGGCGTGCGCAGCTCGTGACTCGCGTCGTTGACAAAACGCATCTGCTGTAGCTTGGCCTCTTGCATCTGGCGCAGTAGGCGGTTGAGCGCGACCTCGATGCTTGCCAGGTCGGCGTCGCCGGTGGTGACGCTCGGCGAGTCGACGCTTGCGCGCTCGATGGCCTGCTCCAGCGTTTCCATCTTGCCGCCGGAGAGCTGCATGCGGCCGAGCTCGTCCACGCGCAAGGCCAGGTCGTTGAGCGGCGCCATGGTACGGCGCACGCGGCGGGCGCCGCCGAGCATGTTGAGCACGCTGATGACCTGCCAACCCACAACGACAAGGTAGAGAGGCCATAGCGCGACGAGGTCCTGCGCGAGGGGGAAGGTTCTGGTGGTACGCGCAACCTCGACGGTATAGGTGAGCGTTGTCAGGTCCCAGCCGCGCGCGGGCATCAGCGACATGCCGTGAACGGTGGCGCCGGGAATCCAGCCTGCGGTAAACGCACCGTCGGGCAGCGTCTGGTTGTATCCATAGACGAGGATCGCCGCCGCAATCACCATCAGCAACAGATCGAGCCAGACGTAGCTCATCAGGCGGCGCCACATATAGCCCCAGTTGATGGCGCGGGCGATGGAGGTGACGCGCTTGGCCTCGGCGTTACGCACGGCAGACATAGCCCACCCCGCGCACGGTCTGGATGATGCGGGCGCCACCGGCGTCCTCGATCTTGGCGCGCAGGTGCGCGATATGTACGTCGACGTTGTTGGTGTCGCCTACGTATTCGTAGCCCAGCGCTTCGTGCGCGATGCGCTCGCGCGTGAGCACAGTCTCGGCATGCGCCATAAGCAGGGCGAGAACGTCGAACTCGCGGGCAGTCAGCACGATGGGCGAGCCGCCGACCGTGACTTCGCGGCGGTTGGGGTCGAGCGCAACCGAGCCCACGGCGAGCGTGGCGGGGGAGGGCGCGGCATCGGTCTGGGCCGTGTCGGTTGCCGGGGACATAGTGGCGATACCGGCGGCCGTGCCGCTCGCCATGCCCGCCCCGGCGCCGGCGCCGCCAACGCCCGAAGCCGCCCGCACGGCCTCCGAGCGCTTCAGCGCCACGCGGATCCGTGCGAACAGCTCCTCAATCGCAAACGGCTTGGTCAGGTAGTCGTCGGCGCCGGCATCGAGCCCGGCAACCTTGTCCATCACGGCATCGCGCGCGGTGACCATAATCACTGGCACATCCTTGTGCTTGCGGACACGCCGCAGGACCTCCATGCCGTTGAGCTGCGGCAACAGCACATCGAGCAGGATTAGATCGTAGTCGCGCTCCAGCGCCAGGTTCACGGCGGTGCGGCCGTCGGCGGCATGTTCCACCTGGTAGCCCTCGTGCTCCAGCTCGAGCGTCACAAAGCGGGCGATTTTCTCCTCGTCCTCTACGATCAGGATCCGTGCCATGCGTGCTCCCGTCTGCGATTACTTTTCGTCGTTCAGATTTTGTTTGATGTCGTCCGCGGCATCGGCAGCGTGATTCATAAGGTTGTTAATGCTGCCGGGCACGTCGCCGTCGCTGTCGATGCGGTAGCGCATGCCAAAGAACAGGCCAATCAGCATCAGCCATATCGTGGCGCCCCAGGCAAACAGGGCGATGATGGGGATCAGGATGGGGATGTTGAGGATGATCGCATCGCGGCGCGTGGCGATAAACTTGGTGTCCAGACTCAGGCGGAAGAGCTTTTTGAGGTACTCCCACACGCTGTCCATCTTCTTGGAGAAGTCGGTTTTTTCGCTCGACTTTTCGTAGGCGGCCTGCGCGGCGACCATCTCGGCCGAGGGCTCATCGACTGGCGCGGACTCGGTGGCGGCGTGCGCCGACGTGGTCTGGGTCTTGCCCTGCGACTCGAGCCAAATGATGGCATCCAGAACGTTGCCGTCGGCGGCGTCGAGCGCTGCCTTGGCATCGGTGTAGCTCACGTTGCACTTGGTGCGGATGGTTTCAACTTTTTCGAGGTCGTCCATGACCTGTCCTTTCGTTCGATGGGCGCGACGCTGGGCGATTTGCCCGGGCGCGAGCGTTGCGTTCGGCGGCCTGCGTGGCGCCGCCCCGCCCTTGGTCGAACTCTATAGTGCAGGTTATAGATTAAGCGATTCTTGAGCCAAGATTAATGTTGGATGAGTTTTTGGGTGGCGGTGGGGAAGGGAGAGGTGTCCTTCTGGGTAGCTAGCAGCGAGGTCTAATACTTTTTCCGAGAAGTGAACGAGCTAAATCGGACCCCCGAAGCATCGACACTTTAAAGGTGCCGTTTCCTGCGGTTTCGATGCTGAAATCCTGCGATTTTGCCGACGAAAAATGTGGATGCTTCAGGGGTCCTAAAACAGCCGTTCACTTCTCGGGAAAAGTATTAGACCTCGATAGCGGGGGATGGGGTACCGGTGCAAAACGGCGTCAAGGGTTGGTCGAGCAGGCGGTTTCTCCATTGATGTCCGCACGACATGGGACACTTACCCTGCCGTTCCGTTCTGCCGCGGTGGCATGTGCCTGAACAACGACCCTCTAAGGAGTTCGATTTTGATGAGTGACAACACCAAGCATCTCGCAAAAAAGTGCGTCAAGGACGCGGGGCCGTGCCTCGCGTTGTGCCTTGCCGGCGCAGCGGTCGCGCTGTTGACTGTTCTGGGGCCGTTTGACGTGCTCCGAAGTGCCAGCTCTCTGCGTGTTTGCATGGCTCTCGCTGGTGCCATGATGACCGGCGGCGTGCTCGATCTGATTTTTTGGGTGTTTGACCCGTTTGGATGGAAGAACGAGGAGTAAGCCCTAAGGGATGGAAGGGCTGGAACGGCTAGCTTAGTGATCGTGCAAAATGTGGGCTAGCGACTTGCAGGGAAGTGGTGATCCGATGACGGTCTATGTGACGGGCGATATTCACGGCGGCCTTGACATGCAAAAGCTGCGCGACTGGGACCTTGGGGATAGTCTGACGGGCGACGACTATCTGATTATCGCGGGCGACTTTGGCTTTCCGTGGGATTTCTCTGCCGAGGAATGTGCCGACATCGCTTGGCTGGAGTCGCGCCCCTATACCGTGCTTTTTGTCGACGGTAACCACGAGCGTTTCGACCATTGGGCGGAGCGACCCATGGAGCTGTGGCACGGTGGGCTGACGCAGCGCCTGTCGGACACTTCTCCCATACGGCGCCTGGCGCGTGGCGAGATTTTTGAGCTCGACGGCTCAACGATTTTTACCATGGGTGGCGCCACGAGCGTGGATAGGGAATACCGCATCCCGTATTCCAGCTGGTGGCCGCAGGAGCTGCCGGACGAGCGCAACTTTGAGGAGGCACGGACAAAGCTCGACAGCGTGGGCTGGAAGGTCGACTACGTAATCACCCACACCTGCTCTACGCGCATGCTTTCGCCCATGCTTTATCCGGCACCCGGCTGGAATTGCCCTGGCGTTGACCGACTTACGGCATTTTTCGATGAGCTGGAAGATCGCTTAGACTACAAGCGCTGGTACTACGGGCATTTCCATCGGGATGCCAACCCGGCCGAGCGTCACACCGTGCTCTACGACTGCATCGTTCGCCTGGGCGACGAGCTCCAGCCCTGGGATGTTGCGTAGCGGCAAGGCGTTTGGCTACTCGGCCGTTACAGTGATGTTCTCCCGGTGCGTGCGGATGACGTTCCAGCTAAAGTGCTCGACCAGCTGCTCGGCAGAGCACGGTGTGGTGTCCGGTGCGATGCCCGTTTGCCCGGCGAGCCAGCCCAGCAGTGCCTCGGGCGTGCCAAAGCGGGCGCGTAGTTCGCCCAGGTCCAGATCGCGGTCGCGCTTGGAAAGGCGGCGGCCGTCCGGCGACATGAGCAGTGGAATATGTGCGTAGCGCGGCGTGGGAAGTCCCAGCAGATGCTGCAGGTAGATCTGGCGCGGCGTGGAGCCCAGCAGGTCGCATCCGCGCACGACCTCGGTGACGCCCATGGCGGCGTCGTCGACCACCACGGCTAGCTGATAGGCAAACACGCCGTCGCTGCGGCGCACCAAAAAGTCGCCGCACTCGGTGGCGAGTGCTTCGCATTGGGCGCCGTATGTGCGGTCCACGAATTCGATTACGTCGCCCGCGAGGTCGTCGACGGCGGGCACGCGCAGGCGCGTGGCCGGAGCGCGCAGGATGCTGCGGCGTGCAACCTCCTCGACAGAAAGGCCTCGGCAGGCGCCGCGGTAGATGGGCGTGCCGTCGCTGGCGTGCGGCGCGCTCGCGGCGTGGAGCTCGGCGCGTGTACAAAAGCAGGGGTAGGTGAGGCCGGCGTCTTGCAGCTGGCGCAAGGCGCTCTCGTACAGATCCAGGCGATCGTGCTGGTAGTAGGGGCCTTCGTCCCACTCAAGCCCTAGCCAGGCCAGATCGTCAATCAATTGAGCGGCAAGTTCCGGGCGCTTACAGCGATCGTCCAGGTCCTCGATGCGCAACACGATGCTGCCGCCCTGGCTGCGGACCGAAAGCCACGAGCACAGGCAGCTGAACACGTTGCCCAGGTGCATGCGGCCCGAGGGCGACGGGGCAAAGCGACCCACGACAGGTGCGGGAGAGGGAGTAGTCGTTGGCGCGTCCGCGGCGGGCGTTGCTATGTTGCGTACGTTGATATCCATGCGGACGAGTATAGCGCGGGGCGCGATGGGGAGGCGTCATTGTGGTCCGCAAGTTGTCGAGGCCCCGCATTGCGTATGGTGGGCCGCAGGCTCGGTGCTTTGATTCCTGTCTATCAACTTGGCACCTTAGACAACAGAAACCCCGGCAGCTCTTCGCAACTGCCGGGGTTTCCGCGGAAAAGGGGGACATGATCCTCGAGCGGACGGCAAAGGGGCAAACCGTTTTCGCTCAACTGCTTTATGCCCCTCGACTGGTGGCTCAATCAGCGCATGCCGCGCCCACACAAAGCCGCTACACCTGTGACGGAGCTGTGAAGTGGTATCTATTGTTGGCGCGGGATTCGGCCAAAGAGCGTCCTAAACGACAAATTTGTTGCTGTCCGTCGGTTCAGCCCAATGATCCGTTTTCCTCCGTCCCCAATAGGTCATTTTCCAAGTGTCGGGGTGCAGGTGTGACTTTCATCCCGTTTGGCACTCCGGTCGCCTAGATGTTCGTCATGTGTGCCCGCAAACGTGGGACAATGGCGCTGTTGGTTTTACAGACAAAGGATGTGCCTATGAACGCCCCCGTTGCCAATACTTGTCGGCAGCGCTGCCTGTTTGCGCGATTTGCTTCCATTTGCGCGCTCGTCGCGTGCGCGCTGCTGCTGTTGCCCGCCGTTGCACGTGCCGACGGGTATTCCATGACCCAAACCTATATCAGTGCCACGGTCGAGGCCGATGGATCGCTGACCGTTGTCGAGGGACGCCAGTTTGATTTCGATGACGACATCAACGGCGTGTTTTGGGAGATCAATACGGGCTCCAACCAGCAGGGTGGCTCGGCGGGCGTCGACGTGCTGAGTGTCGAGGAAGAGGACACCGCGTTTAACAAAGTGGATAGCGCGAACAAGGGTGACTCTGGCGTCTATACGGTTGAGCAGAGCGGTGACGGCGTAAGGATTAAGGTGTTCAGCCCCCACGAGAGCGGCGACAGCGCGATCTATTACGTGAGCTACACCATGACCGGTGCGGTTATGAACTGGGCCGATACCGCCGAGCTCTACTGGAAGTTCGTGGGCGACGGCTGGTCTGCGGATTCCGACGATGTCGAGATGGAAGTGCGCTTCGCAAATGCCGCTGCCGGGACGGCGGCCGTCAAGGGCGATAACTTCCGCGCATGGGGCCACGGCCCGCTGACGGGCGATGTATCGCTCGATGCGGACGAACCCATGGTCACCTATACCATTCCCTGCGTGCATCAGGGCGAATTCGCCGAGGCACGCATCGCCTTCCCCGGCGACTGGGTGCCGCAGCTTGCCGCTTCGGGCGAAGAGCGCATGTCAACGATCCTGAGCGAAGAGAAGGAATGGGCCGACGAAGCTAACGCCCGCCGCGCTCACGCTCGCATGATTGCCAATGCACTTGCCGTGCTAAGTGTTGTTGCGGCGGTGGCCTTTACCGGCACAATCGTTATGCTCAAGCTGCGCAAGCGCAAGCCCAAGCCGCTTTTCCAGGACGAATATTTCCGCGATGTGCCCTCGGCCGACCATCCCGCCGTGCTTTCGGCCCTCATGAGCTGGAACGAGGTGCCCGATCAGGCATATATCGCCACACTGATGAAGCTGACCGACGACCGCGTGATCAAGCTGGAAGAAGCGACCGAGACCAAGAAGAAGGGTCTGCTCCGTCGCGAAAAAGAGGAGCAGACGTATCGCATCACAGTGACCGACGAGGCCTGGAAGGCTGCCAAGAAGGACGGCATCGATCGCGATGTGCTCAAGGTCTTCTTCGCCGGCGTTAAGCCCGATAAGGACGGAGTCCGTTCGCGCACGTTTAGTGAGCTGGAGGAGTACGCTAGCGAGCGTACCACATCTGTTGGCGACAAGCTCGAGGACTATCAGAGCACAGTTAAGGGCAAGCTGGAAGCGCGCGAGCTTATAGCATCGGATGGCACTATCGCGATGGTGGCCGGCCTGGTTCCCGGCATCATCATTGTCTTTGGCATTCTGGGCTCTCTGTTCTATACCGACTTTGCGGACGCCAACGTCGGTGCCGCTATGATCTCGATCCCCGTCACGATCGTGGGCTTTGTCCTGAGCTGCACCTTCCGCCGTTACACGCCGGAGGGCGCCGAAGTGGCGGCTCGCTGCAAGGCGCTTAAGCATTGGCTCGAGGACTTTACGCGCCTGAAGGAGGCCATCCCCAGCGATCTGATTCTGTGGAACAAGCTGCTGGTGATGGGCGTTGCCCTGGGCGTTTCGAAAGAAGTGCTGCGACAGCTGGCCGAGGCCGTGCCTGCGGACCTGCGCAACAGCGACGATTTCTACGACAACTACCCCTGCTACTGGTGGTATTACCATCACTACGGCAACGAGTCTCCGCTCGATTCGTTCAATGATGTGTATCACGAGACCATCCGCGAGCTGGCTTCGAGTTCCGATAGCTCGAGCGGCGGCGGTGGCGGTGGCTTTTCCGGTGGCGGCGGTGGCGGCGTCGGCGGAGGAGGCGGCGGAACGTTCTAGTGCGCTCTGATTTTTGGGATGGATCTTCTCCGGCGACTGCCGACGGATCCATCCCATTTTTATGCGCTTCCTACGAAGGCTGTCTCCAACGACTAATCACTGGGAACGTTCCTAAATGACTAGGTATGGCTGCCAGGTTTAGGCTGTTAGGTCGAGTTCGTAGAGGAAGCTTTCGCGCGGCATGTCGTGACGGCGCTCTTCGCGGTTGGCGCGGTGCGTGGCCGTGCGCTTAAAGCCGTGCAGCTCGTAGAACTTCCACGAGCAGTTGGAGTCGGTGTACAGGTGCGCCCTCGTCGCTCCAAGCGAGGACAGGTGCGAGACCGCGGCATCGAGCAGAACCGTGCCAACGCCCAGGCCATGGACATCGCGATCCACGGCAAGCAGCGTGACCTCGTTGTCGTGCGGCAACGGGCTGCTCTCGAGCAGGCGGTTGTTGGTTCGGATGGTTGCGCGCACAAACGAGAGATACTCGGCGCAGGCATCAGGCTCCAGCTCACGCATCTGCGATAGCAGCGCGCGTTCGGTATCCATCCAATGCTCGTTGATAGTGACGCCGGGGTTCTGTCCTGCGCGTGCAAGTGCAATGCCGCGCGCCTCGCCGTCAATCACCGCAACCTGCGAAAACGTCGATGACGAAAGGCAATAGGCGAGGTCGCACGCGGCCTCAAGGCGGTTGTACTCATCGTTATCCGAATTGTTATGCCAAAGCTGCTGCAGAATCAGCGCGATGGCGTCGAAGTCTTCGGTATCAAACGGTCGGTAGAGAACCCGCGAGACCATGGTGCCTCTTTCTTTTGCGGATGCATATCGAGCACAGTTCTACCACGCCATTGGCATCAAATTATGGTGCCCCTGTGTTCCATGAACTCACCGTGCCCGGTGCCGTGCCCATCCCCTCCGCTCGCAAACTTTTTCTGCACATGCGCCCGTTGCGGGGTGCATCGATGCGCTCGATGCGCTACATTGAATCAGTATTTTCAATGCCGCTGCGCGAGCGCTGCAGATCGACGTATCACCGACTCACAGAGCACGGCGGCGTACCAGACAGGAGGACTGCATGGGATCTGATGTGAAGATCGCACGCGCGTTGATCTCGGTTACCGATAAAACGGGTGTCGTCGATTTCGCACGGACGCTGGTCGATGACTTTGGCGTCGAGATCATCTCTACGGGCGGCACGGCTCGTGCCATCGAGGACGCGGGCGTTCCCGTAATCCCCATCGAGGAGTTCACGGGCTATCCCGAGATGATGGACGGCCGCGTTAAGACCCTGCACCCCAAGGTTCACGGCGCGCTGCTGGCCCGCCGCGATTCCGAGCAGCACATGCAGGAGGCCGCTCAGCACGGCATTAAGCTGATCGACCTGGTCGTCGTCAACCTGTACGAGTTTGAGAAGACCGTCGCCAACCCCGAGGTCACCTTCGCGGATGCCATCGAGCACATCGACATCGGTGGCCCCTCCATGCTGCGCTCTGCCGCCAAGAACGCCACGAGCGTTACCGTCATTTCCGACCCTGCCGACTATGATGCCGTCCTGGCCGAGATGCACGAGACCGGTGGCTGCACCACGCTTTCCACCCGTCGTCGCCTGCAGGTGAAGGTCTACCAGACCACCGCCGCCTACGACACGGCTATCTCCCGTTGGCTTGCCGCCCAGGCAAGCGACGTGGCGGACACCTCTGCCAAGCTCGAGATTTCGCTGGAGAAGGTCGACGACCTGCGCTATGGAGAGAATCCTCAGCAGAAGGCTACGGTCTACCGCTTTGCCGAGGGCTGCGAGAACACCGCGAGCTCGCAGTTCCCGCTCGTTGGCTCCGAGCAGATCCAGGGCAAGCCGCTCAGCTACAACAACTATCTGGATGCCGATGCCGCTTGGAACCTGGTCCGCGAGTTCGACGAGCCGGCCTGCGTGATCCTCAAGCACCAGAACCCTTGCGGTTCTGCCGTTGCCGAGGACATCACGGCTGCCTACGACCGCGCCTTCGCCTGCGATCCCAAGAGCGCCTTTGGCGGCATCATCGCCTGCAACCGCGAGGTTCCCTATGAGCTGGTCGAGCACTTTGCCGATCAGAACAAGCAGTTCGTCGAGGTTATCATCGCCCCGAGCTACACTGCCGAGGCGCTCGAGCGCATGGCCAAGCGCCCCAACCTGCGCGTGCTGGCCACCGGCGGCGTGGACCACGGCGCCCAGGTGGAGCTGCGCTCCATCGACGGCGGCATGCTGGTGCAGGAAGTCGACCATGTGACCGAGGATCCCGCGACCTTTACGTTCCCCACCGACCGCAAGCCCACCGACGCCGAGATGGCCGAGCTCGAGTTTGCCTGGAAGGTCTGCAAGGGCGTTAAGTCCAACGCCATCCTGGTTTCCAAGGGCAAGGCCGGCATTGGCATGGGCCCGGGTCAGCCTAACCGCGTTGACTCTGCGCTGCTTGCCTGCGAGCGTGCCGAGGACTTCTGCGAGCGCGAGGGCGTGGAGAAGGGCGGCTTTGCCTGTGCAAGCGACGCGTTCTTCCCGTTCCGCGACAATGTCGACGTGCTTGCTGCACACGGCGTGACCTGCATCATTCAGCCCGGCGGCTCCAGGCGCGACGACGAGAGCATCCAGGCCTGCAATGAGCACAATATTGCTATGGTCTTTACGGGCGCTCGCCACTTCCGCCACTAAGTTCCGCTTTGGGACAAAATAATCTCCGCAAAAGACGGCTGCTCCGTTTGGAGGGCCGTCTTTTTGGTATAAGAGGACGGAATGACTAACACGAAAGGTATGACCATGCCCCAGATTGATGATGCCGAGCTGTTTGGCAATGCCGAGGATCAGCGTGCGTACGAGGACTTTTGCGCTAATCAGGAGGCGGTCGAGAAGTTTACGCTCGACAAGCCCGCGCTTGTCTGTCGTTGGCGCATGTCCAACAAAAAGGTGCCCATGCTCAACCGCCACATCCGCGCGCTGTCCGAGCGCCTGGTGCAGGGCGAGCCGCTTACCCATAACATGCTCAGCTGGGCCAAACAGCACGTTGAGTGGTCGCTTGCCGAGGGCGATTACACCGCGCGCGACGGCGTGCTCATGCTAGTGATCGACGTCAACGGCAACGCCGCCATGACGGTGGGGGAGTACGAGCCGCTAACCGATACGTCGGCCAAGGCGCTGCGTGCCCGCTCCGCCGAGGCCCGCTCCGAGGCCGATGAAACCGGCGTGGCGCCTGAGCTGCTCGCCGCCGTCGATAACGGCGAGCTTGCCTTTGTGGCGCCAGCGGACGAGTGCCTGTGCGGCACGGCGACACTCATCGAGCAGCTGGCCCAGACCAAGGGCATCCCGGTCACGCGCGTAGACATTCCCGCGCAGCTTAAGGGCGCGCTGTTCCTGGTGAGCGACGAGCATGGCGTGGTTCCCGCAACCGAGACGGACGTTGCGGAGGCCGACGCCGCCACGGTCGCCTTCTTTGCCGACGGCTACGAAAAGCTCCGCGCCCGCCGCTAAATGATTTTTCTGGGACGGGGATTAAAGAATCATTCCATCTCTGCATACATGCGTACGCTCGAGTAGAGGCTCGAGGTCGAAGTGATGGGGCCGATCGGTTTAGGACCGGTCGGCCCCTATTTTCTCTTAAGGCTATCGAACACTTTTGTCATATTAGGTGCCCACGGGGTCGTATCGTTGCGACGCCGTGGGCATAATGGTGTGGAAGGTGCAAGTTACGCGAAATGGGAGGACACATGGCGCTGATCTATGTCGTTGAGGACGACGAGCCCATTCGTCGTGAGCTTATCGACATCCTTGCCCGCGCCGGGTTTGAAATCGAGGCCTGCGAATCGTTTGAGCATGTCTCGCGCGATATTCTCGCCGCCGCGCCCGACCTGGTGCTGCTCGACCTCACGCTTCCCGTCAAGGACGGCCAGCATATCTGCCACGAGGTTCGCCGCGAATCCGAGGTCCCCATCATCGTCCTCACGTCGCGCACGACCGAGATCGACGAGGTCATGGCCATGACGCTCGGCGCGGACGACTTTGTTCCCAAGCCCTATAGCGCCCGTGTGCTCGTGGCGCGCATCAATGCCTTGCTGCGTCGCACCGCGGCGGCGGGCGAGCGCAGCACGCTCGTCCACAAGGGACTGGAGATTGACCTCGCACGCTCCATGGTCACCAACACGCAAACGGGCACCAGCACCGAGCTCACCAAAAACGAGCTGCGTATCCTCTCGCTGCTTCTGAGCCGCGCGGGCAAGATCGTTTCGCGCTCGGCCATCATGCAGGACCTGTGGGACTCCGACGCCTTTGTGGACGACAATACGCTCACCGTCAACATCAACCGCCTGCGTACCACGCTCGAAAAAATCGGCATCAAGGGGTATTTGACCACGCATCGCGGCCAGGGCTATTCGGTCTAGGGGCCGGCTATGTCGTTTGGCAAGTTCTTTAAAGATGCGCTGCTTCCCGTCGCCGTGTGGACGTGCGGCGTGCTGCTGAGCTGCTTTGTGCTGACGGTCGCCGGCGCACCCGTTTCCATCGTGGTCGTGGCGGTTGGCGTGTCCTTCATCTTTGGCATGCTCGGCATCGTGATCGAGTACGCGCGCCGTCGTCGATTTTTGCACCAGCTGGAGCGCGCGGCCGAGGAGCTGGAAAGCCCCGCATGGGTGCAGGAGATGGTGCAGTGCCCGACTTATGCCGAGGGCGAGCTCGAGTACGAGGTCTTGCGCCGGGTGGGCAAAGCCGCTTGTGACGAGGTTGCCGAAGGCAGGCGCCAGACCGATGACTATCGCGACTATATCGAGAGCTGGGTCCACGAGGCCAAGCTGCCTCTGGCGGCAGCCCATCTGATTTTGGAAAACCTGGACGGCAGCGAAGATGATCGGTCGCGCGTAGATGACCTCGGTCGCGAGCTTGCCCGCGTGGAGCGCTATATCGATCAAGCGCTGTACTACGCGCGCTCGGAAGTCGTGGAACGCGACTACCTGATTCGCCGCTGGGACCTTAAGACCTTGGTGACGGGCGCGATTAAAGCCAACGCGCGCGAGCTCATTGCGGCGCATGTGGCCCCGGTGTGCGAGAACCTCGACTTCGAGGTCTTTACCGACGAGAAGTGGCTCGAGTTTATTCTGGGCCAGCTCATTCAGAACAGCATTAAATATGCGTGCGAGGACGGCGCGAAGATCGTGTTTTCGGGCGCGTTGCTGGACGAGGGCCTGGCAAGCGAGCGCATCGAGCTTACCGTTGCGGACAACGGCTGCGGCGTGAGCGCGGCCGACCTGCCGCGTGTGTTCGAGAAGGGTTTTACCGGCGACAACGGCCGCACCACCAAGCGTGCAACGGGCATCGGCCTCTACCTGGTGGCGCGCCTGTGCTCCAAGATGGGCATCGACGTCACCGCGGCATCGGAGCCGGGCGAAGGCTTCGTCGTAACGTTCGCCTTCTCGACCAACAAATTCCAATACTTCGAGTAACGCACGCGGCAGACGTCCGCCCAAACAAAAACGTGCCGCCCCAAACGGGGCGGCACGCCATCTTTTATCAGCCAACTCGCTGAGGTGCGGTGACGAAGGCGCAAGGCCGGGAGGGGTTATCTAAGCCGACATCCCGCAGCCGCGAAGCGGCGAGGACGTCGGCGTGATAACCCCGCAGGCCTTGCGCCGGCGGGAAGGAACCTACTTCACGACCAAGATGTCGCAGTCCGTATTGCGCAGCAGGAACGTCGAAATCGAACCCAGCAGCGCATACTTGATCGAGGACAGGCCGCGGGCGCCGCAGAGCACCAGGTCGGGCTTAACCACGTCGAGCATCTCGTCCTTAAGCGTCTCGCGAATGCGGCCGGCGCGAATCATGACCTCGACCTCGGGGATGTCGGGATTGGCCTTAGCCTCTTCGAGCTGCTTGGCGATGGAGTTCTTAAACGCCTCCTCTAGGCCGTTGACCAGATCGACCGGATAGGAACCGGCGCTCTCGAGTGCCGTGGAATCGATAACGTGGCCGATGATTAGCTTGGCGCCGTTGTTCGCGGCGACCTTGATGGCGCGTGCGAGCACAAAATCCTGCTGCTCAGTACCGTCGAGTGAAACAAATACCTTGGTGTAGCCCTCGTTCATGGTTTCCTCCTTGGTCTATCGCACGGGCGCGGGGCTCGTGCGTCGGGCGGGCGCGGGCGCGTTGGCCGCCGGACACTTTATCTTGTTGCAGTTATACCCAAGGATTTCGGTTTGACCGCTCGCAATTCTGTGAACGGACGAGTTTTTTGGTAAGGGTAGGCGCAGGCGCGCCCGAACGGTTGATAATGGGACATCGCCCGCACCGTCCGCAGAACAATATCGGCGGGTGTCTAACGAGGGGGTCCCTTTGGATATCATCGAGCTTCTAAAATCTGCCTTCATGGGCCTGGTCGAGGGCATCACCGAATGGCTGCCTGTTTCGTCGACCGGTCACATGATCTTGGTGGACGAGTTCGTCAAGATGAACGTGAGCGAGACGTTCTGGAATATGTTCCTGGTTGTGATTCAGCTCGGCGCCATTCTGGCCGTCTGTGTGCTGTTCTTCCATGAGCTCAACCCGTTCTCGCCCAGCAAGGGTAAGGAGGGCCGTCGCGACACCTGGGTGCTGTGGGGCAAGATTGTGCTCGGCTGCATTCCCGCCGCGGCGATCGGCCTGCCGCTCAACGACTGGATGGAGGAGCATTTCTACAATGCTCCCGTCGTGGCGCTGGCGCTCATTGTGTACGGCGTGCTGTTTATCGTGATCGAGAACTGGCGCGCGAACAAGCGCGAGGAAATGGCCGTTGCCGGTTCGTTTGGTTCGCGTGCTGTGGTGTCGGGTGGACGTCCCGCCGGTGCGCACTTTGCGGCGCCCGCCGCGGCTACCGCTGAGGATGAGGGCGATGACGAGGATCTGGACTTTGGTTCCATCACCACGCTCGAGGACCTGAGTTGGAAGACCGCACTGGGCATCGGATGCTTCCAGGTGCTCTCGCTGATTCCGGGCACGTCGCGCTCCGGTTCCACCATCATCGGCGGCCTGCTTTTGGGCTGCACGCGTTCGGTGGCGTCCAAGTTTACGTTCTTCCTGGCCATCCCGGTCATGTTTGGCGCGAGTGCGCTCAAGCTGGTCAAGTATTTCATCAAGGGCGGTACGTTCGGTGCCAACGAGGTCGCCATCCTGGGCGTGGGCTGCGTTGTGGCCTTTGTGGTTTCGCTCATCGCCATCAAGTGGCTTATGGGCTTCGTCCGCCGTCACGACTTCAAGTGCTTCGGCGTCTATCGCATCATTCTGGGCATCGTGGTGCTTGCGTACTTCTTCGTCTTGGAGCCTATGCTCGGCCTGTAACTTGGTTGACGCTGCGCGGCGGCCAGAACGACAACTTGTCATTCAAAGAGGGTGGCATGACCAAAAGGTCTATGCCGCCCTCTTTTCATGCCAATTTGTTCGTTCTGGCCGCCGCTCGCTGCCGTTGCCGTGACATCGGTGGCTCCCTGATTGGTGCAATGGGGACAGGTTGCTTTGCAGCAACATGGTGCAGACTAACCTGACCCCATTGCGCTAAATCCGCTGGGGCGGGCCTGACGGTGACGCACGGAGTCGTGGTGTGATTTGCGTCGGTGTCCGCGCGGCTCGGTATACTGGTACGGCTCAAACTATGGCGCCGCCCGCAGGCGCGCCGTCCGTCAGATGAGGAGTCGCCCATGACCCAGCCCTTGCCCTGGGAAAAGAACGCCGCGGTACCCGTGCCGCCCGCGCCGGAACCCGTGCCGCTCGATGCATATGCCGCCCCTGCTGCGCCGGAACCCGAGCTCGTCCCGCTCGACATCTACGACGCTCCCGCGCCGGCACCCAAGCCCGCCAAGCCGCTCGTCGACATCGACAGCCTTAATCCCGCTCAGCGCGAGGCGGTCCTGACCACTGAGGGTCCGCTGCTGGTGCTCGCCGGCGCCGGCTCGGGCAAGACCCGCGTCTTGACCTTCCGCATCGCACATATGCTCGGCGACCTGGGCGTTAAGCCCTGGCAGATCCTTGCCATCACGTTTACCAACAAGGCTGCGGCCGAGATGCGCGAGCGTCTGGCAGCGCTCATCCCCAGCGGCACCCGCGGCATGTGGGTGTGCACATTCCATGCCATGTGTGTGCGCATGCTGCGCGAGGACGCCGACCTGCTGGGCTACACCGGTCAGTTCACCATCTACGACGACGATGACTCAAAGCGCATGGTGCGCGACATTATGCAGGCGCTCGGTATCGAGCAAAAGCAGTTCCCCATCAACATGATCCGCAGCAAGATTAGCTCGGCCAAAAACGCCATGATCGGCCCCGAGGACATGCTCAAATCCGCCGACAGCCCCAACGACAAAAAGGCCGCACAGGTCTACCTGGAGCTGGAACGCCGCCTGCGCGCCGCCAACGCGATGGACTTCGACGACCTGCTCGTGCGCACGCTCGAGCTGCTGCGCACCCGCCCCGAGGTGCTCGACAAGTACCAAGAGCGTTTCCGCTACATTAGCGTCGACGAGTATCAGGACACCAACCACGTCCAGTACGAGATCGCCAACCTGCTGGCCGCCAAGTACCAAAACCTCATGGTCGTAGGCGACGATGACCAGTCCATTTATAGCTGGCGCGGCGCCGACATCACCAACATCCTGGACTTTGAGCAGGACTTTAAAAACTGCAAGACCGTTAAGCTGGAGCAGAACTACCGCTCCACGGGTCATATCCTGAGCGCCGCCAACGCCGTGGTGCGCCACAACTCGCAACGCAAGGACAAGCGTCTGTTTACGGCTGAGGGCGACGGCGAGAAGATCCAGGCCTTCCAGGCAAGCGATGAGCGCGACGAGGGCCGCTGGATTGCCGGCGAGATCGAAAAGCTGCACTCCAAGGGCACGAGTTACGACGATATCGCTGTGTTCTACCGCACCAACGCCCAGTCTCGTATCCTCGAAGATATGTTCCTGCGCGCAGGCGTACCCTACAAGATCGTGGGCGGCACGCGATTCTTCGACCGTGCCGAGATCCGCGACGTCATGGCCTACCTCAAGATGATCGTGAACCCGGCAGACGAGATGAGCGTCAAGCGCGTCATCAACACGCCGCGCCGCGGCATCGGCTCCACCTCGATCCAAAAGATTGAGCAGCTGGCGCGCGACAACCGTTGCTCGTTCTTCCAGGCTTGCGAGATCGCGTGCGCCGAAACCGGCATGTTTAGCGCCAAGGTGCGCAATGGCCTGTCGAGCTTTGTGTCGCTGGTGCGCGAGGGTCGCCGCATGGACGGCGAGCTCAAGGACGTTGTCGAGATGATTGTCGATAAGACGGGCCTGCTGCAGGCTTTCCGCGCCGAGGGCACCATGGAGTCCGAGAGCCGCGCCGAGAACATCCAGGAATTCCTGGGTGTCGCTGCCGAATTTGAGGAGACGCACGAGGATATCGAAGGCACGCTCGAGAGCTTGGAAGAGCTGCGCGCTGCTGGTGTTGCCGATGTGCCCGCCGACGTTGAACCCGAGCCCGTTGTGGTGAGCGCGCCTGCGCCCGAGCCCGGCCCGTCTGCGCCCGTGTCTTCGTTTGAGGCGCTCGTTGGCGCGCGTGATGCCGCGGGTTCCAATTCGCTCGACAGCCTGGCGGCCCCGGCGCTCTCGCCGCAGGATGCCCTGGCTGCCGCCATCGCGGGCAACGCCTATGCCGCGCCGACAGAGCTGCCGGCGGGTGCCGTACATGCCGACGAGATCGAGCGCACCTACGGCCCGCTCACCTGCAAGGCGCTGCCTGCACTCATGGAGTGGCTGGCTCTGCGCTCCGACTTGGATTCCCTGGCCGGCGAGACGCATGCCATCACTATGATGACCATCCACTCCGCCAAGGGCCTGGAGTTCCCGGCGGTGTTCGTGGCCGGCATGGAGGAAGGCATCTTCCCGCACGTGCACGACTTTGGCGGTAGTGACGATCCGGGCAAGCTCGAGGAGGAGCGTCGCTTGGCCTACGTCGCCATCACGCGTGCCCGTAAGCGCCTGTTCTTGACCTATGCGGCCACGCGTCGCACCTACGGCTCGACTTCTGCCAACCCGCGCTCGCGCTTCCTCAACGAGATTCCGTTTGAGGATATCGAGTTTAGCGGTATCGGCTCTGCCGGTTTTGAGGGCACGGGCTGGGAGAAGCGCGGCGACCGCCACGGTACCTTTGGCTCGGGCATGGGCTCGGATATGTACGGCGGCAAGGTGTTTGGCTCGCATACGCGCTCGACCGGCGGTTCCGGTTCGCGCGGCGGATCGAGCTTCGACGACTTCTTTGGCGGCAGTAGCTACGGAACCGAGCGCCATCGTGGGGTCTCGCCCGACGCCGGCCGTGTTGCCTCGACCTTTGGCTCGGGCGCGCCGCGCGTCAAAAAGCCGTCGTCCAAGGTGTCCCCGACGGTGGAGCGCAAGGTCGATCGTGCCAGCGCATCGCAGGACTTTGCCGCGGGTGATACCGTGAGCCACAAGACCTTTGGCACGGGTACCGTGATCTCGGTCGTCGGAGACATGATCGAGGTTCAATTCGAAAAGACCGGCCAGACCAAAAAGCTTATGAAGGGCTTTGCTCCGATCGTCAAGCTGTCGTGATCCCGGCGGACCTGGGCGGGCGTATGGGGCAACATCGCCTGCTCGGGCAGTCCTGCTCGCACGGAGAGCACATTAAGTGCTCTCCGGCTCGTGCGGAACTCGCGATCGATGTTGCCCCATACGCCCGTTCAGGTCCTTAGATAACGTTGCTTGCGAACGTCGCTCTGCTTGTCCGCTTTTTTGATCTGGAGAGCCGGGTGGGCTGATATATATGGATAAGGGGCTCCTCCGTTGGTGGACGGGGGAGTCCCTTGTTGCGTTTTGGTTGTTGTTGCGACCTAGAGGTGGCTGATGATCAGTTCCATCTTGCCTTCGAGGTCGATGGAGCTGACGGTGTTCGGGGCCAGCAGGTGGCTTCCCTTGTGGACGGGGTCGCCGCAGACGGTGCCTTCGCCGTCGATGACCGACAGGCACATGAAGGGCCAGCGCTGGTCGAGGATCTTGCTGCCGTCGACACGCACGCGATCGACGGTGTAGCAGGGGTTAGACTCGAGCTCGGTCACGCCGTCGACCTCAGGCGCGTTCACCGTGCCGTCGGTCGGAGCCTGAACATCAAAGTCGATGCAGTCGAGGCTCTGCTTAATGTGCAGCGGGCGCAGCTTTCCGTCGGTGCCGGGGCGGTCGTAGTCGTACAGGCGATATGTCACGTCGCTCGACTGCTGCGTCTCCAGAATCAGCGTGCCGGTCTTGATGGCGTGAACGGTGCCGGAGTCGATCTGGAAAAAGTCTCCCTTGTGAATCGGCAGCACGTTGAGCATCTCGTCCCAACGGCCCTCCTCGATCATCTGTGCAGCCTCGGCGCGGTCGTGCGCGCGCTGGCCGACGATAATCGTGGCGTCGGGCTCGCAGTCCAGTACATACCAGCACTCGGTTTTGCCCAGGCTGCCGTTCTCGTGCTCGGCGGCGTACTCGTCGTTGGGATGAATCTGGATCGAAAGGTCGTCCTTGGCGTCCAGAATCTTAATGAGCAGCGGGAACTCCTTGCCCTCGCAGTTGCCAAAGAGCTCGCGGTGCTCGGCCCACAGCCACGACAGCGTGTGGCCTGCATACGGGCCCTCCGCAATCTGGCAGTCGCCGTTGGGATGGGCCGAGATGGCCCAGCACTCACCGATGGGCCCCTCGGGAATGTCGTAACCAAATACGGTTTCGAGCTGGCGGCCGCCCCAGATCTTCTCGTGGAAGATCGGCGTCAGTTTAATCAAATCGGACATATTCATACCCCCATTGTGTTGCGCGGGCGCCGCGTAAAACTGCTCAAAACGAGCGCCCGCGTGACTACAAAAACCTATGCCAACGTTACGTTGTGCAACTCAAAGCGGTCGCCAACGTTGCGCGAGATCGAATACTCAAAGGCGGCGCCGCTGTCCAAAAAGCCAATTTGGGTGAGCTCGAGCAGGGGAGAGCCAAGTTTGGTGTCCAGACGCTCGGCTTCTTCCTCGGTTGCTGCCACGGCGCGAATGGTACGGTGGAAGCTCGAAATCTTCAGCCCACATTGCTCGCGGATGAAGCGGTAGACCGATCCGTACAGATCCTTCTTTTTCAGCCCTGGAATCAGCTCGAGGGGCATGTAGGTGTACTCGATAACGATGGGCTTCTCATCGGCCTGACGCACGCGCACGACGTGATAGGCAAAGTCATCCTCGGCAATTCCCAGCTGGGCTGCGATGTCCGCTGGTGGATTAACGATCGAGAAATCGTAGACCACCGAGGTCACCTTCTCCCCGCGATGCTCATACGAAAAACCCTGGGTACGGTCGTTTTTGCCCTGGAAAAACGCCTGGCCGGGAAGCCCCGCCGTGTCCTTAACGTAGGTACCCGATCCACGCCGGCTGGTAATAAGACCTTCTTCGGTGATTTGTTCAAGAGCTCGTTTGACGGTGATTTTGGAAACGTTATAGAGCTTGCAGAACTCAACCACGGTAGGAAGCTTGTCGCCCGGTTTAAGAGCGCCATCCTCGATGCTTCGACGAATATCTGCAGCTATCGCCTCGTATTTGGGAATCAAGGAACCTCCTTTCCAACTTGATTGAGAATAAAAGAAAGTATAGTCAACACCTAAGTATCTCTATTGAGTTATTGAAAAGTTCGAGAAAGATAAAATTAAAAGTCGCCCCGCTTGTAAAATTAGAGCGTTTTAAATGATAAACATCTGAGTAGTGTCGTGTTGAGAAATGATCGGTCCGAGGACGGGCCGAACCGATATAACACCCAGCGAACCGAATCTCGTACTCTGCGCTTCCCCAGATAAAACCTGCCAAAACAAACCTGTCCTTTTTGGTAGGTTTTTGCCTTGGGAGCGGTACCATACAGGCAATGTTTAAACGAGAAAGGCGGGCTCCCATGGAACCTAAGCAGTATTACATCGGCATCGACGTCGGCGGCACTTCGGTTAAGGAGGGCCTGTTCGACGAGGACGGCAACCTGCTGGCCAAGGCCAGCGTGCCCACGCCTCCCATCGTTGACGCCGCGGGCTTTGCCGCGGTGACCGAGGCTATCGACCAGGTGGTCGCCAAGGCCCAGATTCCGCGCGCCTTTGTGGCGGGTATTGGCCTGGCCGTTCCGTGCCCCATCCCGGCATCGGGCGATGCCAAGGTCAAGGCCAACATTGCCATTAACCTGCCTGAGCTGAGAGTCGCCATTCAGGAGCACTGCCCCGACGCGGTCGTTAAGTACGAGAACGATGCCAACGCCGCCGCCATGGGCGAGGCCTGGCTCGGCTCTGCCAAGGGCGTGCAGAACGTGGTGATGGTCACCATCGGTACCGGCGTGGGCGGCGGCGTTATCGTCAACGGCGACGTGGTGTCGGGCGTTGTGGGTGCCGGCGGCGAGATCGGCCACATGTGCCTGAATCCGGCTGAGGAGCGCACCTGCGGCTGCGGCGGCCATGGCCACCTGGAGCAGTATTCCAGCGCCACCGGTGTGGTGAGCAACTACCTTGCCGAGTGTAAGAAGGCTGGCGTCGAGCCCATCGAGCTCACCGGCCCCTCCGATTCCAAGGACGTGTTCCAGGCCTGCCGCGAGGGCGACAAGCTCGCGCTGGCCGCGGCCGATACCATGGCCGACTATCTCGGTCGCGCCCTGGCACTTATCGCCAACGTGGTCGACCCCGAGATGTTCCTCATCGGCGGCGGCGCCTCCGCCTCGGCCGATGTCTACCTCGACAAGGTTCGCGAGCACTTTAAGCAGTACGCGCTTTCTGCCTCGCGCGAGACGCCCATTAAGGTCGCTTCGCTCGGAAACGACGCCGGCATCATCGGTGCCGCCTACGTAGCCCTGCGCGCTGCCGGTAAATAGCTGGTGCAAGGGGGACAGGTTACATTGCACCAACATGGTGCAAAAGGGACAGCCTTGGCCCCCGTGCCTGCGCCCCAAAATATGCCGTGGCCCTTCCGTCTGCGAAGGCTCGGCATCGGCGTGCTACCATAGCTACGTCCAAGTACACATATCAAGTGGAGGATATCCATGGCAAACGTTCTTGTCTTTGGTCACCAGAACCCCGATAACGACGCCATCATGAGCGCCGTCGTCCTGTCCCAGCTGCTCAACCAGGTTGAGTATGCCGGCAACACCTACGAGGCCTGCGCCCTTGGTCAGCTTCCGGCCGAGTCCACCAAGCTGCTCGCCGACGCCGGCATTGCCGAGCCCCGCGTGATCGAGTCCGTCGAGGCCGGTCAGCTCGTCGTCCTCACCGACCACAACGAGTCTGCCCAGTCCGTCGCCGGTCTTAAGGACGCCACGGTCTTTGGCGTCGTCGACCACCACCGCATCGGCGACTTCGAGACCGCCGGCCCGCTGCACTACATCTGCCTGCCCTGGGGCTCCAGCTGCACCATCGTCACCAAGCTCGCCGGCGTGCTCGGCGTTGAGCTTTCCGACGTTCAGGCCAAGCTGCTGCTCTCGGCCATGATGACCGACACGCTCATGCTCAAGAGCCCCACCACCACCGATGTCGACCGCGCCGTCGCCGCCAAGCTCGGCGAGCAGGTGGGCGTCGACCCGGTCAAGTTTGGCATGGAGGTCTTCCTCACCCGTCCGTCCGGCTCCTTCACCGCAGCCGAGATGGTTGGCAACGACATCAAGATGTTCGAGCCCGCCGGCAAGAAGCTGCTCATCGGCCAGTACGAGACCGTCGACAAGAGCCGTGCGCTCGGTATGATCGACGAGATCCGCGAGGCCATGCGCGCCTACGCCGCCGAGAAGGGTGCTGACGGCATCGTCCTGTGCATCACCGACATCATGGAGGAGGGCTCGCAGGTCCTGCTCGAGGGCGAGACCGAGGCTGCTCAGAAGGGCCTGGGCATTGCCGACGAGCACGACGGCGTCTGGCTGCCGGGCGTCCTCTCCCGTAAGAAGCAGGTTGCTGCCCCCATCATGGCCGCCTGCTAGGTTTAGTTGACCAAACGCCACGACCGGATCGCGGACGCCCCGCGCTCCGGTCGTTTTTTGTGCACGGCGTCGCGTCGTCTCTTGGACAGGCGCACCCGTGCCGTTGAGCAAATAATGTTCAACCTATGGTTCCGCTTTTCGGCCACGCCTGCGTGCCTGTCGTGCAGGGTAGGCTAGATGCAAGCGTAATACGTTAGAGCGCGGCGCCGCCACTTGGGCGGGCCGTGCTTTTTTAAGACGGGAGCTTTCCCGTGAAAGGAGCCGCCCATGGCAGCAACTGAGCAGCTGTTCAACGTTCGTGAGCGCAAGCGTTTTGAGCGCCACGACATTTGGGAGCGCATCGCCGAGAACGGCACGATTTCCGCCGCCGTCATGGTCTTCGCCGCCATCGCCGCCGTCATTTGCGCCAACACCGATGCTTACGAGGCCATCCACCACTTTTTGGAGACCCCGCTGTATGTGGGTCTGGGCAACCTTACGGCTGGCCTCACCGTCGAGCTTTTCGTCAACGACTTCCTCATGGCAATCTTCTTTTTGCTGGTAGGCATTGAGCTTAAGTACGAGATGACGGTCGGCGAGCTCAAAAACCCGCGCCAGGCTATGCTTCCCATGCTGGCAGCCGTGGGCGGCGTCGTCGTTCCCGCCTGCATCTACCTGATCTTTAACCATGCCGGCGCGCACAACGGCTGGGCCATTCCCATGGCAACCGATATTGCCTTTGCGCTGGGCGTGCTGTCGCTTTTGGGCAACCGTGTGCCCAACGGCGTGCGCGTGTTCTTCTCGACGCTCGCCATCGCCGACGACCTCATTTCCATCGCCGCCATCGCCATCTTCTACGGTCAGAGCCCCAATCCGTTTTGGTTGGGCGCCGCCGTGCTTGTGACCTGCGCGCTCGTGTGGCTCAACAAGACGCAACATTACCGCCTTGCCCCGTATTCGGTACTGGGTCTGCTGCTGTGGTTCTGCATGTTCAAGAGCGGCGTACATGCCACGCTTGCTGGCGTCATCTTGGCCTTTACCATCCCGGCCAAGTGCGGTGTTAAACTCGACAGCCTTACCGATTGGTTGGGGGAGTGCCTGCCGCTGCTCGATGACCGCTACGATGACGAGGCGCACATCCTGGGTCAGCATGACTTTACCGTCTCGACCACCAAGGTCGAGCGCGTCATGCACCGCGTGACCCCGCCGCTCATCCGCATGGAGCGTCTGATCTCCACGCCGGTCAACTTTGTGATTCTGCCGATCTTTGCGTTCGTGAACGCGCAGGTTCGCCTAGTGGGCGTGGACATGAGCACGCTGCTCACCGACCCGGTGACGCTCGGCGTGTACTTTGGCATGCTGCTGGGTAAGCCGATCGGTATCTTTGGCATGACGTTTGCCCTGGTTAAGCTTAGGGCCTGCGAGCTGCCGCGCAATGTCAACTGGCACATGATTGCCGGTGTGGGCATTCTGGGCGGCATCGGCTTTACGATGTCGATTCTCATCAGCGGTCTTGCTTTCCCGACGGCCCAGTTTGAGGTTCTGGCTGCCAAGGCCGCCATCCTTGCCGGTTCGGTCACCGCGGCCGTGCTTGGCATGATCTACATGAGCGTGGTCTGCAAACACCCCGCGCCCAAGGACGAGTAAGAGCACATACAAGTTTGAAAACGCCGCCTGTGAACACCATCACAAGCGGCGTTTTAGTCATTGGGGACGTTCTTAAATGACTAGGCTTATTCCACGGTGCCGTAGACGGCGCCCCAGCCGTGGGCGGCAAGGGCCGAGTTGAGCTGGTCGCAAAGCGATTGGCGGTCGTAGTAGCCGGGCGGCAAAAGGTTCACGATTTCCATAAGGTCAGGCGCGAGGTCCAAGATCTCGGCCTGCACGATGAGATCCAGGCGGTCGATGGCGTGGCGGTCATAAAACAGCCCGTCGACCAGGCGCTGCAGGTCGCCGAATTCCTCGGCCTGGAACGATCCGTACTCCATAGTGCCTCCTTGGGCGCCCCACGCCGGCATGCGCGGCGTTTCGTAATTTATTGCGATGGACTTAATCTATCACGGCTTCATACCCTTGCGGCGGTGGCGGTCTATACTTAGACGAACTGCAACGTACCGCTTCGCGAAAGGTCGCACCCATGCAGACGATCTACCAGAAGATGGAAACCACCGAACTCGATGCCGCCATCGAGGTGCTCAAAGCCGAGGTCGCCGAGGTCAAGGCCAAGGGCCTGGCGCTCGATATGGCCCGCGGCAAGCCGTCGCCCTCCCAGGTGGACATCTCTCGACCCATGCTCGATATCCTCAATGCCGATGCCGATCTGCACGACGGCAACGTCGATTGTTCCAACTACGGCTGCTTTGAGGGCATTCCCTCGGCACGCAAGCTGGCAGGGGGGTTCTTGGGCTGCCCCGCCGAGCAGACGCTCGTGCTGGGTTCATCGAGCCTGCTGATTGAGCACGATATCGCCGGTATGTTCTGGCGCTGCGGCTCGTGCGGCAGCGAGCCTTGGGAGGCTTACGAGGCCGCGCATGACGGCAAGAAGGTCAAGTTCCTGTGCCCTGTTCCCGGCTACGACCGCCACTTTGGCATCACCGCCGACCTGGGTATCGAGAACGTCCCCGTCGCGATGACCGACAACGGCCCCGACATGGACGAGATCGAGCGCCTGGTTGCCGCCGACGATTCCATCAAGGGTATCTGGTGCGTGCCCAAGTATTCCAACCCCACGGGCATCACCTTTAGCGAGGACACTGTGCGCCGCCTGGTCGAGATGCCCACGGCCGCGCCCGATTTCCGCATCTTCTGGGATAACGCCTACTGCGTGCACGACCTGTACGACGAGACCGACGAGCTCGCCAACATCTTCGATCTTGCCCGCGCGGCGGGCACCGAGGACCGCGTGGTGGCCTTTGCCTCGACGTCCAAGATCACCTTCCCGGGCGCCGGTATCGGCTTTATCGGTGCGAGCCCCGCGGTTATCGCGGAGTTCTCCAAGCGCCTGAAGGCCGGCCTCATCAGTGCTGATAAGCTCAACCAACTGCGCCACGTGCGCTTCCTTCCCACCATCGAGGCGGTCAAGGAGCACATGAAAAAGCATGCCGAGTTTTTGCGCCCGCGCTTTGAGGCCGTTGAGCGCAAGCTCACCGAGGGCCTGGGCGATACGGGTTGCGCCACCTGGACGCATCCCCGCGGCGGCTACTTTGTAAGCTTCGATGGTCCCGAGGGCTCGGCCCGGAAGGTTGCTGCGCTTTGCGCCGACCTGGGCGTTAAGCTCACGCCGGCCGGTGCCACCTGGCCCTATGGCAAGGATCCGCGCGACACCAACATCCGCATCGCGCCGAGCTATCCCACGGTCGAGGACCTAGAGGCTGCGCTCGATGTGCTGGTGCTGGCCGTCAAGCTCGTCGCTGCCGAGCTTGCGCGTGCCGAGCGCGCCTAACGCGCGGCTTCCCGTACTATCCGCACTTTCGATACGTAAAGGAGCGTATACATGGATTTGGGTATTTCCACCAACCCCACGCCAGAGCTCTACACCATTAAGGTAACCGGCGAGATCGATATCTCTAACGCCGATAGCCTGCGCAATGCCATCGACCTGGCGCTCGAGCAGCCCACCGAGGCCGTTGAGCTCGATTTTGCCCAGGTGAGCTACATCGATTCGACGGGCATTGGCGTGCTCGTGGGCGCCGCGCACCACGCGGTCGACCACGGCAAGCGCTTTAGCTGCACCAATGTGCAGCCCCCGGTGATGCGTGTGGTCCAGCTGTTGGGTGTCGACCAGGAGATTTCGATCACCGCTGCATAATCTTTGCCCCCAAAAGGGCGTGCCGTTTGGCATATGTTTGTGATGCGCTCGGACGTTTTGGCGTCCGGGCGCTATACTTGACCGAATGAATAGACGAGTTCCGGCCGAATGGCGCGGTGCGGGCTCGACTCACATCGAGCCTTGGAGGTATGTGTGTTTGGTATTGGAGAGGGTGAGCTCGCGATCATCGTGGTCTTCGGCTTTTTGCTGTTTGGCCCGGATAAGCTCCCGCAGATGGGCCGCACGATCGGCCGTGCCATCCGTCAGTTCCGCGAGACGCAGGAAAAGATGACGGCCGTTGTTCAGTCCGAGATTATCGATCCGGTGAGCGAGGCCGCTTCGGCCCCGGTCAAGCCCAAGAAGGCTGCTGCGACCGACGACGATTCCGATGCGGACGAGGATGCCGCCGAGACGGCAGCTCCCGCCAAGAAGGAGACCTTTGCCGAGCGTCGCGCCCGCCTTGCTGCCGAGAAGGCCGCGAGCGAGGCTGCCGCCGAGGGCGAGGGTGCTGCTGAGGAGTCCGAGGCCGAGGGTGCCGAGCCTGCCGCTGCCGCCGAGCCTGTCGTCGAGCCCGGGCCTGCTGCAGAGCCGGAGTCCGAGCCCGAGCCGGCAGAGCCCACGACGGCCGACCTCTACGCCCGTCGTCCCCGCAAGCGCAAGGCCGTCGTCGACCAGCTCGCTCGCGAGCTCGAGGCCGAGGACGACGCCGCTGCCGCCGACGCCCCGAAGGGAGGCGATGAGTAATGCCTATCGGACCTGCGCGTATGCCGCTCTTCGATCACCTGGGAGAGCTCCGTCGCCGTCTGACCATCGTGGTCGTGTCGGTCTTTGCCGCCGCTATCGTGCTGTATTTCGCCACGCCCGTGGTGCTCGACATCCTGGAAGACCCCATCCGCTCTTTTGTGCCGGACGGCAAGTTCTACATCACCACCACGCTCGGTGGCTTTGGTTTGCGCTTTTCGCTGGCCATCAAGATGGCCGTGGTCATGTGCACGCCCATGATCATCTGGCAGATTCTGGCATTTTTCCTGCCGGCGCTTCGCCCCAACGAGCGCAAATGGGTCGTGCCCACGGTGCTCGCTTCGACGGTGCTGTTCTTCCTGGGCGCAATCTTTTGCTACTTCATCATCATCCCTGCGGGCTTTGAGTGGCTCATCGGCGAGACTTCGGCCGTCGCTACGGCGCTGCCCGATCTGGAGAATTACGTCAACATGGAGCTGCTCTTTATGATCGGCTTTGGCGTGGCGTTTGAGCTACCGCTCATCATCTTCTACTTGTCCGTCTTCCACATCGTGTCCTACGCTGCTTTCCGCAGTGCCTGGCGTTATGTATACGTTGGCCTGCTTGTGGGCTCGGCTGTGATTACGCCCGACGGCTCGCCCGTTACGCTGGGCCTCATGTACGGCGCCCTGCTCTCGCTCTACGAGATTTCGCTCGCCATCGCCCGCGTGGTCATTACCGCGCGCGAGGGCAAGGAGGGCTTGTTTGTGAGCCGTCTGGACCTGTTTTCGGACGACGAAGAGGACAGCGAGGAGTAAATCGGTATGCATGAGGTTGGCATTGTCAACGGCATACTCGATACAGTGATTCGCGCGGCGCGTGGGGCGGGGGCCTCGCGCGCCGTTTTGGTAACGCTGCGTATCGGGGATATGACCGAGGTCGTGCGCGAGGCGCTCGACTTTGCGTGGGAGACATTTCGTGACGAGGACCCGCTCACGCGAGGCTGCGAGCTTGCCGTGGAGGAGGTCCATCCACAAAGCGAGTGTCTGGACTGCGGCGAGGTTTTCGACCACGATCGCTTCCACTGTCGCTGTCCCCAGTGTGGTGGTGCCAACGTGCGCCTACTGCACGGCCGCGAGCTCGATATCGCGAGTATCGAAATCGAAACCCCCGACGATTAGCCCGCTAGCCATCTAGTGATGGGGTATAAAGGGGCCAAAGTAAGGAGCGCTAAGTATGGCCGAGAAAACGATTGATATCGCGTCGCCGATTCTGTCGCGCAACGAGCGCCTGGCAGATCAGCTGCGTCAGCGATTTAATGAGACAAATACCTATGTGATCAATGTGCTGTCGAGCCCCGGTTCGGGCAAGACCACCACGATCCTGGGCACCAACGAGCGCCTGCGCGACAAGGCTGGCCTGCGTTGTGCCGTCATCGAGGGCGATATCGCCTCGGATGTCGCCGCCATCACCATGAAGGAAGCCGGCATGCCTGCCATCCAGATCAACACGGGGGGCCTGTGCCACCTCGAGGGCAACATGATCATGGAGGCCGTCGACGCGTTCGACCAGGCTGTGGGTCTGGAAAACATCGACGTCATCTTTATCGAAAATGTGGGCAACCTGGTCTGCCCGGTCGACTTTGACCTGGGCGAGAACCTGTCCATCATGATTCTCTCGGTGCCCGAGGGCGACGACAAGCCCATCAAGTACCCGGGCATCTTCCAGCACGCCGGCGCGCAGCTGCTCAATAAGGTCGACGTGGCCCCGGCTTTCGATTTTGACATGGATAGGTATACTAAGACACTCGATGACCTCAATCCGCAGGCGCCGCGGTTTGCCGTGAGCGCGCGCAAGGGCGAGGGCATGGATGCCTGGTGCGATTGGCTCATCGGGCAGATCGAGCAAGCAAGGGCGTAAATCGGCCGCCATACGGGCGGGCGTAGCCGCAGAGACACGAGATAGGAGCCTCTTTTGAAGCTCATCATCGCCGAGAAAAACGACGCTGCGCGTCAGATCGCCGAGCGTCTGTCCACGGGCAAACCCAAAAAGGATAAGGTGTACAACACCGCCATCTACCGTTTTGAGTGGAAGGGCGAGGAGTGCGTGACCATCGGCCTGGCCGGTCACATCCTTGCGCCCGATTTTTGCGACAGCGTGCTGTTCGATAAAAAGCTGGGCTGGTATTCGGTTACTGAGGACGGCGAGATGCTGCCGGCCGACATGCCCGATGGCCTGGCTCGTCCGCCTTACGACACCAAGCGTAAGCCGTTCCTTGCCGACGGCATCTCCATCAAGGGCTGGAAGCTCGAGAGTCTGCCGTATCTCACCTGGGCACCCGTCATTAAGCTGCCGGCCGAGAAGGAGCTCATCCGCTCGCTCAAGAACCTCGCCAAAAAGTCCGACAGCGTCATCATCGCCACGGACTTCGATCGCGAGGGCGAACTGATCGGTTCGGACGCCCTCAACAAGGTGCGCGAGGTTGCGCCGGACTTGCCGGTTGCCCGCGCCCAGTATTCTTCGTTTACCAAGGCCGAGATCACGCAGGCCTTCGATAACCTTGTCTCGCTCGACCAGAACCTGGCCGACGCCGGCGAGAGCCGTCAGCACATCGACCTCATTTGGGGTGCGGTGCTCACGCGCTACCTGACGCTCGCCAAGTTTGGCGGCTTTGGCAACGTGCGTTCCGCCGGCCGCGTGCAGACGCCGACGCTTGCCCTGGTGGTCGAGCGCGAACGCGAGCGCATGGCGTTTGTGCCCGAGGACTATTGGCAGATTCGCGGCATGGGCGCCGCGCAAGGCGCTGCCGAGGACGATCGCTTTAAGATCGCGCACAAGACGGCGCGCTTTACCGACAAGGATGCTGCTGAGACGGCGTACGGTCACGTTGACGGTGCCAAGACGGCAACCGTCGCCGCGGTGACCAAGCGCTCGCGCAAGCAGCAGCCGCCCACGCCGTTTGCGACCACCTCGCTGCAGGCTGCCGCCGCAGCCGAGGGTATCTCGCCTGCGCGTACCATGCGCATCGCCGAGTCCCTCTACATGGCGGGCCTCATCAGCTACCCGCGTGTCGACAATACCGTATACCCCGCGACGCTTGATCTGGGCGCCGTGGTGAGCGACCTGGCAAAGATTAACCCGGCGCTGGCGCCTGTGTGCAAAAAGGTGCTCGCCGGTCCCATGAAGCCCACGCGCGGCAAGGTCGAGACCACCGACCACCCGCCTATCTACCCCACGGGCGAGGGCGATCCGACCACGCTCGATGGCGGCCAACGCAAGCTCTACGACCTCATCGCTCGTCGCTTCCTGGCGACGCTTATGGGTCCCGCGACCATCGAGAATACCAAGCTCGAGCTCGACGTGAACGGCGAGCCGTTCGTGGCCTCGGGCGATGTGCTCGTGACCCCTGGCTTCCGCGAGGCGTATCCGTACGGCCTTAAGCGCGACGAGCAGATGCCGCCGCTGGAGCAGGGCGATACGGTCGACGTGTTCGACATTAAGCTCGAGGCCAAGCAGACCGAGCCGCCCGCGCGCTACAGCCAGGGCAAGCTCGTGCAGGAGATGGAGAAGCGCGGCCTGGGCACCAAGTCCACGCGCGCGAGCATCATCGAGCGCCTGTATGCCGTGCGCTATCTCAAAAATGATCCCGTGGAGCCGAGTCAGCTGGGTATCGCCATCATCGACGCACTGACGCAGTTTGCCCCGCGCATCACGAGCCCCGATATGACCAGCGAACTCGACGGCGACATGACCCGCGTGGAGCGCGGCGAGGACACCGAAGAGCATGTCGTGACACACTCGCGTGCGCTGCTGGCCGGTGTGCTCGACGAGCTGCTCAAGCATACGCAGGAGCTGGGCGACGCCATCAGCGACGCCGTCACGGCCGATGCGCGCGTGGGCGCCTGCCCCAAGTGCGGCAAGGACCTGGTTATGAAGACGAGCGCCAAGACCCGTGGCAGCTTCATTGGCTGCATGGGATGGCCCGACTGCGACGTGACCTATCCGGTGCCGAGCGGCGTCAAGGTCAGCCCGCTCGAGGGCGAGGCCGCCGTGTGCCCCGAGTGCGGCGCGCCGCGCATTAAGTGTCAGCCGTTCCGCCAGAAGGCCTTCGAGATTTGCGTGAACCCCACATGCCCCACCAACTACGAGCCCGACCTTAAGGTGGGCGAGTGCAAGGTGTGTGCCGAGGCCGGACGCCATGGCGACCTGATCGCGCACAAGAGCGAGAAGAGCGGCAAGCGTTTTATCCGCTGCACCAACTATGACGATTGCGGCGTGAGCTATCCGCTGCCGGCGCGTGGCAAGCTCGAGGCGACGGGCGAGACCTGTCCCGAGTGCGGCGCCCCCATCGTGGTGGTCAACACGGCGCGCGGCCCGTGGCGTATCTGCGTCAACATGGACTGCCCGACCAAGGAGAAGAAGCCCGCCCGCGGCCGCAAGACCACGACTAAGGCGAGCACGGCCAAGAAGACGACGGCGGCAAAGAAGACTGCTGCCAAGAAGACGACCGCGAAGAAGTCGACTACCAAGAAAGTAGCCTCCGACAAGTAACGGCGCGGTCGAAACATTGCCTAAAAAACGAGCGAGGACCCCACGATCCTCGCTCGTTTTTTTGACCGGCAGTTAGGGACGTTCCTTTTAATATGAGCAGGACATTGTCAAGAGGCAAAATCGGGCCTGGCCCCAACGATATGGGGTCAGGCCCTCTCCCTATATCAGCCCGTCCGCGGCGACCTCGGCGTGTCTTACCGACGCTCGTCTTTGCAGTTTAATATCCGCCCGCGGCGATCTCTCGCTGGGCAATCCGTTGCTACGGCTGAGGCTTCTACGTCGAACCGACAGTCTGTGCACGCGTGTGGCGCCCTGGGCGCTCGCAGAAAAGGGACCTGAGGTTCGCCTCAACGGCTTCGGATCGAACCGCTTCCGGGGTGACTGGCTTATGTGCGGGGGACCGCCCCCCTACGCCTCCTCGGCCATGAGGCCGACCGCCCATACCCAGCAGGCGAGCTCGCGCGCCGTGGCCACGTTCGCCTTGTTGCCGTGGACCCCGCGCGCGAGCAGCGCCTCCCGCCTCTCGACCAGCCTCCGCACGCCCTTGGCGGCATGCCTCCGGGCGCCCCGGTCCGGGGCCTGGCCCCTGGCGAGGTCCTTCGGCCGCCCCGAGCACGTCAGGTAGTGCCACGCGGCCTCGACCAGCGTCTTCCTCAGGTGCTTGTTGCCGGCCTTGGTGATCGCGCCCCTGCGGTCGCTCTCCCCGCTGGAGTGCTCGGAGGGCGTCAGGCCGACCCACGCCGCGAACGAGCGGGCATTCCTGAACCTCGAGAACTCGCCGGCCTCGAACACGAGGTCGGCGGCGGACGCGGTGTCTACGCCCTTGAGGCAGCGGAGGGAGTCGACCCTCTTCCTCCACCTGGGCTTGCGGGCCTCGGCCTCGACGAGCCCCTCGAGCCTCGCCTTCTCCTCCGCCGCCCGCCTGACCGCGTCGACGTAGTAGGCGAGCACGTCGTTGTCGGCCCTCTCCGCGAACCTTATCGACTCGATCCAGGACCAGTGCGCCCGGGTCCAGTTGCCCTTCCTGCGGCCGGTGGGCGTCCTCTCGTCGAAGGCGAGCCCGTGCCTGAGCAGGAACTTGGAGAGCCGCTGCTTCGAGCGCGAGAGGTCGTCCCTCGCGTCCTCGAGCGCCCTGGTCAGGTCGCGGGCGGCCTCGCACTCGTCGTCGGGGACCCACACCTCGACCACGTTGCCGACCGACAGCATGCGGGCGAGGAACTCGGCGTCGTTGCGGTCGTTCTTCCTGCGCCTGTCCGCGCTGGGCTTGATCATCTTCGAGACGGCGCCGACCACGCAGTCGACCCCCAGGCCGGAAAGCCTCTTCTGCAGGTCGAAGCCCGTGACCCCGGACTCGTACACGCACCTGGCCCTGGGGTCCACGGAACGGACCCACTCCGCGACGGCGCCGGCGTCGTAGCCGAAGGTCGCGGCACGTACCTCCCCGGTCATGACGTCGAGGGAGACGGCCTTTATCGAGCGGGCGTGGACGTCGAGGCCGATGAAGGTGGTAGTATCGAGCATGGGAGCCCCTTCCATGAATGCGGCGTGGCCGCCACGGTTGGATTAGACACTCACCATTGTCGGCCTAATCCGCGGTCTTTCATGCAGCAGGGGCTCTCAATGTTTTTATGTCCTGCTCATATCGTCTCTGCCGGCAGTTTAGGAACGTCCCTAACTGCCGGCTCGGGAACGACAAAGCGCTAGTTCACTTCGACGGGTTTGGCGCCGGGATAGCGCTCCTCAAAGTCTAGGCGATACTTATTGTCATTGGTGCCCGCCACGTTGTCGCGCGACAGCGGCGCCACGATCTCATTCTTGTGGTCCGCAGGCTTGGCGTATTTCAGGCTGATCTCCCAGGCATCACAGATTGCGTCAATGCGGTGATCCAGGTCGTCGTACAGGGCGATGATGTCCTTCCAGGAGCTGTAGTTCTTGGAGCTCGTCGGGACGTCTAGGTCCTCGACGATGTCGTAATACTGCTCGATGGTGTCCTCTGTGCGCTCGGCGACGTCGGCGAGATTTTGACGGGTGGTCCGATCCTCTTCCAGATAGCTGCCGTTGAAGTTCTGCGCGCAGCCACGGACGTAGTTGTCGAGGTCTTCGAGCAAGTCGTAGTATTCGCTCAGGCGACGGTAGAGGTTCTGCTCGGAGAGCGTTGCTTCGCCGCCATCCTCGTCGTCATCGTCATCATCGTCGTACAGGCTGTTGGGATCGCCGAGAGGCTTTAGGTCATCGTCGTCGACGTCATGGTGCAGCTTAGCTACCTCGGCAGTCGTCTGCGTGGCGGCGCTGTCGAAAGGCTTGATCACAAAGAAAACGACCAGGGCGATGATGATCGCCACCAGCACAACGATAACGGCGATAAGCGGCCCGGCGCCGCTCTTTTTGGGAGCGGGGGTCTGTGGCGAAGCGGGCGCGTATGCGGGAGCCGACTGCTGTTGGGGCGAGCCGCTCGCGACGGGTATGCGCTGCGTGGTCTCGACGGCCGCGGGGCTTGCGGCGGGGTCGGGGCGATAGGCGAGGGGGTCGTCCGCCTTGGCTTGCGGCGTATCAAGGGAGCCGGTCTGCTCAAAAGCGGGCTGGCTATCGCTCGCGGCTGTTTGCTCAACGGGTGCACCGCACGAGGTGCAGAACTTGGCATTATCTGCAAGAAGCTTGCCGCACGAGGCGCAATACCGAGACATTGCCACTCCTTTCGCCACATTTCAATGCAATACGACGATTATACCCAGCGTCCAAAATTCCCCATCATAAGTTGCGGTGAAATAGGGACTGTTTGGCGGTCTCAGAGCTTCAATCAGTCCCTATTTCACCGCAACTTTGGAAAGGCACCTTTAGCCATTGGGGACGCACCGAGCACTGGGGTATCATTGCTTGGTTGCTATAAATCGCATTTACGCGCCTTGTAGGAAGGGGCTGCGCCCATGGCTTTTGAGCCCGCTCAACATAGCTTTATCACGCTCGAGGGCGTCGATGGCGCCGGCAAGTCCACGCAGGCGCGCCTGCTTGCCCGCGCTCTTGAACTCGCCGGCTACCAGGTTGTGAGCCTGCGCGAGCCGGGCGGTACCGCCATCAGCGAAAAGATCCGTGCTCTGCTGCTCGACCCCGCCAACACGGCGATGGGCGACACCTGCGAGCTGCTGCTCTACGAGGCAGCGCGCGCTCAGCTGGTGCACGAGGTCATCGCCCCCGCCCTTGCGGCCGGCAAGGTGGTCCTGTGCGACCGTTTCTACGATTCCACGACCTGCTATCAGGCGTTTGCCGATGGTCTCGACCGTCAGATGGTACGCGATGCCAACAACCTGGCTGTCGCCGGTACGCATCCGGCGCTCACGCTCGTCTACCACATCACACCCGAGCAGGCGGCGCTACGCATGGCAGCCCGTGGCGCGGCAGATCGCATGGAGGCAAAAGGCATGACCTTCCAAGAGCGCGTCTACCAGGGATTTTGCGCCATTGCCGCCGAGGAACCAAACCGCGTAAAACTCATCGACGCGACCGCGTCCATCGAGGACGTCTTCGCGCGGACGGTCGAGCAGGTTCGCGTCTACGGCCTCGACATTTCCCAGGACGCCGTCACCGCCGCGCTTGCCCAGGAGGCCGAGTAACATGGCCCCCGCTCAGACAAGCCTGCTGGCCAAGCTTGACACCCAAGAGCGCGTGCGCGACTTTTTGACCAATGCCGTCGCCAGCGGTCGCGCATCGCACGCCTACCTGTTTTTGGGCGCGCCCGGCGCGGGCAAGCTCGACGCCGCGTGGGCGCTCGCCCAAGCCTTCCTGTGCGAGCAGGATGGCTGCGGCTCATGCGATAGCTGCGTGCGCGTCGCCCGCCATACGCACCCCGACGTGCACTATTACACGCCCGAGAGCGCCACGGGCTACCTCATCGCCCAGACGCGCGAGCTACTCGACGACGTACCCCTGGCGCCCATCCGCGCCAAGGCCAAGGTCTACATCATTGACCGTGCCGAGCAGCTGCGCGCCAACACCGCCAACGCACTGCTCAAAACACTCGAGGAGCCGCCCGAGGGTGTTATGTTTATCTTGCTGGGCACCTCGGCAGACGTGATGTTGCCCACCATCGTGAGCCGCTGCCAGTGCGTGCCGTTTCGGCTGGTGTCACCCGCCGTCGCCGCGCACGCCGTGAGCCGTGCCACTGGTCAGGATATCGCGCGTTGTCGCATGGCCGTCGCCGTGGCGGGCAGCCCCACGCGCGGCATCGAGTTCCTTAAGAGTGCCGAGCGCCAGGACGCCCGCCGTCAGATGGTCCGTGCCATCGACTCACTCATTGCCGCCGACGAGGCCGACGTGCTCAGCCGCGCCAAGTCGCTCATCGTCGCCGTTAAGGCGCCGCTCGCCGAGGTCAAGTCCACGCAGGAAAAGGTGCTCGAGCAAAACGCCGACTACCTGTCGCGTGGAGCATTGAAGCAGCTTGAGGACCGCAATAAGCGCGAGCTCAACGCGCGCGAGCGTTCGGGTATCATGGAAGCGCTGGCGAGCGCGCGGACGCTCATGCGCGATGTGCTGCTGACACTTCAGGACGAGGCGGCCGACGTGGTGAACGAAGACGTGCGCGACACGATCGGTCGGCTTGCCGCTGCGACCAATGTTGCGGGTGCCACACGGGCGCTCGAGGCAGTCGCAACCGCCGAGCGCAACATCGCCAGAAACGTTACTCCCCAGCTGGCCATCGAGGTCATGCTGTTCGATATCAGGAAGGCACTGAAATGCCGTTAGTCGTACCCGTTAAGTTTACCTACGCCTCGCGCGACCTGTGGTTTGACCCGCAGGATCTGGATATCCTCGAGGCCGATTATGCCATTTGCTCCACCGAGCGCGGAACCGAGATCGGCCTGGTCACGGCCGATCCCTTTGAGGTGCCGCAAGATGAGATCGGTCAGCCGCTTAAGCCCGTGCTGCGCGTGGCGAGCGACATCGACCTGCAGCTTGCCGACGACCTGGCCATCCAGGGCGACGAGGCCATGGTCGACTTCCGCCGCCTGGTCAAGGAGCTCGACCTCGAGATGAAGCCGGTCGGCGTCGAGTACCTGTTTGGCGGCGAGAAGGCCGTGTTCTACTTTGCGGCCGAGGAGCGCGTCGATTTTCGCCAGCTCGTCAAGGATCTGTCCTCGACGCTGCACATTCGCGTCGACATGCGCCAGATCGGCGTGCGCGACGAGACCCGCCTGGTGGGCGGCTATGCCCAGTGCGGACAGGAACTCTGCTGTACGCGCTTTGGCGGACAGTTTGAGCCCGTCTCGATTCGCATGGCAAAAGAGCAGGACCTACCGCTCAACTCGTCCAAGATCAGCGGCGTGTGCGGCCGCCTGATGTGCTGCCTGCGTTATGAGTTCGAGGCGTACAAGGACTTTAAGAGCCGTGCGCCCAAAAAGAAGACGCTCATCGATACGCCGCTTGGCAAGGCGCGTATTCAGGAATATGACACGCCGCGTGAGCAGCTGGTGCTGCGCCTGGAGAACGGCAAAGTCTTTAAGGTCAACCTGGCCGATATGACGTGCTCGGAGGGCTGCAAAAAGAAGGCTGCCGAGCAGGGCTGCAACTGCCGCCCCGATTGCGTGACACGCGATGTGCTCGAGCGCATCGAATCGCCCGAGATGCGCCTGGCGCTCATGGAACTCGATCGCGAGAACGGCGTCGACGTGGGCGATGGTCTGTCGAGTGCCGACCGTCTGGCCGGCACGTCGATGCCCAAGCGCCGTCGTCGCGATGCCGAATCCGATGCTCGCGCCGGTCAGGGTCAGGGCGAGGGCCGTGGCCGCGGAAAGGGCCGCGGTAAGGCCGAGACACCCGAGGCCGAGGGGGCGGCCGATGGCCGTCGCCGTCGCAAGCGCGCGGGCTCGGGCGATGCTACCGAGGTTGCAGCCGCGGGCAAGAACGCCTCTCGCGAGCGCGAGGTTCAGCAGCCCCAGCAGCAGAATCGCGGCGGCGGCATGAACCCCACACGCCGCCGCCGCCGTCATCTGTCGAGCGAGGAGCGCGAGGACGCCTTCCGCGCCGCAGCTGCTCGCGAGGTCGGTGCCACTTCCAAGGGCGCCTCGGCCTCCGACGCGCCTGTCGACAAGGGCGGCAAGTCACGTGGCGAGGAGGAGCGCGCGCCGCGCCCGCGCCGTCGCCATTCCTCGGGCGCGCAGCAGAAGCCTTCAGTGCCCTCCGTGGCCGATCAGGTCTCGGATGGCGAGGTCAAGGTCACGCGCCGTCGTCCCGGAGATGGCGGGGGAGCGGCTGCCAAGGCTTCGCATGGCGCCGCTCGCGACGAACGCGAGCCGCGCGGTGGCGAGGGCTCGGCCGACCAGGGTCAAAAGCGCCGTCGCCGTCGCCGTTCCCGCAAGCCGCGCCAGGATGGTGGCGAGGGCTCGACCCCGTCTTCGTCCGCACCACAACCGCCTGCCGGCGAATAACGCCCGCGAGCGGATTTAACCCGCCTTGCCCCGAGCGCATCGGGGTATCATAGCGCCGAATCAACAACCCTCCCTGCGATCGAGCGTAGGGAGGGTTGTGTCTTGAAGAGCCATCTGAACATATTTAGCCGTCTGCAGAGTGCCGGTGCCCTACCGTTTGCGGACGAATTGCTACCGTTTGCCGAGCGCGCGACGTACGAGGCGCTCGAGGCATTGTCGCCAACACGATGCGCCGGCTGCGAACGCGCCGATGCGCTTATTTGCCAAGACTGCCTGGCCGCGCTCACGCTCATCGACCCACGTCATAGCTGTACCCGATGCGGCGCCCCGTTTGGGGATTTGCTGTGCACTGAGTGTTCGGTCGAGGGCACGTCCTCGGCAATGGCGGAGGCGCTCGACCGCTGCCTGGCGTGCGCCGTCTATGCGCATCCGCTGCCGCGCATCATTAAAGCGTACAAGGATGCGGGCGAGCGACGTCTGGCTCCGTATCTGGCGGAGCTGCTCTACGACACCGCCCTGCATGCCCAGGTCGTAGCGCCCGATCGCTACGGAGGCGTGCTGTCCGGTGCGGATGCGGTGGTGTTTGTGCCTGCGACGGCGGCAGCGTTTCGGCGGCGTGGTTTTGATCATATGGAGGCTATTGCGCGCCCATTTTGCGAGCTGTCGGGTGTTCCCCTGCTCGATGCTCTCGTCAAGTACGGGCATGGCGACCAGCGCGAACTCGGTCGTGAGGAGCGCCGCGAGCGTGCCCGAGGCATGTACGAGACGGTTGAGGACGTGCACGGCCGCCGCCTGCTGCTTATCGATGACGTTATCACCACGGGCGCGACGATGGCCGCGGCTTCGGCGGAACTCAAGCGCGCCGGCGCCGCAGCGGTCGATGGCCTCGCTATCGCACGCGTTTGGTAGGGGTGGTTTTGTGTCAGTAAAGATTGAGCGGCGCAACGAGCCGACAGGCGAACAGCTAGCGGCTTCCATAATCCTGACCGGCGCCTCGGCGCTGCGCATGATGCGCGCCGAGCGCCGGCAGATGGGCTATATCAGCTGGAGGGACCTCAGTCCCGATGAAGAGCGCCGTGTGCTGCGCACGTCGTCGCCCTCGACCGAGGACATCTATCTTCCCGACTTGGTGCGGATTGGGGCCGCAAGCAGCGAGGTGCAAGAGGATCTGTGCTTGCTGGTAGGGTCTGCAGCGCAGCGCCGCCGCATTCTTGGCGTGAGCTGGTCCGTATGCTCCGGGTTGCCCGCCGGCTCGATTCTAGAGGTGGAACCGGGGGTGTACAGTCTATCTCCCGAGGCCCTTTGTGTTGTCGTCGCCCGCGAGGTCGGCTGTATCCAGGCATTTGCCCTGGCCCAGGAGCTGTGCTCTAAGATTTCGCTGAGTGATCGCGGGAAGTATCTGCCTCCTTACACCTCGCCTGTTGCGAATAGACTTGCAAAGGACAAGGACCAACCGGCAGACGTGGGCTACTTTGAAGTCGAGCCGGTGCTGACGCCCGATCGCCTGGCAGATTACCTTGCGGCATGCAAGGGGAATGTGGCCAAACAGCTGCGGCGGCTGTGTCCCTACCTGTCAGAAAACCTGCGCTCGCCCATGGAATGCATCATGCTCGCCATGTTTTCGCTTCCGTTTTCCTGTGGCGGATTTGCCTGCGGTCCCTTTAAGACCGACTACAAGATTGAGTTCGATGACCGCGCGCAGGCAATCTCGGGGATGCCGCATGCAGTTTGCGATGCGTATCAGGAAGCAGCCCGGTTTGACCTGGAATACAACGGTGAGCTGGGTCATTCCTCCCGGAGGGGACGTATCCATGATGAAAAACGCAACACGGGCTTCATAGCTATGGGGATCGAGGTCGCGACGGTCAACAACGAGATGCTCTGTGACATGGAAGCGATGGAAGCGCTCGCATGGCGCATCCACCAGCGCATGAGTAAGCGATATCGCAACCGTGTTGACGCTCGCAGAAAGAAACAAGAGGCGCTATTTAACATGCTGCGGGCGTGTTTTGGGCTTAAACCCGCCTAACAATGCTCTGAAACAGGGGGTTGGATATATGCTCTGGCCAAAATATAGCAAATATGAGTACTGCTACAAATTCAGTAACAGCAAAATCAGGGATTTTGGGACTGGAAGATGGCGTAAATTAGAAAGTTATTAAACAAATGTGGAATATCCTGGCATCAATCTGACGTTATAGAGCGTGAAAACAGCTTGCAGAGCCAAAAACTCCTGCTACTAAATTGGTAACGGTACTCATATTTGCTATTTTTTGGCCACGGCGCCCTAAGACGGGTGTGTTGAGGCTTTCCATAGGGGAGTGACGGGCTCAATCAGAGCGTGTGCGGTCCGTCCTGACCTGCGAAATCTGTACTCGCGATGCGAATGACGCCCCTAACCTTAAACTTTAGCTTGAACTTAGCTATAATGCGCTACGTTCCTACCAGGCTGTGGTTGCGGACGGACGAAATGCCCGTTCTAGTCCAAGACAGACGCGGTCAAAGGGATCCACGTAAGCGACCGCGTGCGCGCGGCGCGATCATGGCGCGTCCTAGATGTAAGCCGCACCGTCCGTTCTACTTTCTTTGGGGCAATACCGCCTCGCGGGCGAGCGGGCCAGTCGTGAAGGTGGCTGCGGCCTCCCGAGCAAACACCCCGGTGCGCAAGTGTGGGGTCAAATACCAGGTCAGCTGGTGGGAACAACCTGATATTTCGCGCAACGCACGGATCGTATACGACACAGAAGGCAGGGTAGTGGACATGGTGAGGGGCAGCTTGATGCACGCGGCTCGGTTAGGTGCTGGGGCCGCAGCGGTCATCGCCGTTTTGGGCCTGAGCGGATGCGCGTTCAACCCGCTGTCTACGTTCACGACTCCCACGATCGACCAGATCGAGTACGAGACCGTCACGCCGGCGGTGTCGGACGATGCCCTGGTCACTCCCGGAACCCTGACGGTCGCCCTCGATACTTCCGATGCGCCGCAGGCCATGCAGGGCGCCGACGGCGAGCTCACGGGGTATGCGGTCGACGCCGCCCGCGCCCTCGCAAGCCGCATGGGCCTTAAGGTCGCCTTTGTCGATGCGTCCTCGGCAGGTTCCGCGCTCGCCGACAAAAAGGCCGATATCTTTATCGGCGAGATCAACTCCACAGACGGGGACGTTAGCTCGCTCGGCACCTGCCTGTACGATGCCGCTTCTGTGTTCGGTAAAACCAGCGATGGTGGGTCGCTAAGCGTTTCCACCGATACCCTTAACACGTCTACCCTGGGTGTCCAGATGTCCTCGGCCTCGCAGGAGGCGCTTGCCAAGCAGAGCATCACCGCCAACCAAAAGACCTACTCCAACATCAACGAGTGCTTTGAGGCGCTCGAGTCCGGCGAGGTTGACTATGTGATCTGCGACTCCACGGCCGGCGGCTACCTTGCACGCCTGATGAGCGAGGTCTCCTATGTCGGTGCGCTCGAGGCGCCCTCGACGCTTGGTGTTGCGGGCCTCTCGTCCAATGACGAACTGTGCCGTGCCGTGAGCGATGCCCTCGACGGCATCACGGTCGACGGTACGCTCGAGGCAGTCCACTGCGTATGGTATGGCACGATGCCCTACGACCTCACCACTAAGACGGTTTCGGGCGCTAACGTGCAGCCGGGCGACTCTGAGTCCAGTGAGACCACGTCCTCCGGCAGCGAGTCCTCCGATTCCAACAATGAGACCGCATCCTCCGAGGACAAATCGTCCAGCCAGGAAGGCACCATCACTGACGACGACATTAACAAACTTAATAGCTAGTTATTGCTAGGGGTGGTGTCTCCTATACGTTGGAAAGGACACCTCTTCACGGTTTCAACACGCACTGCCGGGCTTCCCCAATAGGGGGGCCCGGCTTTTCCATCCCTATAAAACCAGCAGGTCAAAGCCAATTTTTGGGACCAAATATAAAGCCGCCAGCTCCCTCCTATAGCGCACTTTGCCATGGAAAAGTACGAGACTTCGGTATGCGGTATCAAGCAATCGTTATTCGGGTCTTTAGGAATCCGCGTGATTAAATGCACGGCAATGGGTACATAGCCAGTACAGTAAGTCCCCGAGGCAGATTGGAGCCACGTATGGATATCAAGGTTTCTGGACGCAAGACGACGGTAACCGATGCTCTGCGTGCGCATGTGGATGAGAAGATCGGCGAGGCGCTCAAGGTTTTCGATATCGAGCCCATGACGGTCGACGTTGTACTTCGCTATGAGAAGAACCCCTCGAACCCCAACCCGGCAATCGTCGAGGTCACGGTTCGTGCCCGCGGTTCTGTGATTCGCGTTGCCGAGCACGGTGCAGATATGTACGCCGCCATCGACCTCTCCGCCGATAAGGTCACCCGCCAGCTGCGCAAGTTCAAGACCAAGGTCGTGGACAACCGCCAGGGCGGTGCCAGCGCCGCGGATGTCGCGCCGGTCGAGCGCGTCGAGGATCTGGCCGACCTGCTGCTGCCCGAGGAAGAGGACGACCTGCTCGTCCGCGAGAAGGTTATCGACGTCACCCCGATGACTGAGGAGCAGGCGCTGGTGCAGACCGATCTGCTCGGCCACGACTTCTACGTGTTCGAGAACGCGACGACCGGCCTTATCAATGTGGTGTATCACCGTAAGAATGGTGGATATGGCATCATCAAGCCCCGCATCGAAACACTTGACGAGTAAAATACGTTAACTTGCATGAGTTAACGGTTGGCGGCCATCCCATGCGGGTGGCCGCCTTTTTACGTAAGGAGTCGCTTTGATGGACAAGGCCGCATCCGCCGGTCATTCGGACCGTTGCCGCATCGTCGTCGATACCTGCTGCGACTTTAGCCCCGAGGTCGCCGCGAACCTCGATGTCGATATCCTGGGTTTCCCCTTCATTATCGATGGCGAGGAGCGCACGGACGATATCTGGTCGAGCATCACACCCAAGGAGTTCTACGACCGCATGCGCGCCGGTGCCCGCGTGTCCACCTCGGCTGTGTCGCTCGGTCGCTATATCGAGTTCTTTACCGAGTGCGCCAAAGAGGGCACGCCCACGGTCTACCTGTGCTTCACCTCGGCGCTGTCGTCGAGCTACAACTCCGCGTGCCAGGCGGCGGACGCCGTGCGCGCCGAGTATCCCGATTTTGAGCTGTACGTGGTCGACAACGCTCTGCCCTGCGCGACCGGCGCGCTCTTGGCGCTCGAGGCCGTGCGCCAGCGTTCGGCGGGACTGACCGCCAAGCAGCTGGTCGATTGGGCAAACGAGGCAAAGACCTACGTCCACGGCTACTTTACGCTCGAGAGCTTCGACGCACTGGCTGCCGGCGGCCGCATTCCGCCCGCGGCGGCGCAGCTCACGGCAAAGCTCGATGTCAAGCCCGAACTCTCCTACGACCTTGCCGGCTCGCTGTCGCTGATCGGCGTCAACCGCGGCCGCAAGAAGGCGCTCAAGTCCATTCTCAAGTCGTTCCGCGAGAACTACGTGCCCGCCCGCACCATGCCCCTCGCCATCATGACGGCCGATGCCGAAAAGGACGGCGACTGGCTCGAAGCCGCCATCCGCAAGGAGGAGGGCTGCGCCGACGTCACGATCATTCGCAGCTCCGTGGGTCCCACCATTGGCTCGCACGTGGGCCCCGGCATGGTGGCCTGCGCGTTTTGGGGTAAGAACCGCGCCGACAAGGCGTCGCTTTCCGACCGCATCGCCCGCCGCGTGCGCGGCCAGTAGGCAAGTGCTGCGTCCGTAATCGCCCTCGACTCACAGCCCAACCGCTGGCACCGAGTATTTAACCTGGTAACAACACCCAACCCAAAAGGAAAGGTTTCATGGCAAACAAGCTCTCCGTCGCATTCATCGGCACCGGAATCATGGGTGCCCCTATCGCCGGCCACATCCTGGACGCCGGCTATCCCGTCACGGTCAACAACCGCACCAAGTCCAAGGCTGCCGCGCTTATCGAGCGCGGCGCCGTCTGGGCCGATACGCCGGCCGAGGCCGTGGCGAACGCCGATGTCGTCTTTACCATGGTGGGCTATCCCTCCGAGGTCGAGGAGCTCTACCTGGCGGGCGACGGCCTGCTCGCGTGCACCAAGCCGGGCGCGGTCTTGATCGACCTCACCACGAGCTCGCCCGAGCTCGCCCGTGACATTGCCGAGGCCGCCCAGGTTTCTGGTCGCATGGCGTTTGACTGCCCCGTCACCGGCGGCGAGTCGGGCGCTATCGCCGGCGCGCTCACGGCTATCGTGGGCGCCACCGAGAACGACATCGCCCCGGTCCGCGATATCCTTTCCACCTTTGCGGCCAACATCTGCTGCTTCGATGGCGCCGGCAAGGGCCAGGCTGCCAAGCTCGCCAACCAGGTGTCGCTGGGCGCCTGCATGGTCGGCATGGCAGACGCCATGGCATTTGCCGAGCTGAGCGGCCTTGACCTGGAGAAGACCCGCCAGATGATCCTGGGCGGTACCGGCAAGTCCGGCGCCATGGAGAGCCTGGCTCCCAAGGCGCTCGACGGCGACTACAAGCCCGGCTTTATGGTCGAGCACTTCATCAAGGACCTGCGCTTGGCGCTCGCCTATGCCGACGACCGCGAGCTTGCACTGCCCGGCGCCGACGTGGCCTTTACGCTCTACGACATGCTCGACGCCATCGGTGGTGCCAAGCTGGGCACCCAGGCCATCACGGTCCTCTATAAGGAGGAGGCCGACGCCATCGCCGCCGGTCTGGACTGGTCGCAGTATCGTCCCGAGGAGCATGGCGCTCACGAGGAAGGCTGCGGTTGCGGCGAGCACGGCGACGACCATGAGTGCGGTTGCGGTCACCATCACGGCGAGGACCACGAGTGCTGCGGCGGCCACGGCCATGACGACGGCCATGAGTGCTGCTGCGGCCACCATCACGGGGAGTAGCGCCCATGAGCTGGACGTTCGTGGTACTAGCGCTGGTGCTCTTTCTCTTTGCGATCTACATTGGCTTTTTGTGCGGCCAGTGGGCGTGCGAAAAGCGCGTGATCACCAAGCGCGACTACTGGATCGCCAATTTTGCAGGCGCGGCGGCAGTCGTCCTTCTGACCTGGGTGTTCTCGCTGTTCCCGCTGGTGCAGTTTGCGCCGATCGGCTGGCTCGGCGGCTTTATCGCCGGTCTTAAGATGAGCTTTGGCGAGTCCGTCGGTCCGTGGCGCAAGCACGACGAGGTCTTTAACGTCAACAAGGCTCATCGCGCCGCCGCCGACGCGGGCGACGCCGAGGAGCGTCGCCGTGCGCGTCACAATGGTGCAGCCGACCGACAGCTCATCTCGGTCACCGATGAAAGCAAGGGTGCTGGCAAGCACGCTAAGAAATAGTAAGAAGAGGTAACTATGGCAGAAAACAAAGACGAACAGCTCACCGATGAGGAGCTGGCACAGCTTCAGCTGGCAGAGGAGAACGAGAACGCCGTCGACCGTCTGGTCAAGGAGCTCGGCTGCCCCACGCGCCGCATCCGCCAGTTTGCCGCCCGCGTGCTGCACCTGCTTGCCGAGCGCGATCCGCAGCGCGTCGTGCCCTGCGTGCCCGCGCTGATCGAGGCGCTCGACCGCCCCGAGGCTCAGACCCGCTGGGAGGCTCTCGATGCCCTGGCGGCGCTCGCCACCACCTGCCCCGAGCAGCTGGGCGATGCCTTTGAGGGCGCCGAGACCGCGCTGTTCGACGAGATCTCCTCCACGCTGCGCTATGCCGCCTTCCGCCTGCTGTGCGTGTGGGGTGCCACGAGCGTCGAGCGTTCGCGCGAGGCTTGGCCCATTCTGGACGAGGCCATCCAGTGCTACCACGGCGACCTTGAGTATCGCGACATGCTCGGTTGCCTGTACGAGTTTTGCCAGGGCGAGATCGACGCCGAGGTTGCCGAGAAGCTCGCGCTGCGCCTTAAGTTCGATGCCGAGAACGGTAAGGGCAGCTATCTCAAGGCCCGTTCGAGCGAGATTTGCGAAATGCTTGTTAAACGTTTTGGCCTGGATCTCTCCAAAAAGAAGAAGCGTGCTAGCGTTAAAAAATCTGACGACGCCGAAGACGAGGAGTAACAGATTATGGCGCACGATGTAGTCCTGATTCCCGGTGACGGTATCGGTCCCGAGATTACGCAGGCCATGCGCCGCGTGGTCGAGGCCACCGGTGTCCAGATCAACTGGAACGTCCAGGAGGCCGGCGCCGGCGTCATGGACGAGTTTGGCACGCCGCTGCCCCAGCATGTGCTCGATGCGGTCGCCGAGACCAAGGTTGCCATCAAGGGTCCCATCACCACGCCGGTCGGCACGGGCTTCCGCAGCGTCAACGTGGCCCTGCGCAAGCATTTTGACCTGTACGCCTGCGTGCGCCCCTGCCTGTCGCAGCCGGGCGACGGCTCGCGCTTCCGCGACGTCGACCTGGTCATCGTGCGCGAGAACACCGAGGACCTCTACGCCGGCATCGAGTTCGATGAGGGCGCTGTCGAGGTCGAGGAGCTCTCGCAGCTCGTCGAGCGCTCGGGTCAGAAGACCTTCGCCGCGGATTCCGCCATCTCGATCAAGCCCATCTCTATCGCCAAGAGCCGCCGTATTGTGGAGTATGCCTTTGAGTACGCCCGCCGCTGCGGCCGCAAAAAGGTGACGGCCGTGCACAAGGCCAACATCATGAAGGCGACCGACGGCCTGTTCCTGCGCGTTGCGCGCGAGGTGGCCGCCAACTATCCCGATATCGAGTTCAACGACAAGATCGTCGACGCCACCTGCATGGGCCTGGTCCAAAACCCCAACGACTTCGATGTCCTGGTGCTGCCCAACCTGTACGGTGACATCGTGAGCGACCTGTGCGCCGGCCTGGTGGGCGGCCTGGGTATGGCCCCCGGCTCCAACATCGGTGCCGACTGCGCAATCTTTGAGGCTACGCACGGCTCTGCGCCCGATATCGCCGGTCAGGATATCGCCAACCCCACGGCCGAGATCCTCTCTGCTGCGATGATGCTCGATCACCTGGGCGAGAACGGTGCGGCCAATCGTATCCGCGCCGCCGTGTCCGCCACGCTCGACGAGGGCGAGCGGGTTACCGGCGACGTGCGTCGTGCCCAGACCGGTTCCGTCGAGGGTGCGGTGGGTACGCAGGCCTTCGCCGATGCCGTTATCGCGCACCTGGCCTAAGGCATGCACACTGCAAACGCCTAAATAGTACTTAAGTGTTTGCGTATAACCTAAGAATCAATACGCCCGGCGCTCTGCCGGGCGTATTCTATTGGGGACTATGTTTCCTAACAAGGAGTAACTGATATGGGTCTGATTCAAAAGAAGGACGAGAAGGACGAGATCGACGGCATCCAGATCATCGAGCGCGGCGAAGGCCCCGACGGTGATGAGGATGAGAAGATCGACCTGGTCGCCGGCACGTCTGCCGAACATATTGCCGCCGGCACGACCGCCGAGGAGGAGGACGCTCGCCTGGAGGCAAAGATCGCCGCGGACGCTGCCGACGAGAACCTCATGCCCGAGGCTCAGGATGAGGACGAAGTTGACGCCGATGCGGACGACCATGTATCCAAGCACAAGAAGACGATGATTGCCGCCTTTGTGGTCGCCGTCGTGATCGCTGCCGTGGTCGGCTTCTTTATTGGCAACGGTGGTTTTGGCGGCAAGGGTGTCGGCTCGTCGACCCTGACCGAGGATCAGCTCGATTCGACTGTGGCAAGCTATAGCTACAACGGCAAGAAGAGCGACATCACCGCGCGTGAGGCCATCGAGAGCCAGTACAGTCTCGACACCGTCAAGGACGACGACGGCAACTACACCGCTCCGTCTGCCGACGTTATCCTGTCCTACGTGCGCAACCAGATTCTGCTGGACGCTGCCGAGGACGAGGGCATTACCGTCTCTTCCAAGGAAATGAAGCAGTACGCCGAGGATTCCATCGGCACCTCCGACTACAAGACCATGGCCACGCAGTACGGCGTGTCCAAGGACCAGGCCAAGCAGATCGTCCGCCAGTCCGCGACGCTGCAGAAGCTCTACAAGAAGAAGGTCGGCGACACCTCCGCAAGCATGCCGACCGCCCCGACTGAGCCTGCTGACGGCAACGAGGAGACCGCGAGTAAGGACTACGCCGACTACATCATCAACCTTGCCGGCGATGAGTGGGATAGCTCAAAGGGCACCTGGAAGGACGCCGATAGCACCTATGCCAAGGCCTTTGCCGATGATGCCTTTACGGCCGATAGCGCTACCTATAAGCAGGCCATGACCGCCTACTACACTGCCTACCAGCAGTATTCCTCGCAGGCTTCGAGCGCCAGCTCCAAGTGGACCGAGTATGCTAACGGCCTCTACGCCAAGGCCAACATCAGCATCTACGGCCTGTTTGCGTAAAGAGTCGCACGGCTCATCGAGCATCTAGCTGATAGAAAACAAATTGCCCGCCAGTACGGAAGTCGTTCTGGCGGGCATTTTGCGTTGAAGGCGTGATTGGCGGCTTAATTATGGCTATTCATCTTTAAGTCCAAAAAGGCTATCGGCTTCATCGTCGGATATATATTCCAGTACATCGCCCGGTTGGCAGTCGAGTGCCCGGCATATCGCGTCAAGAGTTGAAAAACGTATGGCAGAAACCTTGCCCGTCTTAATGCGTGACATATTGACCTGGGAGATGCCCACACGTTCCGCAAGCTCTTTGGATGAGATCTTGCGTTCGGCGAGCATGCGGTCAAGCCGCAGAATAATCATGGATTCCCCCTAGAGCAACTCGTCATCTTGTTTTTGCAGGATATACCCGTAGCGGAAGACGCTGGCAATCAGGCAAATAATCAGGCCTGCAAAGAGCATAGAGGGCTCGAATAGCTGGCCGACGAACGCATCCGTAAAGCTGCCGCCAAATCCTGAGAGTATCATTCCCGTGATTGCGGCACCAAGAAGCCTCACGGCAACGCCGCCGATAAGGAATAAATGTCCTACTCGATGAAGTGTGTGGTTGCATTCAAGGTCAAAGGGCCTGCCTTCCTTTTCAATGTTGAAGAAAAGCCTGCGCACGCTTATCGCGATGGTAAGCGCGAGGCATGTCATCAAGAGGCTCCCTATGGCAGTGTGACCATCGTGTGCGACGAGCATAAGTGGGGCCTGCGCATCGGTGCCGACGATAGCAAGGCACGGTCCTTCGCCAGCTTGAAGTTCTACGGATTGGAGACACGACCCTTGGGAGAGGCCGGGCAATATGAGTATAAGGTCAATCGCAATGACTGCGAGGAGTCCCAGAGCGAGCGCTGCGGTAATGCAGATTGTGGCCCATTTGCAGATGCGAGCGAGCTTCCTCAGTTTGGCTATCGTCTGTTCGCGGCTGATGGTTTCATTCGATATAGATGCGTTTCGATGGACCATAACCCCTCCAATCGGCGATTCGGATGATACTTGTATCATATCAGAATTAACGATAAACGATAAATAATTACGGATACTGAGTAAGTAATGATTGAAAACGATTAGCGTGAGCTATTAGCTCATTTTGGATGCCGGAGTTTGGCGTTCGGGGGATGAGGACAAATGCCAAAACTTCCCGTGATCGCGCAAGCGCTCCATCGGGTTCCCCTAATTCATCAGGGAAAACAACTGCAAACGATTGCAAGTAACCGGTGAACGGTCGAAAACTACCGTTCACCGATAATCTCAAAACTGGTTCTAACTGGTATTAAGTCAAAAAGACCAATTCACATATCTTCACAATGACCTGCAATTTTTCTTTACGCTATTTTTAGCCGCCCTGCGCTGTTTAGACACAGGAAAAGATCCGTTCTTTTGCCAAAGCGTTTCGAAACGGTTTCAAAACCGCAGGTAGAAGTATTAACGACCGGTAAACGGTCGATTTATCACCGTGAGCGGTGCAAAAACGTTTTACCGTATGAATCAACGAAAGCGACCTCTTCTGTGGTGATATAGTGGCAACAACACGTCACGTGGTTACTACCAGTTGAGAAACCACTGGTCTTTAAAGAACGCTTTCCAAGAAGCTTTAAGGGCGATTGCCCGCTGGCTTCCGAAAATCATCGGACTCAGATCGTACACACCTTCGGAAGGGAAATTTGAATGGTTGGCTTTATTCTTACCGGTCATGGACAGTTCGCACCCGGCCTTGCAAGCGCTATCGCTATGGTTGCCGGCGACCAGCCCGCTTTTACCGTCGTTCCTTTTGAGGGCGACCAGGCTGCTTCCTACGGTGAGGATCTCCGCGCCGCTATTACCGCCATGCGCGAGGAGTGCGATGGCGTGCTCGTCTTTACCGATCTGCTCGGTGGTACCCCGTTCAACCAGTCGATGATGATTGCCCAGGATGTCGACAACGTCGAGGTTCTGACTGGCACCAACCTTCCCATGGTTATTGAGCTTCTGTTCCTCCGCGGCAATGCCACGCTCGCCGAGCTTGGTGAGCAGGCAGTGACCGTTGGCCAGACGGGCATTACCGCCCAGACGGTCGCTTCTGTTGCCGGCTCCGAGGAAGAGGATATCTTCGGCGAAGAGGATGGCATCTAATGGCCGATTTCGGAGCCAACGTCCTGAGCTCCTCGGTCGCTCTTTTGGGCCTGCTTGTCATCATGGGCTTGATTTACACCATCTGGTCGCAAATCAACATGAAGAAGAAGCAGAAGTACTTCAAGGAGCTGCACACCGAGCTCAAGCCGGGTCAGGAGGTTCTTTTCGCCGGCGGTATCTACGGAACCGTCAAAGGCATCGAAGGCGAAAAGGTCCAGATCAAAGTCCGATCCGGAGCCGTCGTAGATGTTTCGCGTTACGCGATTCAGGAGATCAAGTAACTGTCGTCAGCAAATAACGAAAGGAAGCTGATCAACATGGCAGAACCCAACATTCTTCTTACCCGCATCGATAACCGACTGGTTCATGGTCAGGTTGCCACCCAGTGGAACTCCACTCTGGGCTCCAACCTCATCCTCGTCGCCAACGACGACGTGTCGAGCAATACCATGCGCCAGAACCTCATGAAGATGGCCGCTCCCACCGGCGTCGCTACGCGTTTCTTCTCCCTGCAGAAGACCATCGACGTCATTGGCAAGGCGAGTCCGCGCCAGAAGATCTTCATCGTGGCCGAAACACCGGAAGACGTGCTTACGCTCGTCAAGGGCGGTGTGCCTATAAAGAAGGTAAACATCGGCAACATGCACATGTCGGAAGGAAAGCGCCAAGTCGCCACCTCCGTCGCAGTTAACGACGAGGATGTCGCTGCGTTTAAAGAGCTGCAGGAATTGGGGGTGGAGTTGGAGATCAGGCGCGTTCCGAGCACGCCTGTTGAGGACACGAGCAAGCTCTTCTCGTAATCCTCGTGATCCACGTTGTCGGGAGTGAAACCCTGACATTCTGTACGTGAAATCCAAAGTGCGTACATACATTTTGAAAGGAGGAGCAAGATGGAATACACGATCTTCCAGGTCGCTCTGGTCTTCATCGTCACGTTCGTCGCGGCAATCGACCAGTTTAACTTCCTCGAGTCTCTCTATCAGCCCATCGTCACCGGCGCCGTCATCGGTCTTATCCTTGGCGACCTCAACACCGGTCTTCTCGTGGGTGGTACTTATCAGCTCATGACGATCGGCAACATGCCGATCGGAGGTGCTCAGCCGCCTAACGCTGTTATCGGCGGCATCATGGCAGCCATTCTCGCTATTGCTACGGGCCTCGAGCCCAACGCGGCAGTCGGCCTTGCCATTCCGTTCGCTCTGCTTGGTCAGCTCGGCGTTACCCTGGTCTTCACGCTTATGTCGCCGCTCATGTCCTCCGCGGACAACATGGCTCACAACGCTGACACCAAGGGTATCGAGCGTCTGAACTACTTCGCCATGGCTCTGCTCGGCCTGATCTTCGCTGTCGTCGTCACCCTGTTCTTCATCGCTGGCGCTACCATCGGTCAGACCATCGCTTCCGCCATCCCGACCTGGCTGCAGACCGGTCTCTCCGCTGCAGGCGGCATGATGCGCTTCGTCGGCTTCGCCGTCCTGCTCAAGGTTATGATGAACCGCGATATGTGGGGCTTCTTCCTCATGGGCTTTGGCCTCGCGCTCATCACCGTTGCCAACGATTCTCTGGCAACCCCTGCCCTGCTCATCCTCGCTCTCATCGGCTTCGGCATCGCTTTCTGGGACTTCCAGCAGCAGACCGAGCTGAAGGGTGCAGCTGTTTCTGACGGAGGTGACTTCGAAGATGGCATCTAATGAGTATGTGATCCCGGAGCACTACGAGGATCTCACTCCTGCTCCGCAGCTCGACCAGAAGACCCTCAACAAGATGGCTTGGCGCTCCTGCTTCCTGCAGGCATCGTTTAACTACGAGCGTATGCAGGCCGCTGGCTGGCTCTACTCCATCATCCCCGGTCTGGAGAAGATCCACACCAACAAGAACGACCTCGCGGCTTCCATGAGCCACAACCTGGAGTTCTTCAACACCCACCCGTTCCTCGTTACCTTTGTTATGGGCATCGTGCTTTCGCTCGAGCAGAACAAGGTTGACATCCCCACGATTCGCGCCGTCCGCGTCGCCGCAATGGGCCCGCTCGGTGGTATCGGTGACGCCCTGTTCTGGCTGACGCTCGTGCCTATCACGGCCGGCATCACCTCCAACATGGCCATCAACGGCAACGCCGCTGCGCCGATCATCTTCCTGGTGATCTTCAACGTCGTCCAGTTCGCTCTGCGCTTCTGGCTCATGAACTGGTCCTACAAGCTTGGCACCAGCGCTATTGACGCTCTGACCGCCAACATGCAGGCCTTCACGCGTGCCGCTTCCATCATGGGCGTCTTCGTCGTCGGTTGCCTGGTCGTCACCATGGGTGGCACCCAGATCAACCTCCAGATCCCCAACGGCACCACCCGTGGCCTCTCCGCTACTACCGTGATCGTCTCCGAGAAGGAGGCCGAGAACTTCACCGGTATGGAGGGCATCGATACCGAGACCGCTGAGGCCGGTACCATCGCCATGACCGATGAGGACGGCAACGCCCTCACCGCTTCCGATGCCGACGGCAACGCTGTCGAGTGCGGCGTCACCGATCTGGGCAACGGCATGGAGTCCGTTACCTACGGCACCGTTACCGAGGATCCGGTCAACTTCTCTGTTGCCGACACCCTCAACACCATCGTCCCGAAGCTCGTCCCGCTTATGCTTACGCTGCTGCTTTACTACATGTTCGCTAAGCACAGCTGGACCCCGACCAAGGGCATTCTGCTGCTCTTCGTCCTCGGCATCCTGGGTGCTGGCCCGCTTGGTCTCTGGCCGAGCATCTGGTAAGGCTCTAGCTTGAGGGGTGTGTCCCTACGCGGCTCACACCCCGACCCCTTAAGCCATGTGTATGTTAAAAGCCGCGTGCTCGAAAGAGCGCGCGGCTTTTGTTTTCTTGATGAGTCGGGTGTTGCAGACCGATAATGCTTAACACCCTAGGTAGTTAGCCGAATTCGAGCAAAAGGGAGGATAGGATGGCGATCGGACCGCGTAAGCAACCGCTGTACGATCAGCTGGTCGATATTCTGACCGAAAAGATTGACCATGAATATCGCGCCGGTGACATGATTCCTTCCGAGCGCGAACTTTCGGAGCGCTATGGTCTCTCGCGCACTACGGTACGCCTGGCTCTGCAGGAGCTGGAGCGTTTGGGACTGGTGGTTCGGCAGCACGGTCGCGGTACCTTTGTCACCGACCGTTCGGCAAAGGCAACCAATCTTATGCAGTCCTACAGCTTTACCGAGCAGATGCGCGCGATGGGTCGCGACCCCGAGACCACGATTCTCGAGTTTTGCGAGATGGAGGCCGATAAGAATCTGGCCGAGCATATGGGATTGCGTATCGGTGATCGCATTTTTAAGCTCAAGCGCCTTCGTTCTGCCGACAACATGCCCATGATGGTCGAACGCAGCTATCTACCGGTTCGTCAATTTCTGTCCCTAAAGCGACCGCTGCTGGAGCGTAAGCCGCTTTACGATGTGATTGAGCAAGACTTTCAGCAAAAGATACGCGTGGCCGAAGAGGAGTTCTATGCGAGCATAGCCCGTCCCACCGACGCCCACCTTTTGGGAATTGTCGAGGGCTCGCCTGTGCTCGATTTGGTCAGGACTACGTATAACGAGTCAAACGAGGTTGTGGAGTATACACTCTCGGTTGCTCGTGCCGATCAGTTTAAATACAAGGTTTACCACCAGCGTAGCAACTAGTGTCCGCATTGTTTCCATATGGTGATTCTTTGCATTTAACTGGTTACTACCAGATAACCAACCGAAGTGTATAATTGCACGTCAGAGGATTACTTCTAGAGAGAGGTATTAGAAATGTTCGAGAAGAGTGTCGAGGAGCTCACCGAGCTCGGCGCCCAGATCACCACGGCCGAGATTGCTCAGCAGCCCGAGCTTTGGCGTGATACGCTCAACATCTATCGCGAGAACAAGGAGGCCATTGAGGCCTTCCTGGCCGAGGCTCGCGCTATGGGCGAGGGTCGTCTGTCCGTTGTCTTCACCGGTGCCGGTACGTCCGACTACGTTGGCGATACCTGCGCCCCGTACCTGCGTCACGCTGGCAACACTGATCTCTACGACTTTAAGCCCATCGCCACGACCGACATCGTGAGCGCTCCGCGCGATTTCCTGCGCGCCGAGGATCCCACGCTCGTGGTTTCCTTTGCCCGCTCTGGCAACAGCCCCGAGAGCCTTGCCGCCGTTGCCGTTGCCAAGGAGCTCGTCCACAACGTCAAGTTCCTCAACATCACCTGCGCTCCCGAGGGCAAGCTCGCCGTTGAGTCTGCCGATGATCCCAATGCGCTGACGCTGCTCATTCCGCGCGCCAACGACAAGGGCTTCGCCATGACTGGTTCTTATTCCTGCATGACCCTGCTCTCCACCCTTATTTTCGACACTGCCTCTGACGAGCAGAAGGCCGAGTGGGTCGAGACCATCGCCAAGATGGGCGAGGAGGTTATCGCTCGTGAGCCCGAGGTCGCCGATTACCTGGCTGGCGACTTCAACCGCGTGACCTACTTGGGTTCCGGCTCCTTCGGTGGCCTTGCCCAGGAGAGCCAGCTCAAGATCCTTGAGCTTGCTCACGGTCTGGTCGCTACTTCCTACGACACCTCCATGGGCTATCGTCACGGACCTAAGTCCTTCGTCGACGATAAGACGCTCGTCTTCGTGTTCGTCAACAACGACGCCTACACCCGTCAGTACGACATCGACATCCTTAACGAGATCGGTGGCGACGATATTGCACAGCACACCGTCGCCGTTCAGCAGGAAGGTGCCACCGTCTATGAGGGTGAGTCCTTCACCTTTAAGGGCTACGAGGCGCTTCCCGAGGGCTACCTTGCTCTGCCGTTCGTGATGTTTGCCCAGGCCATCAGCCTGCTCAACTCCGTGCGCGTGGGCAACACGCCCGATACGCCGAGCCCCACCGGCACGGTCAACCGCGTGGTTAAGGGCGTGACGATTCACCCCTTCACCGCTTAATCGCGTCCCCCTGTAAGGGCGCCCGTCCGCTCATAACGGCGGGCGGGCGCTTTTTGTTTTTACATGGACCGGGTATAAGTATCACCACGGTCAACTGCTTCAAGAAGCAAGGAGTGCATATGAGCACATACGCAATTAAGGCTGACAAGTTCTTCTTGCCGGCAGGCCCGCAACTGGGCGGCTATCTTATGGTCGAGGACGGCGTCTTTGGCGCCTGGCAGGCCGACGAGCCCTCTTGCGAGATTAAGGACTACATGGGATCGTGGATCGCACCGGGTATGGTCGATACTCACATCCATGGTTTCTACAACCACTCAACTACCGATAACGATCCCGAGGGCATCGATATCAGCTCGACCGAGCTCGCCCGTCGCGGTACCACCAGCTGGCTGCCCACGACGTTCACCGATGGCGTTGAGCAGATCAAGGACGCCTGCGCCGCTATCGCCCAGGCGGACGAGGGTCGCGGCCCCGACTTCTGCGGTGCACGCATTCAGGGCATCTACCTGGAGGGCCCCTTCTTTACCATGAAGCACGTGGGCGCGCAGAACCCCGCTTATCTTATTGATCCCTCCGAGGAGGTCTTCGATCAGTGGCAGGAGGCTGCGGGCGGTCGCATCGTTAAGAGCGCCATGGCGGCCGAGCGCGACGGTGCCGCTGCTTATGCGGCTGCTCTGAACGCCAAGGGCGTCGTGACCAGCATCGGTCACTCCGACGCCACCTACGATGAGTGCATCGCCGCCATCAACGCCGGTGCCAGCTGCTTTACGCATACCTATAACGGCCAGCGCGGGCTGCATCACCGTGAGCCCGGTGTCGTGGGTGCTGCCATGTCCACGCCCGAGACCTACGCTGAGATCATCTGTGATGGCAAGCACGTGAACCCTGCCGCCATCAAGGCGCTGCTGCAGGCAAAGGGCTGGCAGCACACGGTGCTCATCACCGACTGCCTTGGCTGCGGCGGCATGCCCGAGGGCAGCTACACCAGCGGCGGCATGGACGTCATCATGAAGGACAACCTGTGCTGGCTCGCCGACGGCAAGAGCATTGCCGGCTCGGTGCTCACGCTTGCCCAGGGCGTCAAGAATATCGTCGACTGGGGCATCGCCAGCGCCGATATCGCCATTCGCATGGCAACCGAGGTGCCGGCACGCTCCGCGCACATCGAGGATAAGTGCGGCAGCATCATGCCGGGTCGCGACGCCGACTTTGTCGTGTTCGACCATGAGCTTACCCTCGTCGAGACGTATGTTGGCGGCCAGAGCGTCGGCAACGCCTTTACCGAGTAACGATAGAAAAAGACGGCGGGCCCGAATCTGCTCGGACCCGCCGTATGGGTTAAACGCTCAAAAGCACCTTCACAGTTACAGCTTGTTAGCGATCTTCTTTGCCGTGCGCTTGACGCCGGCCACAAGACCTCCCGCAGGATGCTCCTTTTCGTAGGCTAGACGCTTCTCACGCTTGGCGTACTCTTCGACGATGATGTCGCCATACTCGTCTTCGATCTTGTCGAAGAAGTCGACGGCGCCCTTAATTTCCTCGGCGGTCGGGTGTCCCTTTTGGACACCGCCGGCGAGCTTGAACGGCCCCCACGTATCAAAGCCGGGGCAGCCGTAGACACCCATAAAGATGGCCTGCCTCATGCGGCAGATGCCATCGATATCCTTGCCGTACCACTTGTTTTTGCCGCCGTAGGTCATAAGGCCAAACACCTTGTCCTGCGGCTGCAGCACGTTAGTGAGCACGCGTGCCATGTCCTTGTCGATCTCGGAGTAATAAATGCCCGTGGCGACACCGATTAGATGATATTCGTGCAGGTCGGGATACTCGTTTTTGCCGAGCGTCTTTACATCGAGGGTATCGATCTCGGGGTGTGCCTCGACGATGGCGTCCACGAGCTTTTTCGTATTGCCGTGATGGCGCGAGGCGTAGAGGATGATGGTTCGCATAAGAAGGCCTTTCAGCTGTAATTGCATCAATGTCTGTATGGTACCCCGTTGCATGGCTGGGATACCGGACGCATCGATGAACGTGCGGGTTTGTCCTTTGGTCAGGGCCGAGACGGGTTCTTGCGAGCAAAAAAAGCAGTTGTTCGAAAGGATGGGCAATGGAATACGCTCTCTCCAACGATTCGATTTCTATTAAGGTGTCCACGGCTGGTGGTTCGTTTACCTCGATTGAGGCCGGAGGTCGAGAGTACTTGTGGCAGGGTGATCCTGCAGTGTGGTCCGGCCAGGCGCCGGTCTGCTTTCCGATTTGCGGAGGCCTGCGCGATGGCAGCGCCATGACGTTTGCCGGGCATCATGTGAAGCTCGCCCGCCACGGGTTTGCGCGCAAACAGGAGTGGAAGCTGCTGAGCCAAGGCGAGAACGAGCTGGCGATGTGCCTGGCTTCCGAGGATAACGCCGCGCTGCTGAGCGATTATCCCTACCCGTTTAAGCTTGTCGCTCGTTATACGCTTGAGGGGGATGCCGTGCGCGTCTCCTATGAGGTCACCAACGAGGGCACCGAGGACATGCCGTTCTTTATTGGCGGTCATCCCGGTTTTAGGTGCCCGCTCGACGAGGGCGAGGCCTATACGGACTACGAACTGCGTTTTGAGAAGGACGAGGCCGCGGAGCTTTGCACCGCCGTTCCCTCGACCGGTTTGATTGACGTGGACAGGCGCTCCAAGAATCCCATGGTGGGAAAGACGCTGCCGCTGTCGCATGAGCTCTTCGATTTTGCGGAGACCATCTTTGATGTGCTCGAGAGCCGTCAGGTCACGCTTTCCAAGAAGGACGAGGACAAGGGCGTTCGCCTGAGCTTTGAGGGCTTCCCGTACCTCATCGTGTGGAGCAAGCCCGAGGGCGATTTTGTGGCAGTTGAACCCTGGGGCGGCCTGTCGACCTGCTCCGATGAGGACGACGTGCTTGAGCACAAGCGCGGCTGCCTTATCGCCAAGCCCAAGGAGACCGTTGTTCGCTCGTTCACGATTGAGATTCTGTAATTCCGTTTTGTCGACTCGTATCGCGAGGCACAAGGAGCCTGCGAGATAAGGAGCTAAAAATGATCCTCACCGTTACGATGAACCCGTCTGTCGATACGCGCTATCAGCTCGATGAGCTCATTATCGACGACGTCAACCGTGTGACGCCCGAAAAGACCGCCGGCGGCAAGGGCCTTAACGTGGCCCGCGTCCTGGGCCAGCTGGGCGACGACGTTGTGGCAACCGGTCTGCTCGGCGGCCACATGGGCGCATACATGGCTGAGCTCATGGATGCCAACGGCATCAAGAACGACTTTGTGCCCATCAAGGGCGAGACTCGCATTTGCCTTAACATCCTCCATGCCGGCAACCAGACCGAGCTGCTCGAGAGCGGCCCGACAATTGCCCCCGAGGAGCTCGATGCCTTTACCGCCAAGTTTACCGAGCTTGCGAGCAAGGCCGATGTCGTCACCATTTCGGGTTCGCTGCCCCGCGGTGTCGAGGCAGACTACTATGCCAAGATCACGGGCATTGCCGAGAACGCCGGCGCCAAGGTGCTGCTCGATACCTCGGGTGCTTCGCTCGAGGCCGCCCTTAAGTCCGAAATTAAGCCCGAGCTGGTCAAGCCTAACCTGACCGAGATCAACGGCCTTTTGGGTACGAGCTTTACCACCGACGATGTGGACGAGCTCCGCGCCGCGCTCGCCTCTGATGCCCGCTTCTCCGATATCCCCTGGGTCGTCGTGTCCATGGGCGCTGCCGGCTCCGTTGGCTTCCACAATGGCCGTGCGTTCCGCGCAAAGACGCCCGATATCCCTGCCGTTAACGCCACGGGCTCTGGTGACTCCACTATCGCTGGCTTCGCGCATGCCATTGCTGCTGGCGCGGACGACGAGACGGTGCTGCGTACCGCCAACACCTGCGGCAAGCTCAATGCCATGGATCCTATGACTGGCCACTTGGTCATGGATCGTTGGGACGAGGTCTACAACGGCGTTGTCGTGACCGAGCTGTAGGAGCTTGTGCTGCGGCCCCGGCATCGCTTGCTAGCTCATGTCGACGACAAGTGCAGTAGCATTATGCCGGGGCACGACGCCGACTTTGTCGTGTTCAGTCCCGACCTTACCCTGGTCGAGACGTATGTGGGCGGCAACAGCTTTGGTAATGCGTTTGCCGAGTAGCCGCCAAGGAAACGATCCGAGAGGGGATTTAGATGATTTACGGTGCACTGGGTGATATCGAGGAGTACCGCGGAATGCTCAAGGGCCTCGACGTGCTGATCGACTGGCTCGAGGAGAACGATCCGGCGGAGCTCGAGGTCGGCAGACATCCGATTCTGGGCGACAAGGTCTATGCGAACGTCATGGCTCCCACGACGCGTCCTGAGGCCGAGGCTCACTATGAGACGCATCAGCGCTATCATGATCTGCAGATCGACGTCGAGGGCCGCGAGGCCTTTAAGGTCGCTACGGGTAGCCTGACACTGGTCCAGGAGTTTGACGAGAAGGACGACTACGATCTGGTCGATTCCGACGCTTCGATCGCCGGCGATCTTGCTGACGATAAGTTTGCGCTGTTTGTTGCCGGCGAGCCTCATATGCCCACGCTCGAGTTCCCGGGCGATGGCGCGCAGCCGGTCAAGAAGATCTGCTTTAAGCTGCTTGCAGATGCTTACTGGGAGGAGTAGCGAACTGCCTGGCAGAGTTATTCGTCTGATGGCGTGATTCCCCTAGGGAAATCACGCTAGGACCCCGCTAAACGGGTTTCCCTAGGGGAATCACGTTTGGCGGGGTTTTCTGTTTTGAATAGGGAAGCCTCATTTATTTGCGAAGAACATCGGCTAGCCGCAGGATTGAAATCATCGACCGATAAGTGAGTTCCACTTTTTCGCCCGCAAGCAGTCGTTTCGAGCCAATCTCATCTAGCCCCACAAGCCGAGAAAACAGCGGGCCGCTCATCGTGCCCTCGTCAATTGACTCCCTTATGGTCTTTAAAACGTCCGTATCATGAAGCGATGCCGAGCTGTAGGGGGCAACACGAGCGGAACTCTCAATTAACGACGAGACAAAAGGATGGAGATGTTTTGGACATAGTCCATCAAACACCACATCCCCATTGTCGTTCGAGCCGACCAGGCGCCAAGTATAATGATCGACCCAGTCATCTCCGTCATATATGGCGTCCATGAGCAACTTCCCGTCTAGAGAGAGAAACCTATTTGGACATCGGGGCGCAAGACCGCAATCCATATCGGGCCTGCAGCAGCTCCAACCCAACGCACCACATAGGTTCCCTTTCGTTCATGTGTATCAATCTGCCCCGAAATGCCGGTGAATGCAATTCCAGACCCGTTTGTCGGATAGCAATCGACGTATTTTTGTTTTCCGCTCACAACCTTGTATAGATATATCGTTCCAGCAAAAGATAAGGGATCGTGACTATTTTAGATCTATATGGCCAATTCGAGCCCTCACCATGGCAATTGTTGCAGCTGGGTTTCTTTTCATTAAAATTTCACTTTGGTAAATCCCCGCCCCTAAGCATTAAACCCGAAGTCCACCGAGTGGGCCGCTGTTGACGTGGCGATGCTTGGATTGGCGCGCACACACTCAAAATCGGTAACAAAAAAGCCGCCCGAAGGCGGCTGTCTTGTGCAATGGAGCCAGCGACCGGGCTCGAACCGGTGACCCCCGCTTTACGAGAGCGGTGCTCTACCAACTGAGCTACGCTGGCGGCCATGTGGTGACGCAACTGGGGCGTCAACGGCTGTCTATGATACGGGACATCGCAAATCCGCGCAAGTGTTCTGACGGCTTTTCTCACTTTAAATGCACTAATATTGGAGACGTGATGTCTCGCTCTTACGGGTCTCAAACAGAATGGGGCTGCCATGGGTCAACCCAAGATCCTTCTCACGCGTATCGATGACCGTTTCATTTACGGGCAAGACGTTGAACTGTGGAACGAGGTTGTGGGTTCCAACCTCGTCCTAATCGTCAACGATGAGATTGCGGCTGATTCGCGCAAGTGGGCCCCTATGAGGGTGGCGACACCCGAGGGTGTCTGGACGCGGTATTTCTCGGTGCAAAGGACTGTCGACATCATTCATACCGCAACGCCGCGCCAATGGATTCTCATCATGGTGGCGTCGCCCACGGATGCACTCGCGCTGGTTAAGGGCGGTGTACCAATAACCAAGATCAGCATTGGGCATATGCGGGCAGGGGAGGGCAAGCGCTCTGTAACGCCCGCGGTTGCCGTGAACGACGCAGACGTCGCTGCCCTCAAAGAACTGCAGGCGCTCGGCGTAGAGCTAGAAATCCGCAATCTCCCCAGCTCCAATCCCGACCCCATCCAACTAGTCATTTAAGAACGTCCCCAATGACTAGGTAGCAAAGCGCCCGTCGGCGGTGGTGCCGGCGGGCGTTACTGTGCGATATGTCGTGCTGTGGGCTTAGTGCCTCATAAAATGGTATTCGATCACATTGCTGTAGGGGTGACCCGGGCCCACAATGCCCTGCGGGAACAGCGGCTGGTGCGGCGTGTCGGGGTACATCTCTGCCTCGAGGGCAAAGCCGGCGCCCCAGCCATAGTTGGCATCGTCCTTGGCGTGCTCGTCGCCCAGACAGTTGCCGGTGTAGAGCTGCACGCCCGGGGCGGTGGGGTAGTAGTCCAGCTCACGGCCGGTCCACATCTCCTCGACGTGCATCGCGCGGCGCAGATTACGGCCGTACTGATAGCCATCGATGCACAGGCAGTGGTCGTAGCCACGGGCCTGCTTAATCTGCGGGTCGTCGGCTTCCATGCCGGGCGCGACGGGGCGCAGCTCACGGAAGTCAAACGGCGTGCCCTCGACCGGAGCAATCTCTCCGGTGGGGATATTCTGCTCGTTGATGGGCAGGTAGTGGGCAGCGTTAGCAACAAAGAAGTGCTCACAGTCCATGCCGGCGTTGTGACCGGCAAGGTTAAAGTACGTGTGGTTGGTCATGGACACGTACGTGGCGCGGTCGCTCTCACAGCCATATTCGATACGGAAGCAGCCGGTGCGCGTCACGGTAAACACGGCCGTAAAGGTGCGGTTGCCGGGAAGGCCCAGCTCACCGTCCTCAAGCGAGGTGGTCATGCGCACGGCATTGTGGACCTCGTCGAGCTCAACGTCCCATACGCGCTTGTGCAGACCATGCTCAAGATCGCTGTGCAGGTTGTTGGTGCCCTCGTTGGCGGGCATATGCCAGTCCGTGCCGGCGATGGTGATCGTGGCACCTGCAGTGCGGTTGGCCACAGGTCCGATGGTCGCGCCAAAGCAGGCGGGGTTGTCAAAGTAATCCTCGAGCTTATCGAAGCCCAGCACCACATCGCGCGCGTTGCCGGGGATGTCGGGCACGTCGATGCCCAACACGGTGGCGCCATAGTCCATAATGCGAACGCAGATCTCGGGCCCGTTGAGGGTGTAACAATGAACGGGGGTACCGCACGGCGCGGTGCCGAAAAGCTCGGAAGTGATCATTTGGTTCCTAACATCGAGGTATTTCGGACAAACTGTAGCGCGAACAGGCGAGATTATCACTACACCCCACTAAAGCAGGGGGTATTTTTCTCAAAAAAGTGATGATTGGAGCTGTGCGGGCGTTCATTTCTGACGCGCGCGAGTCTGATACAATTTGTTCGTTATTGTTTGAATTGACGTGAGCGTGGAACAGCGAGGACTCATCGTGATTAAAGCGGAGCGACAGGATAAGGTTCGGCAGCTGCTCGAGGAACAGGGAACGGTCTCGGTCAAGGAGATTTCGGATGCGTTAGGTGTCTCGGATATGACGATCCGCCGTGACCTTGAGGAGCTTGCGAGCCTGGGCGAGATCGAGCGCGTGCACGGCGGAGCCCGCAGTGCGCAGAGCCGTCCACACGCTATGCTGCGCCATGAGTATTCGCACAGCGAAAAGCGCACGAAGCATGCCGAGGAAAAGTTGCAGATTGCGCGCCGTTCTGTGGAGCTTATCGAGGAAGGCTCGACCATCTTTTTGGGCACGGGCACCACGGTTGAGCAGATGGCCTCGATGCTGCCGGCGTTTCGCCTGCGTATTGTGACCAATTCGCTTTCGGTGTTTAACCTGCTCGAGGCGCGCGAAGACTGGGAACTGTGCCTGGTGGGCGGCGTGTACCGCCGCCGCACTGCCGCCTTTGTGGGCCCCACGGCCGAGGACACCTTGCGCGCACTGGGGATCGACGCAGCCTTTATCGGCGCAAACGGCATTTTGGACGGCGACGTGTCTACGTCTAACATGGAAGAGGGCCGCATCCAGCAGCTCGCCTTTAGCAAGGCCGACTCGCGCTATCTGATCGCCGATTCCAGCAAGATTGGCAAGCGTGACTTCTACACCTTCTGCCGTCTGGACAGCCTGGACGCCGTGGTGTGCGAGCCGGGCATCGCCGCCGAAGATCGTGCCGCCATCGAGGAGCATACGCAGGTCATTTGCTAGCTAGCGCTACGGGATTGCCAACGGGCGATGCGGGAGGACTTTTACCTCCTGTCATTGTGGAAACCAGCGCGTCAGCGCTACGCGATATGACGCGCAAATGAGGACTCCACTATCAAATTGTCTCAACCTGTGATATCTAGGCGGCCAAAACCGGTCTTAGTGTTACAGATTGAGACAATTCGGTGGGGTCTACCTTGTTTGTCTCGATCTGTAACGGTTAGGACTTAAAAACTCGGCTACGTGTTACAGATCGAGACAAAAGAAAAAGAACATTAGGACTTGAAAATAAAGTTTTGATAAGGGACCCGCCCAGTTAAGACGGTGCGGCAGACAATTGAGATTAGTTTGCCTCCGGAGTCGTAAGCATAATGAGTCAGTTCGATGACCGGAAGTTTTGCAACACCATAATTACTGGCTTCGGAATCGCTAAGCTGACGTGCTCTATAGCTTTCCCTAACAGATTGGATAGACTTGGACAAGTCGTCCATGATTCTGCTAAATGCCTGAAAATCTAACTGGTTATTTGGAACGCGCGACTTTGAAATGAAGAACGTATCAGCGCCTATGAAGCTGCCTTCAAGTTCGTAGGTCAATTCAAGACGCTGAATTTCATCGCGACTTTGACATCCAAATTGTTGGAGCATCATTACGGAAATTGGACGACCTGATGTGAGGCCGCCGAAATGTTTGGTGATGGCATCCGGATCAACGCCATCGCAATGGCTTGCAAAGTCAAAGTCTAAAAGTGAATTGAGCTCGCTAACGCGTTTCGGTGCAACAAACGATCCCTTACCTTGGATTCGATAGATACTTCCACGACGCTCCAGCTCACTCATGGCAAGTCGGACGGTTGTTCTGCTTACGGCGTATTCGTCGCAGAGTTCCATTTCTGTCGGAAGTTTATCGTCTGCTTGATATTCATCGACGATCTGCTTGAGCAGCGCGTCGGTGAGCTGTAAATAGAGTGGCCGTTTTTCGTGTGTATCGAGCATTAGAGCCTCAGTTTGCATGTTGGTTATACCTGATGGTTGCCTCAGTCGGGATGTAACGTGGGCAAGGTAACCTTAACGTATCACAGAGCGGCTCAGCATGACGATCTGATGCCTGTATCCACGAAGGGCTTGTCCGAGCGTGAAGATATTCTGGGGCAGGCAAATACCGTTCATGGAGTCCCCGATATGTTGGAGGTCAGCGCCGGCTGCTTTTGCTGCAAGGCCTATTTTCTTAATGGTCTCGCTGTCGCAGGAGTCTTGACTCGTCCCGTTCGCCGCCATGACAAGAACCTTCTCTTCAATTGACTTGCCTACGTTGTGGGATCGTACAAAGTCTACGATGGCGCGCAGGTCTGCTTCTTGGAAGCAAGGGACGGTGTAGGGGGCTGGCACGAGAAGGATATCGACGCCGAGATCAACAAACTTGCGCGCAATTTCGAGCGTCATGACAGGTTCCGCAACGCCCGCTCCATGCATTTTTCCGGCTATGACCAGGCCATTGAAATGCTCTTTGGAGAGTTTAATCGAATGGGCGATTGCATCGTTGGAGACGCCGGTTCCAGGGTTGCCCGTCAGGCAGATAAAATCAAATCCGAGTTCGTTAGCCTTTTCTAAGGTCTTGGGAGAGACGCGACGACCCATGGGGATTTCCGTTCGGGATTCAGACATCTCTGCCTCGTTATCAACTGGCTCCAGATTGACGCCAATGGGCCTTCCGCATGCTCGCTTCACCCAAGTGACCGGGTTTTCATTGAGATCATCTGGAATACCGGCAATAACTGGATCGAACACATCGAGCGCGTTAAACAGAAGCAGGTCGGCACCTGCGGCACGTTCGATTTCTGCATTAGTAACGCCGCCGAGAAATTGGGAAGAGGGTACGTTTTCCGCCATGATGGTACGTCCCTCGGAAGCCAGAATTGCCTGTTTTAGATCCATGGATGACGTGGCGGCAAAATCGGATGCGGACATGTTCAGTAATCGTTTGGGCATTGTTACTTCCTTTGACTAGAACGACAGGCTTGTGACATTGTCTCTAATATTGTTACAACAATATATTCAATATGTTATATCCAATCGGTGAACGGTTGCAAGCTTATTGTATTGCTCGGAAAAAATAGCCTTTAGCTGGGAAAACATTATATTAATCAACTACCGTTCACCGAATAAGTATTTGAATTCTTGACATATCGACAAAGCGGAAAAAGAATTGGTTATGACAAATCGCGCAAATGATATTACATTTCGCACAAGAACGTATTCACTTACATAAGTGGATACAAACGGGGACGACGACGGTTGAGTCCGGATAAATCGTTGTGTGCCCGGGAATCATGAAAGGATGTGTTATGGACGCTATCGTCAAATTCCTTGAAAAACACCAGCCCCTCTTCGACAAAATCTCGAGGAACATTTATCTGGTGGCGATTAAGGATGGCTTTCTCTCGAATATGCCAATTGTGCTGTTCTCGAGCCTGTTCCTTCTTCTTTCGACGCTCCCTGCCTATGTAGGCATCACGCTTCCGTCTGAGGTGCTGGATTTCTTCAATAAAATCTATGCATATACCATGGGACTTCTTGGCATTATGGTGGCCGGCACCACGGCGAGCTCACTTGCCATGTCGATGAACCGTCGCATGCCTTCGGGTAAATCTCTCAACCCCACCTCGTGCATGGTTTGTGCCATGTGCGGCATGCTCTTGCTATCGGTGACGAACGATGTTGTCTCGATTGGCGGAGCAGATACATCTGTTTTTGAAACCGGCTATATGGGAACCAAGGGTTTTCTCGCTGCGTTCGTAGCCGCATTCTTGACCGTTAATATCTATAAGGTGTGCATTAGCCATAATGTGACGATCAAGCTTCCCAAAGAGGTCCCTGGCTCTATTGCGCAGAGTTTTCGCGATATCTTTGCATTTGGGTTTTCGATCCTTGCGTGCGCTTTTATCGATCTTGCGAGCCGCAAGCTGCTTGCTGTGCCGTTCGCCAATTTGGTATCCGCTCTCATCTCGCCGCTGTTCTCCGCGGTCGACACCTATCCTGGCATGGCGCTTATCGAAGGCGCGGTCGCGCTTTTCCAATTTATGGGTATCCACGGTGCTTCGGTTGTCATGAGTCCGATCAATGCTGCGCTCTACGGCAATACCGTTACCAATCTTGAGGTTTTCCAAGCAGGTGGACACCCGTCAATTGCTCTCACGCAGGACTTTACAAGCTTCATCGGCGGTCTGGGCGGTTCTGGCTGCACGTTCATCGTTCCTATTATCCTGATCATGTTTATGCGCTCCAAGCAGCTTAAAGCCATGGGCAAGGCATCGATTATCCCGGTGATTTTTGGAGTTAACGAGCCCGTTATCTTCGGTATGCCGATTGTTCTCAATCCCTATATGTTCGTGCCCTTCCTAGTGGCTCCTATGGTCAACGCCATTATCGGTAAATTTTTCATTGACGTCATTGGAATGAACGCCCCCATGTATACCATGCCGTGGGCGCTTCCCGGCCCAATTGGTGCGTTCCTCACCACGGGTCTCGATCTGCGTTCTCTCGTATTGATGGCAGTGCTGTTGGTCGTCGACTTTGTGATTTACTATCCGTTCTGCAAGGCGTATGACCATCAGCTTTGTTTGGAAGAGTCTGCAAAGGAGACTGCAGGAACCTCGGATGCAGATGCTATTGCCGCACAGGAAAATGTCGCAAAAGCTCTCGAGGCGGTAAAGGACAAGGCGGAGCAGATCCGCGTGCTTGTGCTTTGCCAGGGTGCCGGCACTTCGACTCTCTTGGCAAATGCTCTTCGCGAAGGTGCCGCTGCTAAGGGTATCGATCTGGTTTCTCAGTCCGGTGCGTACGGAAGCCACTATGAGACGATGGATCAGTACAACGTGATTGTTCTGGCGCCCCAGGCACGCATGTACTATGACGCTATGAAGGCCGATACCGATCGCCTTGGAATTAAACTGCTCACCACAAGGGGCAAGGAGTATATCGACCTTACCAACGATCCCGAAGGTGCAATTGACTGGATCGTTCAGGAGCTGGCTAAATAGTGGATGCACTTTGTCGTTGATTCGTCGGTGTATGGTACGGCCCCGCAGCTTATTGAGCTGCGGGGCCGTATTTCGTTGAGTATCTAATTGAGACAATGAGCGCAACCGTCGTGAGATCGCATTGGCGCTCTCCGAGTCACCGACAAACTGCCTTCCATCTATGTGACCAATTCGCTTTCGGCCTTTAGCCTGCTCGAGGCGCGCGAGGATTGCGAGCTGTGCCTGGTGGGCGGCATGTACCGTCGCCGCACCGCCGCCTTTGTGGGCCCCATGGCCGAGGATGCCCTGCGCGCACTAGGGATTGACACGGCGTTTATCGGTGCCAACGGCATTCTGGACGGCGACGTGTCCACGTCCAACATGGACGAGGGCCGCATCCAGCAGCTCGCCTTTAGCAAGGCCGATGCGCGCTATCTGATTGCCGACTCCAGCAGGATGGGCAGGCGCGACTTCTACACTTTCTGCCGCCTGGACAGCCTGGACGCCGTGGTATGTGAGCCGGGTATTGCCGCCGAGGACCGTGCCGCCATCGAGGAGCACGCGCAGGTCATTTGCTAGCTAGCGCAGCAGGAGGACTTTTGCCCTTGCCAGCGCGGGGTTACCGCTTCACAATGACGCGCAAATAACTTTGGGCAACAAGGATGAGGCTATTCTGGGATATGACTAGACTCCGTATCTCGTCTTTATGTCCCTTGAGAATGAATCGTAGTCTTCATAGAGCCCTTCTCTGCTTTCATCCTCGGCGTGGTTTACACGTTCAAGGAGCTTATCCTTTGAAGCCTCTTTTGTTATTGCGGCCTCGCCATCGGGTATTGTGGCTTGCAAGAATAGTTCTAGAGCATGGACGTCTTTGAGTATGTAGCCCGTCGAACGACCCGCTCCTGTTTTTTCGATTGCGCTGCAACTAACAAGCTGGCCGAGGGTTCGTTTAACGGTTACCTCGCTGATATCGGGGCAGCTGGACCGGATGTCGGATTTCTTAATGACGCCGGGTCTCTGTTGAAATAGAACAGCGATGCGCGCTTGCTTCGACATGGGACGAGTGCTTGATTCAATTAAGGTACGCTGCTCGAGCTGTCGGTAGGCGGCCAGGGTTGTTCCGAGCATGAAACGGATAAAGGGTACTTCGGTGTTTTGATTTTCATTCCATCCAGTGGAGCTTGCAGCGAGGGCGTTGTAGTAAAGCGCTTTGTTGTCTTCAATAAGTCGTTCGATGCTGATGTAACGCGCAACATCGTATCCAGTCTTTTCGAGCAGCAGCGTTGTAAGGAGCCGGCTCATCCTGCCATTGCCATCGTTGAAGGGATGAATGCTAACAAAATCGAAGATAAAGCGGAGCGATATAAGGAGGGGATCGCAAACTTGGCGAGATAAAGCATCGTTGAGGGACTGGCAGGCTTCTTTAATAAGTCCCGGGGTTGCTAGAGCCGAAGGGGGCCTAAAGCGCACAAATCGATTACCTTGATCGTCAATGGAGACGATTTCGTTATCGCCATCTTTCCAATGGCCTCCATACGAGATTGCCGTGTGCGCCATGAGGTCACGATGCAACTGCAGAATGACCGATGGCGTTACGGGAATGGAATCGTGTTGCTCGTGAATAAGCGACAGCACATCTCGGTATCCAGCGATTTCTTCCTCTGCGCGGGAGCTTGGCTTGGCGGAATACGCCATGATCGCTTTGAGTCTTTTTTGGGTGGTAACAATTCCTTCAAGTCCGTTGGAGGATCGGGTGCTTTGGATCTTAGCCTCCTCCATTAGGGACGATAGAAGCTCGGGTTTGACTTGACTCAGAGCAAGCTGACGGCCTTTATGCTCGCGTATCGAGAGGAGGAGGTTGGTGATTGGAGTTGCTTCGAGTTCCGCTGGGACTGTGGTGTAATCGAACTGGCGCATGCGGCTCCTTTCGGTATCACGAACATACTTTCGATATCATAATACCATTAAATGATACCGAAAGTATGTTCGTGATACCGAAAACTGGAAACCATGGTTCATAACTGCTTGGAAAGTTCGGATTTGACTATCTTATTGTCTTGATCTGTAACAGTTAGACGGTTAAAAGTGGGCTACGTGTTACAGATTGAGATCTTTCAGCCCTGGTCGCCCGTTCGTCTAAATCTATAACAGTTAGGATTGAAAATCCCTGCTAGATGTTACAGATCGAGATAAACGGTCCGTACGCGCTCACCAAAAACAAAAAGGCCGCATGCGAACCCGTGGAGGGATTCGCATGCGGCCGACAGGGGGTATGCGGCAAAAGTTAGGCCATAAGCAGGCCGGTCTCCGAGACGTTCTTGTACCAGTACGCGCTCGCCTTGGGATAGCGCTTCTGGGTCTCAAAGTCGATGTAGAACAGGCCATAGCGCTTGTTATAGCCGTTGGTCCAGGAGAACTGGTCCTGCAGCGACCACACGAAGTAACCGTCGACGTTCACGCCGCCGTCGATTGCCTTGAGAATCCATGCGAGATGCTGACGCATGTAGTCGATGCGAGGGGCGTCGTCGATAAAGCCGTCCTCAAAGTCGTCCTTATAGCCCATGCCGTTCTCGGTGATGTAGATCTTCTTGTAGTTGGGGTAATCGTTCTTAATGCGCAGCAGCAGGTCGTACAGGCCCTCGGGATAGATGATCCAGTCCCAATCGGTGGTGGGTATGCCTTCGCGCACGCATGACTCGCCCACGCCCTTGAGGAACCAGCGCGAGGAGCCCTTGTCGCCGGTGCCATTGTGGTTGATGTCGTTTTCGCCCTCGGCGGCACGCAGGAACTGGCACTTGTAGGTGTTGACGCCCAGGCAATCGTTGTAGGGGAGCGCGGCGGTCAGCGCGGCGATGTCCTCGTCGCGGACGTCGAGCTCGCCGCCGGCGATATGGGCCAGCTTGGTCGCAGCCTCCATGGTGTCGGCTGCATAGCGGCCGCGGAAGGTGGCGTCGAGTACCCAGCGGTTGTTGATGACGTCGGCCATGCGAGCCGCCTCGCAGTCGGCAGCGCTGTTGGGATCGAGGGGATACTTGGGCTCCAGGTTCTGGACAATGCCGATCTCGCCCTCAAAGCCGCCCTCATGGAAGGCGACGACAGCCTTGGCGTGGGCCACCATCATGTTGTGCATGAGCTGGAAAGCCTTGTCCAGGCGATACTTCTCGCCGTGCGGCCAGTTGCCGACGATAAAGCTGCCCTCGGCGGTCGCGGGAATCTCGTTAAACGTGAACCAGTGCTTGACCTCGGTGAACTCGGCAAAGCAGAACTTGGCGTACTCGACAAAGGCGTCGATCGTCGTGCGCGTCAGGAAGCCCTCGCCGCCGTTCTGGTAAAAGGCCTCGGGCGTATCAAAGTGATCGAGCGTGACATAGGGGATAACGCCGGCTTTGTTGCAGGTGGCGAAAAGCTCGTGATAGAAGGCGACGCCCTCGGGGTTAATCTCGCCAGTGCCGTTGGGGAAGATACGGCTCCAAGCGATGGAGACGCGAATACCGTTGATGCCGAAGCGCTGGCACAGGTCAATATCGACCGGGTACTTGTTGTAGAAATCGCTTGCAGGATCGGGGGAGAAGCGACCCTGGGCTGCCAGGAAATCGTCCCAGGGCACTTTGCCCTTGCCGTGCGTACGGGTCTCGCCCTCAACCTGGTAAGCAGCGGTGGCGCCGCCAAACACAAAGCCGTCGGGGAACTGCATGGGGTTGGTCATGAGTCATCCTTTCTGTGGGATACGAATAGGGAGAGGTGCCCGAACCGGGAATCCGGGCACCAACAGAGGGAGGAACTAGTCGAGGTTCTCGCGGAGCCACTTGATGGCGCCAGCGGGGTCGCGGGTAAGGTCGATATATTCCTTACCGCGGGGAGCGAGCAGCTTAATGCCCAGACGATCGGTGTCGGCCTTCATGTCGTTGTAGTAGCTACGAACCTGCGGGGCGAGCACGATGACGTCGTACTGATCCATGATGGCAGTGTGCTGACCATAGGCGCCTGCGGAGGAAGCGATGTTCTCTCCGGTCTGCGCAGCACCTTCCTTGATGGCGTTGGCGAGCATGGCAGAGGTGCCGGCGCCGGCGCACAGGACGAGGACCTTCAGACCGTCGACGTCCTTCTTAGCGGATGCGTCGGCGGCGGGCTCGGGCTGATCGGCGACAGGCTTGCTGTCGGCGGCAGCGGCGGTCGGCTCGGCGGCAGTGGTGACAGCGGCGGTCTGCTCGACAGCGGGCGCAGAGGTGCTGGCGGCGATGGCGGCAGCACCATCGGACTCGAGACCCAGCTCGGCGGCGCGCTCGGCTTCCTGGTCGCAGAGCAGCTTATCGTATGCCTTCAAGAACGGCAGGTAGATGATGGCGTCCAGCAAGATGATGATCGCGACAAATACCAGGGCGATAAGCTGGAAGTTTGTAGTGATGAAGATGCCGATGGGGGCAGGGGTAGCCCAAGGCACCACGAAGGAGAAGCCGTTCATGCCCACGTTGTCGATAAAGAACTTGGCAACACTCACGTTGACGCAGCCGGCGGCAACAAAGGGGATGAGCATGTAGGGGTTAAGGATCATCGGCGCGCCAAAGAGCAGCGGCTCGTTGACAGCAAAGGCAACAGGAACAATCGAGGCCTTACCGACGGCTTTGAGCTGCTTGGACTTCATAAAGAGAATCAGCAGAAGCGGCACGATGAACGTGGCGCCGGTGCCGCCGAACTCACCCACGAGCGACATGTTAAAGGTGAGGGAGTGGGCGGGGTGGCCACCGGCCAGCAGAACCTGCAGGTTCTCGGCCTGGTTGGCAAGACGGATGGGGTCGATGCCCGGCTGGACAATCGAAGGGCCGTGGACGCCGATGAACCAGAAGAACGCGGTGGCCGCCTGAATAAGGATGAGTCCGGGGTAGGTCTCTGCCGCAGTGAAGAGCGGGGAGAGCAGTTTGATAAGCAGCTCGGAGAACGGAACGCCCATGAGGTTGCGCACGACGACATCGATGATGCCGCAGATGATGACAGCGCCACCGAAGGGGATGATGTCGCGGAAGTTCTGAGCGATGGCGCCCGGAACCTCCTTGGGCAGCTTAATGGTCAGATCGCGCGAGACGCAGAACTTATAAACCCAAACGGTAATGAACGCTGCGATATAGGCCGAGAACAGACCGCGTGTACCCATGCTGGTGCAATCGAAGACCGAAAGCTCGGAGCCGTTGAACTTGGTGGTGAACTGCGTAACAGCGAGCAGCAGCATGCTGCACTGGGCGGCAACCATGGTGGAGCCGTCGTTGAGCACCTTGCCGGCGGGCATGCGACGGTTCATGGAAGCCGTGAAGTTCTTGGCGGTGGTGCCGGCAACCATGATGCCCATGACGCCCATGGTGAAGTTGTACAGCTTGTTGCACCAGTCGATGAGCGGCTGGGGCAACGTGATTCCAACTACGCCGGGAAGGGTGGCGATCAGCAGAAAGATCGAAGAGGTAAGGACGATGGGCATGCACCCAAGGAATCCGTCTTTGATGGCCTGGAGGTAGATGTTTCTCGAGATCTTCTCGAAGAACGGTTGATGCTTTTCGAGTATCTTTACGATGGCGTCCATAGAGCTCCTTTGCTACTTGATGCGCGATGCATGTGGATGGAACTGGTCGTCGATGGATGGTCAGGACTGCCCGGAAACCTTCCTGCTTAAGGAAGGCATTGCGAAATGACAACGTTGTCATTTCGTTAATGACAACGTAAGACATTTTTTGGAAGAGCAACAAGGATATACGGGTGAGTGGTCGATATTGTCCGGTAAACGGTTGATTTATCAGTCAGGCAGGTAGTGTATGCTAGAACGCAAAAAGCAAGCGATGCAAAACCGACTGGAGAAGCAGTGGCAACGATGGACAAGAAAAACGTCTCGATGAACGATGTGGCGATTGCCGCGGGTGTTTCTCTCAAGACGGTTTCGCGTGTGATCAACGAGCCCGATAGCGTGCGAGAGTCGACACGCGATAAGGTCCATTCCGCAATGGAGGCACTCGGGTTTCGAACTAACTTTGCCGCGCGTTCGCTCAAGTTGGGCCGTTACGGGTGCATCGGCGTCGTGCTGTTTCACTTGTCGGGTGGTGCCGTGGACATGATTGACGGTATCGCCGATGCCGCCGAGGAACGCGGCTTTGCGCTCACGATGATTAAGAAGCGCGCAGGGGAGAAGATGACCCTTGCCGATGCGGCGCGCAGGATGTCGCAGCTGCCTGTTGATGGCATGATCTTCAACCTGCGTCAGATGGTCGATGACTTTGATACCTTTGAGGCACCGAAGGACCTCAAGACTGTGATTATCACACCGATGGAACATCCTACCTGCTCCACCGTCAGTGACGACCAAGAGGGCGGCGCGCGCATGGCGTGCGAGTACTTCTTGGATCATGGTCACAAGAACGTGTATTTCGTTTCGGGTAAGAAAGAGTCGCTGTCGAGCCAGTGCCGTATGAAAGGTTGGCGTGCGGCACTCGAGGCGCGTGGCATTGAGCCGCCCGAGCCTCTGCAAGGCGATTGGGATGCGGATAGTGGCTATGCCGCGGGCCTTGTGCTTGCCGATAAACCCGATTGCACGGCGGTCCTCGCTGCTAACGACTGCATGGCAAACGGCGCGATGATGGCTCTACGTGACAAAGGGCTCAGTGTGCCCGACGACGTGTCCGTGATTGGCTTCGACGATGAGCTCTACAAGACGATTCCCAACTCGATTCTGACGTCGGTGAAGTTTCGCCACCGCGAACTGGGCATCCGTGCGCTTAACGAGGTCGTCGCAGGTCTGGAAGCCCCGAGCTCCAGAAGCCGTACGCTCGTCTCGGGCGTGTTGGTCGAGCGTTCCAGTGTGAAGGATCTGCGGGCGTAGACGTGCTCGGCCTGCTCGTCTAAATCTGTAACAGGTGGGACCCGAAAACTCGGCTAGATGTTACAGATTTAGACAATTCGGCCCGGCTTATTCCGTTTGTCTCGATCTGTAACAGTTAGGAGTGAAATGACCAGCCAGATGTTACAGATCTAGATTGATTGGATTGACCCATCTGTTTGTCTCGATCTGTAACATCTAAGCGGTCAAAAGCGGTCTACATGTTACAGATTGAGATTTTCGGCTTGGCCTGTGCGTTCACCTCGATCTGTAACAGCCAGGACCGAAAAACTCGGCTAGATGTTACAGATTGAGATGAACAGGAGGACGGGTGCGGTCTAAACAAAATGGCCCGCGCATCATACATCGATGCACGGGCCATTTATTGTCTGCGAGCGGCAGGTGGTGTCAGCGTCTTATGCCTCGAGGTTTTCCTCGATCCAGGCGACGGCACCCTTGGGATCCTTAGTGAGGTCGATGTACTGTTTGCCCTTGGGCGACAGCAGCGTGATGCCCAGGCGGTCGGTGTCGGCCTTCATTTCGTTGTAATAGGTGCGAACCTGCGGAGCCAGGACGATGACGTTGTACTGGTCCATGATGGCGTAGTGACTGCCGTAGGCACCGGCGTTGGCGGTAATGTCGATGCCCAGCTCGTCGGCGCCTTCCTTAAGCGCGTTGGCGAGCAGTGCAGAGGTGCCGGCGCCAGCGCACAGAACCAGAACCCTCAGATCCTTGCCCTTAAGGGCGGACGGAGCTGTGGAGGCCTCAGTGGCAGAAGCGGTCTCGACAACAGGAGCCTCAACGGCGGGGGCGTCAGCGGTCTTGACGGTCTTGGTCTCCTCGGCCTCTTCTTCGGCCAGGGTCTCGGCCTCCTGCTTGCACAGGACGTTGTCGTAGGCCTTGCAGAACGGGTAGTAGATCAAGAAGTCAACGACCAGCAGGACGACAACCAGGACCAGAGAGATCGGCTGGAAGTTGGTGTCGATGAAGGTGCCGATCGGTCCGGGGAGTGCCCACGGCATGGCATAGATAAAGCCGTTCATACCCAAAAAGTCGATGAAGAACTTACCAATGAGGACGTTGGCCACGGGGGCAAACAGGAACGGGATCAGGAAGTACGGGTTGAGGATGATGGGCGCGGCGAACAGCAGCGGCTCGTTGACGGCGAACATCACGGGTACGACAGAGGCTTTGCCGACGGCCTTGAGCTGCTTGGAGCGCATAAAGAGCAGGAAGATGATTGGGACAATGAACGTGGCGCCGGTGCCGCCGAGTTCGCCGATGTAGTTACCGAAGTTCTCGGTCAGGGCGAGGGCGGGGTGACCGCCGGCCTGCAGCGTGGCGAGGGTGGTGGTGATGTTGCCAAACAGCGCGGCGTTGAGGGCAGGCTTAACGACCGAGGGGCCGTGGATGCCCATGAACCAGAACAGCGGGATCATGAACCAGATGAGGGCGAGGCCGGCGTAGGAATCGGCAGCGGCGAACAGCGGGCTCACCAGCGTGGAGATGACGTTGGCAAACGGGACGGCCAAGCAGGTGCGGCAGATAACGTCGATGACGGCGACAAACAGGATAGAGAAGCTGAAGGCGAAGATGTCGCGGAAGTTCTGGGCGATGGCGCCGGGGACTTCTTTGGGCAGCTTGATGGTGATGTCTCGCTTAATGCAGAAGGCATAGATGTTGACCGTGGCAAATGCGGCGACAAAGGAGCTCAGTAGGCCCTTGGTGCCCATGTTGTCGGTAAAGAACACCGAGACATCGGCGCCGTCGATCTTGGCACTCGTCTGGGTAACGGCCAAGATGAGCATAGCGCACATGGCGGCGACCATGGTGCTCGTGGCGTTGATGGCCTTGCCGGCAGGCATGCGGCGGTTCTTGGAGCCGGTCAGCGCGCTTGCGGTGGTGCCGGCGACCATGATGCCCACGACGCCCATCGTGAAGTTGTAAACCTTGTTGCAGAAGTTCACGACGTCGACGTTCCACCAGTCGGGCAGCGTAAAGCCGCCGACCGTGGCGACAACGCCCGGCAGGGTCGAAATAAGCAGGAAGACAGAAGAAGACAGGATGATGGGCATTGCTGCCAAAAAGCCGTCTTTAATGGCCTGAAGGTAGATGTTCTTAGAGACCTTGTCGAAGTACGGCTGACCTTTCTCCAAGAACTTAACGATCGATTCCATAGTTCACGCTCCTCTTTGCATGAAATCTTAATGGCATGGACGTTGAAAACCTATATGGTCTCCCGCTTGCTAAAAGCCCGGGTGCAGGCGGGGTCGGTCCCAGGGAGAGAGGGGAGCGGCTGGGTTTGTATCGCATAGGGCCGCTCCCTTCTCGGGGGAAAGCGAGGCGATGCGCTACTGCGCGTCCGCCATAGTGTCGGCGAGCTCCTTATACCAGAGTGCCGACTGCTTGATGTAGCGTTTTTGCGTGTCGAAGTCGATGTAGAACAGGCCGTAGCGCTTGTTATAGCCATTGGCCCACGAGAACTGGTCCTGCAGGCTCCAGATAAAGTAACCCTGGACGTCGACGCCTTCGGCGCGCGCCTGGAGCACCTTCTCCATGTGCTGGTCGACAAAGTCGATGCGCTCGGGATCGGCGACGATGCCGTTTGCGTCGGGCTCGGGGTCCTTGTGGCCTAGGCCATTTTCGGTGATATAGATGACGGGGAGGTTGGGATAGGTGGCGCTGATGTGCTTGAGCGTGTCGTAGAGGCCTTGCGGGTAGATGAGCCAATCCCAGTCGGTGGTGGGGATACCCGGCATATCGACCTGCTGCCCGACGCCCTTAAACTTAAAGCACGAGGTGCCCTTGTCACCGGTGCCGTTAAAGCTGTTGGTGGACTCGCCATCGTAGGCGGCGATAAACGCCGACTGATAGTAGTTGAGGCCGAACATATCGTTGCGGGGCGCCGCCTTGGCGAGCTCCTCCATGTCGCTGTCCTCAACCGTAAGCGTGGCGTTGTTGGCACGCAGAATCTCGTTGATGAGTGAGAGGGTGCGCGCGGAGTAGTGACCCAGGAAGGCGCCGTCCATGATGAAGTCGGTGTAGAAGGCGTTGTACAGGTCGGCGGCGTGCTGGTCGGCGGGCGAGTCTGTGGCAGGATATGCCGGCGTCAGGACGTTGACCATGCCAATGCGTCCGCCCAGGTGCTCGGTCTCGTCAAGATCCTTATACAGGTTGACGGCGCGGGCGTGGGCAACGAGCTCGTTGTGCTGGCTCTGGATGCCGCTCGTCACATCAAAGTGATGGTTGGGCGGGAAGTTGCCTTGGATGTATTGGGAGTGCGAGAGGCTGATGAGCTCGTTGATGGTGAACCAATTCTTGACCTCGCGGAACTCGCGGAAGCAGAACTCGGCATAGCGCACATAGGCGTCGACGGTCTTGCGGTTGAGCCAGTCGCCCTGGTTGAACAGGGCGGCGGGGGAGTCAAAGTGATGCAGGGACACATAGGGCTCGACGCCATACTTTTTGCAGCAGGCGAACAGCTCGTGGTAGTGCTTAACGCCCTCGGCGAGGGGCTCGGCATCGTCGCCGTTGGGGAAGATGCGGGTCCAGGCGATGGACACACGGATGGCGTTGAGTCCATGCTCGGCAGAAAGGCGGATATCCTCCTCGTAGCGGTTGTAGAAATCACTGGCCGGGTCGGGCAAAAAGCGACCCTGGGCGACAAGGTAATCGTCCCACATGGTCTTACCCTTGCCTGCCACCTTCGTGGAACCTTCCGTTTGGTACGCGGCGGTTGCGGCGCCCCAAACAAAGCCCTTCGGCAGCTGCTGTACGCGGTTTAGCAAAGACATATGCATACACCCTCTCGTCTCGCTGTTCGATATTGTGCGTTTGCGCTCAGGAGGCTCCCTGGTTAGCGTTCAGCGGTGAAAAAGCCCGATAAACACTATCTTAAAATGATTAGAACCAAAATGAGCACGTGAACATTTGACAATGAGCACGTTAACATCCGGCTGGGATGTATAGAAACAAAACAACTTCAAACAGCCGCGAACGGTTGTATTTGTTCGGTAAGCGGTTTTGATTGACAGAAGTTTTCATGTTGTGGTATATGGCTCGGGTATCATGAGCACGTTATCGATGTATGTACGATGCGCCATGGGCGCGGGGAATAGTTGGGAAGCAGGTTAGCGTGGAAGGCATGGCTCAGCAGACAAGGAATGGTCATTCGGCGAGCGCGGCAGAGGTTGCGGCGCTCGCTGGCGTGAGCCGCCAGACTGTGTCTCGCGTGGTCAACGGTATGCCCAACGTGACGGAAAAGACGCGCAAGCGTGTGCTGGCCGCCATGGAAGAGCTGGGCTTTCGTCCCAATTTTGCTGGAGCGGCGTTGCGCGGCGGGTCGTATCGTTCTATTGGCCTGTGCATGTACAACATCACACGTGTCGGTAACCTGGCGACGCTCGAGGGTATCATGCAAGCGGCGCGCGAGCACGATTTTGCCGTCACTATGATCGAGATGGGCGGCGACAAGCCCTATACACTTGCCGATGCCTCGCGCCGCATGGTCGAGCGACCCGTCGACGGCATGATTCTCAACATGAACCGCATGGCTCCCGATTTTGAGGAGTTTGTTCCCCAGCCGGGAGTGCGAACGGTCATCCTGTCCATGTATGCGCATCCGCGCTGCACGACGATCGACTCCGACCAGTATGGTTCGTGCGAGCTGTTGACCAATTATCTGCTGGAACATGGTCACTCGAATATGCGGTTTGTGGCGGGTCCGGAAAACTCGATTTCCTCGCGTTTTCGTGAGGCCGGTTGGCGCGATACGCTGGGTCGTGCTCATGTCGATGCCGCTCCGATGCTGCGTGGCGATTGGAGTGCGGACAGTGGGTACGCCATGGGCGAGCGGATTGCGGCCGAGGTGCTTGCCGGCGGGTCGCAGGCGCCGACTGCCGTGCTTGCGGCAAATGACCAGATGGCGCTGGGCGTTATCGCCGCGCTCGAGAACGCGGGCCTGTCCGTGCCCGACGACGTGAGCGTGGTTGGTATCGACGACGCACTCGAGGGACTTGTTCCTCACAATCGACTGACGACGCTGCGATTTGATTTGCGCGGTGTCGGTAAGCTTGCCTTTGAGGCGGCGATTGGAGAGAGCTCGTCTATCGAGGCGATTCATGTGCCGAGTACGCTGGTCGAACGCTCGACTGTTAGGGACATACGGGGTTAGGTCCTACTCCGTTTGTCTCGATTTGTAACAGGTAGACGGTCAAAAGCGGGCTACGTGTTACAGATTTAGATTCTTCGGAAAGAGCAATCCTGTTCGTCTCAATCTGTAACAGCTAGGACCCAAAAACTCGGCTAGATGTTACAGATCGAGACAAACGTGCGACGCGGTCCGCCCAAAAAAGGCCGGGGGCGGCGCGCCGTGTGACGTGTCGCCCCCGGCTGAGAAATGGGGACAGGTTATGTGAGCGGGCAACCCCGCCAGTCACTAGTCCAGACGACGGGTCTGCGCCACGTGCTTATACCAGTATGCGCTTGCCTTGGGCGTGCGCTTCTGGGTTTCAAAGTCAACGTAGAAGAAGCCGTAACGCTTGTTGTAACCATTGGTCCAGGAGAACTGATCCTGCAGGCTCCACAGGAAGTAGCCGCCCACGTTGACGCCAACCTCCATGGCCTTGAGCAACCAGCGCAGGTGCTGCTCGATGTAGTCGATGCGCGGCTGGTCGTCCACAAAACCGTCCTTGTAGGGGTCCTTGTAGCCCATGCCGTTCTCGGTGATGAAGATCTGCTTGTAGTTGGGGTAGCGCTGCTTAATGTAGACGAGCAGATCGAACAGACCCTCGGGATAGATGATCCAGTCCCAGTCGGTGGTGGGGATGCCAGGCTTGTTCACATGCTCGCCAATACCCTTAACACGCCAGCGCCCGGTGCCCTTCTCGCCCGTACCGTTGTGGTGCAGGTCGTTCTCGCCGTCGTAAGCCTTCAAGAAGCGGCACTGGTAGTTGTTGACGCCCAGGTAGTCGTTGTAGAGCGCGGCTTCGCGCATAATCTCGAGGTCCTCGTCCAGGATCTCGATGGTGCCGCCCGAGACGGCAGCCAGGCGGTTGGCGCACTCGAGGGTGTCGGGGGCATAGTCGCCGCGGAAGGTGGCGTCGAGCAAGAACTGGTTTTGCAGCACGTGCTCGTTGTTGGCGGCCTTGATGTCGGCGGGGTCGTTCTCGTTGAGCGGATACTTAAACTCCAGCGACTGAATGATGCCGATCTTGCCCTTAAAACCGCCGTTGTGGAAGGCCAGCACGGCCTTGGCGTGGGCGAGCATCATGTTGTGCTCGCACTGGAAAGCCTCGGCCAGATGCGCCTTGACGCCACCGGGGAAGGTGCCCTCGATGTAGGTGTTGGAGGCGTCGGCCCAGATCTCGTTAAAGGTGAACCAGTAGGTCACCTGGTCGGCGTACTCCTTAAAGCAGAAGGTGGCAAAGTCCACAAAGGCGTCGATGGTCTCGCGGTTGAGGAAATCGCCCTTCTCAAAGAGGGGCAGCGGCGTGTCAAAGTGATGCAGCGTGACGAACGGCTCAACGTGGTGCTTATGGCACTCGGCGAAGAGATCGTGATAGAACTGGACGCCCTCGGGGTTAATCTCACCGGTGCCGTTGGGAAAGATGCGGCTCCAGGCGATGGAGAGGCGAATGCCGTTGATGCCGAACTCCTCGCACAGCTCCAAATCGACGGGGTACTGGTTGTAGAAGTCCGAAGCGGGATCGGGGGAGAAGCGCCCCTGGGCCTCTAGGAAGTCGTCCCAGGCGACTTTGCCTTTACCGTGGGTGCGGGTCTCGCCCTCTACCTGGTAGGCAGCGGTAGCGCCGCCAAAGACAAAGTCCTCGGGAAACTGCGCAGGCGGGTTGGTGACGCTAGCAGGGTTAACGGACATGATGATCCAATCGTCTAAATCGAAGGGCCAGCCGGTCTTGGATGGTCGGCTGGCCCTGAGCATTACTTACTTCGAGAGTTGCTCGCTTACGAAGGCGAGAGACTTGTCGCCGTTCTGGGAGAGCTCGATGTACTGCTTACCGCGGCAGGCGACGCATTTGTTGCCCACGCGCTCGCAGTCCTTCTGCAGGTCGGCCAGGTAGCTTGCGGCCTGCGGGGCCAGGACGACCAGATCGAAGTCGGGGAGCATGTCCACGTGGTTGCCATAGGCCTCGGCAGCGGTCTCAAGATTGATGCCGCGCTCTTTAGCAGCCTTGGCCAGCGCGTTGGCGAGCAGGCCCGAGGTACCGCCACCCTGGCAGAGCACGAGCACGCGCTTGCCGTTGAGGTCGCTGGAGGTCGTTGCCTCGGCAGCGGATGCTGCAGAAGCGGCGGGGGAGTCGGCCTTCACGGCCTCGGCAGCAGCGCCGGCGGCAACGCTCTTGGCGTCAGCCTTGCCCTGGAAGGCATCGTTGAGCTTGGCAGCCTTCTCGGCGTTCTTGGCGGCGAGCTCCTCCTGGGAGATCTCGGCCTCCTCGGCGCACTTCTGGGCGTCATAGGCACGGAAGAACGGATAGTACAGGACGAAGTCGACGACCAGGATAAGGGCGAGCATCACAAAGGCGAGCGGCTGGAAGCCCAATCCCATGATGGTGCCGATGGGGCCGGGGACGGTCCAGGGCAGGGTGTACATAAAGCCGTTCATGCCCAAGAAGTCGATAAAGATCTTGAGGATCCAGATGTTGGCGATCGGGGCAAAGACAAACGGGACAAAGAAGACGGGGTTGAGCACGATGGGCGCGGCGAACAGCAGCGGCTCGTTGACGGCAAAGCACACGGGGACGATGGCGGCCTTACCGACGGCGCGCATCTCCTGAGACTTGGCCAGGAAGCAGAACATAAAGACCAGGACGAGTGTGGCGCCGGTGCCGCCCATGCAGACGACGAAGTACTGGGCACCCTGGGTCAGGACGGCGGAAGCGTGCTGGCCAGCCTGGAATGCGGCCAGGTTGTCGGTCATGTTGGCAACAAGGGCGGCGGCGATGGCGGGCTCGACGATCGAGGGGCCGTGGACGCCGACGAACCAGAACAGGCTCATGGCGCCGTAGATTACAGCAAGGCCGATGTAGCCGTCGGCAGCGGTGAACAGGGGCTGGAACACCTGGATGACGCCCTGGGCAAAGCAGAAGCCAAAGGCAGCGCGGAAGACGATGTCAAAGACCCAAAAGACGGTGATGCAGACGGAGAAGGGGATGATGTCCTTAAAGGTCTGCGAGATGTTAGGCGGAACCTGCTCGGGCATCTTGACGGTGATGTTGCGCTTAATGAAGAACTTGTAGATGATGCCGGTCACAAACGCAGCGATAAAGGCGGTCAGCAGGCCTTTGGAACCAAGGTAGGTGGTGTTGAAGCCGCTGGCAGCGTCCGTGGCGATCGTGTCGCTCGAAAGGAGCAAGAAGCCGATGATGGCCGCGCACATGCACGAGATGAAGTTGATCTGGTTGTTCTTGGGCAGATCGCGGTTCTGAGCGTCGGCGAAGTGCTTGGCCGTGGTGGCAGCGCAGGCGATGGCCAGGATACCCATGGAGTAGTTGTAGCACTTCCACAGGGCGTTGTTGATGTCATCGGGCCAGTAGAAACCCCAGATGTTGGGGACCGAGGCTACCAGGCAGAAGATGGACGAGAAGATGATGATGGGGATGACGGAGATAAAGCCGTCGCGAATCGCCTTGAGGTACTTGTTGCGGGCGATCGCGTTGAAAAAGGGCTGGCCCTTTTCGATGATGGCGATAAGTTGCTCCATGCAATGCTCCTAAGAGTCGGTGGGTTAACAACGATGGTAGCTTTTGGCGTTCGGTTGCCAAAATGTTGACGTTGCCATTTTGTGACACAAAATAAGACGCGAACCGATGGTCCCTGTGCCTGCGAACCGTCGATTCCTTGCGCGTAAACGTTTGAGCCGCCCGGCGGCTCTGTGTTTACACAATGGCAACGTTAACATTTGGGCGACAAAAGCCGTTCGGGGAAGCAAAAATGTCGGTGAACGGTAGGTTTTGGGTGGTGAGCGTATGGCGGGGGAGGCGTTGGATATACTTGGAGGCGTTCATTTTGTCTGTTGGGATGCCCGCGATGGCATCGTTGACATAGAAAGATCGACCTATGGCCGCTGTTAAAAAATCGGTTTCCGTTAAGGACGTGGCGCGTCTCGCGGGCGTCTCGGAGCAGACGGTCTCGCGCACCGTGCACGATTCGCCCAGCGTGCGCCCCGAGACCAAGGAACGCGTGCGTGCCGCCATGCGCGAGCTGGGGTATCGCCCCAATTTTGCCGGTCGATCGTTGCGCCGTGGCAAGTTTAAGACCGTCGGCGTCGCCATGTTCAACATTACCGGTACCGGCAACCTCGACCGTATGGAGGGCTTTGCCGCCGCCGCCGATAAGCACGGCTATGCCATCACCCTCACTAAGGTAGACGGGCATCCGTATACCCTCGAGAGCGCATCGTCGCGTATGAGCGCGCTGCCGGTAGACGGCATGGTCGTGATCATGAACCGCATGCCGGCAGACTTTGGCACTTTTGAGCCGCTGCCCGGTATGCAGACGGTGCTCGTTACCATGCTGGAGCACCCGCTCTGTTCAACGGTCGATAACGACCAGTTCGATTGCTCGCGTCAAGTTGTCGAGTACTTGCTGGGGCGGGGGCACAAGACTGTGCACTTTATCTCATGCCCCGAGCGCTCGCTTTCGGGCATGCGGCGCGAGGAAGGCTGGCGCGAGACATTGCGCGCGCATGGCATTGAGCCCTCGCAGCTCGTGCGCGGCGACTGGACGGCACAGAGCGGATATGCCGCAGGCCAGGCTCTGGCGGACGATCCAGCCTGTACTGCCATCTATGCCTCCAACGATGCCATGGCATATGGCTGCATTCGCGGGCTCGAGTCGCGCGGAAAGCACGTGCCCGAGGATGTGAGCGTGGTGGGTGTTGACGATAGCCTGGGCGATATCGTGCCCGACCGTCGCCTGACCACGGTGCGCTTTGACAGCAAGCGCGTCGGCATGTGGGCGGTCGACAAGATTGCTGGCGCCGAGGGCGTTGAACCCGGTGTGGAGCACATGCTGTTTCCGGGCGTGCTCGTCGAGGGCGATACGGTGCGCGATGTACGCTAGGGCGCAGGTCTGTTTGGGTTGCCGCTAATTGTGTTCGATATTGTTCAGATTGGTTTAAAAACCGTTCACGGGCGAAAAGCGACCGTTCATAGCTCGAAATCACGTTTTGCGCTGTTCTTTTTTGTTTGAATGTTATTGTTTCTGTCATACACAACGCAGCGCGTATGCCCGGACGCGATGCTCTCCATTGGTTCATATGTGAAAGGAACGCAATATGGCAACCAAAGAAGAAATCTCGATGGTTGGATTCGAGATTGTCGCATACGCAGGTGACGCCCAGACCGATCTGCTTGCAGCGCTCGATGCTGCTCGCGAGGGTGACTTTGAGAAGGCCGAGCAGCTGCACAAGGATGCCAGCGATGCGCTCATCGGTGCCCACGACACGCAGACCAAGCTGCTTTCGCAGGAGGCCGGCGGTGGCGAGATGGAGATGACCTTCATCATGGCTCACGCTCAGGACACCCTCATGACCACTATGATCCTGGAGAAGCAGACCCGCTTTACCATCGACGCCTACAAGCGCATCGCTGCGCTCGAGGCCAAGCTCGCCTAACGAGCCCGCACAACCAAGTCCCCTTCCAAAAGCCCTGCCGCTACCCGCGACAGGGCTTTTTCTGTTCTCCTTCAAGTTGCGGTGAAATAGGGACTGAATAGGGGCCGGCGGGCGCAAAACAATCCCTATTCCACCGCAACTCATCCCGAGATAGCCATTGGGGACAGTCTTGGTGCGCTCCGTTCGTCCTCCCGTTCGATTTTTGCTCGGTGGGTATACTTCCTTTCGCATTAAACGCCGGACTGAGGAGGTATCCAAATGCCGGATAACGGGTCAATACAAAAAAGAGACGCGCACGAGATGGCTCATGGGCGTCCTGTCCAGATAACCGAGCACACGACGGTAACCGAGCTGCAGCCCAGTCTGTCCGATGTCGTGTGCGCAAACAAAAAGCTGCAGATTGGCTTTATCGTTGCGCTCGTGGTCCTGGCGCTGCTGTCGGGCTTTGTGGCTCGTCCGCATTTCGCCGATACCAAAACTTGGGACTCCACCATCGAGGTCATCGACCAAAAGAAGGGTAACGTACTGGCACTCACGACCTCGTGCGTGGCGCTGTCTGCGGGCATTACCGCGCTGCCGGGTGATACGGGAACGCCGGTTGCCGAGCAGCTCGCGCAGCTTTCAGGAAACTTGGGTATCGTGCTTGCCGTGCTCTACCTCGAGAAATACCTGCTAACCATTTTGTGGTCGGTTGGCCTGGGCATCTTAATCCCGTTTGCGTTGGTGCTCTTTGCGGTGTCGCTCGGCATTCACGGGCGCTGGAGCACGAGCGCTGTCCTGCGCCGTGTGGCGACGCGCGTGCTGGTGGTTGCCGTGATCGGCATGGCGCTCGTGCCCGCGAGCGTATGGGTGTCGCAAAAGGTCGATGAAACGTATCGCGTAAGTATTGAGCAAGCTGAGCAAAAGGCTGCGGACGCGGCCGACACCACGGACAAGTCAGCCGAGACCAGCTCAAAATCGAACAAGAAAAAATCCGAGGCCACGGAGTCCAAAAACGTGCTCGAGCAGTTGACTGATGGGGCGTCGAGCCTTGTTACGTCGGTGACCAGCGGCGCCAAGCAGATGACCGATGAGATCGTGCGGCAGGTGACCGATCTGATTGAAGGCGTCATCGTGATGATCGTGACTTCGTGCGTTATCCCGCTGCTGGTGCTCGTGGCGTTCCTGTGGCTGGGACACGTACTGCTGGGGATCGATATCTCCGGTCCCGCGAACTATCTGACGGGCCGCTTTCTGAGTGCTCCGTCCAAGCACGCCAAAAAGGGTGGGCAGTCCGAGTAGGCGGCAAAGCGATCTTTGGAAAACCAACCGTAAGAAGGGCGGCCGAGATGCGTTCTCGGCCGCCCTTTTTGTTTGTTGAATACGTGACAAGCCGGGCATTCCCTGAATCCAAACGGTCAGCAATCATCCGTAAACGGTATTTGTTCAAAAAAGAACAAAGATAAACAAATAGTTGTTGCAGTTACTGTTCGAATGTGTTCAAATAAACATGAACAGTGAAGAACCGCACATTCAGATGCCCGGACCTGAACGCGATTCAACACTTCCAAACAGAAACTACGCACCTGCGTATCTCTCAAGGAGGATGTCATGAGGGTTGTAATCGCTTCCGATGCCGACGGTATGTCGATGAAGGAGTCCATCAAGGAGATGCTCATCGCCGACGGTCACGAGGTCGTCGACTATTCCGAGACCCCTGCCGCGGACTTTGTCGATTCCGCGACCGCCGTTGCCAAGGACCTGCTGGAGCACAAGGATTCCCAGGGCTTCGCATTCGATAAGTACGGCGTCGGCTCCTATATGGCCGCCGTCAAGATTAAGGGCATGGTCGTCGCCAACATTTCCGACGAGCGTTCCGCCTACATGACCCGCGAGCACAACGGCTCGCGCATGGTCACCATGGGCCCGGGCGTTGTGGGCACCGAGGTCGCCAAGAAGATCGCCCGCGAGTTCCTGCGCGCCCAGTACGCCGGCGGCCGTCACCAGATCCGTGTCGACATGCTCAACAAGATGGCCTAACGAGAGCCACCGAGAACTCGAACTTCTACCTCAACTTGTGAATTCAGACGAAAGGACGTTCTGATGAAGAAGACCATCGCAATCGGTTGCGACCATATCGTTACGGACGAGAAGATCTATCTGGCCGACCGCCTGGAGCAGGCTGGCTACAAGGTGCTCGACTGCGGCACCTACAGCCACACCCGTACGCACTATCCCATCTACGGTAAGGCCGTGGGCGAGGCTGTTGCCAGCGGCAAGGCCGACTTTGGCGTGGCCCTGTGCGGCACCGGCATCGGCATCACCAACGCCGTCAACAAGGTTCCCGGCGCCCGTTGCGCCCTGGTTCGCGACATGACCTCTGCCCTGTATGCCCGTCGCGAGCTCAACGCCAACATCGTGGGCTTTGGTGGCAAAATCACCGGCGAGTTCCTGATGGCCGACATCATGCTCGCCTTCCTGGAGGAGCCCTACGAGAAGACCCCCGAGCACGATGCCCTGATCGCCAAGATCGATGCCTGCAATAAGGCCGACGCCGAGGCTCAGGCCGACCCGCACTTCTTTGACGAGTTCCTCGAGAAGTGGGACCGCGGCGAATACCACGACTAAGGGGTTCCGGCGTTCTACCGAACGCCGGACCGGCCGACGCTGCGAAGCCATCTGGCGGGCAATCTGCCGTTCAGCTTCGGCGGCATGACCAGAAGGTTAATGCCGCCTCGCTTCACGGCACCTTGCCTCGCCAGCTGACTTCTCGCTGACGTTGGGGGTACCTGTGGGGTTACCGCTGTTGTTGCGAAGCTTTCTGGTTCAGTAAGCTGCTCCGATAACACGTTTGCTTGCTGAGCTTGTGTGCTTCGCTCTTGGCGGTACTCGGCATTCTGCAGCTTTTCAATTGACGGCTCGCGTTTCTGTAATGGGGCGCGGGCCAGTTTTCTATCAGCCCAATTGGCTTGGCGGGCTTGGCGTGCATTGTTCTTTTGCGTGCGGCGCTGCCTCATTACCTTTGTGCTAAAGGCACGGCGTTCGCAATGGATCGTGCAAGATGATATGTGAAGGAGAAGATTCCCATGGAGTTTGTTCTTGATAACGGTTCTATCCGCGTAGCACTGAGCACGGCGGGCGGATCGTTCACTTCTATTGCGGCCAACGGCCGTGAGTACCTGTGGCAGGGTGACCCGGCGGTCTGGTCGGGCCAGGCACCCATTTGTTTCCCGATCTGCGGTGGCCTTCGTGACGGTCACGCAATGACCATGGGCGGTCGCGAGGTAAAGCTCGCCCGCCACGGCTTTGCGCGCAAACAGGAGTGGAAGCTTGAGGAGCAGGGCGACAACATGGTCGCGCTGAGCCTAAGCTCTGCCGACCATGCCGAGTTGCTCGAGCAGTACCCGTATCCGTTTAAGATCGTTGCTCGTTACACGATCGATGCGGAGAAGGTGGCCGTGTCGTACGAGGTGACCAATGAGGGCACCGAGGACATGCCGTTTTTTGTGGGCGGCCACCCCGGCTTTAAGTGCCCGCTTGACGAGGGCGAGTCCTATGACGACTACGAGCTCCGTTTTGAGCAGCGCGAGGCCGCCGAGCTCTGTACTGCCGTTCCCTCGACGGGCCTGATTGATGTTGAGCATCGCAGCAAGAACCCGATGGTTGGCCATGATCTGCCGCTGACCCACGAACTCTTTGACTTCGCGGAGACCATCTTTGACGTGCTCGAGAGCCGCGTGGTTACGCTGACCAAGAAGACCGAGGACAAGGGCGTGCGCCTGACGTTCCCCGATATGCCGTACCTGATTGTGTGGAGCAAGCCCGAGGGGGACTTTGTGGCCGTGGAACCGTGGGGCGGCCTGTCCACCTGCTCCGACGAGGACGATATTCTGGAGCACAAGCGTGGCTGCCTGGTGGCCAAGCCGGGGGAGACCGTTACCCGCGGCTTTGAGATCGAGATCCTTTAACGAGCTATCGTATGTTTGGGGCCGCGCGTGTCGTGCCCCGGAAACAGGAGTTCAATATGATTCTGACCGTTACCATGAACCCGTCGATTGATACGCGCTATCAGCTCGACAAGTTGATCATCGACGACGTGAACCGCGTGACGCCCGAAAAGACCGCTGGCGGTAAGGGCCTCAACGTGAGCCGCGTGTTGCTGCAGCTGGGCGACGACGTGCTCGCGACTGGCCTGCTTGGCGGCCACATGGGTGCCTATATGGCCGAGCTCATGGATGCCGATGGCGTCAAGAACGACTTTGTGCCCATCGCCGGTGAGACGCGCATTTGCCTGAATATTCTGCACGAGGGTAATCAGACCGAGCTTTTGGAGAGCGGCCCGCAGATCGCCCCGGCCGAGCTCGAGGCCTTTACGGCCAAGTTCACCGAGCTTGCAGCGAAGGCGGACGTTGTGACGCTTTCGGGCTCGCTGCCGCGCGGTGTCGATGCCGGCTACTATGCCGAGCTCGTCAAGATCGCCGAGGAGGCGGGCGCCAAGGTGCTGCTCGACACCTCGGGCGCATCGCTGGAGGCCGCGCTGGAGTCCGACGCTAAGCCTGAGCTCGTAAAGCCCAACCTGACCGAGATTAACGGCCTGCTGGGTACGTCCTTTACGACCGATGATGTCGATGCCCTGCGCGAGGCGCTTGCCGCCGATGGCCGCTTTGCCGGTATTTCCTGGGTTGTCGTTTCGATGGGCGCTGCCGGTTCGGTGGGCTTCCATGAGGGTCGCGCGTTCCGCGCCAAGACGCCCGCGATTGCGGCTGTGAACGCGACGGGTTCCGGCGACTCGACCATCGCCGGCTTTGCACATGCGATTGCTGCTGGTGCCGACGACGTCACGGTGCTCAAGACCGCCAATACCTGCGGCAAGCTCAACGCCATGGATCCCAAGACCGGCCACCTGGTCATGGACCGCTGGGACGAGATCTACAACAGTGTTGTCGTGACTGAACTGTAGGGTTACGCGGTTTTACCAAACCGCGTAACGGCGCGACGCTGCAAACGCCCCTAAGCGGCAATCTGACGTTCAATCGTCGGGCATGACCAAAAGGTCAATGCCCTCCTCTTTCACGTCACCTTGCTCGCTTAGGGGCGTTTTCGCTGTCGTTGCCAAGACACCGGCGTTGCCTTGGTCGCAAGTAGTCATTGGGGACGCTCTTTAATGACTAGTCGTTTAAGAACGCCCCTTAAGAATGACCCCAATGACTACACTCAAAAACGGCGCCCGTCGGCGATGTTGCCGGCGGGCGCCGCTGTCGTGTAGGCGCTATTTGTTAAGTGCGTGCGTTCGAGCTCGCGTGCTACAGCGAGTCGATAAAGCGCTGTAGAGCGGCGCGGCCGGCTTCGTCCCACTTAAAGACGCCGGCGTTGTCGAGCACGTGGCCAAACACCACGCCGACCTCCTCGTGCAGGATATCGATGGCGTTGTCGGCCGTAAGCTCGTCGGCGCGGCGGGCAAAGACGTCCTCAGCCCATGCGGCGTGGCTGCGGCAAAGATCATCGCCCTCGAGCGCACCGGCAAGGTCGTAGCTGGCATCGACCTTGGCTGCCAGCAGATGCTCACGGACAGCGCCAAGCTCGGGAACCAGGCGCGGCGGCAGAATGGCCAGGCCCATGACCTCGATCAGGCCGATGTTCTCCTTCTTAATGTGGTGGTACTCGGCATGCGGATGGAAAACGCCCAGCGGATGCTCGTCGGTCGTGATATTGCAGCGAAGCGCCAGGTAGGCCTCGTAAATCTCGCCGCCGGCATTGCCGCGGGAATCGACGCGGCGGATGACGGGCGTCACGGTGTTGTGGGCCACGCCGTCGGCCGTGTGTGCGATAACGCCCACCGACTCATCGGTCCACTCGCGCCAGGCGAGGATAATCTTCTCAGCAGCGTCGAGCAGCTGAGCGCGGTCATGCGAGCGCAGACGCAGCACCGAGAGCGGCCATTGCAGCACAGTGCCGGTGACCTGGTCAAATCCGGGCACGCTAAACTGCGAGACCTCGGCGGCATGCATCATGGGGAACTCGTGCGCACCGCCCTGGAAGTGGTCGTGCGAAAGAATCGAGCCGCCCACGATGGGCAGGTCGGCGTTGGAGCCGATAAAGTAGTGCGGGAACAGGTCGACAAAGTCGAGCAGACAGGTCAGACCCTTGCGGTCCACGTGCATCGGGCGATGCTCGGAGCTCATGGCAATGCAGTGCTCGTTAAAGTACGCGTACGGGCTGTACTGGAAACCCCAGCGCTCGCCGTCGAGCTGGATGGGGATAACGCGCAGATTCTGGCGGGCGGGGTGAGCGCCGCCGTCGGCTGCGGCGGAGCGTCCGGGATAGCCCTCGTTTTCGATGCAGAGCTGGCAGGCGGGATACTTCTCGCCCGTGTTCTTGGCTACACCTGCCGCGGCGATATCGCGCGGGTCCTTCTCAGGCTTGGACAGGTTGATAGTGATCTCAAGATCGCCCCAGTTGGTGGGGGTGCTCCATTTGATGTTGCGCGCGATGGCGGCACGGCGCACGTAGCCGGCGTCGCAGCACAGGCCGTAGAACCAGTCGGTTGCGGCGCGGGGCTCGTTGACGCCCATACGTCCGTTGAACTCTTCGTTTACAACCGAAGGCCTCGGCATGAGCGCGCCCATGATGCGCATGGCGATGCGGTCGCGGCCCGACGCCGTGTCCTCGGCGGCGCCGTTGGCAACGGCGGTCTCGGAAAGCGCGGCAAGCGTGCCTTCAAGGTCAAAGTCGGGCAAGGTATCGGGGTGCAAGAGCGAGAGTTTCTCAACCTGAAGCGCCCAGGCCATATCGAGCGCGGGCCCCGTAGCGCCGATGCACTCCAAAATGGTGTTGTATGCCCAGATGCGGTCGTCCTGGCCGATCATCGATCGGTGGATGGCGTACTCGATCAGGTTCTGTGCGGCCTCGCGCACGTCAGTCATTACAGCCATGCCGCGTAAGCCCCCTTGTCAGAGATGGCGTAGTGACGGGCAGAGCCCTCGCCCAGCCAGCCGTTCATCTTGGCAATGAAGGTGTCGACCAGGTCGAGCGGCACGAAGGCCTGGATGGTGCCACCAAAGCCGCCACCGTGGATACGGACGGCGCCGCGGCCGTCGAGCACGTGCTCGGCCAGCGCCAGGGCATACATGGAAGGCTGCTCGGAACCCAGCTTGGCAACAACATTCTGCAGGTACATGGCAGAGCTGGCGCCGGACTCGCGCGTCAGGACCAGGAACTGGTCGATGTCGCCGGCGTTCAGAGCTGCCCAGCGCTTGTCGACCAGGCCGTTCTCGTACCAGTAGTGAACGGCGCGCAGGCAGGCACGGTCGCCCAGTTTGGCGCGCAGCTCGGGGAGCCTGGCGTCAAAGTCCGCCACGTTTACCTCGCACAGGCGTGCCTTGCCAAACTCGGCGGCGACGTCTTGCATCTCGCGCGGAACGGCGGCGTAGTCGTCGGTGGCTGCCACGTGATCGGCACCGACCTTAACGAGCACGAGCGCATAGCCGTGATCCTCAAAGTTGAGCTCGAGCTTCTGGGTTTTAGGCTGAGCCTGGTCCTCAAAGTCCATGTAGGCGAGGCCGCCCAGGCACACAGCGGCCTGGTCCATCAGACCGCAGGGCTTGCCATAGTAGTTGTTCTCGGTGCGCTGGCTCATCTGGGCGAGCGCGACGGGCTCGATGGCGGGTGCGCCCCAGAGCGTCTCCATGGCGCGACCGTATGCCGCCTCGACAGCAGCGGAGCTGGAAAGGCCGCCGCCCGAGGGGACAGAGCAGGTGAAGGCGAAGTCGAAGCCGTGGGGCTCAACGCCCAGAGCAGCGATTTCGTGGGCCATGCCGCGGACGAGGCTCGCGGACGTGCCCTTCTCGGACTCCTGAACGTCTAGCGTGTCGAGCGTGATCTCAAACGTAGGATAGCCCTCGTCGGCAACGCGAACCTTGTTTGAATCGGTTGCCACGGCGATGCCGTCGACGGCGACATCGAGCGAGCCGGCGATAACGTGGCCACCCTCGTGGTCAGTGTGGTTGCCGCTGATCTCGGAGCGGCCGGGCGCGTGCACGTAGAGCACCTGGCGGTCGCCGATGGGGCCAAACTCCTCCTCGAACAGCTTGGTGAGCGTGGCGAATGTCTTTTCGTCGGGGGTGGTCATGGGGGTCCTTTCCTTGGCGCGCCCGGGTGGGTTTTGCGTCGTTATGAGTACGTTAACAACTTGAAGCGGCATGAACTAAGTGTTCACGATGCCGCACGTTACGGGCTATGTTAACGTACTCATAACACAACGCTTGTCACTTTTTGAGAATCTGGTAATCGGTAGAAATACAGCCGTGAACGGTACTGCCGTATGGACTTATAAAGCAGAAGAGATGCAGATAGAAAAAGTAGAGTACGTTAACATGCGTCCGACGATAGCGGGCCTCGGCGCGGGGTGCATCTCTGCCTGGGCCGGCATTCACGCTATTCAGATCTCGCAAGGGTGAAGGTGATCCTGTGGCAAGGCGCCCGTCCAACGATACAGGTACGCGTCCGGTCTCCATGGCCGACGTCGCCCGCGCTGCTGGCGTTTCGCAGCAGACGGTTTCGCGCGTCGCCAACGGCTTGCCCAACGTTAACGAGCAGACGCGCCAGCGCGTGCGGGCCGCTATGCAAGAGCTCGGCTTTCGTCCGAGTTATGCCGGTCGCTCGCTGCGTGACGGCCGCTACCATTCGGGCGGCCTGTGCGTCAACGATGTCACCAAGTTTGGCAACCTCTCAATGATTGACGGCATCGCCAGCGCTGCTCGCGAGCACAATTGCGCCATCACGCTGGTCGAGATGTCCAAGACCGAGGAGTTTTCGCTTGCCGAGGCCACGCGTCGTATGGCCGCATTGCCGGTGGCCGGCATCATCATCGGCATGAGCCGCATGGCGCCCGATTTTGAGACGTTTGATCCGCTGCCGGGCATTGGCACGGTCATCGTTACCATGTACGCGCACCCGCGGGTGACCACGGTCGACTCCGATCATTACGGCTGCTCGCTGTTGCTTATGGATCACCTGTTTGAGCTGGGGCACGAGCAGATTCGCTATATTGGCGGCCCGTCGGTCTCGGTCGACGAACAATTTCGCCGCGCCGGTTGGCAGGATGCGCTCGAGCGTAAACACATCGAGCCGGCAGAGCCGCTCGAGGGCGACTGGTCTGCCAACAGCGGCTACGAGGCCGGCAGGTACCTGGCCGAGCACGACCGCACCATGACGGCGATCTATGCGGCAAACGATCAGATGGCAAATGGCGCGATTGCCGCGCTGCGCGATAGCGGTCTGCGCGTGCCCGAGGACGTAAGCGTGGTGGGCGTCGACGATTCGCTCGATGATTTTGTCGCACACAACGAGCTCACGACCGTGCGATTCGATCTACATCAGCGCGGACGCGAGGTGTTTGAGCATGCGGTTCCCGAGGCGGGTACGGCGGGTAAAACCGTTGCCATTCGTATTCCCGGCCAACTCATTATTCGACATAGCACGGCGATACCACGCTCATAGTTTGCGCAGGTAAACGGCGGTATATTCCGCCTCAATTACAATCGGTAAGGATGCTGACGGATAGCCGTGGCTATGAAGGCGAGTGTTATGATAGACGGGTTCTTTTGTCTATCTAGGAGGCTTTGCCTGATGGAGATCACCAAGGATATCCGCTACATCGGTGTCGACGATCACGACATTGACCTGTTCGAGGGCCAGTACGACGTGTCCGAGAACGGTATGGCATACAACAGCTACGTTATCTTGGGCGAAAAGATCGCTGTCGCCGATTCAGTCGACGGCGGTTTTGTTGACGAGTGGCTCGGCAACCTCGAGGCCGTGCTCGATGGCCGTACGCCCGACTACCTGGTTGTCCATCACATGGAGCCCGATCACTCCGCCGGTATCGCCGCCTTTATGGAGCGCTATCCCCAGGCACAGATTGTGGCCAGCATGGGCGCCTTCCGCATGATGGTCAACTACTTTGGCACCGACTACCCCGAGCGCAAGATGGTCGTCAAAGAGGGCGACGTGCTCGATCTGGGCGGTCACAGCCTAACGTTTGTCGGCGCCCCCAACGTTCACTGGCCCGAGGTGATCTTCTCCTACGAGTCCACCGACAAGGTGCTCTTTAGTGCCGACGGCTTTGGCAAGTTTGGCGCCAACGACATCGAGGATCCGGAAGGGTGGGCTTGTGAGGCTCGCCGCTACTACTTTGGCATCGTCGGTAAGTTCGGCAAGTTCGTGCAGGCCGTCCTCAAGAAGGCCGCCGATCTGGATATCCAGATCATCTGTCCGCTCCACGGCCCCGTACTGACCGAGAACCTGGGCTATTACCTCGACACCTATAACACCTGGTCGAGCTACCAGCCCGAGGACAAGGGCATCACGATTGCCTATGCGAGCGTGTACGGCCATCTGACGGCTGCCGTCGAGGAGCTCGCCGCAGCGCTTGAGGCTCGCGGCCAGAAGGTCTCCGTCTTTGACTTGGCTCGCGACGACATGGCCGAGGCCGTTGAGGATGCGTTCCGCTACGACCGTCTGGTGCTCGCCTCCATCACCTATCAGGGCGAGATCTTCCCGTGCATGAGCACCTTCATCCATACGCTCGCCGAGCACGCCTACCAGAACCGTACGGTGGCGCTCGTCGAGGCCGGCTCTTGGGCACCCGCGGCTGCCAAGGTTATGACCAAGGAGCTCGAGGGCATGAAGGACATCACCCTGACGAAGAACAAAGTGACCGTCCTGGGTTCGCTCAACGACGCCTCGCGCGCTCAGATCGAGGCCCTCGCCGACGAGCTGTCCAAGTAGCGACACGTTCACTTTTGACGCTCAGCCATCACAACCACCACAAAGGGGACAGGCACCTTTGTGGTGGTTTTTGTTTAAGCGCCGGCGATGATGAGGGCTGGACGTGCGCTGTCGGTGGCCTCGGCGATTGAGGTGGCGACGGAATGATCGGGGTCACGGTCCATCACGATGGCGTCGACATCGGTCAGCTCGGCAAAGCGGTACATGCCGCGTCCGTTAACCTTGCTGGCGTCCATGAGGGCGACACTTTGATGGGCCGCGGCGATCATAGCCGTTTTAGTCTCGGCCATCTGGGGAAAGTCGGTCGTAAAGCCGCAGCTGGAGACAAAGGCGCCGGGGCACATGACGGCCAGATCGGCATGGACCATTTGGAGCGCCTGCATGGTGAGCGGTCCGTACAAATAACGATGGCCTTTGCGCAGCGCCCCGCCCAGCATGACGACATCGACCGATGGCATGCTCTCGTCGATATAATCGGCAATGGTAATGTCTGCCGTGATGACGGTGATGCCGTCGCGCTGGTCGAGGAGCCGGACGAACTCGAGCGCCGTGGTGCCCGAGTCGACGAGCAGCGTGTCGCCGTCATTGACGAGCTCGATGGCGCTTTGCGCGATGGCCTGCTTGGCAGCGACATTGACATTGATGCGGCGATCCTGCGTGGAGACGGTCAGGCGTTTGTGGAGCGATACGGCACCGCCGTGCGTGCGGCGCAGCTTGCCTGCTTCGGCGAGGGCGTCCAAGTCGGCACGGGCCGTGACGGAGGACACGCCAAAGGTCTGGGCGATTTCTGCCACCTGAACGGAGGCGTTATGTTCGAGCATCTCCATGATAGCGGCGCGACGTTCGTCGGCAAAAGCGCGGTTGGTGGCTTGGGCCATGCTTGCTCCATTCTCGGCTAAATTTGCAGGAATTGTGTTGACTCTATTTTCGTTCATTTTCTTTTTGAGTAAGAAAACACCTTTCGATTACTTATCTTTTCTATAAAAGAAAGACGCTGAACGCTCAAAATTCAATATCGAACATGTCCACTCGGCTCAAATTCCTTCCGTTTACTTTTCAAAAACGACGGTATTGACCTGCATGGGCTCAATATCTCGCGCGTGTAAAGCCGCTGAATTTCATACAATGAGCGCAGTAAAACGCAAGGTAAAACGCCTTGTGAACAACTACGCCCGATGTCCAGATGCGGGCGAGGGAGAGGAGCAAACGCTCATGGCACTTGTTACCACCGAAAAGATGCTCAAGGACGCTCAGGCCGGCCACTACGCCGTCGGCGCGTTCAACGTCGAGAACCTCGAGTTTGTTATGGCCGTTCTGGCCGCTGCCGAGGAGACCAAGTCCCCCGTCATCATGCAGACCACCCCGGGCACCATCAAGACCGCTGGTCTGGACTACTTCTACGGCATGGTCAAGGCTGCCGCCGAGCGCGCTTCCGTGCCCGTTGCTCTGCACCTCGATCACGGCGATGGCTATGACCGCTGCATGCAGGCTTTCCGCACTGGCTACACCTCTGTCATGATCGACGGTTCGCACGAGTCTTTCGAGGACAACATCGCCCTGACCAAGTCCGTCGCTGACGCTGGCCGCGCCATGGGCGTGCCCGTCGAGGCCGAGCTCGGTAAGGTTGGCGGCAAGGAGGACGACGGTCCCGCGGTTGAGGGCGAGAGCCCCTACACCGATCCGGCCGAGGCCAAGGAGTTCGTCGAGCGTACCGGCTGCACCTCCCTTGCAATTGGCGTTGGCACCAGCCACGGTGTGTACACGAGCGATCCGCACATCGAGCAGTCCGTGGTCAAGGCCATTCGCGACGCCGTCGACGTGCCGCTGGTTCTGCACGGCACCTCCGGTGTGCCCGATGAGCAGGTTGCCGAGGCTGTGAAGAACGGCATCTGCAAGGTTAACTACGCCACCGAGCTGCGTCAGGCCTACACCAAGGGCTTCATGACCTACATGGCCGAGAACCCCGCCTGCTTCGATCCCAAGAAGCCGGCCAAGGAGGGCATGCGTGAGATCACCGAGCTGGTTAAGATCCGCATGACCAACCTCAACTCCGTGGGCAAAGCAGAGTAACAGCAAGGGTACTCCGACTCGCTACATATCCCGGGGAGGGACGAGGGCTTAGTTCCCCAATCGTCCTCGGGCATGCAAAAAGCCTCGCTGCGCACTTCGTGCGGCGAGGCTTTTTGCCCCCTGTGGAAAGATTGGGGAACTAAGCCCTCGCCCCTCCCAGGTTGACCTACTCGAGGTCGTCGCCCTTGTGGCGTTGGGGCGGAAAGGATGGGGCGTTAGGGCTTCTTTGCTGATGGGGGATTAGTATGCCCGGGCTTGGTTGGGGAATGCCTGGTCTAGTGAGGCTTGGAGTTTTTCGAAGGATGTCTGCAGGTTGAGGTGTTGGTCTGCAGAGCGTTTGGCTTTTGTGGTTGGGGAGTCGAGGAGGCTGTCTCTCTGTGTCGGGGGGAAGGAGAAAAGGTCTGCATGTTTTAGGGATGGCTGCTGTGCTGCGTCATTGGAAGAATGCATGCTTATGCGGCCTCCTCGATGTCCACCAAAAGATTGCGCTCGGGGTATGCTGCTAGGTCCCGTGCGCTGGCAGTATTATGCCGCGGCTGCTGCAAAGAAGCGCTAAAGAAAGGCTTAACCTGGTTTGGTGTTACGATGAAACTGCAGTTCAGAGGTATCGAATAACACTCTTGAAAGGTTTTGAGCTTAAGGGCTTTCTAAGGTTTGTGACGTGAATATGGCGCGGACGTGCGGAGCGTGTGAATGCTCGCTGTTAGCGCTGCGGCTCTGCGGCGCGCACCTGCTCGATGACCTTTTCCATCGTGGCGTCGATGCGGTCTTTTTTGAGTTCGCATTCCCAGATGGTTATGGGTGTCCAGCCCATTTGAGTGAGTGCTGCCACGGCGGTGCGGTCGCGCTCGATGTTGCGACGGAACTTTGCCTCCCAAAACTCAACGTTGCGCTTGGGCTGGCTCGGGTTGCACTTGGGGCAGCGGTGCCAAAAACAGCCGTTGACGAAGATGGCGATCTTGCGGCCGGGGAAGGCGATATCGGGTTTGCCGGGAACCTTCCATTCCAAGCGATAGCCCGTAAGGCCCGCGGCGCGCAGACGCTGGCGAACGAGCAGCTCGGGTTTGGTGTTGGCGCGCTTGTTGCCCTTCATGGACTTTTTGATGGCGGCGCGACGGCGGACCAGTTCGCGCTCGTCAGCGGAAAGGTCCGAGGTATCGATGCCGTCGAGTAGGCCGGGCTTGGGACGCTTCTTGCTGCGGCGCTTAGGTGCGCGCTTGGGTTTGGTGACGGGTTTGTCGGCTGTGTTGGGTGCGGCGTCATCGGCGGAGCTTACCTCAAGCCGATCCTCCTTCAGCTCAATCAGAGCATCGATAAGCCCCTTGTCGGCGGGCATCCATTCCACCGTGGCAAGTGAGGTGCGCGGAATCCAGCGGATATCGAGCTGACGGTCATGCTTCTGGGGCTCATCGGATTCAGCGGCGAGCGAGCAGTAGTAGCACTCCATCGAGAGATGAAAATCGGGGTAGTCATATTCAACGGTATAGAAATCACGCAGGTTGGTGACTTTTACCTGCAGCTCTTCCATAAGCTCGCGGCGCACGGCGTCTTCGGGTGTTTCGCCGCGCATGAGCTTGCCGCCTGGGAACTCCCAAAGTCCCTGCATGTCGCCGTAGCCGCGCTGCACGGCCAGTAGCTCGTCGGATCCTTCCTTGCGAATGATCCCAGCAGCAACATGAACAGTCTTCAACAGGAGTCCTCTCTCAACATCAACAAGTGACAGGCTAGCTACCCGTACCTTACACAATGGTAAGGCAACCGTAAGCCATATCGATGGTAGCCGACTCGGCTTCTTGCGACTATAGATGCCGTAGACTAATCGCAAGAAAGGACTCGGAATGCAAACCACGCACATGGCGACCCCGGTACTGGAGGTCGCGAATCTCGAAAAAGTATATGGAGCGCTGGGCAACGTGACCCGCGCGCTCAACGACGTCAGCTTTACCGTCAACCGCGGCGAATTTGTTGGCATCATGGGCGCCTCGGGCTCGGGCAAGTCGACGTTGCTCAACTGCGTCTCGACCATCGATAGCGCCACGAGCGGCACCATCCGCATCAACGGGCAGGACGTTACGCGCATGAAGCAGGCTAAGCTTTCGCAGTTCCGCCGCGAGGAGCTCGGCTTTATCTTCCAGGACTCCAACCTGCTCGATACGCTCACGGCACGCGAGAACATCGCCCTGCCGCTCACCATCGCACGCACAAATTCGGCAGAGATCTCGACCCGCGTGCAGGACGTGGCCGCGCGTCTGTCCGTGAGCCAGGTGCTCGACAAATATCCCTACCAGATGTCCGGCGGCCAGCAGCAGCGCGTTGCCGCCTGTCGCGCGCTTGTCACCGACCCCACCATGATCATGGCCGACGAGCCCACCGGCGCCCTCGATTCCAAGAGCGCTCGCCTGCTGCTTGAGAGCCTAGAGGTCCTCAACCGCCGTCTGCGCGCCACCGTGCTCATGGTCACGCACGACAGTTTTGCCGCCAGCTACACGAGCCGTGTGCTGTTTATTCGTGACGGCAAGATCTTCACCGAGCTGCGCCGCGGCGACACCGACCGCCGAGAGTTCTTCGACCGCATTATGGAGGTCGTTGCCATGATGGGCGGTGAGGGCTCCGATGCTCTGTAAACTCGCTTGGGGCAACGTCCGCCGCGCCGGCCGCGACTACCTCGTCTACCTTTTGACGCTCACCCTGGGCGTCACGGTCTTCTATGCCTTTAATACCGTCTCGATGCAGGTCGACATCGCCGGCATCGAGGAAGCGGGCTTGTCCGAGGCCATGGGTACCATGCTCGGCTACCTCACGTACTTTTTGGCCGGCGTCATGGCCTTTTTGATGGTGTATGCCAATAACTTCATCATGAAACGCCGCAAAAAGGAGTTTGGCCTGTACCAGGTACTCGGCATGGGGCGCGGGCGCGTCGCCACGATCATGGCGCTCGAGACTGTGATCGTTTCGGTTGGCGCCTTTGTCGCCGGCATCGTGCTGGGCGTGGGGCTCTCTCAGCTCATGGTATTCTTTACGGCCTCGCTCTTTAAGACACAGATCGCCAATTTCCACTTCTTCTTCTCGGTGCAGGCGTTCAACCTGACCCTTGCCTGCATGCTCGTAATGTTTGTGCTCACGTTGCTGCTGAACCTTCTCGCCGTGCGTCGCACCAAACTCATCGAGCTTATGGGTGCCGAGCGTCGCAACGAGAGCATCAAGACACGCAACCCCTGGATCGCGATTGCCATCTTTGCCGTGGGCGTGGTGCTGGTGGGCGTGGCCTATTACCGTCTGCTACGTGATGGGATCCCGCTCACCGCGACGGACAGCAAGATGCAAGAGGCCATGAACCAGTTTGGCATCACGACCGCTATGGTTACAGTGGGCACCTTTGCCCTGTTCTGGGGACTCTCGGGCATGCTCATCAAGCTGCTGCAGAGCCTGCGCGGTGTGTATTGGCGCGGTCTCAACATGTTTACCGTGCGCCAGCTTGCGGCCAAGGTCAACACGGTGTGCTTTTCGATGGGCGTCATCGCGATGATCCTGTTCCTCGCCATTACCTCGGTGACGTGCGGTATGTCGATCGCCAACGTGATGAACGAGAATCTGGAGCGCTATACGCCGGCTGATATGTCGCAGACGTATATCTACTACACGCCCGATGATCTCGACCGTTACAAAGAGTATGCTGACCCGTCTGAGGCCGATCGTATGGTGCCGGCCGACGCAACGGTCGACTTGTACTCTGCGTGGCATGGTGAGCTTGCCGATCCGGACAATGATACGGAGAGTATTTATGGTAAGTCGGCGGACAACAGCGTCGAGACCGGCAAGAAGGTCAATATCGCCGATGTTGCCGGTGAGCATGTGCAGATCGATTCGTATCTGAGTTATCCGCTTGGCGGCTCGGATCCTTCGGTGACTCCAAGTGAGATGTGCAAGATCATGGGCGAAAAGCTCCCCAAGGCGTTCGAGGGTAGCAACGCCGACACGACAGGCCTGTCTGTGACGCCGGCAAGTCAGTACAACAAATTGCGTCAGATGATGGGCAAGGAGCCGGTGAGCATTGGTCGCGACCAATACTTGCTCACGTGTGATCTGGGCGGCGAGCTGGTCGACATGTACACCAAGTATATGGCTGGCGGCCATGCCCTTACCTTGGGCGGGCATACGCTCAAGCCCGCTGGCGACAAGTCGGACGAGGATACGGCTGCCATCGCCAACTCGGCGATGGGCAGTAATCCGGGTACCGTCGTCGTTGCCGACGAGCTGTTGTCCCAACTTAATCTGCAACCGTATTCCAGTAGCCTGCTCGTTAACTACAAACAGGGGATGGATGCGACCGAGGCAGACGAGAGCATTAAATACACTGCGCTCGACAATCTGCTCGTTGACGGCAAGGAGCCGGGGTCGTGGGGACTCTTTATCACACGCTCCGAGATGTACACGCAAGCAGCGCAAATGAACGGTCTTATTAGCTATCTAGCCATCTACATCGGCTTTGTATTGGTCGTTGCATGCGCGGCGATTCTGTCGATCCAGCAGCTCTCCAATGTGGCCGACGGCAGCCGCAGCTATCGTGTGCTGGCGCAGATTGGCTGTGACGACCGCCAGATCCGCCATTCGGTGATGGCACAACAAGCGGTGTTCTTCCTGTTCCCGTTGGCGGTGGGCTTGGCGCACTCCTTTGTGGCGCTCAAGGTGATTATCGACCTGGTGAGCACGTTCGGTCATATGAGCATCGGCGGCACCGTGGGCCTCACCTGCGCGATCTTCTTGGCATCCTACGGCGGCTACTTCTTGGTAACGTACCTCATGAGCACCGGCATAGTGCGAGCCGCCATCGCCACCCGCCACAGCGAGTAACAAGCGGGCAAAATCGTCGCAAAACCAGTGCGAACAACCGCTGCGAAGGGAGTCTAGCCCCCCTTCGCGGCGTTTTTTTGCCTGACTGATGAGTCTCAAGACCAAGTGAGTAGACTTTTTTGGATCTGTCGAGCACATCGCGGGTGGCGCCCAATAAAACAGCAGGTCAGGGCTGTGGCGTTTTGGGGCGTGCTTGGCCTCCTGCAAAAAGCCTACTCACTTGGTTTTTTCTGCTAGAAAACCGCCGCGAGGGAAAGCAGCTCCCTTGCGGCGGTTGGCGTTTGCCCAGATAAAACCTGCCAAAATAAACCTGTCCCTTTTTAGCGGGTTATCGCTTCCAAAAGTGGAGGATCAGCGTGGTGCGGTTTTGCTGCTCGGTTTTGACCAGGATGTTGTGGATGTGGGTCTTGACGGTGCCCACGGCAAGGAATAGCTCGTCAGCAATCTCTTGGTTCGACTTGCCCAGTACGACCAGACGCATAACTTCGGTCTCACGGTTGGAGAGCTTGTAGGCGTTGCGATAGAAGGGCATCTGCTCTTCTATGTGCCGATCAAGATCGCTGACGTTCTTTTCCTCGGGCGCCTCCTGCATGCGGATTGAAAGCACGTGGTAGGAGTAGATGATCAGCAGAATCGCAAAGTAGCACGCAAAGACGTTTTCGCTAAAGTTGCGCTCGGACAGATATAGCTGCAGCCAAGAGGGCGCCAGACTCATGGGGACGACAAGGATGTTGTAGAAATCCTCGGCAACGATGCAACCGACCAGAATAGCGCCGATAATCAGGTGCTTTCGTTGGTTGTTAACGCGTGTCTTCAGCTCAACCTTTGTACTCTTATGAGCCGTCCAAAAGATATACAGTCCCATAAAGACAAAGAATACCTGACGCATCGTGTAGTAGAGCCACTGATGCATGGGGCCGGAGGGGACAGCGACGATAATCAGCGACTCGCACAGCAAAAACGTTAAAACGGGGATGGCGAACAACTTCTTAGAATGCTTATCAAGTAAGTCCATGGCAATGGCCCAAATAAAAGCCTGTGAAGCGGTCGCCACAAGGGTCCGCATTACAGGCATGGTAATTGAGTAATAGTCATTGGCCGGAAAACTTCGGTTTTGCAACGTGTATTCAAAAAAGAAGATCTCGGTCATCTCGATGGCATAGCAAATAAAAACGCCGCTGCCATAGATAAAGAACTGTCGACGAGACGAGGCGTAGGCGGCAAGCGAAAGCACTACCGTCACAATACAGATTACGAGTATCGCTAGGGTATAGAAGAACATGAGCGTGTCCATATGTCACCGTCCTGTCTCATTTGATCTCTTATGGAGCCCGCTATATCCCCCCGGGTATACATGCCTCCGCCGGTCGTTCCATTGCGGATTAAACACCGAGATACAGCATAGCCGTATACCGTTCGCGGTTCCAGGCGGTAAACCCCCTACAAGCCAGCTGCCTGCGGGTTTATATTGGTTTAGAGGGGATGTAACTCCGTGAACGGTCTTTAATCCCGAATAAACTAGGTGAAAATTGCATACGGGTGAATGATGGTCTTGTCAACACGAGGCGTGATGTTCGAGCGCCTCATAGTAATAGTCGGCAAGACCGGCGGAAAGGAAATCGACATGGCACTGCCTAAGGATTTCATCGACACCAACGACTTCACCAAAGAGCAGATCATGGCTATCGAGGATCTTGGCCTGGCAATGAAGAAGGCCATCAAGGTTGACGGTTATTATCCGCACCTGCTCCGCAACAAGAGCCTTGGCATGATCTTCCAGCAGGTCTCCACCCGCACCCGTCTTTCCTTCGAGACCGCTATGACCGACCTCGGCGGTCATGCTCAGTTCTATGGCCCTGGCACCATCCAGCTCGGCGGTCACGAGTCCTTGGGCGACACCGCTCGCGTTATGGGCTCGCTGCTCGACATCATGATGGCTCGCGTTGACCGTCACAAGGACGTCGTCGGCCTCGCCGAGGGCTCCGCTGTGCCCGTCATCAACGGCATGTCCGAGTTCAACCATCCCACGCAGGAGATGGGCGACCTCATGACCATGCTCGAGAACCTCCCCGAGGGCAAGAAGATCGAGGACTGCACCCTGGCCTTCATCGGCGACGCCACCCAGGTCTGCGTTTCCCTCATGTTCATCGCCTCCAAGGTCGGCATGAAGTTTGTCCAGTTTGGACCTAAGGGCCACCAGATCCCCGACGGCGGCCTGCACGTCGGCACCGTCGAGGAGCGCGCCGAGTTCGGTAAGCAGATGATGGCCATCGCCGAGGAGAACTGCAAGGTCTCCGGCGGCTCGGTCGTCATCTCCGACGACATCGAGTGCATCAAGGGCGCCGACTTCATCTACACCGACGTGTGGTATGGCCTGTACGACGAGGAGGTCTCGGGCGAGAATTACATGGACGTGTTCTATCCCAAGTATCAGGTCACCATGGACATGATGAACTTCGCCGGCGCAGACTCCAAGTTCATGCACTGCCTGCCGGCCACCCGCAACGAGGAAGTCGTCGACGAGGTCATGGACGATCCCGAGCGCTCCCTGTGCTGGGTCGAGGCCGAGAACCGCAAGCACTCCATCCGTGCTCTCCTTGCCGCCCTGGGCAAGCGCACTCCGCTCAACGACGAGGACGTCGAGTACTCCGCCAAGGCTGAGCTCCACGCTGCTCTCGAGGCTCTCGAGCAGCTCTAAGCCTCAAGGCTTCTTAAAGCACGTTTGCGGGCGGCGGATGCTCGTCTCCTGTCGCCCGCTCACCGAGGCCCAAGCAATTGCCTTAATACCTTAGGGCCTCGGATCTGTCCAAGACTGAGCGAAGGAGCTCATCATGAGCGACGGAAAGAAAAAGCTTTCCTTCTTGACGGTCATTTCGACCATCATCTGCGTCGTCTTCGTTTGCGAGGCCGCCGCACCTGCTGCTGCCATTGGCAACCAGCAGTTCTTCTGGTGGATCTTCCTAATCCTGACCTTCCTGCTCCCTTACGGCATGGTTGTCGCCGAGCTCGGCACCACCTATGACGGCGAGGGCGGCATTTACGACTGGGTACGCGATGGCCTGGGTGACAAGTGGGGCGCCCGCATTTCGTACTACTACTGGGTCAACTACCCGCTGTGGATCGCCTCGCTGGCTACCATGTTCCCCGACATCCTGGGCATGGTCTTTGGCGTCGAGTTCAACCTAATTGCCAAGATGGGTATCGAACTTGCCTTTGTGTGGATCGTCTACCTTATGGGGCGCTCCAAGGCGGCCGACTCCGAGTGGGTCCTTAACGGAGGCGCTATCATCAAGGTCGCCGTTGCCGTTATCGTCGGCGCTCTGGGTATTTGGTATGCCATGGAGAACGGTTTTGCGAACGACATGTCCGCTGCCACCTTCCTGCCCGAGCTCACCAACACCAACGCTCTTGGCTACCTGTCGATCATCATCTTTAACTTCATGGGCTTCGAGGTCATCTGCACCATGACCGATGACATGGCCGATCCCGCTCGCGATATCCCCAAGGCTATCATCGTTGGCGGCCTGTCCATCGCCGTGATCTACCTGTTCGCTGGCTTTGGCATCGGCGCCGCTGTGCCGGCCGACTCCATCGACCCCGACTACGGCATGATCGTCGCAGTCCAGACCATGGTGGGCGATTCCATGATCTTTAAGGTCATCTGCATCGCCTTCCTGATCACCCTGTTCGCCAACATGGCTGCCTGGTCCTTCGGCGTCAACTCCGTCGCTCGCTATGCTGCCGAGCACGGCAACATGCCCAAGGTCTTCGCCTCGATGATCTCCGAGGACGATATGCCCAACGGCGCCAACCTGGTCAACGCCATCGTTGCCTCCCTGGTTCTCTGCCTGCAGCTCGTTCCCATCGACGCCATCTCCAACGGTGTCTTCTGGATGCTCTTCGGCACCTCCGTCGTCTTCCTGCTGCTCACCTACATCCCGATGTTCCCGGCGTTCCTCAACCTTCGTAAGAACGACCCGAACCGTGAGCGCATCTTCACGTTCCCGTTTAAGGGCGCCATGATGAAGGTCATGCTGGCCATCCCCTGCATCGAGCTGGTTCTTGCCATCGTTGCAACGCTGATCCCGTTCTCCGCCGCCGAAATTGGCGACAAGGTCCCGATGATCGTTATCTTCATCGTGCTCGTGCTCATCGGCGAGGTCGTCCGCGTCGTCAGCGCCAAGGGCCGCGAGACCGAGTACAAGGGCCTCACTCCCGAGCTGGCAGCTCAGCGTCTCGCTGAGGAGGCTGCCGAGGCCGAGGAGAACTAGAGCATCCGGATTCGGGGCTCCAACCCTCATCATCTGCTAACCATTCCCCGGGGTGGGTGTGAGCGATAGCTCCGGTAACCACCGCCCACCCCAATCTCTCTTCCGTATCCTTCGTGCGTTTTGTCTCCGCGCACTTGGTTACGTCGTCGCTTGCCGGTGCGACTCTGTGAAAACCGGCGCCGGGTGCCCCGACCTTTGCCGGGGAACGGGCGCCTACCATCTCTTGGTTTTAGGCTGCGGGTAACCCGCCCGCGGCAAGCGATCGTTCGATTTGGAGGAAATCTTATGCGTACGATCACCGAGTCCGAGTCCACCCCCAAGGCCGACGGCTTCTTTATGCCCGCCGAGTTCGCCCCGCAGGATCGCGTGTGGATGGGCTGGCCCCACCGCACCGACACCTGGGCCCACGGCGCCAAGCCGGCCCAGAAGCAGTATGCCGCCATCGCTCGCGCCATCGCCGAGTTCACCCCGGTCTATATGTGCGCCAACCAGGTCGACTACGCCAACTGCAAGGCCGTCTTCGAGAACGACGAGAACGTCACCGTCATCGAGATGACCACCGACGACGCCTGGTTCCGCGACACCGCCGCCACCTACGTCATCGACGGCAAGGGCGAGAAGCGCGCCAACCACTGGCACTTCAACGCCTACGGCGGCCTCGTCGACGGACTCTATTTTCCGTGGGACAAGGACGAGCAGATCGCCCTCAAGATGGCCGAGCTCTCCGGCTGCCGCCGCTACCGTCCCGACGACATGATCCTCGAGGGCGGCTCCATCACCGTCGACGGCGAGGGCACCCTTGTCGTGACCGACCAGTGCCTGCTCTCCCCGGGCCGCACCTGCTCTGCGGTGCTCGAGGAGGAAGAGGATCCCGAGTCCATCTGGCCCAAGTACCACAAGAAGTTCGAGCCCTGGAGCGAGGAGCTCCGCGCCTACATGGACGAGCACCTCAAGGATTACCTGGGTGTCGAGAAGGTCATCTGGGTCAAGGAGGGCATCGACCCCGAGGAGACCAACGGCCACATCGACGACGTCGCCACGTTCATCGCCCCGGGCGTCATGGCCTGCATCTGGACCGACGATCCCGAGTACCCGTTCTACGAGCAGTGCCACGCCGCCTACGAGACCCTCTCCAACGCCGTCGACGCCAAGGGCCGCAAGATGAAGGTCTACAAGCTCTGCATGCCCGTGAACCCGCTGTTCATGGACCAGGCCTCCTGCGACACCATCGACGCCGACGAGAACGCCGAGCCGCGCGTTCCCGACGAGCCGCTGATCGCCTCCTACATGAACTACCTCGTGACCAACCACGGCGTTATCGTCCCGCAGTACGGCGACGAGAACGACCAGCTGGCCGTCGACACGCTCCAGAAGATCTACGACGAGGTCTGGGGCGAGGGCGTCTACAAGTGCGTCGGCGTTCAGTCCGAGCAGGTCGTCTTCGGCGGCGGCAATATTCACTGCATTACGCAGCAGGAGCCGTCTGCGTAATCGTCTGGCTTTCCGCGGCACCCCATCTCGCCGCTCAAACCGTCGCTCGCGTACCAAAGTACGCTTCGCTCTTCTTTCGCGGCGACCTGGGGCACCTCGAAAACCCAGCCGATCAATCGGACAGTCGGTGAATCGCACCGTGACCATCTCGGGGCATTGATGGTCTGGTCACTTGATGTCATGGTCGGCTGTGTTTTTTCTTTGGGCATTCCGTTGCCTCCACTTCGGAGTGCCCGCCTCTTTGATTGAGTACGCGTCTGATCTGGGATTTATTGCGGGTTAGGCCAATTGTTCGCTTGAATTTCCCAGGTCAGACGCGTATTCAATTGCTGATAGTTTCCGGTTGCGAGCGCGACCGTTTTGATCGGAGTATCTATGTACCAGCGTATCGTTATCTACACGTGCCTGTTCCGCGAGCGTTGGTCCAATAATTGCATCCTCTCCTCTCTTTGGGATGGCACCTGCACCGGTGACGCGGCCTGCAACCCTACCTTGGGCTGCGCCTTCGGTACAGATGCCATCCTTTTTGCCGTAGGGGAAGCGTGCCATGGCAGGTAAAAAGTTCTCCCTGTTCGAGGTCATCCTCTCGGTTATCTGCGTTGTCTTTACCATCGAGGCGGCGGCTCCGGCATCTGCCATGGGTAACGTGCAGTTCTTCTGGTGGATCTTCCTTATCATTACGTTTTTGCTTCCCTATGGCCTGGTGGTGGCCGAGCTGGGTACGGCGTTCGATTCCGAGGGCGGCTTGTACGACTGGGTACGCCTGGGTCTGGGAGATCGCTGGGGCGCCCGCTGCTCCTGGTGCTATTGGATCAACTTTCCGCTGTGGGTGGCAAGCATCGCTTGCATGTTTCCCAGTGTCATCAATGCGGTATGGGGCATCGAATGTTCGCTCGGGGTCCGAATTACCATCGAGCTTGCCTTTGTGTGGGGTGTCACTGTTATGGCGATGCAGCCGGTTGCCGAGGCTGATTGGGTCATGGACGGCGGCGCCGTCATCAAAGTGCTCATTACTGCCGTGGTGGGAATCGTCGGCATCTGGTTTGCCTGCAATAACGGCTTTGCCAACGACATGTCGTTTAAGACCTTCATTCCAGATTTGGGCGACACCAATTCGTTGACGTACCTATCGATCATCCTATTCAACTTTATGGGCTTTGAGGTGGTCGCGACCTTTGCCAGCACGATGAAGAACCCGTCGCGTGATATCCCCAAAGCGGTTATCGCCGGTGGCGTTGCCATCGCGGCGATCTACATCGTCTGCGGCATCGGTATTGGAGCCGCGGTTCCCACCGAGCAGCTTTCGCTCGATTCGGGCATTGTGGACGCGGTTGCCGCCATGGTGGGGCGCAGCCACCCGCTGACGATGATTGTGGGCATGGCCTTTTTGGTGACGCTGTTCGCCAACATGATCTGCTGGAGTTTTGGCGTCAACAACGTTGCGAGCTATGCCGCGCGCCATGGCAACATGCCGCGTCCCTTTGCGCTGGTGTCCAAGAAGACCGGCATGCCCAACGGCTCGGCACTCATTAACGGTTGTTTTGCCAGCTTGGTGCTGCTACTTCAGATTCCGCTGGGCGAAGATTCCGACGTCTTTTGGGTCTTCTTCTCGATGAACGTCGTCTTTCTGCTCATGAGTTATATCCCGATGTTCCCAGCGTTTTGGCGCCTGCGTAAATACGACGACCGCCCGCGTGTGTTCCGCGCACCCTTCGAGGGCAAGGTGCTTGCGGTAGCGCTTGCAGTGCCGGTGGTAGAACTCGTGCTTTCGATTGTTGCGACAATCGTGCCGCTTAACAGCTCGCCCGCCGAGATGTCAAAGTTGCCGATCCTCATGGGTGTGGTGATCGGCGTGTTGCTGGGCGAGGTTTCGCGCCTCATATCGCGCCGCGGCCGAAGCGTCGACAATCCCGGCGTTGGCGTGTGTGGAAAACGCAAATCGTGAGGGGGTTCGGTTCGGCAGTGCGGGACTCAAAACCGGAGTTGCTTTCGAGTTAACAAATTGCTGCGAGGATTGCTGCGGCAATCGTGAAGGTTATGCTAGCGGTTGTGCTGCTCGATATCAGAGGAGAGCTTAGGCGCAAAGTAGGGGACATGGCCCAGGTAAGGGCAGCTGTCGTTGCATTCATCAACGATGCAAGGAACGTCATCGTAGGTCATGGTCGAACCGATCTTGGCGATGGCCTTGGCGGCAGGCGCGACAATAATCTTGAGCGGTGCAATCGGTACCATGGCCTCTCCTTTCGATCTTGGTATTCGTTCGATGTTTCTACCATAACCGTAATGCGGAATCAAGCTGGTTGTGCGCGGAATGAGGGTAGTATGAGCTTCGCATTCTTTATCTACACGATTCTTGTCATGGGCGTTGGATTGGTGACGGCATCAACTGCACTCGTAATATGGCTCATGACTCGTCGACGCGATTGTTTGGTGGCGGCCGCGGGCTTCCTTCTCTATATCTTCGATATGTCGGTGATCTTCTTTGATGAGTATAACCGGCTCAAATATGACTATGTGGTGACGTTTAATGAGCCGCTTCAACATCCGTTACTGCGCTGCGCGCTGGGCGTGGCGATTCTTGCGTGCGTATGGCTTTGGGTAACGTTTCGCTTACACGATGAGGTGGCCGTTAAGCGCGTTGCCGCATATGTCGTACCGATCGCCGTGCTTCAGCTTGCTCTGGTGCCTCGTACTGGCTTTGCGGGCCAGGTTCAGCAATATCTTTTTTGGCTTGCGCGCGATTTGGGAATGGCATTCTGCTTGGTATATGCTTACGTCCGCTATCGCAAGACGGAGAATAGAGCTGAGCGGCTCGATCTTGAGCGCTCTCGGACGTTCTTTCGCATAGCCTGCGTGCTTACCGTGATGGTGGTTATCGAGGATACCTATATGATCCTATTCTGCACGCCTGACGTTGACAACGTGATGGTGAGCGCCTTTTTATGGTATCTAGGCGAGCGGAATATCTCAGAGAATTTATTGTTTGTGGCTGCAGCCGTTCAGCTATTTAAACAGTTCAGCCATATCTTACGTGTGTTCTCGCGTCACCCTCGTGCCGATGAAGAGGTAGCGACAGAGCGCCGTGATGCACGGGAAGACCTTGTCTCGCGTGTTGTGATTTTCTCGGACGAGCATGGGCTTTCAAAGCGCGAACAGGAAGTGCTTACACTCGTATTGCGTGGACTCGATGTCCAAAATATTGCTAATGAACTTGTGATTAGTCCTGGTACCGTCAAGGCTCACCTGCATCGCATCTATGTAAAGAGCGAAGTCAAGGCGCGTGACGACTTGATTGAGACATTCTGGCGCTCGTAAGGCTGGTGTGGTTCGGCTGACGGCGTATCGCAGACCACTTGGCGTAATGAAGCGACAATAAACTTTGACAATAAAATACCTGCTCAGACGTGTAAACCTTCTTAAGCCGTCCGTTCGCTCGCTTCCATCTTGGCAGCTTGTGCAGGAGGTGCGTCAATGGGTGTTGACACGGGGCGTAGGGTGCTGGACAGACGCCCGACCGCTCGTAGGCACGTGTCATGCAGGGAGCGACAAATGCTCCCTCACCGATTGGGCGCGTCGTATCGTGGCGCTCATCCATTGTCCTGTAACGTCTGAGGAGGCTCATATGGACAAAGCGGATTTAGTCATCAAAAGTAATGCTGTGTTCACTGGTGACGGGCTGGTCCCGTTCAAAGGCGGCGTTGCCATCGCAGGTGACAGGATTGTTGCGTGCGGCGAGGATAAGTACCTCGACGCTTTTTTCGGGCCCGATACCGAGGTGCGCGACTATGGCGATAGGCTCGTCATGCCTGGCATCATCGACTCGCACACTCACTATGCCCAGGGCGCCTTTGTGTCCGATCCCGATTTCGCCGTCAATCTTATCGATTGCACAAGCTTTGAGCAGTGTATGGAACGCGTGCAGGCGTTTGCCGAAGACCACCCGAACAACGAGTGGATCGTGGGATATCAGGTTATCCAGTTCCAGTGGGACGTGCCCGAGATGCCTACGGCGGCAATGATCGATGAGTACATTTCGGACCGTCCGGTCTTTTTGCAGCAGGTTGACGTTCACACATTTAGTGCCAACACCTATGCAATCGAGAAAATCGGCATTACTGCTGAAACGCCAGACCCATCAGGCGGCAAGATTCTTAGGGATGAAGCTGGCAACCCCACTGGGGTCTTCTCGAACAACGCGGGAGCCCTTTTCTTGGATGAGGTATACAATCCTGCCCCCGGGGTGGCTAGTGCTTCCTTTGCCAAGACCGCGCATCGTGCCAACGCTCTCGGTATTACGACAGTCGGCATGGTTAACCCCACTTTTGTGAGCATGGATAACCCCTATAAAATTCTCGCGGAACTCAACCGCAAGGGCGAACTTCCGTTGCGCGTGTTCATGTACACAGACCTTTTTGAGAACGAGGCCATGACGCTCGAGGAGATTCGGGCGAAATACGACTTCCCGGGCACGCAAGTCGAGTGGCATGGCTTTAAACAGTTCATTGACGGCGTGTGTTCCGATCATACTGCTTGGATGCTCGAGCCCTATGCTAATGCTCCCGAGACCTGTGGCGAGCCGGCTGAGGAACCAGAGCGTGTGCGCAAAGCCATCCTTAAAGCGCTTGAGTGGGGTGTTGACACGCGCATCCATGCCATAGGCGATCGTTCCGTACGCTTTATCCTGGATTGCTTCGAGGAGGGTGAGAAGCGTTACGGTCTTATGGGCTGTCGTCACTCCATGGAGCACAACGAGACTGTTCAACCTGAGGATTTGCCGCGCTATGCGGAGCTCGGCGTCTGTCCGGCCATGCAGCCGTGGCATATGCTGCTTGATATGGCCGACTTGGCAAAGGACGACGCCGTTGGTCCCGAGCGCGCGGCGCTCTCGTGGCCAATTCATAGCTTGCTCGCGAGCGGTGCCTGCGTGCATCTGGGCTCCGACTTCCCGGTCGTGGGGCTTGAGCCTATGGAGGAAGTCTATGGAGCGGTCTACCGAATGCTCGAGGACGGATCTAATCCTGAGGGCTGGTTCCCCGAGGAGCGAATCACCATGGCCGAGGCCCTGCGCGCATACACCTACGGCGGCGCCTACGCTATGCATGCTGAGGACCGCATCGGCACACTCGCCTGCGGCAAGCAAGCCGACATCTGCGTGCTCGACCGCAACCTCTTTGATTGCGAGCCGGCCGAGGTGCTCGAGGCTACCGCCGCCCTCACGATGATTGCCGGCAAGGTGGTCTTTGAGGCCTAGCGCCATCGCTTGGCCGGGCGGATTGGCGCCAGTTGTCAGCGCCTGGCATCCATTCAGCACTACTCTCTCAAGGAAAGGGGAGAACAATGGCAGAAGAAGTAACCGCTGCTGTGGAGGAGGAGCGCGAGCTCGCCTCCCAACCGATTCCCGGTCTGGTGCGCAAGTACACCATCGTCACCGGCCAGGGCATGCTCGCCCAGATCATCATGGTGGTTCTCGAGGGCCTCGTGATGGGTTGGGGCCTGGGTGCTCACGGCTTGGCCTGTGTCTCGATCATCATGTCGGTCGAGTACATCAACCTGGCCTTCGGCAACCTGTTCGGCACCGGCGTACCCGCCGTGGTGGGCAACCTTTTGGGTGCCGGCGACATCAAGGGCGCAAGCAAGGCTTTTAGCCAGGGCTTTTGGCTTACCACGATCGTGAGTGTGCTGCTTGCTGTGGTGATGGCTGTGTTTACCGAGCCCATTTGCGCATTCTTTGGCGCCACGCCCGACATCATGGCCGATACCGTTGCCGGCGTGCGCACCTTCGCCGTGCTGTTGCCGCTCACGGTCATTGGCCAGATGATTACCGCTGTGATGCGTGTGGACGAGAAGGTTCAGGTCCAGGCCAACCTCATGACCGTTTCGGCCATCGTCGCCATCTGCTGGCTCGCGCTTTCCACGTTTGTGCTCAAGTTTGGCGTTATGGGCGCCGGCGTGTACTACGGGCTTTCCATTGGCATCTGGGCCATCGGTATCTTCTGGTTCATCGGTGGCAAAAAGTCCCAGCTCCAGATTAGCCCGGCCGACCTCAAGCTCGACCTTGCCATCTGCAGCCAGATTTTCAAGATCGGCTTCCCGTTCTTCCTGGTCCAGGGCGCGACCTTTATCTTTAACACCGTTGCCAACTCGCTTTTGGGCTCGCTCGGCGGCGACATGGGCTCGCTCTACATCGCAGCCTTTGGCGTGATCAACGGCTACATCCTCTACATCACCATGATGGTTGCCCAGTGCTTCTCCTATGGTCTGCAGCCCATCGCTGCCTTCAATGCCGGCGCAAAGGCCTGGTCGCGCCTCAAGGAGACGCTCTCCTGCACACTTAAGTACCAGGTTGTGACGCTGGCGCTGGTCACCGTTGCACTCTGGCTTGCCGCCACGCCGGTGTGCGCCTTCTTTGCCGGCAGCGATCCTGCGCTCGTTGAGGTTGCCGCCAACGCCACGCGTACCGTCATCCTAGCAGTTGCCCTGGGCTATCTTGCCATGACCATGTCGATGTACTTCCAGGCGGTCGAGAAGGTGGGTATCGCCACGTTTACGGGCCTGCTTCGCTATGTGATCTGCTCGGTGCCGCTTATGTACCTCCTCGGCAACATGATGGGTGTTGAGGGCGTGTGGATTGCCCTGGTGGTGGCTGACGCCATTACCGGCATCATCTCCATTGCGCTCGCCGCGCATGAGTCCAAGCGCCTTGCCACGCTCTAGGCTCGGACATGGCTGGCGTACGATAGTCGAACAAGTTAACTCGCCTGCAAGCCACCACAATGGGGACAGTCCCCATTGTGGTGGCTTTTGTTATTTAGAGTCTGAGATTTCGGCTCTATAAATAATGCTTTTGAACTAGACTGCTATAAGATTGTGGTAAATGCTGCTATAAGATTATGGCGAATGAAACTATTCGATTATGGTAACAGAGTAATAAGGGGCGTTGATATGGCTGGGTTCATTAACAGGGATTTGCATGAGTTGCTCATTCGCATGGCAGGCTGGTTTCCTGTTGTGTCGTTGACAGGGCCTAGGCAGAGCGGTAAGTCTACGCTGGTTCGGCATGCCTTTCCCGACTATTCCTACGTCACGCTTGAGGACCCTCAAACGAGGCGCGCGGCCTTGGAGGATCCGGTGAGTTTTATCCGCAACCGAAAGGGCGGACTCATCATCGATGAGGCGCAATACGCCCCTGATTTGTTTTCAATGATCCAGGTTGTTTCGGATGAGCGGGGAGATGCCGGTCAATACATCCTTACAGGCTCGCAAAACTTTTTGATGATGAAAAGCATTGGGCAGTCTCTTGCCGGGCGAGTCGGGATCTTGAAATTGCTGCCATTATCGTTTCGAGAGGCGGAGAGGGGCCAGCAGGGGCAGCTGGAAGTGGATTTGTTCGCGCTCGAAGGGGGATACCCTCGCCTGCGTTCCGCCGGAATGCCGTCCTCGGTTTATTTCCCCAGCTATATCGATACCTATGTTGAGCGCGATGTTGTGGGCTTGCTTGATGTGCGCAATAAGGCGGAGTTTCATAAGTTTCTGTCCATAATTGCTCAGAGCGTCGGTGCCCTCATCAATATATCCTCGCTTTCTCGAGATACGGGCGTGAGCGTATCGACCATTAAAAGCTGGTTGTCCATCCTGGAGCAGAGCTACCTGACGTTTTCGCTGCAGCCCTATTATGCAAATGCCAAGAAGCGTCTAACTAAAACGCCCAAGCTCTATTTTTACGACACGGGGCTGCTCTGCTACTTGCTCAAAATTGGATCACTGGAGCAACTATTGGAGAGCCCCTATCTGGGGGCCGTTTTCGAAAACCTCATCGTTTCCGAAACGGCGAAGAACCATCTCAACGTGGGCGAGAATCCCGAGCTGTATTTCTATAGGGACGACAGCAAGCGTGAAATCGATTTGCTCGACTGTACAAACTCAGGGAGTCCCAAGGCTATCGAAATAAAATCATCCAGAACGTATCACGATAAGTACGCCCGCCATCTACAGACTGTATGCGATGAGATCGACATTGCAAAAGATGCGCGCTATGTTGTGGCCCGCGTGGACTCAACGTATGAGTCGAAAGACTGTAGTGTGGTTTCGGCGCGTGATTGGCTTTTACGATAACAAGCTCGGCGTAATTAACAACCGCCGCGAAGGGAATCGGCCCCTTTTTCCGGCGGTTTTTTGCCTATCTGGTGCGTCTTAGATGCAAGTGAGTAGACTATTTGGATATTCCGAGCACATCGCAACAAATACTCAATAAAACCGCAGGTCAGAGCTGTGGCGTTTTGGGGCGTGCTTGGTCTCCTACAAAAAGCCTACTCACTTGGTTTTTCTGCTAGAAGACCGCTGCGATGGAAGGCAGCTCCCTCGTGGCGGCTGACATTTGCCCAGATAAAACCTGCCAAAATAAACCTGTCTACTCTTTGAGCCAGAGCCGACAATAATTCAAATGGCGAAATCAAAGGGCGTTCTCCGCATGGAGGGCGCCCTTTTTTATCGCGGGATGTTTTGCGCGGCAGTCATAAGGCCCAGTCGGTTACTGACGCCGAGCTTGCGATAGATGGCGTTGACGTGCTTCTTTACGGTTGACTCGCTTATGAAAAGCTCGTTTGCCATCTGTTTGTTTGTTTTGCCGTCGAGCATGAGCTGCATGACTTCGGCTTCGCGCGGTTGGATATTATGTTCTGTAATGAAAGCATTCAGCTGGTTTGTGTCTTCGGTCTGGGTGAGATTAATGCTCCGAGGATAGAGGTTGGCGAGCGCGAGGCTCGCGTGCCGAGCGATTTCGAGCAGGATTGCGAGCTCGGTGTCGGTGAAGTCTCCGGCCGTGCGTTCGCGAAACAGGGTGATGCTTCCTAGCGGGCTGTCGTTGTGCGCGAGCGTGGCCGTACAGCCAAAGTAGACGCCCTGCGGTTCCATCCATTTGCGATAGATGGGCGTGGCATCGCGTCGCTCGACGTCCACGAGGTCGAGGTCGCGGTAGACGCCGACCTTATGTAGGTCAAAGCTCCATGTTGTATAGTCCATCGCGGCGTAGCGGTTGTAGTAGTCGCTCAGCGCGCGGTCGTCCATTCCGCTGCTTGCGGGGTGGACGTAGCGTGGGGCGTCACTGCCTGCCGCCTCGATCAGGTCGAACATGGCGATCCGATGGGGCACGAGCCCTGTCGTTCCCTCGAGGGTCTCCTTTTGCAGCTTATCGACACCGTGTGATGCGTGGATTGCAAGCGCGAGCTCGTTGAGGGCGGTCCAAGTCGTACTGTCCAGCTCAATAGTCTGCTGTTTATTGCATGGGGGCATAGGGCGTCCTTTCCATTGTGGAACCCAGTATGTCATGTTCTCGGCCTGAATAGAACTTTAGGTCAGCGAATGGTATACCGGCGGTCGCTGAAAGGGGCTCGAGGGACCATTGAGAACATCTCGGTGCGGCCGCATCATGGTCTCGTCAAGCAAAAGCACCGAGATTTAGGAGCTTGAAATGAAGACCATCTATGAGAGTGAATCCACGCCTAAGAAGGACGGGTTCTATATGCCCGGCGAGTATGAGGAGCAGGAGCGCACCTGGATTCTGTGGCCGCACCGCTCCGACGTGTGGCGCTGCGGTGCCAAGCCGGCGCAGAAGGTCTTCACCGAGATCATCAAGACCGTTGCACGCTTTCAGCCCATCACGGTGCGCGTCAACACCGAAGACTTCCCCGCGGTGTGTGAAATCTTCGACGGTGTTGAGAACGTGCGCATTATCCACATGGAGTACAACGACAGCTGGATTCGCGACCCCGGCCCGGCGTTCCTCGTTAATGACAATGGTGAGGTAACCCTTTCGCACTTCCACTTCAATGCTTACGGCGGTTTCATTGACGGCCTGTACTTCCCGTGGGACAAGGACGCTTCCATTGGCCTGCAGGTGGCACAGCTTGAGCAGGTTAATCGTTATCGTCCCGAGGATTACATCCTCGAGGGCGGCTCGTTCAACTGTGATGGTCAAGGCACCGTCGTGACCACCGAGATGTGTCTGCTCAACGAGGACCGCAACCCGCAGTACACCAAGGAGCAGATTGAGGAGAAGCTCTCTGAGTATCTCGGTATCGAGAAGGTTATCTGGATCAAGGACGGTATCGATCCGTACGAAACGAACGGTCATGTGGACGACGTCGCATGTTTCAGTGCGCCCGGCGAAGTCTGCTGCATGTGGACCGATGATCCCAACCATAAGTTCTACAAGGAATGCCAGGAGGCGTATAAGACGCTTTCCGAGACGACGGATGCCCGTGGCCGCAAACTCAAGGTCCACAAGGTAATCATGCCTGCGACCTCGGTATATATGACCGAAGAGGAGGCCAGCACGATTGATCCCGTCGAGGGCGTGCTGCCGCGTACTCCCGAGGACGCCTTCGAGCCGAGCTATCTCAATTTCCTGCCCATCAACGGAGCGGTGCTTGTGCCGCAGTTCGGTGACCCCAACGACGCCCAGGCGCTCAAGGATATCCAGGCTGCTTATCCGGACCGTGAAGTCATCGGTATCATGACTCGCGAGGTTATCTACGGCGGCGGCAACATCCACTGCATCACCCAGCAGCAGCCCAAGGCGCGCCACAAGTAGTAGCTCCTTGGTAAACAGGGTTTGATTATCCGTAAATAAAAGTCCGCCGGCTTCAATGGCCGGCGGGCTTTTTGTGTGGCGGTTTCAGCTGAACGGCGGGCCGTGCGGCTTGGGTGTGCGGGCTCACAATCTGGGGAAACCAAACAGATTGGGGGGCTTGTATGATCGACTCGAAGGGAAACGTGCGACCCGAGGGCATGTTTAACAGGGCACACCTGGCCCCCGAAGCCCCGCGCGCATACGATACGCTACTCGAGTGCGTGCTCAACGGGCAGAAGGGCTGCGAGGTTTCGGCGCGTGCGGGTATGGATACGATCAAGGCGCTCGTATAGCTTTACGCTTTCGGATGTGACACATAGGACTGCATGCGCCGCTCCCGGCTATATTGCCTCCGAGTGCTTTAGCTCATGGAGACAGCCGGCATCAGCGATTTCGAGAGCTTGGCGGCGTCCACGAATGCCCCGGTGTTTACACCTCAGACGGACGATTTTGGACTCGCGGTCCATATCTTCAAGATGCTCAATCGCGGAATTCATCCGTACAGTTCTGGCGAGCTGGACCTAGAATTTTTGACCTAGACGACGATATTCCGGCTCTTCCGCTCAATAGCTGCGTGTGCAATGGGCGCAGCTCCTTTGCGGGGACGCTGATCGGATATGTTGTCCCTAGTTACGCTCTTGCGATCAATGACTTTGGCCACCTTATGGGCGAGGCTTTCCGCCGGTCGCTCTTTGGTAAAGCGCATGAGCGCCTTGATGCGCGCACATGGGCGCGCCTGCTCGACCTGTATCTGTCTGAGACGGTTGAGTGTCCGCGCGGTCATCTATATCACGCTTCGCAGGATGAATGTCCCTATTGTCGAGGAGAGCGCGCTCTGTTAGCTCGTTTTGGCTGATTGGTTTGGGCCGTCTTGGAGAAAGCCCGCAAGGCGGCGTGCAGGTTAATCCTGCGTGTCGCCTCCGTACATGTAGACGATAAAGCCGTCGCCGGTGTCTTGGCTGTGATCTTCCAGGATGCGTTTCATATTGAGGTGCTCGTAGAACTGCCAGTCGGAGTTGCAGTCGCTCATCAGGAAGAACTTGGTGCAGCCTGCCTTGGCGAGCTCGGCGCGTGCAAGGTCAATAAGCGCGCGACCGAGGCCCTTGCCCTGCCACTCGGGCACGATGATGATCAGGTTGAGCTGGCCCTGGGCATACTCGTTGCCCGTGGCGGCAAAGCGGTCGGCTGTGGCCTTCTCGCGGCTGTCGCCAAAGAGTGTACCCTCGAGCTTGGCGTCGGCGGTTTTTGACATTTCGGTTGCCTGGGCGAATAGCTCGTCGTAGCAAGGCTTCCACGTCGGGTTTTTGCGTGGTTTGCCGTCTTCGAAGATGCCGATGCAGCAAGCAGCGATGATGCGGCCTTCAGCTTCGGCAACGAGCGCGATAGGGGAGCGCTGCAGCTGCATGGCAATGTTGAAACGCGCACAGAAATCGGCGGCTTCGACGTCGCCGCGGTTGCGCAGCGTGTTGCACCACAGCTGGTTGTAGATGGCGGCGATACCATCCAGGTCATCGAGCGTGGCGGCGCGCAGAGTTACGTTGTCAAGGCCCATGGAGGCTCCTTCCAAGTTGGGTCAGGCCATCTATGAGTGTGGCATGGCCGCAGGGCCGCCGCATCAACCATTCGGCAGACGAGCCTCGAATCCTCGGGGGCGGAGGGCTCCAGGAGGGAATGAGAGTGGATTATCGGACGCCCGCTCGACGAGCGTGGATAATCTCCCACTTTCGCCCGAAAAGCAAGCCAAAAACGGGAGATTATCCACTCTCATTCTGGGTAGTCGTTTAAGAACGTCCCCAACGACTAGCCACTCGCTACAGCGAGTAACTCGTTCAGCTCGGAATTATCGTAGGTTGAGCATAGGTCAGCGAAAACGCCCCTAAGCGAGCAAGGTGACGTGAAAGAGGAGGGAAGCGTACTTCGGTACGCGACCGACGATTGAACGTCAGATTGCCGCTTAGGGGCGTTTGCAGCGTCGACTGGTTACGCGGTTTGGTAAGACCGCGTAACTAAATACGTTCCGCGATCTCGTGGATGAGGTAGTCGGTCTTTTCCCAGCCCAGGCACGGATCGGTGATCGACTTGCCAAAGATGCCGCCGTCGACCGGCTGGTTGCCGTCTTCCAGGTAGGACTCGATCATAAAGCCCTTGACCAGCTTGGAGATGGACTCGTTGCGGCGGCAGCTGTCGAGCACCTCCTTGCAAATGCGATACTGCTCCAGCGGACGCTTGCCCGAGTTGTCGTGGTTGCAGTCGATGACCGCTGCGGGATTGGCATAGCCGGCGTGCTCGGTATAGCGCTCGGCCAGGCGTTCCAGGTGCTCGTAGTGGTAGTTGGGGTAGGTGCGGCCATCGAGGCCGATGTAGCCGCGCATGACAGCGTGCGCGAGCGGGTTGCCATCGCACTCGACTTCCCAGTTACGGAAGATAAAGCTCTGGTGAGCCTGGGCGGCGTAAATAGAGTTGAGCATAACGGTGGTGGAACCAGCGGTGGGGTTCTTCATGCCGACGGGTACCGAAATGCCGCTCGACACCAGGCGATGCTCCTGGTTCTCGACCGAGCGTGCGCCCACGGCAACATAGCTCAGCAGGTCGACGAGGTATTGGTAGTTGGACGGGTAGAGCATCTCATCGGCGGTAAAGAAGCCCGTTTCCTCAATAACGCGCAGGTGCATGTGGCGGATGGCCTTGACGCCCTCGAGCAGGTCGTCGGGAGCCTCGGGGTTGGGGTTGTGCAGCAGGCCCTTGTAGCCGGTGCCCTTGGTGCGCGGCTTGTTGGTGTAGACGCGCGGAATGATGATGAGCTTGTCCTTGACCTCTTCGGCGGTCTTGGCCAGTCGGTTCATATACTCGAGCACCGAATCCTCGCGGTCGGCAGAGCACGGGCCGATGATGAGCACCTTACGTGCGTCCTCGCCGGTAAAGACTTTGGCGACCTCGGCGTCAAATGCCTGCTTTTTGGCGGTAAGCTCGGCAGAAAGTGGCATTTCCTCGCGGATCTCCATGGGGATCGGCAGCCTGCGTTTGAATTCCATGGCCATAGGGGTCTCCTCAATCTATAGAAAGAGCAATAAGCGTATTGTCGAATGCTCGGCATTATCCGCTGTCGCACGCTAAAGTGCAAGCCCTTGCCACCCCGAAACCTGCCAAAAGGGACAGGTTTATTTTGGCAGGTTTTATATGGGGGAACGTCGGCGGATACCGGGAGGGAGTGGCGTCGCGCGGGACCCTAAGGCTATTGTCGGTTCCCCAGGAAACACCCTGTGGGCAAAAAATGCCAAATATGAGTACGGTTGCTAGCTTAGTAGCATATTGCCTTCGCAAAATAATAGACATAACAGCAAAATATGTTCATTAACGCAAACACATATAAGTCCGCTATAGGGCTGTTTGATCAATTTAGGGACGCGTGTAAGCCGTGAAAACGGCATTTGGGGCTGTTTTGGCTGTTACTAAAAGGGTAACAGTACTCATATTTGCCATTTTTTGCCCACGGGGCCTCGAAGGGGCTGTCAATCAGGTCCCAGGGGAGGCGGTTTGAGGGTCGCAGAGCAAAAACGGGGGCGCAGGTTGTCCTGCGCCCCCGTTTTCTGGGCATTGCGGTTGTTTGCCGCCGGTTGTTACGCCGCCTCGTCGAACTGCGAGTTGTACAGATCGGCGTAGAAGCCGCCCTGGGCGAGCAACTCGTCGTGCGTGCCCTTCTCGACGATATCGCCGTCGCGAATTACCAAGATCACGTCGGCGTTGCGGATCGTGGACAGGCGGTGCGCGATAACAAAGCTGGTACGGCCCTGCATCAGCGCATCCATGGCACGCTGAATAAGCTCCTCGGTACGAGTGTCAACGTTGGAGGTTGCCTCGTCCAGAATTAGCGCCGGGCGGTCGGCCAAAATGGCACGGGCAATGGTCACGAGCTGGCGCTGGCCCTGCGACAGGTTGGTGCCTTCCTCGTTGATCATAAAGTCGTAGCCGCCGGCGAGCGTATGGATAAAGTGATCGCAGCGTGCGGCGCGTGCAGCGGCTTCGACCTCGGCATCGCTTGCATCGGGGCGTCCGTAGCGGATGTTCTCGCGGATGGTGCCGTTAAACAGCCAGGTGTCCTGCAGCACCATGGCAAACTCGCCGCGCAGCGCCGCGCGGTCCCAGTCGCGCACGTCGACGCCCTCGACGCGCAGCGAACCGTCGTCCACGTCGTAAAAGCGCTGCAGCAGCTTAATGAGCGTGGTCTTGCCGGCGCCGGTGGGGCCGACGATGGCAATGGTCTGGCCGGGCTTAGCCTCGCAGCTAAAGTCGTGGATGATGGTCTTGTCGGGCGTATAGCCAAACTTGACGTGATCAAACTCCACATGGCCGGGGCGCTTTTCGGGAATCTGCGCGTCGGCTTTCTGCTCCTCCTCGGGCGCGGCCAGGAACTCAAAGACGCGCTCGGTGGCGGCGGCCATCGACTGCATCGTGTTGCTCACGTTGCCCAGCTGCTGCACGGGTTGCGTAAAGTTGCGAACGTACTGGATAAAGCTCTGGATGTCGCCGGGCGTGGCATTGCCGGTCAGCGCGAGCTGCGCGCCCACCACGACAACGCCCACGTAACCCATGTTGCCCACCAGGCTCATAAGCGGCATCATCAGGCCCGACAGGAACTGCGAACGCCAGCCACTAATAAACAGGCGGTCGTTTTGACGGTCGAACTCCTTGATTGAGGCCTCGGCGCGGTCGAACACCTGAATGACGTTTTGACCGGCAAAGTCCTCCTCGATAATGCCGTTGACGGCGCCCAGGACCTGCTGCTGCTCGCGGAAGTACGGCTGCGAGAAGTGAATCATCACCATCAAGATAATTGCGGCTGCCGGCAGCGTGAGCACGGTGACGCCGGTGAGCGGCAGGCTGATCGAAAGCATCATGACGAGCACGCCGATAATCTGCGTGACGGACGTAATAAGCTGCGTCACGCTCTGGTTGAGCGACTGGCCGAGTGTATCGACGTCGTTGGTGATGCGGCTGAGCACATCGCCCTTGCTGTGACCGTTGAAGTAGCTCATCGGCACGACGGCAATCTTGGCGGCGATTTCCTTGCGCATGCGGTAGCAGATCTTTTGCGTGACGCCGGTCATGAGCCAGCCCTGGACCAGGCTGCAGACAGAGCTCGCCAGATACAGGCAGAGCAAAAAGCCGAGCGTCTTGGCGATCCAGTCAAAGTCGACATCGCCGGTACCGTTGACCTTGGCGACCAGGCCTTCGAACAGCTTGGTCGTAACCTGGCCGAGCACCTTGGGTCCCACAATGTTAAAGATGACCGAGCACACGGCAAAGGCGACGGCGGCAAACACGGCAATCTTGTGCTGGCCGATATAGCCGAGCAGCTGCCTCATGGTGCCCTTAAAGTCCTTGGCCTTTTCGCCGCGACGCATGCCGCCCATGCGGCCCATGGGACCACGCTGGCGGGTGGGCTTGGGAATCTGAGCCTTGGTCTCGTCTGCCATTAGCGCTCGCCTCCTTCCATGACGGCTGCAATTTCTTCTTGGGTAAGCCCCAGTTCCTCGGCGGAAAGCTGCGACTGTGCGATCTCCAGGTACGCCGGGCAGCTGCGCAGCAGCTCCTCGTGCGTGCCGGTGCCCACTACGTGGCCGTCGTCGAGCACGATGATCTGGTCGGCGTGCATGATGGTCGCGATGCGCTGGGCCACGACCACGAGCGCGGCGTCGGTAACGTTTTTGGCCAGCTCCTCGCGTAGGCGCGCGTCGGTCTTGTAGTCGAGGGCACTAAACGAGTCATCGAACACCACGACCTCGGGCTTTTTGGCCAACGCGCGGGCGATGGCCAGACGCTGGCGCTGACCACCCGAAACATTGGAGCCGCCCTGGCTGATAGGGGAGTCGTACCCGTCCTCGCGCTCGGCGATAAAGTCCTCCGCCTGGGCGACGCGTGCTGCCTGGCGCATATCCTCGTCACTCACCATGTCGCCGGCAAACTTGAGGTTGCTCTCGACGGTACCCGAGAATAGACGACCCTGCTGCGGAATATAACCGATGCGGCGGCGCAGCTCGGAAAGTGTCATGTCACGCACATCGATGCCGTCGAGCGAAATGCTGCCGCCCGTGACGTCGTACAGGCGCGGAATCAGCTGCACGAGCGTGGACTTGCCCGAGCCCGTGGAGCCAATAATGCCGAGCATCTGACCGGCATGCGTGGTGAAGTTTACGCCGCTAATGACGTCGGCGCGGGCATCGGGATACTGGAAGCTCACGTCGCGGAAGGTGAGCTCGCCGCGCGGCGCGCTGGCCGCGGGCAGTTTGGGCGAGACGGGGTCGTTGATGCTGGTGGGGCAAGTGATGACCTCTTCCACGCGCTCGGCTGCGACCTCGGCACGGGGCAGGATAACCGAAACCATGGTGAGGATCATAAACGCCATGACGATCTGCATGGTGTAGGAGATAAACGCCATCATGTTGCCGACCTGCATCACGCCGTCGGACACGCCCTGCGCGCCAAACCAGACGATAAGCACGGTGATGCAGTTCATGACGAGCATCATGAGCGGCATCATAAAGCTCATGGCGCGGTTGGTGTAGAGCTGCGTGGTCATCAGGTCGAGCGAAGCCTTGTCAAAACGCTCGAGCTCATGCTCTTCGCGGTTGAACGAGCGGATGGGCATGAGGCCGTCGAGCAGCTCGCGGGCGGTGAGGTTTACGCGGTCCACAAAGCTTTGCATCTTTTTGAACTTGGGCATGGTGAGGCCCATAAGCACGCCGACGACGGCCGAGACGGCGATGATGGCCACGGCGATGGTCCACTCCAGGCCGGTGTGGTTGGCCAGGACGCGCATGACGGCGACGATGCCCATGACGGGGGCCATCAGGCACATGCGGATAAACAGGGTTGCGGCCATCTGGATCTGCTGAATGTCGTTGGTGCAGCGGGTGATGAGCGAGGCCTGGCTAAACTTGCTCACCTCGGCCGGCGAGAAGTGCATAACCTTGTTGAAGGTCTCGCGGCGCAGGTCGCGTGCGATGGAACAGGCGGTGCGCGAAGCCACGGCACCGGTCAGGATGGTGGCGACGAGCGACACAAGGCACAGGCCAAACATCGTGGTCGCCATGCGGCCCAGGTAGGCGTTCTGCACGTCGGCGGGGTCGATGCCTTGCGCCTTGTACTCGTCTTGCACATAGCTCACGGCGCGTTGGGTCACGATGGAACCCGACATGGAGCCCATTTTGTCCGCCATATCGTTGGCGCCCTCCACGAGCTTGCCCTGGTCGATTAGGCCGCCTTCAACGCCTAGACGCAGACCCTTCATGGTGATCTTACCGCCGTCGGCATCAATCTGCTTTTGCATGTTCTGCGCCGCTGCGGCTTTCTGCTGCATCTCGGCGAGCTGCTCGGGCGTCATCGCCGCCATCTGCTCGGGGGTGGGCATGGCCTGAGCGGCGCCGCCATCGCTTGCCTCGGTAGATGCGCCGGTCATGTCGCCCATGGAGTCGGCATCGATGCCCTGGTTGAACGAAAGGACGACGGGCTCGGGCAGGCTCATGATGTCGGCAATCTTGCCGCCGTCGGCGCGCTCCTCCTCGGTGCCCTTGTACGTTCGAATGCCGTTATTGTCCGCCTTGCTAAACACGGCCTCCACAGCCTTGGCGTCCTTGGTGCTCATAAAGAGTTCGAGGTCGTCGAGCGATTCGGCACGGATGGTGTCGGGCACGGGCGACGCGATGCCGCCTTGCTGCACACCCACGTCGACGATGTCGCTCATATAGGTAGGCAGCGCCAGATCGGCGTTGCAGCTGATTACGATAAGTACGATAGCTGCGAACAGTGCCAGGATATGTTTTTTAAAGAGCTTGAGAATCCTCACTCGGCATCTCTCCTTTCTTGATTGCGGTCGATAATTTCGTTGGCACGTCTTAGAAGGCGCACCATCTCTTGGGTATCTGTTTCGCCGAGCTGCTCGAGGAAGGCTGCGGTGCGGTCCTCGAATTCCCGACGTTTGATTTCGATGACCTGGAATCCCTTGTCGGTCACTGTGACGTGTACGCGACGACGGTCGGTCTTTGAGTGCTCGCGCTCGACCCAGCCCTTGGCCTCGAGGGCGCGCAGGATATTGGCGATACGGGCGCTCGAGACCCAGGCGCGATCAGCGAGTTCGCTCGGCGTGAGCGAGCCGCCGGCGCGCATGAGGGCGCGCATGACGGCCATTTCGCCGCCGAGAGCTTTGTCCGCAAAGCGCGAAATTCGCTGATGCATGCTGCCAAACTCAGTTAAGAGCTGACGCCCAAGCTCATGGAAATCGGTATCTTCCACCGAAAACCCCTAACACTAGAAACTATTTTCGGTGAAAGATGATACCCGCATATTTGGGCCTCATGCAGTGGGCAATATAAAGAGCGCATAAAGAGTTAAAAAATTCAATTGCTGAAGCGTTTCAAAGAACTATTATGCCCGCGGTTAGGCGAGGGGTTGTCACCACCATGACGACTGGGACTCATTTATCGCCACGTGCGATGCTCCAACTTCCCGCAAGGAGACACCTGAATCAAGGGGGTTGGAGTCATGGCATTTGACTTCACGGGCAAAACCGCGATCGTTACCGGTGGCACTCAGGGCATTGGCCTCGAGATTGCCAAGGGCATCGTTGCGGGCGGCGGACACGTCGCGCTCATCGCAAGGAACGCTGCTAAGGGCGAGGCCGCGGTGGCCGAGCTTGGCGAGGGCAACAAGTTCTATCAGCTCGATGTCGCCGATGCACCCAAGGCGCGCGAGACCGTCGAGCAGATTTTTACGGACCTGCCGCAAACCAACATCCTGATCAACTGCGCTGGCGTCATCAGCACCAAGAAGTTCGACGAGATCGATGACACCGAGTGGCGTCGCACCATCGACATCAACCTCAACGGTACCTTTACCATGATGAACGCCGTGTACCCGCACTTTAAGGCGGCCCATGCCGGCACTATCGTCAACGTGAGTTCCGTTGCGGGCAAGATCGGTGGCGGCCTGCTCGGCACCGCCGCCTACGCCAGCTCCAAGGCCGGTGTTAACGGTCTAACCAAGGCAGTCGCCAAGGAAGGCGGCAAGTTTGGCGTCCGCTGCAACGCCGTGTGCCCGTCGCTCACGTTGACCGATATGACCTCGATTCTCTCTGACGAGAACTCTCAGCGCATCATCAACGGTATTCCTCTGGGCCGCGCCGCCCAGGCCAGCGAGCCTGCGCAGATGGTGCTGTTCTTCGCTTCCGACCTCGCCAGCTTCGTGAACGGCGAGATCGGCGACTGCGACGGCGGCATCGTCCTGGACGGGTAATACCCCACGACGATTATTCGGCGACGGCTCCTGCGACTCGGGACCGTCGCCTTCTTTCTGATATAGGCGCGTGCGGCTACGATTCGCATGCATCCAAAGGAGATATATATGAGTGAATCGACTGCGGTGGAGGCGCCGGCGGCAAAGGAGCCGTTCTTTAAGATGTCCTCCATCCCGGGTGCCAATATTTTGGTGCCGCTTTTGCTGGGTTGCCTGCTCAACACGCTGTTCCCTGACCTGTTCAAAACGCTCGGCAGCTTTACGCTTGGCATGACCCAGCAGGGTGCAGGCCCGCTCGTGGGCGCTTTTTTGCTTATCGTCGGTACGACGATTTCGTTTAAGAGTGCTCCTGCCGCCGCTGCCCGCGGTGCCATCATCATCGCCATCAAGCAAATCGTGGTCGTTGCCGTGTCGCTGCTCATCCTTTATGTATTCAACGACAACCTGTTTGGCATCTCTGCCATGGTGATGCTGGCGGCTTGCACCGGCGCCAACAACGCTATGTACGCTGGTCTGATGGGCACCATGGGCAACGAGGCCGAGCGTGGCGCTGTCGCAATCACCACGCTCGTTGTCGGCCCTCCGGTCACGATGATCGTGCTCGGCGCTGCCGGCCAGGCTCCGATCGGCTGGTCGCTCGTGGGTGCCATCCTGCCGATCGTCGTCGGCATTATTCTGGGCAACCTCTTCCCGAGCTTTAAGAAGATGATGGCACCGGCACTTTCCGCCGTCATCGTGCTCGTCTTCTTTGCCATGGGCTCGACCATGACCTTTGGCCAGCTCATTAATGGCGGTCTTCCCGGTATTCTGCTCGGCGTGATCTGCTCGGTGGTCTTTGCAATTCCCGTTATCGCGGTCGATAAGCTCACGGGTGGTACGGGTGTCGCAGGTGCGGCCATTTCGAGCTGCGCTGGAGCCAATGTGGCCACGCCTGCTGCCATGGCAAGCGTCAACGAGGCCTTGTACGGTGGCGCCGTGCTTGCGACGGCTACGGCACAGGTTGCCGCCTGCGCAATCGTGACGGCTATTTTGACCCCGCTGGTCACCAGCTGGTGCTACAAGCATTTTGAGGGCCAGCAGAGCAACAGCAAGGCAACGACCGACAAGGCTTCCGCAGCCGCCTAATGCCAAACGGCAATCAAAGCTAAATAACTAGCCACGCCATAGGGCGGCCCCGGGGGAAATCCCGTGGCCGCCCTTCAGTTTCTGAAGGGTCTCTGGGGTACTTTACCCTGATAAAGCTGACATAACAGCTAGAGTGAACGTCGTACAAAGGCAAGGAAAAATACCAAAGAAATCGGTGAACGGTAGTTGTTCGCGCTCGCATTTCCTGCGGGTTTGTAAAAAACGCCATTATGATATAAAAAAAGAAACATATAACAGCCCAGATGGAGAGGGTCGCTATGTTATCCTTCTCAAACGGGTGAAATCTTGGGTTTTGGGTTGTAGTTCCAAGGTGGATAAACGTTTTCCCTACACCAACGTGTGGTGAAGAACGGAAGAAGCCGGTAGTGCAAGCCGAACATTCAAGAATTCAATAAGCAGCGGTGTGAGAGAGCGCCGCATTACACGTAACTAGGAGCGTGGTTACACAATGCAGGAGGCATGGGAAGGCTTCAAGGAAGGCATCTGGACGGGAGAGGTTGACGTCCGAGACTTCATCCAGAAGAACTACACCCCCTACGAGGGCGACGAGTCGTTCCTCGCCGGCCCGACCGAGCGTACCAAGGAGCTGTGGGGCGAGGTTCTCGACCTGCTGCTTAAGGAGCGCGAGCAGGGCGGTGTCCTCGATATGGACACCAAGACCGTCACGGGTATCGTGAGCCACCCCGCTGGCTACATCGATAACGCCCACCGCGAGAAGGAGACCATCGTCGGCCTCCAGACCGACAAGCCGCTCAAGCGCGCGCTGCACGTCAACGGCGGTATCCGCATCGCTTGCCAGGCTGCCAGCCAGCACGGCTATAAGGTCGACGAGAACGTTGTCGAGCGCTACACCTTCGAGCGCAAGACCCACAACGCTGGCGTCTTCGATGTCTACACCCCCGAGATGCGTGCTTGCCGCTCGGCTCACATCATCACTGGTCTGCCCGATGGCTATGGCCGCGGCCGCATCATCGGCGACTACCGTCGTGTTGCCCTGTACGGCGTCGACTACCTGATCAAGGACAAGGAGGCCCAGAAGGCTTCCACCCCGACGGTCATGACCGCCGACAACATCCGCGATCGCGAGGAGCTGCAGGAGCAGATCCGCGCCCTCGGCGAGCTCAAGATGATGGCCGAGACCTATGGTTTCGACATTTCCAACCCTGCTACCAACACGCAGGAGGCCATCCAGTGGATGTACTTCGCCTACCTCGCTGCCGTCAAGGAGCAGAACGGCGCCGCTATGTCCATCGGCCGTACCTCTACGTTCATCGACATCTACGCTGAGCGCGACCTTGCCAACGGTACCTTCACCGAGGAGCAGATCCAGGAGTTCGTGGATCACTTCATCATGAAGCTCCGCATGGTCAAGTTTGCCCGTACCCCCGAGTACCAGGCCCTGTTTACCGGCGATCCGCAGTGGGTCACCGAGTCCATTGGCGGCATGGGTGTTGACGGCCGTACGCTCGTTACCAAGATGAGCTACCGCTACCTGCACACGCTCGAGAACATGGGCACCAGCCCCGAGCCCAACATGACCGTTCTGTGGTCGACCCGTCTGCCCGAGAACTTCAAGAAGTTCTGCGCCAAGACTTCTGTCGCCAGCTCCTCGATCCAGTACGAGAACGACGACCTCATGCGCGTCTATCACGGCGACGACTACGGTATCGCCTGCTGCGTGTCCTCCATGCGCATTGGCAAGGAGATGCAGTTCTTCGGCGCTCGCGCCAACCTGGCTAAGTGCCTGCTGTATGCACTCAACGGCGGTGTTGACGAGGTCTCCAAGAAGCAGGTCGGCCCCAAGTACCGCGCCGTCGAGGGCGATACGCTCGATTACGACGACGTTGTGGCCAAGTACAACGACATGATGAAGTGGCTCGCTGGCGTGTACGTCAACTCGCTGAACATCATTCACTACATGCACGACAAGTATTGCTACGAGCGCATCCAGATGGCTCTGCACGACAAGCACGTGCACCGCTGGTTCGCTACGGGCATCGCTGGCCTTTCCGTCGTGGCTGACTCCCTGTCCGCCATCAAGTACGCCAAGGTCCACCCCGTCCGTGACGAGAACGGCATCATCGTCGACTTCGAGACCGAGGGCGATTTCCCCAAGTACGGTAACGACGACGACCGCGTCGACCAGATCGCTCACGACGTTGTGCACCAGTTCATGGAGTACATCCGCATGAACGACACCTATCGCAACTCCGTGCCCACGACCTCGGTTCTGACCATTACCTCCAACGTCGTGTACGGTAAGAAGACCGGCTCCACGCCCGACGGCCGCAAGGCTGGCCAGCCGTTCGCCCCGGGTGCTAACCCCATGCACAAGCGCGATAGCCACGGCGCCATCGCTTCGCTGTCTTCGGTTTCCAAGCTCCCGTTCCGCGATGCTCAGGACGGCATCTCCAACACCTTCTCCATCATCCCGGGTGCGCTCGGCAAGGAGGACCAGGTGTTCTTTGGCGATATCGACCTTGATCAGCTGGGCGAGTAACTATTGTTAGTGCTATACTAACAATAACGATTACTGATTAGCGCGCCGGTTTCGGCCGGCGCCTATCGATCGAAGGAGACACATTATGAAGGTTTCTGAAGTTTCCGAGACTCAGGCCGATAACCTGGTCCACATGCTCGACGCTTACGCCGAGAAGGGTGGCCATCACCTGAACATCAACGTCTTCAACCGTGAGACGCTGCTCGATGCTCAGGCTCACCCCGAGAAGTACCCGCAGCTGACCATCCGCGTTTCCGGCTATGCCGTGAACTTCCACACGCTCACCAAGGAGCAGCAGGACGAGGTCATTTCGCGTACCTTCCACGACAAGTTCTAAAGGGGTTTAACTCCCGCAGGATCGCCGGGGCTGTTTGGGTTACCTCCCAAAACGTCCTCGGACATGCAAGAAACCCTCGCTGCGCACTTCGTGCGGCGAGGGCTTCTTGCGTCCTGCGGAATATTTTGGGAGATAGCCCAAGCAGCCCCGGCGGGGTCCTGTGTAGTCACCCTTTAGGCGAAACTCTCCTAATTATTTGGATGAGTCGTTTACTTACTTGTACTGTTACCGTCTTCCCGCTGTTGTTGGGGTATGCTTTGTTCGTATGTAAACGTATGACATGTTGATGGAGGAGGGTGCTATGGCTCGCGAGGGCGCTCGTTCTAAGGATTCTGCTAAGCCTGGCATCAAGGAAGTTGCAGCGGTGGCGGGGGTTTCGCCCACTACGGTATCTCGCGTGCTTAATAATCGCGGCTATATTAGCCAAGAAACCCGCGATAAGGTCCATGCCGCGATGGAGCGCATCAACTATACGCCCAACGATATCGCCCGTGCCATGCTCAACGGTCGCCTGAACCTTATCGGCATGATCGTTCCCTTTGTGAGCAGCCCGTTCCATGCTCAGGTTGTGCAGGCGGTCGAGCGCACGTTGGCGGAAAACGGCTTTAAGATGTTGCTGTGCAACAGCGCCAATCGACCCGATCTTGAGCGTTCCTATATTGACATGCTCCGCCGCAATATGGTCGACGGCGTCATCGTCAACTCCCTCAATATCGGTGCCGAGGCATATGCCGAGATGGGCTTGAGCCTGGTTGGCATCGACTGCGATCTTGGCGAGGGCTCTGTCCAGATTGCAAGTGACAGCTATGGCATTGGCGAGCTCGCCACGCGCCGTCTGATTGATGATGGCTGCAGGCGTATCCTGTGCCTGCGCAGCAATAGCCGCATGCGCATGCCTGCCAATAAGCGTACCGATGCCTACCTCGATGTTGTTGAGCAGGCCGGTTTGTCCGCGCTTGTCCGTGAGGTTGAGTTCGTTAAGCCCGACGACGAAAAGGGCGCGGTCGTTGCGAAGATCCTCGATGAGAACCCCGATATTGACGGCATCTTTGCGGGAGACGATACGATGGCGGCCATCTGTCTCAACGTGATGAAGCAGCGCGGCTTGAGCGCTCCAGACGATATTAAGGTCGTGGGCGCGGATGGTGCCCGCCGAACTATGACGTTTATGCCTGACTTAACAACCGTACGTCAAGATATCGATCGCATCGGAGAGCTCGCGGCGCAATCCATCATCGCTCTTATTAACGGCGATAATCCCGAATCGAATATCAAGCTCCCCGTTGAACTCATTGAGGGCAAAACCGCATAGTTCATCCCGTGCCAAAAGAATTCCTCAAACGCCTCTGATGACCGTTCACCGGCATATGTCAACCGTTTGCCGACGACTGGAACTGCGAAAAGACGTATTGGTGTGAAAACGTTTGACATATGAAAACGATTGACATATCTTGCCATTGTACCGAGTTAGTATGTCGTGGAAAGGAAGTCTCGGATGCACAAGGTGTATTACCAGCCTGAGGGAATTTGGGTAGGCGACATCATGCCGTACGGCGAGGACGGCACGTTCTATCTCTATCATCAGCGTGACACGCGTAACCCCGAACCTTTCGGAGAGCCGTTTGGCTGGGCACTCGCTACGACCAAGGATTTCGTCAACTACAAGGACTTTGGCGAGAGCCTTGAGCGCGGCGGCGACGAGGAAGTCGACCAGTACATTTATGCCGGCACGGTGTTTAAGGTGGGCGACAAGTACCATGCGCTCTACACTGGTTGCAATCGCGATAAGGTCCGCGCACGTTTGATGAAGCAGGTTCTTCTTCATGCAACGAGCGACGACGCCGTCAAGTGGGAGAAGAACATCGCCGAGACGCTGCTTCCGCCCCAGGAGGGTTACGATGACCGCAACTGGCGCGATCCCTTTGTGCTTTGGGATGAGGAGAACGAAGAGTACATGCTCATCCTCGGCACGCGTGTGGGCGAGGACAAGCGTCTGATGACCGGCCGCCTGGTCAAGTTCACCTCCAAGGATCTGACCAACTGGGAGTTCCAGGGCGACTGGTGGAACCCGGGCCTGTACACCATGTTTGAGATGCCTGATCTCTTTAAGATGGGCGACTGGTGGTATCTCGTCTTTTCCGAGTACAGCGACGGCAACAAGACCCGTTACCGCATGTCCAAGTCCATCAACGGTCCTTGGATTACCCCCGCTGACGACTCCTTCGACGGCCGCGCGTACTACGCCGCTCGCACCGCATTCGATGGCGAGCGTCGCGTTCTCTTTGGTTGGGTTCCTACGCGTGACGAGGGCGGCGACCCCAGCTCTTACCTATGGGGTGGCACCTTTATGCCCCTCGAGATCGTTCAGCGTGCCGACGGAACGCTCGGCACCAAGCTCCCCGACAGCATGCTTGGCGCCTTTGGCGAGGCTAAGGCAGTCGAGACCTTTGAGCTTTCCTGCGAGTCGGGCAAGGTCGAGCAGGTGCTCGCCGCGGATGCCGGCTCCACCTACTTGCTCGATGCCGACATTGAGCTCGGCGGTAACGCTGCCGGCTTCTCGGTCAAGTTCGCCGAGGACGCCGAGACCGGTCTTGCCTATGAGTTCCGCGCCAACCTGCGCGAGGGCAAGCTCGAGTTCACGCCGGCTCCCCAGTACCCGTGGTTCCAGGTCAATAACATGGGCCTCGAGCGTCCGTTGTTCTTTAAGGGCGAGGGCACTCACCATGTGCGTCTGGTCGTCGACGACGACATCGCGACCGTCTTTGTCGATGATGTTGCGCTCAACGCTCGCTTCTGCAACAAGCAGGGCCAGGGTGTGGCGCTTACCGTCACCGACGGTGCGCTCAAGTGCGCAAACGCAACGATCGCGTCTCTGTAGCGGCAACGAACCGTTTTATGATTTAGAAAAGGAATGGAGAGGAACATGGACTACAAGGCAGTGTCCCAGCAAGTCGTCGACAACGTCGGCGGACTGGAGAACATCGAGGGCGCCACGCATTGCGTGACCCGTCTGCGTCTGGTGCTCAAGGATACGAGCAAATACAACAAGGCCGAGCTCGAGAACATCGATGGCGTCAAGGGCGTGCTGTACAACAGCGGCCAGCTCATGATCATCTTCGGTACCGGTACCGTCAACAAGGTTTACGATGAGTTTATGGCTCTGACGGGCGTTAAGGAGATCAGTGCTTCCGAGGTCAAGGGCGCTGAGGCGGACAAGAAGGGCAAGTTCTTCTCGGTCCTCAAGGTATTCTCGGACATCTTTATCCCCATCATTCCCGCCTTCGTCGGCGCTGCAATCATCATCGGCCTTAAGTCGCTGATCGTTGCCAACGGCCTCTTTGGCATGGAAGGCAGCCTCGCCGATCACAGCGAGTTCCTCAAGAACCTCGCAAGCTTCTTTGCCATTATCGCCACCACGTTCGACTACCTGCCTGTCCTGGTTATGTACAGCGCGGTCAAGCGTTTTGGCGGTAACCCGATCCTGGGCATCCTCGTCGGTATCGTCATGGTTCACCCGAGCCTTATGAACCGCAACACGTTCGTTATGGACCCGACGGGTGCTGAGTATTGGAACTTTGGTCCGCTATCCATTCCCATGGTTGCTTTCCAGGGCGGCGTATTCCCTGCAATCCTGACTGCCTGGTTTATGGCCAAGGTCGAAAAGATTGCCCAGAAGTACATCCCCGAGGTCGTTTCGTTCGTCTTTGTCCCGACCGTTACCCTGATTCTTGCTAACGTCGCCCTGTTCACCGTGTTCGGCCCGCTCGGCAACCTGATCGGTGACGTCCTCGCCGGCGTAATCGATATCCTGTACAACAGGATGGGCGTCTTTGGTGCCTTTGTCTTCGCCGCGTTCCTGCAGCCGCTCGTCGTTACCGGTACGCATCAGTTCATCCAGGGTATCGAGGCAAACCTTGTTGCCACGACTGGCTTCAACTACATCCAGGCCATCTGGTCGGTTTCCATCATCGCCCAGGGCGGCGGCGCCATCGGTATGTACCTCATTCACAAGAAGCACTCCAAAGAGCGCAACATCTGCATGTCGTCCTTTATCCCGACGCTGGTCGGAATCTCCGAGCCCGCTATCTTTGCTGCAAACATGCGCTATTCGATCATTCCGTTCATCTGCGCATGCATCGGTGCAGGCTGCGGCGGTGCCTTCGTCAAGCTCTTTGAGGTGCGCGCTATCGGTCAGGGTCTGACCGGCGTGCTTGGCCTGCTCATCGTCACGCCCGAGACCCTCGTGTGGTATGTGGCTGGCAATCTCATCGCCTTTATCGTGCCGATCGTCTTGATCTTTGCCTACAACAAGGCAAAGGGCGTGCCGACCACCGATGAAGAGGGCGCTGGCGCTGGCTTCGACGTTAGCTTCTAGTTGAGCCGTTCAGTGTAATCTGAGGATAAGTCCATTTGAGGAAGGGCGTTCGACTCGTGTGAGTCGAGCGTCCTTCCCCATAGACGAGAAAGTCAACGGCGATGTTTAATCAAAAAAATAAGGTGACACGCGCGGACTATGAGCAGTGGCGTGCCGGACAGGATGAGACGGCGGGTCGCATCGCGTCCGACCCCGATAGGCTCCTGTTCCATGTGGAGCCTGAGCTTGGCTGGCTCAACGACCCCAACGGTTTGGTGCAGATCGGTGATACGTATCACATCTATCACCAATACGATCCATTCGATGCTGCGCATGGCGGTCCAGTGCTTTGGAATCATCTGACAACAAAGGATTTTGTGACGTACGAGAATCGCGGCCCTGTGCTGTTCCCCGATTCCGATTTGGATTCGAGCGGAGCGTATTCTGGTTCTGCCTTTGTACACGACGGCAAGATTCACTACTTCTATACCGGCAACGTCAAGCATTTTGACCGCGATGATTACGACTACGTGTTGACGGGCCGTGAGCAAAACCAGATTCATGTGGTTGCCGAGAACCCCGACGAATTGGGCGAGAAGCGCATAGCTGTTGGGCCGGTCGATTACCCCGACGATATCGGTACGCACGTGCGTGATCCCAAAATCCTTGAACACGATGGTATCTACTACATGGTTCTGGGCGCTCGTACGAAAGACGACCGCGGCTGCGTGCTTGTCTATACCTCGAGCAATCTAGAGGACTGGAGCTATGCGACGCGCATTGAGTTGGGCGAGAAGTTTGGCTTTATGTGGGAGTGCCCCGATCTGTTTGAGCTCGATGGTGAGCTTATTCTCGTTTGCTGTCCGCAGGGTGTGTCCGCCGATGGATGGCGTTACCGCAATCCGCACCAGTGCGTGTGGTTTCCCATCGAGGCCGATTGGGAGGCGCCGAGTTTTAAGATCGCCGGGCAGGGCATGCCCCCGATGGTCGATGCCGGCTTTGATTTCTACGCACCGCAGTCTTTTGAGGATGCTGCGGGTCGGCGTTTGATGATCGGGTGGTCGGGTTGCCCCGATGCGACGGCAAAAAGCCCGACGGTGGCACGCGGGTGGCAGTGCGCGTTGACGGTGCCGAGAAAACTGAGCATGCGCGATGGTAAGCTCTGTCAGCAGCCGGTGCACGAGATTGAGAGGATGCGCGGCGACTGCGTTTGCGCGACAGGCGGTGAAACCGTTGAGGAGCCGGGCCGCCTGTTTGATCTTGTGGTTTCCTGTGAGGGCGCCCAGGTGATCGAGCTCGAAATCCGCAAGGGTGTCTTTGTGCGCTATGCAGACGGGATGCTTACCCTCGACATGGGTGACGAAGGCTATGGGCGCGACCAGAGGTTGATCGAGCTCAGCGAGCTTCGCGACCTGCGCGTGCTTTCGGACACTACGATGGTCGAGATTTTTGCAAATGGCGGCGAGGCGGCACTTACGAGCCGTACCTATTCGCCGGCGGTTCCGGCGATGGAGCTGCACGCCGAGGGTGCGGCATCGATGAATTTCTACCGCCTCGTGCATTAACCGTGCGTGGAGCACGATTGGATTTGCTGGACGGAATGTGTCGCAGTTGTCGCGGCCAACTACCGCTTACCGCATATAGCGACCGTTTGTGGAATAAGTAACCCTCCTTAATAAACCGTGTGGAATCCTAGATAAGCACGGAGTTTTCCAGGGAGACGCTGTCCTTTGTTGTGTGCAAGGGGCGGCGTCTCTTTGGCGCTTGGACGCCGTTGTGCAACAGTGCGGCGGCGCGTGCCATGTATTGAAAAGCCAATGTCGAGATGGGTCGTGATAATAATGGGCAAGTACGTAATCGTGGTTGAGTCTGGGTCGGATGTGACGCCGGAGCTCTGCGAGCGCTACGGCATCGTGCGCGTGCCCATGCATGTCACGATTGGTGACGAGACCGTCGAGGACGGCTCGATCGATCCGCTCGAGATTTATTCGCGCTGCAACGAGTTTGGTGTGATGCCCAAGACCAGTGGCTGTTCGCCAGCGGATTTTGCGCATGTGTACGACCGCATCCATGCCGAGCAACCCGACGCGACTATTTTGCATCTTGCATATTCCGAGGCCACGACCTGTTCGCATCAGTCCTCTAAGATTGCGGCTCAGGGGCGCGACTACGTGTTCTCCATGGACACGCGCTTTGTCTCGGTGGGCCAGTCGCTCGTTGTCGTCGAGACCGCCAAATACATCGAGGCTCACCCCGATGCCACCGTCGACGAGATCTTTGCATTTACGAACTCCGTCATGGACCGCGTACTGCTGGGCTTTGTTCCTACGGACCTTGCCTTCCTTAAGGCGGGCGGTCGCTTGTCCAACGTCGCGTTCCTGGGCGCCCATCTGCTCAAGATTAAGCCCTGCATTGAGGTAACGGGCGGCAAGTTCGTGGCAACCAAGAAGTTCCGCGGCTCTATGCTCAAGTGCGCCCGCGCCTTTATTGATCACATGGTTGCCAAGGGCGAGATTGACTACTCGCACATTGGCCTGGCGTATTCGGTAGGTCTTTCCGAGGAGCTGCGCGACGACATGGAAGTCTATGCACACGATCTTGGCTTTAAGGACATTACCTGGACTCAGGTCGGCGGCGTCATCTCGAGCCATTGCGGCCCGACCGCCTTCGGCGCGGTGCTCACGCTTAAGGCGTAAGGCCTGGAGTCTATCGATTTCTATTGCCTCGGCGGTGGGCGGGTTGTGACAACCTTCCCGCCGCTTTTGTGTGGGGCCAAATAGAACAATCCAATTGACCACTAAACCGTTTCACCATCATGCGTATGGGCTAGAATGGCTCTGGCATTTATGTGACTAAAACCAATGAGAGGCAAGGTAGCGGGAATGGCTGAAATGACGCTCGAGGGTGTGGACGCTCGTCCCGAGGACTCTGCGTTTGCCCTGGGCCGCGTACATTCGATTGAAACGATGGGTACGGTCGACGGACCCGGCATCCGCTTCGTAGTGTTTGTCCAAGGCTGTCCCATGCGCTGTGCATATTGCCACAATCCCGATACCTGGTCGGTCAACGGCGGCACGATGGTGACCGTCGAGCACCTCATGGATGAGTTCCAGAGTAACCACGAGTTCTATCGCAGCGGCGGAATTACGGTTTCGGGCGGCGAGCCGCTTCTGCAGCCCGAGTTTTTGGCCGACCTGTTCCGTGCAATGCACAACAACCCCGATGGCCGCGTGCATACCTGCTTGGATAGCTGCGGCTATGCGTTCGATCCCGCGCATCCCGAGAAGTTCGATGCCGTACTCAACGAGACCGATATGGTGCTGCTCGACATTAAACACGCCGATCCCGTCGAGCATAAAAAGCTGACCGGTTGCGATCCCGCACGCATTCTGGCGTTTGGTGATGAGCTCGCGCGTCGCAAGATTAAGGTCGTTATCCGCCACGTGGTGGTGCCGGGCATTACCGACACGGTGGAGGAGTGCGAGGCACTCGGTCGCCTGATTGCCCCGTGGCATAACGTGGTCGGCCTGGAGATGCTGCCGTATCACACCATGGGTGTCGTCAAATACGAGCAGCTGGGGATTCCCTATAAGCTCGAGGGCGTTCCACAGATGGATACCGCGCGCATGCCCGAGCTGCGCAACGCCGTCATGACGGGCATGAAAAAGCGCCGCGCTGAACTCAAAAACGCCATCGGCTAGCGAGCCATTTTCGCTCCCCAAAGGCACTCATTGGGGACAGACTTAAATGAGTGCCCCTGGGCACCAAGTTGATTGCCAAAGAGCCCCGTCAAGTTGCGGTGGAATAGTTCTTGTTTTTCGGCTTATGCCGCCCAAACAGGAACTATTTCACCGCAACTGCGTTTTGGGCAAAGATACGCAACAGAATCGGTGTTTTTGCATAGAAACGCCTTTTTATTGTTTAGAGACACCTTAAACGCGACTGAATATCTTTGGAAAGAAATGCCTGCTATCGACATCGATGGCCGTACCTATGTCATGAGCGTCATGACATCGATGCCATGGAGTGACCGTTCGAGCGAGGTTACGGCCGCGATTGCAAAGGCTCTGTTTGATACGCGAGCTGCACTGGCTTAGCGTGTTCGTTTGGCGAGGTCAAACAAAATGCTGGTACCATACCTTGGTTGAGAATTTCGTATAGGTTTGGGGAATGGTATGGCTACCATCGCGATTATCGGTGCGCTCGAAAAAGAGATCATGCAGATTAAGGAAGAGCTGAGCGACGTTTGCGAGGCACGGGAGGCAGGCTTGACCGTTGTGAGCGGTGAGCTCGACGGCCTGACAGTTGTCGCCACAACGGCGGGCATGGGCACGGTGAACGCCGCCGCTGCAACACAGCACCTCATTAGCAAGTATGCTCCGCAGGCTGTTGTGTTTTCGGGCATTGCGGGCGGTTTGAACCCCAAGCTCCATATCGACGACGTGGTCATTGGCAAACGCCTACGCTATCTGGATACCGATACCGCGCTTATCGCCGAGTCCGCACCGGGGCTCGAGGAGTTTGGCTCGACGCCCGCGCTGGTCGATATTGCCGCCGACGTGCTTGCTGAGCGTGGGTTTGTTGACGCTTCGAAAAATGCAGTCGCTTCGAACGAGGGCACCAAGCAGTTCCTGGTCGGCACGATTGCCACGGGTAACCGCTTTGTGACGGGCGCCACCATGCGCAACGACGCTATCGAGGCGACGCATGCCGATTGTGTCGGCATGGAGGGCGCGGCAATTGCCCATGTCGCAACCAAAAATGGTGTCGATTGCCTGGTGTTGCGCGCTATCAGCGATAATTGTGACGAGGCGTACGATGCAATTTGCGAGCGAGAGTTCGATCTGTTCGAGTACGCGCGTGTCGCAAGTGACATTACGCTCGATATCGTCCGCCGCATTGCCGCTGCGCAATAGCGCGTCTATTTGTAAGAACCTACGACCAAGGAGTGTCCATGGCCGATTCCATTAACTACCAGCTTGCCAAGTTCGTCGCCAGCTATGGCAAGGTTTCGCAGATTCCCGAGTCCACCTGCCCCGAGGTGAGCTTTGTCGGCCGCTCCAACGTGGGCAAGTCGTCGATTATGAACAAACTATTTGGCCGCAAGAACCTAGTCAAGGTTTCCAGTACGCCGGGCAAGACGAGCAACATCAACTTCTTTGAGGCCGATGACGTGCATTTCGTGGACCTGCCGGGTTACGGTTTCGCCCGTCGCTCCAAGGCCGAGCGCGACCGCTGGGCCGAGCTTATCGGCGACTTTTTCGACTCCGAGCGCAGCTTTAACTTGGTCGTCTCGCTGGTGGACATTCGTCACGACCCCAGCAAGCTCGACCACGACATGATCGACTACCTACAGGGCAACGAGTTCAACTTTATCGTTTGCCTCACCAAAGCCGACAAGCTCAGCCGCACCCAGCAGGCCCGCCAGGCAGCAGCCATCAAAAAGCAGCTCAACGTTCCGGCCGAGAACGTGATCATCACAAGCTCCCAGACCGGCACCGGCATCGATGAGCTTAAGCGCCGCATTGCCGAGGCCTGCCTCTAGTAAGGGCTCCAGCCTAGCAAGAGCCCCCATCAATAAAAAACAAAACTATCAGCCCGGCGACTTTCCAGAGCGTAGGTCCCTGTAGCCGCCGCCGGTGAAGTTAACATAGGGGAGGCCAGGGGGCTTTGCCCCCAAATCTTTCCGCAGGACGGCAGGACCCCCGCCGCACGAAGTGCGCAGCGGGGGTCCTGCCATGTCCGAGGACGATTTGGGGGCAAAGCCCCCTGGCCTCCCCGGCGAGTATACGGGACGGCGACTACAGGTATTCGATCTGGGCGCCTTCCGTGTCGCACGTCAGAATATGCGTGTCGCACTTGGGGAACTGCTCGCGCAGCTTGACCTGCAGGAACTTTGCCACGATGGTATCGTCGGTCACAGCCATAAGGGTCGAGCCCGAGCCGCTAATCCAGATGGTCTTAGCGCCGCCGTTAAGGCAGGTGTCGCGCACGGCGTTGTAGTCGGGAATCAGGCGGCGACGATAGGGCTCCTGGATGCGGTCGTCGTTGGCGGCGGCAATCAGGTCCAGGTCACCAGTCTCCAAGCCGCGCGTCATGCCGGCGATGCGGCCCATCTGCCACACGGCGGTGGAGAGTGGAATCTCCTGCGGCACGACCTTGCGTGCCTCGCTCGTGTGCACCTCGTAAGGTGGAATCACGGTAATAAAACGCAAACGATCGCTCACCTCGTAGCGCAGACACTGGGGGAGCGAATCAGTCGGTGTAAAGGAGCAGACGGCGCCGCCCAGGATAGCGGGGGCGACGTTATCGGGATGGCCCTCGACCTCGGTGGCAATGCGGACGAGCTCAGCGCGGTCGACGGTATGGCCCGTCAGCGCGGCGGCCGCCATAATGCCGGCGACGACGCAGGTGGAGCTGGAACCCAGACCACGGGCGACGGGAACGTCAGTCTGAATGTCAATGGCGACGGGGAAGGCAGGCTCGCCCCATGCGGCCAGTGCATCGACAAAGCTCACGTAGACTAGGTTGTTCTCGTTTTGGAACTCTTCGGGGCATCCGGTGATGGTGAGTTTGTCAGCGCGCTCGAAGGTGAAGTGCGAGTAGAGGCTGACGGCCATGCCGAGGGTGTCGTAGCCGATGCCCAAGTTGGCGCTTGTTGCTGGGACGGTGATCTTGATCATGTGAGTCCTCCTGGCGTGCCTGGCTGTTTAGTTCGCTGCTCGGGCAGTCCTGCGCAAGACGGAAAGCACATTAAGTGCTTTCCTTTGCGTGCGGAACTCGCGACGAACTAAACAGCCAGGCACGCTGTGCACGTTCGTCATCATCCCGGGGGTTATCTGATGGAAGAAGGTGCGCCGGCTTTCGCCGGCGCTTAATAAGGGATCTAGTTGGTGCTCATTCGTTTTGCTGCGGACTCGACGTAGCTGGCCATTTCGTCGACGTCACAGACGTCTTCGAAGCGGACAGGTTTGGACTCGAGCTCGGCGAGCTGGGTCGGGGCGACCGTGTTGGTGGCCTGCTCGAGCACGCGCATAGCCTCAAAATCGTCCTCGGGAACGTTGAGGCCCAGGGCATCGCAGCAGGCGCGCGGGAACTTGTAGGGGCTGGCGGTCGAAAGCAGCACGCGGGCCTTGGCGCCCTCGGCGGGAGCGACCTTTTCAAAGACGTGATAGCCGCAAGCGGTGTGCGGGTCGATCACGTAGCCGTTGGCGTCCCAGCAACTCTTGATGGCAGCGCGGACCTCGTCCTCGCTGGCCCAGCCGCAGCCAAAGACGCTCTGAATCTTGGCCAGCAGCTCGGCGGGCACCTCGTAGCGACCAGTCTGTGCCAGCTGCTCCATAAGGCCGGCAACGAGCTCGCAGTCGCCGTCGGACAGGAAGTAGAGCATGCGCTCGAGGTTGGAGCTGATGAGGATGTCCATCGACGGCGAAATGGTCGTGAAGAACGGGCGGTTGCGGTCGTAGACGCCGGTGGTCAGGAAGTCGGCAAGCACGTTGTTCTTGTCGCTCGCGACGATGAGCTTGGCGACGGGCAGGCCCATGCGCTTGGCGTAGTAGCCGGCCAAGATATCGCCAAAGTTGCCGGTGGGCACACAGAACTCTACGGCGTCGCCAGCCTCGATAGCGCCGGCGCGCAGCAGCTGCGCATAGGCGGCAAAGTAGTAGACAACCTGCGGTACCAGACGGCCGACATTGATAGAGTTGGCGCTCGAAAGCACCGTGCCGGCGGCTTCCAGACGCTCGGCAAGCTCCTTATCGGCAAAGATGCGCTTGACGGCGCTCTGGGCGTCGTCAAAGTTGCCGCGGATGCCGCAGACGGCGACGTTGTCGCCCTCCTGCGTGGACATCTGCAGGTTCTGGACGTGGCTGACCTTGCCCTCGGGATAAAAGACGGTGATGCCCGTGCCCGGAGCGTCGGCAAAACCGGCGAGTGCGGCCTTGCCCGTGTCGCCCGACGTGGCGGTGACGATCATGATGCGCTCAGCGCCGCCGTCCTTGGCGGAAGTGCGGGCCATGAGGCGGGGGAGCATCTGTAGGGCGACGTCCTTGAAGGCGCTTGTGGGGCCGCCAAAGAGCTCCATCACATAGGTCTGAGGGGCGTCAGCACCCGGCGCTGCGTCGAGTTTGACGAGCGGCGTAACCTCTTCACTCGCGAACGTGCCGCGGTATGCCTCGTCGACACACGCCGAAATTTCTTCGGCCGTGTAATCATTCAGTAACATTCCCAACACATCTTGAGCGATTTCAAAGTACGATTTATCTGCAAGCGAGCTGATATCGACCTGCTGGGTGCCAAGCTCGTCCGAGACAAACAAACCCCCGTCGGGAGCGATGCCGGTGCGGATTGCCACCTTACTTGAGCACGATAAAGTGCGTCCTCGTGTACTATGATAAGTTCCCATATAACACTGCTCCTCGGATGCCTTGGTCCCAATCGGTGAAACCATGGTATCAGAGCGCGCAAAATAGGTTCGCAGAGGCTTTTTAGAAAGGTAACCTCCAGCCCATGATTAAGATTGCCAAGTTTGGCGGCTCGTCGGTCGCCGACGCCGAACACTTTAAGAAGATCAAGGCCATCGTCGATGCCGACCCGGCTCGCCGTTTTGTGGTGGTTTCCGCCTGTGGTCGCCGCTTTAAGGGCGACACCAAGGTGACCGACCTGCTCTACCTGGTTAACGCGCACGTTAAGTACCACGTGTCGTGCGAGGAGCTGCTCGAGGACATCGGCCAGCGCTATTTTGATATCGCTGACGAGCTGGAGCTCACCTATCCCATCCGTGAGGAGTTCGCGGCTTTTGCCGAGCGCGCCCGCTCGGGCGGTTACTCCACCGAGGAGCTCGTGAGCCGCGGCGAGTACTTCACCGCTCGCCTGATGGCTGAGTACCTGGGCCTACCGTTCCTGGACGCCGCGACGGTTGTGGCGTTCCATCACGACGGTACGCTCAGCATGAACCGCACCTCCGAGCTGGTGCAAGAGTACGGTCAGCAGGGCGGCTTCGTTATGCCTGGCTTCTACGGCGCGACGCGCGAGGGCCAGATCAAGCTGCTCGACCGTGGCGGCGGCGACATTTCCGGCTCGATCCTGGCCAAGTGCCTAGGCGCCGACCTGTACGAGAACTGGACCGACGTTTCGGGCTTCTATTCTGCCGATCCTCGCATTGTGCCCGAGGCTCAGCCCATTGCGCGCGTTACCTACGAGGAGCTGCGCGAGCTTTCGTACATGGGCGCAAGCGTCCTGCACGAGGAGGCCGTGTTCCCTGTGCGTGAGGCGGGAATTCCGCTGGTCATCAAGAACACCAATGCGCCGCAGGACCCCGGCACCATCATTAGCGAGACGGCTGATGAGGGCGAGGCGGAGCCCATCATTACCGGCGTGACCGGCAAGCGCGGCTTTGTCGCCATCAACGTCGCCCGCGACCGCACCAAGCCCCGTGTTGGCTTTATGCGCCGTGCGCTTTCGGTGTTCGAACGCTATGACGTCTCCGTCGAGCACATGCCCACCGGTGTCGACCGCTTTGGCGCCGTGGTGCAGGAGCAGGATGTGCACGACTCGCTGTACTCGCTCGTGGGCGACATTCAGCAGGAGGTCGAGCCGCTCGAGATCGAGGTCGTCGAGGGCCTGGCGCTTATCGCGACCGTCGGCCGTAACCTGCGCGGGCGCGCAGGTATTTCGGGTCACCTGTTTGGCATGCTTGGCCAGGCCGGCGTGAGCGTGCGTATGATTTCGCAGAGCTGTGACGAGATCAACATCATTATCGGTGTCGAGGAGAAGGACTTCGACCTAGCGATTCAGACCATTTACCGTGCCTTCTCCGACGAAAACGGCATTGTGAAGGTCTCCGACCTGGAGGCTCCCGCGCCGGTCGATCCCGCCCTGGTCGCGCTCCACAAGTAGCTGCCATCCCGTTGATTTTTTGGGACATGTCTCAAAAATCTACGGCGGGGCGTTTCGTTTCGGTTTCGTTTCGACGGGGCGGGTTTCGTGCCCGCCCCGTTCTTGTATACACTGGCAACAATAATCGGCCTGCTCGGCGTGCGGGCAAAAGCCACAACCTTTAAAGGGGGAAGCATGAAACAGTACACGGTTGCTATTTTGGGCGCGACGGGAGCTGTAGGCACCCAGATGCTCGAGTGCCTCAACGAGCAGGAGTTTCCGGTCGGTAAGCTCAAGCTGCTGGCGAGCGCGCGCTCTGCGGGCAAGACCGTTGAGTTCCGCGGCGAGCAAATCGTGATCGAAGAGGCTTGCCCCGAGGCCTTTGAGGGCTGCGATATTGTGCTCGGAGCCGCCGGCGACGATATCGCGAAGGAGCTGCTGCCCGAGGCCGTCAAGCGCGGCGCTGTCGTGGTCGACAACAGCCATGCCTTCCGCATGGATCCCGAGGTGCCGCTGGTCGTACCCGAGATCAATGCCGACGATATCAAGTGGCATCACGGCCTTATCGCCAACCCCAACTGCGCGACCATTATCGGCCTGGTTCCCACCTGGCCGCTGCATCAGCTCGCCGGCGTGAAGCGCATGATCGTCTCGACGTACCAGGCGGCTTCGGGCGCTGGCGCTCCCGGTATGGCCGAGCTCGAGGCCCAGCTGGCCGCCCTGGGCCGTGGCGAGGAGATTCCCGAGCCGCGCGCTTTTGCCGCCCAGCTGGCGAGCAACCTGATTCCGCAGATTGGCGGCGTCAAGGAGGAGGGCTTTACCTCCGAGGAGATGAAGCTGCAAAACGAGGGCCGCAAGATTATGCACCTGCCCGAGCTGCGCGTGAACTGCACCTGCGTGCGCGTTCCTGTGCTGCGTTCGCACTCCGAGAGCATTACGCTCGAGTTTGAGCGCGATATAACGGTCGAGGAGGCCCGTGCTGCGCTGGCTGCCGCTCCCGGCGTCAAGCTGGTTGACGATATGGCTGCCGAGGATGCGCACGATCGCTTCCCCATGCCGATGGACACCTCCGACCAGGACCTGATTTGGGTCGGCCGCGTGCGTCGCGACATCTCGAACCCCGAGGCTGCGCGTGGCATCACCTTCTGGTGCTGCGGCGACCAAATCCGTAAGGGCGCGGCAACCAACGCCGTCCAGATCGCTAAGCTGCTCTGCGAGTAGTGTGACCTGTCCGGCGGGGGCCGGGCTTAGTTTTCAGAACACTCCGCAGACCAGTGTGGCGCCTTGTCCGCGGCTCCGAAGGAGCAGGACAAGGCGCCACACTGGTCTGCGGAGTGTTCTGAAAACTAAGCCCGGCCCCCGCCTGCGGTGACGCTGCTGCGAGCGGCCTGCGATGGGGTTGTTGTTGGTTGAGGCCGCTGGGCTGATGTGGGGGCGCGTGGCTGTTGCGAGCCCTGGTCCCGGCGGCGGCCTCGGCGCTACGCGCCTGCTGCCTTGGGCGACTTTGGGGTCGATTGGGGTTGTCTGCACAATTCGCGGTATTATGTTGCGGAGTTTTGAAAGGAGCCGCTGGTGGTCACGACGACATTTGCCTCGCCTTTGGGCGAAATCTTGCTTGCCGCTGATGGCCGCGGTCTGACGGGGCTTTGGTTTGAGGGACAGGAGCACTTTGGCTCCACGCTTCTCAAAGAAGATCCCGAACATGTTGAAGGCGCCGATGCAGTTTCCGGTGCTGGTGGCATGTCGTCGGTAAGTCCCGCAAATGGTGCGGCCTCTTCGGTGCTTGAGCGTTCGTGGGCTTGGCTGAATGCTTATTTTGCAGGGCAGGAACCTCGGTTTACGCCGCCGTTGCATTTGATTGGTACGGCGTTTCAGCGTGAAGTTTGGTACGAGCTGCTTTCTATTCCGCGTGGCGAGGTCGCTACGTATGGCGAGATCGCCCAGCGTATTGCGGCTCGACATCGTGTACCGGGAAATGAAACGCCCGTTGTGTCTCCCCGTGCCGTGGGGGCCGCAGTCGCGCGTAATCCCATTTCGATTATCGTGCCGTGCCATCGCGTGGTTGCCGCCGATGGTTCGCTCAACGGATATGCCGGCGGCCTCGACCGCAAGGAGTGGCTGCTTCGGCTTGAGGGCGCGTACGAGGAGTAACACTCGAACGCTTTGCATAGCCAAGACGCCGTGAAAGAACGGGACACGCTTTCCGAATGGAGGCTCAGACGGAAACTACGTCCCGGAATTCCGTTTTAAAGCGGGATGCGCTTTCCGAATGGCGTTCCAAGCGGAAACCGTGTCCCGGAATACAGCCTCAGAATGGGACGCCGTTTCCGGTTGAGACCACCTGCTTGGACATCTTTCTACGCCCGCTTCTGCAGGGCGTAGATGGACTTATCCATGTTGAACAGGTAAGCCACGACGCAGACAATAAAGAACATCGGCAAGTTGCCAAAGCCGAAGACTTCGCAGCCAATAAGGATGGGTGCGAGCAGCGTATTGGTGGCGCTGCCAAAGACGGCTGCGTATCCCAGCGTGGGAAACAGCGCGCGGTATTCCATGCGTCCTGCGACCAGTACTTCGATAGCAAAGACCGTGGCGGCGAGTGGCGTTCGAAAGAGTCCGGCAAAGCCAGCGGCTATACCAATGAGCAAAAACGTGTTGCCGGGGTCGCGGAAAGGCAGGCGTCGGCCGATCCAATGTGAGACGGTGGCGCCGATCTGCACCGCTACGCCCTCGCGTCCCGCACTGCCGCCAAAAAGGTGCGTTCCCCACGTGCTCAGCATAATGAGCGGCACCAAACGCGGGGAGATGGCGCCCTCGCGTCCGTGACCTACGTCGAATACTAAGCTCATGCCGCGGTCGGTGCCCTTGCCCCAAGTGCGGTAGGCAAACACGATGGCGAGGCCCATGAGGGCGAGGAAGGGAAGGAGCAGGGTGATGTGCTCGTCGCGGAAGGCACCGATCGCCAGGAGCACGCGCCCAAAGAGGGCACAAATGGCGCCGACGATGATGCCAATAGGGATTCCGACAGCACCCATAAGCACGAGGCCACTATAGGTGTTGACCAGGCGTTTAATCCTGCTCGATGCGCTGTTTTCTGACATTTTGCTTTCCGACACTTGCTCTCTTGATAGAAAAAGAGCTGGAGTTGCGCATCGTTGAGAGGCTTTCCAGCTTTAGCAAAACAAACTTATAAGATGCGACGGGCCGCGTCAAGATAATTACCGGACGGCCCAGGAGGCGGCTGGTTGGCTGGCTTAAAACCTAGCGCGTGAAATGACGCTCCACGCTATTCAGCGCGCTTGATAGGATGACGAACCACAGTCTTAAGTTTCTCCGGTGCACATTTGCGTGGATCGGAGAGATAGATTTCGTGATGTAAACGGGTGTCTGAGAGGTCGGGGACATAGCCCAGCTCGGTCGCGTATTCATGCATAGCGTCTACGGTCGCCGGTTCGTTGTCGTAGGGCCCGGTGTGCATGCATTGAACGCAGAGACCCTCGTCAACTTTAAGCAGCTCGACGGCGGAAAAGTCCAGTTTCTTTTTGGCCGTGGCTTCCGCGACTGCCCAGTCAAAGTCATCTCGGGTGACGAAATCGGGCAGGCGGATACACGAGATAAAGTTGAAATCGTCCTTGCGTACATAATCGATGTCGCCGCTCGGGGAGTCTTGCCACCAGAAACCCTCGAGCGGCGGTACCACAAAGTCGAAATAGCCCTCGATACTCCTTGAGCCTTTCTTCGACATCTTGACGGTATAGGCGATTCCGTAAAGCAGCGGCAGGGCGTTTTGATACTCGCCACCTTCGGTATTTGGGTCGCCCTTGCCGCGAACGGCAACGTAGCTCATAGGCGGGACAGTTACGATACTCGGCTTGCTTGCAGGTTTGTAGAGCTCCTTGCATTCCTTCTTAAAGTCGAACGCCATGTTGGCCGCCTTTCTGCGTATTGGCCTGCTTAGATAACGGAATCATATCATAGAAACGAACAGCTGTTCGAATGATTTGTCTGACAGATAGAGATGCGTACGTTGTGTTTGGCGGTCGGCCTGACCCTGTCGATGATTTCTCTGTCTCCCCGGCGCCTCATCTATGGCTGCCGTTTCCCCATATAAAACCTGCCAAAATGAACCTGTCCCTTTTTGGTCGGTGCGAAATGGGTAATACTAAAGAGTTATCCGACCAGATGGGAACCAATCGATGGCCTATATCGAATTCAAAGATGTCATCAAGGCATACGGCGAGGGCGACGCCCGTATTCATGCGCTCGACGGCGCGAGCTTTACGGTCGAGCGCGGTGAGCTCGCCATTATCCTGGGCGCCTCGGGTGCTGGCAAGACCACGGCGCTCAACATCCTGGGCGGCATGGATACGGCGACTTCCGGCACCGTGACGGTGGACGGGCGCGACGTGAGCTCCGCCAACGAGGCGCAGCTCGTGGAATACCGTCGCGCCGACGTGGGCTTTGTCTTCCAGTTCTACAATCTGGTCCCCAACCTGACGGCGCTCGAAAACGTCGAGCTCGCGGCGCAGATCTGCCCCGATTCGCTCGATGCCGAGCAAACGCTTTGCCAGGTTGGCCTGGGCGAGCGCCTCGCCAACTTCCCCGCGCAGCTTTCGGGCGGCGAGCAGCAGCGCGTGTCCATTGCCCGTGCACTGGCAAAGAACCCCAAGCTGCTCCTGTGCGACGAGCCCACGGGCGCGCTCGACTATAAAACCGGCAAGCAGATCTTGCAGCTGCTACAGGACACTTGCCGCAAGCAGGGCATTACGGTCATCATCATCACCCACAACTCCGCGCTAGCACCCATGGCCGATCGCCTGATCCGCTTTAAGAACGGTCGCGTGGAGAGCGAGACGGTCCAGCAAAATCCCGTGCCTATCGAGACGATCGAGTGGTAGCGCCCATGGACCAGGACCGCCAAAACAGCCTACGCCGCGACGTGCAGAACACGGAGCGCGAGCAGGATTTTACGACCTACCGCACTGCCCAAAGCTCAAACGATATGGTGCCGACGGTTTTTCGCCGTGGCATCTACCGCACAATCCGAGGCAGTCTTAAGCGCTTCTTGTCAATCGTGGTCATCACCGCGCTTGGCGTGAGCGTGATGTGCGGCCTTAAGGCGGGTTGCGAGGACCTGTGCGATTCGGTTGACGCCTACTTCGACCAGCAAAATGTCTATGACATTAACGTGCAGTCGACCTATGGCCTGACTGACGATGATCTCGCCGCCATCCAAGAGGTCGATGGTGTCGAGACGGCCGAGGGCATCTACACCGAGACCGCCTACACCGCCGTGGGTACAACGCGCGAGCGCGTGGTCGTGCAGAGTCTCTCCAAGGAGAACATCGATCAGCCGGTGCTCGTGAACGGCGATTTGCCCGAGAGCGCTGATGAAGTCGCGGTGACTTCGAAGTTCCTGAAGGCATCGGGCAAGAAAATCGGCGATACGGTGAGTTTTGCCGCCAATGACGCGAGCTCGTCGAACCAAAGCGCCAAGGATCAGTTTGCCGCGGGCGATTACACCATTACGGCCGAGGTCCTCGATCCCACTGATGTGAGCTCCGACTCGACAGTCAACGCCTTTCGCGCTGCTTCGGCGGCGGACTATAAGTTCTATGTGAGCGAGGACGCCGCGACATCTTCTTCCTACTCCGCGGTCCACGTGATCGTCGAGGGAGCCAAGAGCCTCAACTCCTATTCGGATGCCTACGCGGCAAAGATCAACAAGGTCAAGGGCAATATAGAGAAGATTCGCGAGGAGCGTGAGAAGGCGCGCGCTCAGGAACTGACGGTCGACACGCCGGCAAGCTTGGATGCGGCCGAGCGCCAGGCGAATATGCTCTTTGGGATTGAGCAGGACAACATCAATCGCATGGCAGAGGGCAGCGAGGAGCGCGTGCAAGCGCAGACCGACCTGGATCAGCGCCGCGCCGCCGCCGACCAGCAGTTTGCCGATGCCCGCGCCGAGCTTTCCGATCTGGGCGAATGCACCTGGTACATCCAGGACCGCGGCAATATCGCAAGCTACTCGAGCGTGGAGAGCGATAGCTCGTCAATTGAGGCTATCGCCACGGTGTTCCCGTTCATCTTCTTTATCGTCGCCGTGCTCATCAGCCTTACCACCGCCACGCGTATGGTCGAGGAGGAACGCACACTCATCGGCCTGTATAAGGCGCTCGGTTATTCGCGCGGACGCATCCTGTCCAAATACGTGGACTATGCGCTGTGGGCCTGTCTGATCGGCGGCGTGCTCGGCAACATCATCGGATTTGTGGGCCTGCCGCTGTTCCTGTTTACGGTGTTCGACGACATGTACTCACTGCCCCAGATGCTGCTTTCGTACGACATCGTGTCGTCGCTCGTGTCGGTGGCGCTGTTTGCCGTGGGCGTGGTGGGCGCCACGATTATCGCCTGCCGTCACGAGATGGCCGAGACCCCGGCCTCGCTTATGCGTCCCAAGGCCCCGCGCGCTGGCTCGCGCATCTTGCTCGAGCGCATCGGCTTTATCTGGCGCCGCATGGGCTTTTTGAACAAGGTCGCTGCACGCAACCTATTCCGCTATAAAAAGCGCGCCTTTATGACCATCTTTGGCATCGCGGGTTGCACCGCGCTTGTGATCTGCGGTATGGGTATTCGCGACACGTCGGTCGCGCTTTCGCCCAAGCAGTACGGCCACATCACACGCTACGATCTGCTGGCGGTCGCCAATCCCGACGATTTTTCGCAGACGTGCGCGGCGCTCGACGAGCGAAGTGCAGCCAAGGATTCCGACGTGACCGTGACTTCGATGCTGCCGATTATGACCGACAACGTCACCTTTACGTTTGGCGGCAAGAGCGAGACCGTGCAGCTCATCGTGATTCCCGACGACCGCACGGGTGACTTGGGCGATTACGTGTGCCTGGAGGATGAGTCCAAAGAACCGCTCGCCCTGCGTGACGGGGACGTGTATCTGAGCAAAAGTTCACAGCTGGTGCTGGGGATTCAGCCGGGCGATACGGCTCACGTCCAGGATTCGTCGCTCAATGTTGCCAAGGTCAAAGTCAGCGACATTTCGCTTAACTATCTGGGCAACACGCTTTACATGACGCAGGGCACCTATGAACGTGCGTTCGGTCGAAGCGCACGCCTCAACGGCGTCTTTGTGCTGCTTAAGGGTTCATCTTCTGACCAGATTGCGTTTAGCAAGAAGCTTAAGAGCGACGGTTGGCTCACCATCTCAAACACGGCCGAACATTGGCAGAACTACGAGGCGAACTTCACTATCATCAATTCCGTCGTGGTGCTCGTGACCTTTATGGCGGCGTGCCTGTCGTTTGTGGTGGTGTTTACGCTGTCCAACACGAATATCTCCGAGCGCGAGCGCGAACTGGCGACCATCAAGGTGCTGGGCTTCCGCCGTGGCGAGGTGCACCACTACGTCAACAAGGAGACGTTGATCCTCACGGCGATCGGCGCTGCGCTGGGCGTGCCGCTGGGCGGCTTGCTGGCCGAGAGCTTTACCTACATTTTGCAGATGCCGTCGCTGTACTTTGACGTCGAGGTCGAGCCACTGAGCTACGTGCTCGCCGTGCTGCTGGCCTTTGGCTTTACGTTTATCGTCAACCTCGCCACCAACCGAACGCTCAACAAGATCGACATGGTCGGCGCCCTCAAGAGCGCCGAGTAGCCTGCCAAAAAGGGACAGGTTTATTTTGGCAGGTTTTATCTGGGCAAACGCCGGGCAGCCTATAGGTGGCCCGGCGTTTGCCCCGTTTTGCTGGGGATGTTTGTCGTTCGGTGCTCTTACTGGCCAATCCAGTGTTGCGCATAGCTCTTAATGTCCTCGGTAAAACCGTCAAGGTCGTCAAGGGTGATCACGCTGTCGATAAGCAAATTGGCTATCTCGCGGTGCATTGTGCTGCGGCGAATGTCGTTTGCAATTACGCCTGAGGACAGCTTGTCTCTATTGAGGCTCTCTTCTAGTGCCCAAAATCTACTGGACGCTTCGCTGTCGCCATTCAGTATCTCAACGTACTGGCCGATGAGCTTTTCCATATAACGTTCTTGCCATTGAGGAAGCGTTTTCTTAAACAGCTTCCAGTCGCTTTCGGCTACGTCGCGCATATGTCCTCCGCTCGTCAAACGGGCTTTTCATTTGCCTTTTATTCTATTTGCTTTTCGCTCTCAGGCGTGGATGAGAGGCTCTCTTTAGCCTTCGAGATAGGGCTTGAATGGGTCGTATGCCACAAAATGGGCCTATCTACTATGTTTAATTGGATACCCTCAACCATGCCGGGAAAACAAAAAACAAAACCGCAGGTAGAAGGCCTGTCGATTTTCGAAAAGGCGGTCATGGTTGGCCCCATCGAGTTAAACGTAGTAGATGGCCCCATTTCGTGGCGGACCATCAAACGAACGCCGATGCTTGTGCTGTAGCCGCTCCGATCATACGTAAGTTGCGGTGGAATAGTTCCTAGATTCAGCCATTTGCGGGCTAAGCAGGAACTATTTCACCGCAACTGAATTTCAGGCCAGGCACCCGCAGCAAGAAGACGAATAGCCTCGGCGAGTGTGTAAACGAAGGGCCCTCCGCCCCCGCCCGACGATTTCGATTGGCGACCTTTGACGGAGTCAAGGGAGGAGCCATATCGAAATACGTCGGGCGGGGTCGGAGGGCCCGATGGGATGGATTTCGGCCGAGGCTATTCGTCGCCGAAGCTGATGCCCAGCGCCTTGGCCTCGCGCACTAGATCGCTCTGGGGGTCGACGTACTTGAGCTTGCCGGCGACCTCCTCGAGCGGCATGTGGCACATCTTGCCGTCACGCAGGGCAATCATGTAGCCAAACTCGCCGCGCAGGCAGCCGAGCGCTGCCTCGACGCCGCACTGGGTCGCAAAGATGCGGTCCTGGGCGTCGGGCTGGCCGCCGCGCTGCGTGTGGCCGGGGATGGCGACGCGGGTCTCGCGCCCAGTCTTGGCTTCGATCTCCTTGGCGATGTCGTAGACGATCGATGGGCTCGTGCGCTCGGCGAGCTTCTTCTTGTACTCCTTCTTGGACAGCGCCGCGTCTTCCTTGGAGATAGCGCCCTCGGCGACGGCCACGATGGTAAAGCGGCTGCCGGTCTCCATGCGATGCTCGATGGTCTTGATAACCTGGTCCATGTCGTAGGGGATCTCGGGGATCAGGATGACGTCCGCACCGCCCGCGACGCCGGCGTACAGCGGGATCCAGCCAACCTTGTGGCCCATGATCTCGATGACGAATACGCGGCCGTGGCTCGAAGCGGTGGTGTGGATGTCGTCGATGCACTTGGTGGCGACGTCGATGGCGCTCGTAAAGCCAAACGTCAGCTCGGTGCCCCAGGTGTCGTTATCGATGGTCTTGGGCAGGGCGATAACGTTGAGGCCCTCTTCGCGCAGGCGGTTGGCGGTCTTGGTGGAGCCGTTACCGCCCAGCATAAACAGGCAGTCGAGCTGCAGCTTATGATAGGTGTGGACCATCGCCGGCACCTTCTCGACACCATCGGCTTCGGGGGTATCCAGGCGCTTGAACGGCGTGCGGCTCGTGCCCAGGATGGTGCCGCCGCGGGTGAGGATGCCGCTAAAATCGGCGGGCGTCATGATGCGGAACCTGCTGTAGATAAGGCCCTGATAGCCGTCCTCAAAGCCATAAATCTCGATAGGCTCTTCGCTATTGGTCATAAGCGTTTTGACAATGCCGCGCATGGTGGCGTTGAGCGCCTGGCAGTCGCCGCCACTAGTAAGAAGACCGATTCTAAGCATGGTGAATCCTTCCGGGCAAGTTATAACATGCGCATAAGTTTACCCCCGCACACTGTTGATACGGGGGTAAAACGTGTTAGCTCAAATGTATGGAAATGTAAGCAACGTCAGGCCAGCGTAAGGACGACGGTGCCATCTCCTTACAGCGCGAAGGCATCGATGTCGCCCCAGTGGCGGCGCAGCGTGATGGCGGCAGCGGGCTCGGTGTTGTCAAAGACGACCGACCACTGCGTGTTGCTGGTGATGTCTTCCGGATTGGGCTCTTGCGCCGCAGCGCGTAGGGCCTTCCAAGCGACTGCCTCGTTCTGGGCACCGACATGGGCGTCAAGGACATCGGCGATTGCGACGGCGCGCTCTTTACCATGGCCCAGCTCGCCATTCTTTTGGTTGGGCAGCACTTCGTCGCCATAGCAGGCGTAGAAGTTCGTAACCCGGCGTACAGGAGTCGCTTTGAAAGCACGGTCCGGATCGCGCGGATCCCACTCTACTGCGCGCGCGTCACCGGCGGCGTCGTTGATAAAGAAGTGGTAATCGCGTCCTGCCATGGCGTGCATGTCGTAGGCGGAAAGCAGGTCGACAGCTTCTTGCGTGGTGGCGGCACGGTCGAGCACCAGACGGATGGCGAGTGAGGTATTGATGACGGGGCGTTGCGCGTCCTGGTCACAGGGCTTGGAATCCAGAGTGAGTACGGCAATGGACACGCCGCATTCGTTAACACCGTCGAGCTGGGCAAACGGGCCCATGAGTGCGGCGGCACGTCCGGCGACGGAGTCAAGCGGAGTGTTATCGCCCAGGTTGTTAAGGGCGGCAAACCCGATGGAGGCATAGCCGTCGCGTGGGTGATTGCGCACCAGCAGTGCCGAGGTGTCGTCCTTAAAGTCGTAATTGCGACCGGTGCGCACGCGGCCTTCGGCATCTACGGCGACAAAAGCGCTGCAGGCAAACTGGGGCGCCTGGACATGTACCGGCACACCGGGCAGCACCTGCGTCACCACGGCATCGATGTAAGCCTGGTCGTCGCGCACATCGGCTGCGATGATGCGGTCAAGGTCGTAGTCGTAGGCGATGTCGATTGCGTACAGGTCATAGCCATCCGCGTAGCCGGTCAAGCGTTTGAGCGACGCGGCGGACTTGATTTGCTTGCGGTAAACGATGCCGGTGGCAGCGGCAAGGCCGACGGCGACTCCCGCGACACCGCAGGCGATGGCAATGTTACGTGGCTTCATGACGGCTCCTCTCGTCCTGTTAGCGTAATTGTCGCAAAAAGTGCACGGGCATGATGGCTCAACTTGGCGAGCGGCGCGGGATTAAACACGGAATGAAGAGTGCGGCGCTGGCGCGGCGGGGTATGCTGGAAGGGACCATCAACCCAGCGAAAGGGGAGAGCATGACGGATCAGGAAACGCCCGAGCGCGCGCATGTGACGGCCGATGATATCGAGGCCGCCAACGACCTTATCGACTTTATCGAGGCATGCCCCAGCATGTTCCATACGGCGGCGACCATTATGGCCGAGCTCGACGAGGCGGGCTTTACCTACCTGCCCGAGAATGCGGCGTGGGACATCGAGCCGGGCGGGCGTTATTACACGCAGCGCAACACCTCGAGCGTTGTTGCCTTTAAGGTGGGCGAGGACCTGGCCGCGACGTGGGGCGAGGACGGCGTTGCCGGCGACTACCATTTTCAGCTGACGGCGTCGCACAGCGACTCGCCGACGTTTAAGGTCAAGGCCGTGCCTGAGCTTGACGGCGCGGGCGAGACGCTGCGCCTGAACACCGAGGCCTACGGCGGCATGATCGACTACACCTGGTTCGATCGCCCGCTGGCGCTGGCTGGACGCGTGTTGGTACGCGAAGGCGACCGTATTGAGAGCCGCCTGCTTTCCACCGAGCGCGAGGTCGCTATTATCCCGAGCCTTGCCATCCATATGAATCGTGGCGTTAATGAGGGCTTTGCGCCCAACCGCGCCGTCGACCTGTGCCCGCTCATCAGCGCTGGTGACCTTAAGCAGGGCGACTTTGATGCTCTGATCGCCGACGAGCTGGATGTTGAGCCCGAGCAAATTCTGGGCCGCGATCTGTTCCTGGTCAATCGCCAGGATGCGCGCATTTGGGGCTGGGCCGACGAGTTTATTTCGACGCCCAAGCTCGACGACCTGGCCTGCGCCTACACCTCGCTGCAGGCATTTTTGGGTGCCGAGAACGCGCACGACGTTTCGGTCTTCTGCTGCTTTGATAACGAGGAGGTTGGCTCCGAGACCAAGCAGGGCGCCATGTCGACGTTCTTGGCCGATGCACTGCGCCGCATTAACGGCTCGCTGGGCTTTGACGACGAGTCGTACCATCGCGCCCTTGCCGCCTCGATGCTCGTAAGCTGCGACAATGCACATGCCGTGCACCCCAACCACGCCGAGAAGTGCGATGCCCGCAATCAGGTGGTGCTTAACGGCGGCATCGTCATCAAGGAAGCCGCCAACCAGCACTACTGCACCGATGCCTTTAGCCGCGCGGTGTTCCAGGCCATCTGCGATGACGCCGACGTGCCCACGCAGGCCTTCGCCAACAAGAGCGATATGGCCGGCGGCTCCACGCTCGGTAACCTGTCCAATATGCAGGTGAGCATGCATGCCGTGGACGTGGGCCTGCCGCAGCTTGCCATGCACTCGAGCTACGAGACCGGCGGCGTGCGCGACGTGATGTACGCCATCCGCGCCCTCACCGCCTTCTACGAGCGCAACCTAACCATCAACGGCGCCGAAAGCGTGGAACTCTAAAATCTGTCAAAAAGGGACAGGTTCACTTTGGCAGGTTTTATCTGGGAAAATGCCGCAATGCCAACAGCTGGACAGAATTGTTATGACACCGCAGGTTGAGCAAACGTCAGCGAGCGATGTCCAGAGCGAACAAGTTGGCATGAAAAAGGTAAGGCATAGACCTTCTGGTCATGCCTTACCTTTTGAATGGCAAATTGTCGCTCTGGGCGGCGCGCAGCGTCGACCGGTCCGCCGTTCGTTAGAACGGCGGAACCCTAATGCTCGATCCAGCAGCGAAGCGTCTCGCTGGCCTGCAGGTGACGCAGGTTCTCCGCGGCGATGTCGACCACGTTGTTGAGGGTGGCGGCCAGATGGAACCAGCCGGAGACGTGCGGCGTGATGAGCATGTTGGGCGCATCCCACAGTGGGCTTGTTTCAGGCAACGGTTCGGGGTCGGTGACGTCGACCGCGGCGCCGGCGAGATGTCCCGACTCCAGGGCGGCAACCAAGTCGTCGGCGCCCCCAAGGGCGCCCCGGCCCCC